>Ga0070686_100001072_pt1 | contig 15766 bp, 14 predicted proteins | sample KBSS23LmetaG_FD_65654 | JGI IMG/M metagenome (GOLD analysis project Ga0070686, IMG submission 65654) | Switchgrass rhizosphere microbial communities from Kellogg Biological Station, Michigan, USA - KBS S2-3L metaG | ecosystem: Host-associated > Plants > Roots > Rhizosphere ... | reverse complement strand
GATCCCGCGACGCCGCCGACAGCGGCGAAGTCGGCGGCGTCACGACTCTCCAACGGCCGCGTCATCGTCGTGCCTCACGGCGGGCACAGTCTTCAGGGACTCATCAACGAGAAATGCGCGAACGATATCGCCGCGCATTTCCTGCAGACAGCCGATCAGAAGTCGCTGGATGTCTCGTGCTTGAAGGACGTCAAGCACAAACCGTTCGTTGTGAAAGAGTCAGGCTGAAGCCTGACCCACAGCAGGAGCCAGGCTTGTGGGTCAGGCTTTAGCCTGACTACGCCCGACCGCATGCGTACGCGCACAACTCGCGCACCAGCTTCGCCGCAACCGTAGCAGTCATGCCGTTGATGTCTCGATCCGGATTCAGCTCGACGATATCCGCACCCACCAGCGGCGCGCGCTGAGCCTGCAGCACGTTCAAGATATCCCGCATCGTCAGCCCGCCCGGCTCGTGATGCGACACACCGGGAGCAACCGACGGATCGAGTCCATCTAGATCGATCGACACGTACAGCGGACCTTCGAGAATCGGCACCGCATACGGCGAGAACGTCCGCATCGGAATGATCTCGACGCCGAAGCGCTCGACCTGCGCTCTCTGCTTTCGCTCGAGCGTGCGAATGCCAACTTGCACCAGTCGACGCGCGAGCCCCTGCTCCATGATTCGCGCGAAGGGCGACGCATGCGAGCGTTTGTTGCCCTGATAGTCGTCGTACAGATCCGGATGTGCGTCGAAGTGCAGGATGTCCACCTGCCCGCGTTCGGCGTGAATCGCGCGCAGCACGGGATACGTCACCGAGTGATCGCCGCCCATCGAGATCGGGCAATGGCCCGCGCGCAGCGGCGCGAGGATCGATCGCTCGATGATCTCGTCGTCGCCATCCGCCTCGTGCAGCGGCGCGTCGCCACAATCGTTGATGATCAGATCGCGACCCAGCTCGTGGCCGTCCTCGGACGCGATCGTGTTGCCATCACAAGCGAGCGCGGCACGAATGAACGCGGGCCCCTTGGCGGGCCCGCGCAGGTACGAAGAGTGGCGATCAGTCGGTAAACCAATCAATGCGAAGGTTGGCTTCATCGGTGAATTATGCCCGACTCGAATTACAGCTTACTTAGATTCGCTGACCTGCTCGCTCCAGGTCTTGGTCTTGCCGTAACCGTCGAGAAACGGCAGCGCGGTCTCGACCATCTGCGGTGCCAGGCCCATCTCGTAGTGAGTCACGTTCGGCAGGATCGCGAGGCGATTTACCGACATGTTTTCGCGCTGCCAGCCTGCATCCTTCAGCCCACCGCCGAGCAACTGATAGACCTTCACGATGTGCTCGGGACGAACCATGTCGCTGTCGCCGTAGATGAGCAGCGTCGGCATCGTCAGCTTCTTCGCGTCCGCCGTCCAATCGTAGGTCTTGCGCATGTACCCGCCCATCGCGTCGAGCAGCTTCGGAAAGTCTTCCGGATGCGGCGCGACGGCGACGTATGACTGGTACATCGGCGTGGGTTTCATTTGCTCGGCCATCGCCGAGCCCACTGCGGCCTGCATCGGCAGCATCTCGGGGTAGAACCCGTCAGTCGAAAAGATCGCGGAGACCAGCACGAGGCGGCGCACCACCTCCGGATGCTGGATCGCAAGCTGGAAGCCGGCGCCAGACCCCATCGAGTAGCCAAGTACATCGACCTTCTGATACCCGAGCTTCTTCACGATGACGGCAAGGTCGTTGCCCATGGCGATCAGGCTGAACTCGCGACTGCCCAGGTCGGTGCGGCCGTGACCCTGCAGGTCGACACCGATGACCGTGCGGTGCCTGGCGAGCGTGGCGAGATTCGGACCGAACATCTCGATCTGGCCGAGGCCACCGTGAAGCAGCAGCAGCGGTTCGCCTTTGCCGTAGACGGCGTAGTAGTAGTTCACGCCATCGACGGGCACGTGGCCGCTCTTCGTGGGCTGCGGAATCTGGGTCATCGTCGAATTCTCCGTGGCATGGCTTTGGGTCGGGATGGCGCACGTTGCAACAGTTGCCGCGAATGCCGCGGTCAACGTGGCCAGCACTGTGGCCGCCTTGGTATGCAGGGTCATTACGAAACTCCCGTAGTGAATGTTCGAAGTCAATCCAAGGACGAACGACACCCTGTCGTCCCGACATGATTTATTCCGAACACGGATGGTTTGCCAGGAGTGCGGCGCCGTCGAGCACGAAGGGCCGCGGAGCCGCCCGGGCGGGCGGCAGGAGACAACCCTGCCGCCGCCGGAATCATCGAAGGTGGGTCAGAGTGCTTCCAGGAACGCGATCAGAGCGGCGCGGTCGCCCGGCCTCTCGTCGAACGTAAAGCCCAGCTCAGCCTCGTAGTGGCTGACCACCTCGTCCAGGTTGGCAGCGATACCGTTATGGAAGTACGGCGCGCGTGCCGAGATGCCACGGAGCGAAGGCACCTTGAAGCGATCCATGTCCGCCCACTTGCCACTGCGCAGCGCGCGGCCCGGATCCGTCGTCTCGCGGGTCTCGCCGGTCTGCTTGTTCTGCATCGTGTAGAGCGGCATGCCGGGCTTGCGGAACTGCACGCGCGAAGCGTGGATGTCGAACAACTTGCCGTCCACGTTGCTGCCGTTGTTGGCCGCATTGTGGCAACCGTTGCAGCCGGCGGAGTTGAAGACGTCCTGGCCGCGCGCGATCTGCGCTCGCTTGCGATCGACCGCTTTGATCCCGCACGAGCCGGGCTTGAGGTCGCGCCAGGCGTCGAACAGGTCGAACGGTCCTTTCACTTGAGTCTGCGCCGAAAGATTCTCGGGCCCACCCTTGGCACCGCAGACATTCAACAGACCGGCGCTGAACGAGAGCTGCTGGGCGAAGGCGAGCCCGAGCTCGTAGTTCGCGATGGAGTTCAGCGTGTCGTCCGTAGGCGGCGCGCCCTCCTGCCCGCCTTTGATGTTGCCGTCGGCCTGCGTCTTCAGGCCTTGGAACACGTTGCCGCTGCCGTTGGTGTTCTGGTCATGCCAGCCGATGTTCATCGCGATGTGGAAGTTCGCAGTCGCGAGCGGACGGCGGTACGCCTGCACCGTCGTCGACGATGCGCCGGCACCCAGCGGGTCATCGAAGCTGGCGATGAAGAACTCGCCCGCTGCCGGGATCGCGCCGCCGCGACGGAACAGACCTTTGCGCAGCATGCTGTACGACGCGCGCTTCGCCTGCAGCGACGAGACGTCCGGCGTCGGACTGTTGGCGTCCTGCGGGTTGAAGATCGGGTCGTTGCCTTGCGTCAGCAGGAACTTCAGCTCGACATCGACGGGCCGGATACTCCAGCCGACCTGCGGCAGGTGGCAGGACTCGCACGAGCGGCCGTTGGTCCCTTGCGGCACGTGGAACTGATTCGTCAGATCGACGAAGCCCGCCGTGCTGAAGGTCGCGGCCGTGCCCGCGCCGTTGAGGAAGGGGAAGTTGTTCGGCAGCTGACCGTCGAAGAGGTCCGCGAGGCCGTCGGCCTGGGCTCCTGCGCCCGCCAATGCAGCGACCACACCGAGCGTCGTTAACAGAATGCCCGGCGGCCGCGATTTCAGTGATCTCGACCTGTTCATCAGGTGTCCTCCCAGCTTGGAAATTGGCCCCGGTAATGCGTTTCACGATCAACGGCTCGTCGGAGGGTCGCTAATATTGCGATTCATCGACCTGCAATCCGGGAGACACCAATGGCTGCGCCCGTCGAAACCATCGAGCAGATCCGCTCCACCGTCATCGATCTCGCGCTGAGATTCGGCCCGAAACTGCTGACCGCGATGATCATCCTGATCATCGGCTACCTGATCGGCAGGCAGATTTCCCGCTGGCTGGAGCGCGCGCTGCTGCACCTCGAAATGGAGCCGCCGGTGCGCAGCCTCATCATCCGCATCGCGCGTGTCCTGATTTCGCTGCTGTTCGTGATCATGGCTTTGCAGAACCTGGGAGTAGAGCTCCTGCCGCTGGTTGCAGGCCTGGGCGTGATGGGCGCCGGCATTGCTTTGGCAACGCAGGGGCTGCTGAGCAATCTGTTCGCGGGCCTGACGATCATCCTCACCAAGCCGTTCCGCGTCGGGGAGTACATCGGCATCGTCGGCGAGGAAGGCACGGTCGAGACGATCACGCTGTTCCAGACGACGTTGACTCACCCGGACCGCTCGCGCGTGGTGATTCCGAATCGCAAGATCGTCGGCGAGATCCTGCACAACTACGGGAAAATCCGGCAGCTCGACATCACGGTGGGCGTCGCGTACGACACCGAGATCAATCAGGCGCTCAAGGTGATTCAGGAGTTGTTGCAGGCGAATGCGCGCGTGCTGCACGACATCGCGCCGATCATCGGCGTGCGTCTGCTCGCGGATTCATCGATCAGTATCGCGGTCAAGCCGTGGGTCGGCGTGCCGGACTACGGCGCGGCCGGCGCCGAGATCAACAAGAGCATCCTGGAAGCATTCCGCGAGCACGGGATCGAGATTCCGTATCCGCAGCGCGAAGTGCGGCTGTTACAAGACGCCGCTTGATGTTGGGATGTTGGTGCCGGGGGAAGAAATCAGTTCATAACTCAGCAGCGCAGCAAAACCCTATGCTGCGGTGCTGAGTTTTGGTGCGCTTTTTTGCCCCGGCACCGCCTCTGCGAACGTCACGCGGGCGACGAGGCCCGAGCGCTCGATGCGGTTGTCGAGGTGGAGGTCGATGCGATTACGTTCGGCGGCGTGTTTGGCGATGGCGAGGCCGAGGCCGCTGCCTTCGGTGTCGGAGCCTTCGATGCGGAAGAAGCGGTCGTACACGCGCGGCAGCAGGTCGGGCGGGATGCCAGGGCCGCTGTCGACGATCTCGACGACGACCTTGCCGCTGTCCGCGAAGAGTCGAACGTCGACGACGCCGTGCTCGGGCGTGTAACGACAGGCATTGTCGAGCAGATTGTGCAGGAGGCTGCGCAGCTCGTGCGGATTCGCGCGGACGTTGGCGTTGATGTCGACGCTCAATCCGATGTCGATATCGCGATGATCCGCGCACGGCATCAGATCCGAGATCAGCTCCTGCAGGAATGGCGCCAGATCCACGTTCGACGCAGCGTCCGCTTTCTGCGGCGCTTCCTGACGCGCCAGGCGCAGGAGCTGCTCGATCAACCGCTTGGTGCGCTTCAACCCCGCTTCGAACTGCGAAACCTGCACAGCCGTTTCCGCGTCCATCGGACACGCTTTCAGATTCTCGAGCTGGAGCGTCATCGCCGTGATCGGCGTGCGCAGCTCATGCGCCGCGTCCTGCACGAAGCGTCGTTGCGAAGCGAACGCATCGCGTAATCGCGTGAGCAGCCTGTTGACGGCAATCACGAACGGACTGATCTCGGAAGGAACGCCCTGCGTCGGCAGCTCGCGCAGCGTATTTTCATCTTGCGCCGAAACGGCTCGCGCGAGCGCCTCGAGCTTGCCCATCGCACGACAAGCCCCGAACCAGAGAATCCACGCAGAGATCGGCATCAACAGCGCGATCGGCAGGCCTGTGGTGAACGCCTGCTTGTTGATCACCATCGCGCGGAACTCGAGGTTCTGGATGCTCTGCACGGTGCGCCCCGCCCCGTGCATCGTGTAGACGCGCCAGCGCTGCGAGCCGACTTTGACATCGCTGAATCCGTCCGTCGTCTGCAACGGCACAGCGAGCGACGGATACGAACTGGTCAGCAGACTGCCCTGCCCGTCCCAGATCTGCACGATCAACGCGCCCTTCTCAATGTGCTGACCGGGTAACGGCCGCAGATTGGGCGGGCCGATTGTCTCCACCGCATGCGAATCCGCGAGCGCGCTCATCTGGTGGTCCATGAACATGGTGACCATGTTCCCGAACATGTAGTACGTCCACACCGTCGCGATGATCGCCGCCGCCAGGAACACCGGCAGCAGCCACAGCAGCAGATGCTCGCGTAGCGACTTCACGAATGTGCTCCAGCGACACGCCAGCCCAACCCGCGCACGTTGCGGATCACATCGGCGCCCGCCTTACGACGCACGCCGTGAATCAACACTTCGACGGCGTTGCTCGTGACTTCCTCACCCCACCCGTAGATGCGCTCTTCGAGCTGCGTGCGCGACACGATCGCGCCTGGCCGCTCCAGCAGCGCGTGCATCAGATGAAACTCACGCGCCGACAGATCGATCGTCGTGCCTCCATGCACGAGTTGACGTGTCGCGAGATCGAGCTGTGTCTGCGCCGTGCCGATCGTCGACTGCGCATGACCACCTGCGCGTCGAATGATCGCGCGCATCCGCGCGAGCAGCTCGCGGAGATCGAAAGGCTTCACGAGATAGTCGTCGGCACCAAGATCGAGACCGGAGCAGCGATCATCGAGACCATCGCGCGCAGTCAGCACCAGCATCGGCGTACGATTACCCTCCTGCCTCGCTCGCCGCAGGACTTCCAGACCCGACCGACGCGGCAGCCCAAGATCGAGCAACACCGCCGCGTAGCTGCCTTGCGCGAGTGCGCTCTCCGCTAACACTCCGTCGCGCACCCAATCGACAGACAAGCCCGTCTCAGTCAACGCCTGCCGCAGGCTGTGACCGATCATGTTGTCGTCTTCGACGAGCAGGATACGCATGAATAGCGGCACGTTCCGCGAGCACGCGCTCGCTGTCAAGCACGATCCCTAAGTCTCGGCTAAGTATCGCGCCGATTGCGGCTCACGCCGCGTGTAAGGGTCTGCTAAGTGTCGCGGACTACCGTGGTTCCCGTAGCCGCAACCATGTTCTGGGGACTATGTAATGAACATCGTGAGTCGTGTGCTTTGCATCACCGCCGTGTCGCTGTCCGTCACGCTGTCTTCCTCCGTTGCCGCGCGAACACCCGATCCGCCGGCAAGCCGCGTGTTGCAGATCGTCGAAGCCGTCTGGAAAGTGCAGTCGCTCAGCTTCGCGTACAGCGGCTACGCAACGGTATATTCGTGCGACGCGCTGTTCCGAAAGGTCAGCGATATTCTGCAGACACTCGGTGCGCGCGACACGCTGCGCATTCGCTCGTTCGGCTGCACCGACATGGTGACCCACGGCCGTATGGAGATCACGCTCGAATCGCCGGTCGAAGCAACGCCGGAGAACATCGAAGCGCTCACGACATACGACAGCAAGCAACAGCTCGTCGCACGCGTACGCAGTGAGCACCTTGCCAGCGCCGAAGACGTGCAGCGTTTTCCGGCGACCTGGAAAACGATCTCGATGACGCGCGCACCCGGCCTCAGGCTCGGGCCGAGCGATTGCGAGCTGGTCGAGCAACTGCGTCGCGACGTGCTGCCGTACATGTCAATCCGTGTCGACTACGATCGGCTGCGCTGCTCGACCGTGTTCGGCAACATCGGCCAGCCGCAACTGCGAGTGGCCGCTCTCGTCGCGTTACCGGAGCAGCACTAACTCTTCGCGCTGGCCCACAGATTCCGCGCTTCCTCGACGATGATGTCGGGGAACTCTTCCGGGAAGAACAGCTTCGCGCCCGGGATGCGCCGAACACCGCGTGAGCTCGGCAGCGTGCGATCGAGATAGTCGGCGTCTGCCTCTTTGAAAATTGTATCGCCCGTGCCCCACACGATCCGCGTCGGCACGTTGCAGCGTTTGAGTGACGCTTCGATGCCAGCGAGCGGATTCGGATCGAGCGCGAGCGCGTACGAGTCGGTCAGTTTCCGGCGTTCCGGCGAGCTCACCAGCGGAGCGAGGTACATGTCGATCGCCTCGTCGGTGGGATTCTCTGGATAAGTGAACGTCGCGCCGCCGAGGCCGTCCTTGGTGCGCGCCAACGACTTGTTCGCGACGGAAGGTGCGAGCCAGGTCTCGGCGAACTTGCCTTCGCGAGCAGCGGCCAACACCGGCTGTAATGCCGGCGGCGGGCTATCCGGCTCGACATCGCAATTCGTCAGCAGCAACGTCCGAACGCGCTGCGGATAACGCACCGTAAACAGCTGCGCAACAGCGCCGCCGCTATCGTTTCCGAACAGATCGACGGTCGAGATCGACAGCGAATCGAGCAGTGCCGCGAGCATCTCGACCTGCTGGCTCGGCGCGCAGCTCTGGCCGGCAGCGACCTCGGTGAATCCCAGCCCGAGGAAGTCAGCCGCGACACACCGCCGCTCGCCGGCGAGCCGGTCGAAGGCTCCGCGCCACTGAAAGCTGCTGACGGGGAAGCCGTGCAGGAACAAGGCCGCCGGCCCATGGCCGCGGTCAACGTATGCGATCTTTCCGAACTTCAACGGCGCGAAGCGCCGCGCCGCGCTCCAGGCCGCAGCGTCAGTTGCTTTGCCAGTCCCTGAAACGGCTTGCGCCGGCCCGGAGTTGGACGCGCATGCGCCGAGCATGCTCGCCGCGATCCCGCCCGCCGCTGCCACCATGAATTGTCTGCGATGCATTTCGAGTTCTCCGTGCGAACCATTACACCTGCCAAGGACGTAATTGAACGCGTGCAGCCGACATGCCGGCAATGACCTCGGAGGTCATGGAATCCTGCGAGCCCCGCCGTATGATGCGCCCTGTGCAATCCACCCACTCCAGCGCGCTCCCGGCCGCCCCCCTCTCGCACGTCGGCACCTTGGTGCGCGAATGGAGAACCACGCGCCGCTTGAGCCAGCTCGAGCTGGCGCTCGAAGCCAACGTATCGCCGCGCCATTTGAGCTGCGTGGAAACCGGCAAGTCACAGCCGAGTCGCGAAATGATCGCGCGGCTTGCCGACGCGCTCGGCATGCCGCTGCGCGAGCGCAATGCCTTGCTTGTCGCGGCGGGTTTCGCGCCTCGCTATCGGGAGACCGATCTCGCGAGTCCCGAGATGGCGCCGATCCGTCGTGCCATCGAGTTCATTCTCCAGCATCAGGAACCCTATCCGGCCATCGTCACGAACCGGCACTGGGACATCCTGCTGATGAACGAATCGACGCGGCGGATCTTCGAGATCCTGCGTCCCGGCGGGCCGCGCCACGTCAATATGCTGCGGCAGATCTTCGATCCGCAGGACATGCGCAGCGTGCTGCGCAACTGGGAGGAGCTGGCGATCGACGTGCTGCGCCATCTGCACAACCAGGTCGCGGTGGCGCCCTCGGATGCAAAGGCGCGAGCGCTATTGGATGAAGTGCTGGCATATCCGGGAGTGCCGGCGGAGTGGCGCACGCGTGAGCTGGGATCGACGCCGCAACCGCTGCTCAACACGGTGTTCGGCAGGGATGATCTGGAACTGCGCTTCTTCTCGACGATCACGACGTTCGGGACGCCGCACGACGTGACGCTGGACGAGTTGCGGATCGAGTGCAGTTTTCCGGCGGACGATGCGACCGCGGAGTTCTGTCGCAAGACCATGTCAGACTAAAGCCTGACCCACAACCGCTCTCAGTACTGTGGGTCAGGCATTAGCCTGACTCTGCAAACTACAATCTCTTCGCAGGGATCGTGCGCTGGCTGCGCGGCGGGTGCACGAGCATTCCGGTGACGCGATTGTTGGCGTCGACCTCGAAGGTCACTCGCAGCGGCAACTCGGTCGCAAAGAATTCGCGTGGACTCTCGGCGTGCAGGCTCAGCTTCGGCAGACCCCAGCTTGCAGGCAACTCGATCGTCAGCAACGCGCCGTCGCGCGCGATCGTCGTGACGCCTTCGTCCTCCAGGTCGTAGCGTCCGACGTAGGAATCCAGCGTTGCGGCGTCGAGCGCAATCTCTGTATGTCGTGCCCGCGAGACTTGTGCGAGCGGCAGACTCGGTTTCAGCAGATGGCGCGAGATGTCACCGACATTGCCGGCCTGATTCATTAGTACGACTACGCCGACGCGCTGCTGCGGCAGCCACGCGACCGAGCTCGCAAAGCCCAGCGACCCGCCGTCGTGCAGGATCATCTGATCCTCGCCCTCTCCTTGCACCATCCAGCCGAGCGCCTGTTCGAGATCGCCCGCCGGTCGGCGCGTCTCCAGCAGCTTCGCCATCGTCGGCGCAAGCTTCGAGTCTTCGTACCCCATCGTTACGCTCAGGAATTTCAGCAGATCGTTGGCGGTGGAGAGCATGCTGCCCGCCGCGGGCATGAGATTGAACACCGGCGATGATGAGATGGGCCGGGTCGGCTGCATCACGGCGTCATGACCGATCGCGACGCGTGCCTGCAACTCCGGCGACAACGTGATGGCCGTGCTTCGCAAGCCGAGCGGCCCGATCACCCGCTTCTGCAGCAGCTGCTCGAAGTCGGCGCGGCCGCGAGTCGCCATCGCCTCCTGCAGCAGCCAGTAGTCGAGATTCGAGTAGTCCCACTCGGTGCCGATGTCGTGCTTCAGCGTCTGAGCAGCGATGAAGCGATACAGCGCCGCTTTCGAGTAGCTGCCCTGGAAGTCCGGCAGGTTGTCGGGCATGAACGGCAGCCCGGACGTATGCGTCGCGAGATCGACGAGCGTGATCGAGCGGCCGTTGTACTCGGGCAGCGTCGTGCCCTTCGGCAGGTACTTCGCAACCGGATCCGTCAGCTTCAAGTCGCGCGTGCGGACCATGTCTGCCAGCAGCAGTGCGCTGAACACCTTGGTCACCGACGCGATCTCGCAAACGGTATCGCCGTTCAGCGGACGTCCGTCGGCGCTGCCGGTATCGCCGTAAGCGATGACGCGCGGTCCCTTCTCGTCGAGAACGCCGACGACGATGCCCATGCCGCCTTCCGGTCCGGCGATGGTCTGGACGCGCTCTTCGATGAGTCGATGAATCTCGCTGTCAGTCGGCACCGCAGCCGCGTCGGCACCGAACGCGAGACATGCAACGAGAAGGAGTTGCCGCATGGTCCGGGTTGGACGCGGCGCGGGCGTCAAAGGTTACAGCTGCAGCCAGCGATGCAGGCGTTCCAGCGCCTGCTCGATCTCCTGCGTCGAAACCGCCGTAAAGAAGCGCACGAACGGTCCGCCGCCGACCGGATCGAAATCCACGCCGGGCGCGAGCGCGATGCCCGTCTCCTCCAGCAGCTTGTGGCAGAACTCCAGGCTCGACTGCGTGTAGCGCGACACGTCTGCGTAGATGTAGAACGCACCCTCCGGTTCCACCACCGGCAGGATGCCGAGCTTTGGCAGCTCGCGCAGCAGGATCTCGCGGTTGCGGGCGTATTCGATGATCGCGCCGCGCAGCTCGTTGCCGTCGCCGAGCGCGGCGACCGCGGCGGCCTGCGCGACGTTCGGCGCGGTCAGGAAGAAGTTGCCGACGTACATCTGCACCTTGTTGATCAACGGCGGCGGCACGACCAGCCAGCCGAGACGCCAGCCCGGCATGCGACAGAACTTCGAGAAGCTGTTGATGACGATCACGTCCTGCGTGACCTCCAGCGCCGATACCGAGCGTCCGCGATACGTCACACCGTGATAGATCTCGTCGGAGATGAAGACGATGTCGCGACGCTTGCACTCGTCCGCGAGCGCCCGCAACTCCGCGTCATCGAGCATCGTGCCGGTTGGATTCGCGGGACTCGCGACGACGACGCCGTGCGGCGCCGGCTCGAGCTGAGCGAGCACGGAGGCAGTCAGGCGATAGCGCGACGCCGAGCCGCAATCGAGCTCGACCGGAACGCGCCCGAGAGCGGTCAGCGTATTGCGATAGGCCGGATAGCCGGGCCGCGCCAGCGCGATGCGCTCGCCTGTTGCGAACATCGATGCGAAAACGGCGACGAGTGCCGCGCTCGCGCCGTTGGTCAGCAGGATGCGCTCGGGCGCGACCTCGACGCTGTACCACTCGCGATAGTGCTCGGCGATGCGTTCCTTGAGCTCGTGCGATTCCCAATAACCATTCGGGCCGGCGACGAGCGCGTGCTGGGCAGCAGCGATCGTCGCGTCCGATGGGCCGCGCGTCGGCTGGCCCAGATGCATCGGGATGATTGATTTGCCGGCACGCGAGAGCTGGGCGGCACGACGGTTGATCTCGCCCGCGTAGAACGGAACGATTTCGGGTCCGGAAGAGCGCATTCCCCGACTATAAGACAAACTTGTAGACGAGAAACAGCACGACGATCGTCACGGCGAAGGCGATGCCGGCGATCAGCAGGGTTTTGTTCTTCGATTCGCTCCCCGCCTCCGACGACGCAGACGGGCTGGCGGAACGGCGCGGCGCCGCCCCGGCGCGCGAGGCCTGGAAGATGCACTCGACCGGCCCGAACCGCACGCGGTCGCCCGCCGTGAGATAGCTGACGTTGCTGCGCTTGCCATTCACGTAGGTGCCGTTCGCCGACATCTGGTCGAGCACTTTCCAGCGCTCGCCTTCATTGACGATCTTCGCGTGCAGCGCGGACACGCCGCTGTCCTGGAACTGCACTTCGCGATCCGCCTGGCTGCCGATAGTCCATTCCCTGACACCCGACTCGCCGACCGTCAGCTTGATGTTCAATCCCGCGCGACTGCCCGACGCGACATGCAGGTGCGGGCCATCGATCGACGCCGTGTTCACGGCGGCCGCCGCCGGCGCATTGACCATCTGCTTGAGCTGCGCCGGGTCGATGAACTTGGTCTTGTTCGCGCCGTCGCCCATCGCGTCCGGATCGGCCCAGGCGCCGGGCCGCTTGTACAGACCGCTGCTCGCAGCGTCGACAGCGGCCGACGCAGGCTCGCGATACTGAGTCTTGCCATCGTCGACCGGCGGCGCAGCGCTGGGAAGGCGGAAATCGAACTCCTCGACGTCGAAGCGCAGGCGGTCGCCCGAGCTCAGCTTCACTTTGCCGGTGACCTTGGCGCCGTTGACGAAGGTGCCGTTCGCCGAATTCAGATCTTCGAGCCACACACCGTCGTCGGCGATGAGCAGCTTGGCGTGCTTGCGCGAGGCATGCCCTTCGGTCAACTGCAGGTCGCACTCCGCCTGGCGGCCGAGGACCATGTCCGGCTTGATGGGAATCTCGCGCTGGTTCGTGACTTTGACGAGCTTGGGTTGTGTATCGGCCATATGTAGCGAGTTGTCTTCAGCGTCCGTAGAGCCACCACCAGAGAACCGCCAGAAGGATCGCTGCGAAGGCGCCGCCCAGAACCGCCAGCCACAGTATCGTTTTCTGATCGAAGCTTACGCCATTCGGCCCGTCGTACTCCACAACGACCGCGCTGACGTTGTCGCGGCCGCCGCGCGCAAGAGCCGCGGCGATCAGTGCATCGGCGGCAGCATCCGGCGCAGCGTTGGTACGCAGGATCTGCGCGATCTCGCCATCCTCCAGCTCGTCGTTGAGACCGTCGCTGCACAGGAGCAGCCAATCACCTTTGCGCAGCGGTTCGTTGATCAGCGAGGGTTCCGGCGTGCCGATGCCGAGCGTCTGCGTGACGAGGTTCTTGTTCGGATGACCGCGCAGCTGCGTCTCCGACAGATTCTCCTGCTCGCGCAGGACTTCCAGATACGAATGATCGCGAGTCAGCTGACGTAGCACGTTGCCGCGCCACAGGTAGGCACGGCTGTCGCCGACCCAGGCGACTTCGGCATGACGATCTTCGATACGAGCGGCGACGACGGTCGAGCCCATATTCGCATGAGCCGTGTTGTCAGCAGCCGCCTGCGCAACTTCCTCGTGCGCCCGTCGCACCGCTGCCCGCAGCGGCAACTTCAACGCGGAGCCGAGTAGTGTCTCCTTCACGATGCGGCTCGCCACGTCGCCGCTGGCGTGTCCGCCCATGCCGTCCGCAACGAAGTACAGGCCGCTGGCCTCATCCCAGCCCAGGGAGTCTTCGTTCTGCCCTCCTCGTCGACCCGGATGTGTGCGTGCGGCGAAACGCATGATGGCAGCCGATCAGAAGGAACGCTGCGCGTTGGCGGCCGCGCTCGCGAATTGCTGAGGACTGAATGCAGTGTCGTTCTTCACGGCGTTGAAGAGCGGGTCCAGTGCCGCCTTCTTCTTGTCATGGTCGCCGAGAGAATAACTCAAGCTCTCCAGGCCGAGAACGATTTGCTCCGCAGCAGCGAAGTCGCCGGCCTTGTCGGTCGCACCGTACTTGACCAGCGTCTTGCGCATGGCCGTTACGTCTGCAGTGGAGAACTGGCGCCGCGAGAGTGCCTCGCGCTTCTCGACCCAGTCCTGCAAGGCTTTGGCGGCCGAGGTGACTGCCGCGCGATTGGCCTGCCCGGCGCGGATCAGAGCGTTGGTCAGGCCGACGAGCTCATTCAAGGCGGCGGGCTCGAAGGTCTCGGTCACCGCCTGCAGGACGATCAGGTTCTGCGTCTGCAAGCGCAGCGTGCCCGGCTTGATGCCGGCGCCGGCGCGTTGCGCGTTCCAGCGGATCTTGTCCATCGGGTGATGGCAGCTATGGCAATCGTAGAACGCGAATTCCGGGAACATGCCGCCGCTGTGGAACATGTCCGTCTGCAGCAGCGTGAGCATGCGGCGGGTGCTTTCGATCTGACCGGTGAGCCACAGGTTCATGCCGGGGATGCGACCTTTGCGCTGCTCGTAGTCGGCATCCACAACGTAGTGCGCCGGCTGGTTCGCCGTGTACGCCTCCATCTCGAAGCTCAGGCGCGGATGACCGGCGCCCATGATCGCGTGCGTCGCGAACCGATCCTTGGTGCCGAGGTGGCAGCCCAGGCACAGCTCCGCGCGCTTCAACGGCTGCTCGGACGAATACATGCCGAGAGCGACGTTGCCCTTGTGGGTGGCCGACTCCGCGGCGTGACTCTGGATCCACTTCTCCGAGCCGCCGTGGCAGGCCTCGCAGCCGACGCCGTCGCTGATCTGGAACTTGGGGCCGCGCTTGTCGCTCGGCACGTTGTCGGCGTGGCAATTCAGACAGATCGGCGCGGTGCTCGCGCTCGCGAGTCCGAGGTTGGCAGCGATGCGCTTCGACTCGGCCAGCTCGAGCGTGCGATACGCCTGCGCGTGTCGATCTTCGCGCGTCCACGTCTGGTACTCGTTGAGCGCGACATGCTTGTCTGGCGCGGGAGAGAGCTTGCCGTGGCAGACGGAAGTTGCGCAGGAGGCGACGCCGAGATGCTTGTAATCAGCCACCCCTGGTTCGGCAGCCAGCGCTGCACCCGATGCGACGAGCAAGAACGCGACGGCGAGGGGTTTCATTTGTCGGTCACCACCCAGGGTTTGCCGTTCGCGTCGAGATAGAGCTGCTGCATTTCCTGCAGCGTCAACGGGCGTGAGCCGCGGCGGCCGAAGACGGCGATCTGGTTGCCGGTCTCGTCGACGCCGCGGTCGCGCTCGAGACCTCGCGACAGACTCAGCGCAGGCTTGCCGGTGGCGTAGGTCGCAATCAGCTGCGGCTTCGGCTCGGGGCTGAAGCCGTAGAACTTCGGCTGCGATTCGGGCGACGTGAGCTGCAGCACCTTCAAGCCGTTCTTGCCGTCGGCGACGTAAGCGAACAGCGACGCGTTGGTTGTTGCGACGATCACGTCGCGAGCGTCGTTGAGCGCGCCGCCAGCGTTGAATCGCTGATACTCGCGCAGCGCTTCCGGTTTCTCCGCGTCGACGATCACCAGGCCGTCTTTGCCACCCGCGACGTAGGCATACGTACGCGAGACGAAGACGCGATGAGCGTCGCCGAGGCGCACCGTGTTGTTCTGCACGAGGCGCGGCGACTTCGGATCGGTGACGTCGATCGTCTTCAGTCCCTCGCCGTCGACCACGAACAGATAGCGGAACTGCAACGCCGATGCACGCACGTCAGTGAGCGGCACCTCGGCCACCAACTTCGGCTCCAGCGGTACATCGACGCTGACGATCGCGAGGCCGCGCTTCGTGGCGATGTACAGGTAGTAGCCGCCGACCGCGATGTGACGCGCACCGTTCAGGGCGCCGTTCGGATTCCACGTCAGCGCGCGCTTGAGGAAGTTGTT
>Ga0070686_100001070_pt1 | contig 15769 bp, 7 predicted proteins | sample KBSS23LmetaG_FD_65654 | JGI IMG/M metagenome (GOLD analysis project Ga0070686, IMG submission 65654) | Switchgrass rhizosphere microbial communities from Kellogg Biological Station, Michigan, USA - KBS S2-3L metaG | ecosystem: Host-associated > Plants > Roots > Rhizosphere ... | reverse complement strand
GGGGTGCGGCGGTAGATCAGCTTGCCTTTCACCGCCTGCAGGTCGGCATAGCCGCCGGCTTTCGGCGGCAGGACGATCGCGCGGGCCTCGAAGCGATCGAGGTCGATGTCGACGGCAGCCACGGCCTTGATCGCGTCGTCCTTCTTCGCAGCCGCCTTCTCTGCGTCCTCTGCTTTCCCCCCTGCGTCCTTGTCACGCCCCGGATCGAAGTCGGTCGCGGCGCTCTCTGAATCATTGCGGGCGGCGAGCGGCGACTTGACGTCCTTGCGCAGCGGCACGGCGACGAGCCGCGTCGGATTGGCGTAGGTCCAGCTGTTGTCGAACGTCCCGTAGATCGGATCGAACTCGCGGTCCGAGGCGTAGAAGAGATACGCGCCGTCGGGCGAGAAGGTCGGCTGCGTGTCGTTCAGATAGCCGCTGGTCGCCTGGTGGAGCTTTCCGTCCTTGGTGTCGAACAGGAGGATCGCGTTGTTGCTGGTCGCAGCCGGCCGCGCATACGCGAGCCACCGCGAGTCGGGCGACCACTGAAAGCGGAAGCTCTCGAGGTTGTTGTGAGCGAGCCAGTCGGGGCTCTTGTCGACGTCGGTGACCTTGCCGGTCGCGGCGTCGACGATGCGGATGCGCATCGCCTGGTCGATGAAGGCGATCTTCTTGCTGTCCGGCGCCCACTGCGGCGGATAGCGGAAGCCGGGGCCGAGCGCGGTCACCTTCTTCTCCGCGCCGCTGCCGTCGGCGGGCCGTAAGGTCAGCTCGTACTCGCCGCTGCGATCGCTCCAGTAGGCGATCGTCTTCGCGTCGGGCGACCACCGCGGATACCGATCGGCGACGCCGGAGGTCCGCGTGATGTTGATGACCGCGCCGTGCTCCGCCGGCACGGTGACGATATCGCCGCGCGCCTCGAATACGGCGCGCCGCGCGTTGGGTGAGATCGACGGCGCCGTGGCGAGCTCGTCGGCTCTGGCGGCGCGCGCGCGCAGCGTCGTCTGATCGGTGACGACGCGAATCGGCACCTCGGTCACTTTGTCGCCGGGCAGGTTGAGCAGATAGATGCGGCCGCCTTTCTGGAAGACGATCGCGTCCGAGCCGATCGACGGAAAGGTGATGTCGAAGTCGTTGTACTGCGTCACCTGGCGGACCGCGCCGCTGCCGAGATCCTCCGCCCAGATGTTGTTGCGCTGCTCGGGCCCGCGATCAGAAATGAAGTACATCGTGTTGCGGTACCACATCGGCTGCGCGTCGTTGGCGGGGTTGCTGGTCAGGTTGCGGGTCGCGAACGACTTGAGATCGAACAGGAAGATGTCCGGGGCCCAGCCGCCGCGATAGCGCTTCCAGTTGCGGAAGTCCTGCGACATCGGCATGTAGACGAAGCGCGCGCCGTCGGGCGAGAAGGCGCCGAACTCGCCGTACGGAACCGGCAGCTTTTCGGGCAGCCCGCCGTTGACGTCGACAAGGTAGAACTGGTTGTAGCGCTGCCGGCCGCTCTCGCGGCCCGAGGCAAAGAGGATCCGTTTGCCGTCGGGATGCCAGCCGATCACGCGGTCCGCCATCGGGTGGTGCGTCAGACGCAGTGGCGTGCCGCCGGCGGTCGGCACGACGTAAACGTCGGTGTTGCCGTCGTAGTCGGCGCTGTAAGCGAGCTTCGATCCGTCGGGTGAGAAACGCGGAAACGATTCCTCGCCGGGCGGTGAGCTGAGCCGCACCGCCGTGCCGCCGGCCTTCGCCACGAGCCAGATGTCGCCGGCATAGACGAACGCGATCTTGTCCGCTGAGACCGCCGGCTGCCGGAACATGCGCGCGTCGACCTGCGCCGATGCAGGCGCGGCTATCGCCAGAATCGTGATCACGATCAGTTTTCGGAACATGGAAAACATTCTACTGCCCGGCCCGGTGGATAGAATGCGGCTCGTGCGGCTCGTGCTCGCCCTCGTGCTGAGTTGTAGCGTGGTGTCCGGATGCGGACAGCCGCCACGCGGGGACGCGCCGCTACGCTTTCCAAACGCGCCGATCGTGCTGGTCTCGATCGATACGCTTCGCGCCGATCATCTGCCGCTGTACGGGTATCGCAGCGGGTCGACGCCGACACTCGATCGGCTCGGGCGGGACGCCGTCGTGTTCGACAACGCATACAGCCAGGTGCCGCTCACGCTGCCGTCGCATGCGTCGCTCCTCACCGGCCGTCTGCCGCTTCACCATGGGGTGCGCGACAACATCGGATATGCGGTGGCCGCAGACGAGCGCACGCTGGCCGTGCGGCTGAAGACTGCCGGCTACGCGACCGGCGGCGCGGTGTCGGCGTTCGTACTCCGCCGCCAGACCGGCATCGCCCGCGGCTTCGATGCGTTCGACGATGCGCTGACGATCGCGGGAAGCGGCGAATCGCTGTCGGAGACGCAGCGCGACGGGGCACAAACGGTCGAGGCGCTCGGCCGTTGGCTTGACGAACATGCCGCGCAGCCGATGTTCGCGTTCCTGCATCTCTACGAGCCGCACGCGCCGTACGCGCCGCCGCCGTCGCACGCGCTGGAGTCGCCGTATGACGGCGAGATCGCGTACGCGGACGAGCTCGTCGGCCGCTTCTTCGACCGTCTGTCGACGCGCGGCCTGTTCGACCGCGCGATCATCGTCGTCGTCTCGGATCACGGGGAAGGGCTCGGCGAGCACGGTGAGGCCGAGCACGGCTTGTTCCTGTATCGCGAAGCGCTGCGCGTTCCGCTGATCGTGCGCCTGCCGGGCGGCGTCGGCGGCGGACGGCGGATCAGCGCATCGGTGGCGTTGACCGACGTCGCGCCGACGCTCCTCGATCTGGTCGGCGCGGCAACGGACGGGATGGACGGCGTGTCGCTCGGCGCGGCGCTCGGCAGCGGCCGGCTCGACGATCGGACCGTGTACTCGGAGACGCTGTACCCGCGGCTGCACTTCGGCTGGAGCGATCTCGCGTCGGCAGTGGACGGCCGCTATCACTTCGTCCGCGCGCCACGCGCCGAGCTCTACGACACCGCGACCGATCCGCGCGAGCGCACGAATCTGGCGGCCGAACGCACGTCGACGATGACAGCGCTCGGCGGATGGCTCGATCGCACCACCGCCGGATCGGTGGTCGCGGCGCCGGTCGCGGCTGACGCCGAGGCTCGCGAGCGTCTGCGCGCGCTCGGTTACACCACCTCCTCTGCACCGCCGTCGCAGGACGGTGGCGTGCGCGCCGATCCGAAGGACAAGGTCGCAGCCTACGAATCGCTGCGCCGTGCGCAGCGCCTCGCCGCTGACGGACGCGACGCCGACGTCGTCACCGCGCTGGCGCCGCTGCTGGCGAGCGATGCGGACATGCTCGACGGCTGGGAGTTGAAGGCGAAGAGCCTGGTCAAGCTCGGACGGACCTCCGACGCGATCGCCGCGTTCGGGCGCGTGCTCGCGATCGATCCGCTGAAGCCGGAGACGCATCTCGCGCTGGCGCGGATCTTCGCGCTCGAGCACGATCCGGCGCGCGCGCGACAGCATGCGGAGCTGGCCGCGCGGCGCGATCCGGCGACCGGCTACGAGGTGCTCGCCGAGCTGATGCTCGACGAGAACAAGGTCGCCGAAGCGGCGACGTTCGCGCAGCGGAGCCTCGACGCCGACCGGTCGCGTTACGTGAGCGAGTTCGTGCTCGGCGTCGCGGCGCAGCGGGCCGGCCGCTGCGACGAGGCGATCGCGGCGTTCCGCCGCGCGATCGAGCGCAAACGGGCCGAACCATCTGCGGTGGTCCGCAACCTGCACGCCGGGCTCGCCGACTGCCTCGCACGCACCGGTCACGAAGCCGAAGCCGAGCAGGAGTTCAAGGCGGAGCTGGCCGAGATTCCATCGTCGCCCGAAGGACGGGTCGGCCTGGCGACGCTCTACCGCTCGCAGGGGCGCGACGCCGAAGCGCGGACCGTTCTCGGCGGGTTGATCGCCGCGCAGCCGCAGCCGAACGCCGATTCCTACGGCACGGTCGTGCACGCGTTCACCGTGCTCGGCGACACGCAGGCCGCGCGCGAGTGGGCCGCGAAAGCGCACTCACGGTTTCCTAGCGATCCACGCTTTCGGTGAGGATCGCGCGGCGAGCCTCAAGCCTCAAGCCACAAGCCACAAGCCGCCTCAAGCCACAAGGCGCCTCAAGCCACAAGGCGCCTCAAGCCACAAGCCGCCTCAAGCCTCAAGCCTCAAGCCGCCTCAAGCCACAAGCCGCCTCAAGCCTCAAGCTCCAACGCGCGGCAAGTGATCACTGCGCAGAGGCCAGCGCGACAGCCTGGCGGCGACAGTACTCAGCATGCTGCGGATCCCGCGCCGCGTCGAAGCCCTCGGCCAGGCTGTTCCACACCGCCGGCCGCCGCGGGCCGATGCCGAGCGCCCGCGTCAGGTACTCGACGCCGCGCTCGCGCTCGCCTCGCCGCACGAGCGCCTCGCCAAGCACCGCCATCGCCCACGGATGGCCGGGACTGCGCGTCAACGCTTCGCCAGCGGCATCCTGCGCTTTCGCGGCGTCGCCGGCAGCAAGATACGCGCGCGCGAGATCGATGAAGGGCTCCGGCGCCGACGTCGTGGTCGCCTTCTCGAAATAGGGCAGCGCTTCTTTGACGCGGCCTTCGCTGGCGAGCAGCTGCCCTTTCACCCCGAGCGCGTCGGGATCCGACGGCGACTTCGCCAGGACGGCGTCGATCAGCTGCGCCGCTTCCTCGTGTTTGCGCTCCGCGACCAGCGTCGCGGCAAGGCTGATCTTCGGCGCGAGATCGTCGTCCGCGGCGGCGGCGGCGAGCCGCAGCTCGCGCTCTGATTCCGGATACCGCTCGAGCTCGCGCAGCAGCTTGCCGTAGTTCTGGCGGACGCCGGGGCGATCCGGATCGAGCTCGAGGGCGCGTGCAAATGCCGGCGCGGCGATCACCAGGCTGCCGTGCCGGTAGGCCATCGACGCCAGCGTCCCGAAGGCGAACGGGTTGCCGCGATCGATTTGCGTAATCCGCTGCACCTCCGCGAAGGCGGCCGGCAGCGCCGCTCCGGCGGCAACGCTCGCCGCCTGCAGTCGATCGTAGAGCTCGACGTGGGTGCGCGGGTCGGGCAGCGACGGATCGTCGAGCGGGCCGCTGCCGCCGGAGCCGGCGGTGTAGCCGAGGCTGCGCAGCCGTTCTTCCTGCTCGGCGCTCACCGCCCGCGGCTGCGCGCGATCGCCGCCGGGCGCGAACCGCTGCAGGCCGCGCTGCAGATCGTCGGTCATCCGCCGCACCCGATCCGGCTCGGCGCTTGCGAGGTTGCGCTCTTCGCGCGGATCGTCGGCCAGGTTGTACAGCTCCGGCTCGGCGCCGGTGATCAGCTTCCAGTCGTCTTTTACCCAGCCGCGCAGCGCCGCCCAGTGGCAGTTCAGGCGGCCGAACAGGCTCTCCTGATACAGCGGATCGGACGCGAGGCTGCCGCCGGCGATCAGCGGACCGAGATCGCGCCCGAGCAGCGACGCGTCCGCATCGGCGCCGAGCAGCGCCAGCGCCGTCGGCACGAGGTCGATCGTGCCGACTCGCGCCGCGACGACGCGGCCGGCGGCGATCCGCGGGCCCGAGACGATCAACGGCACCCGCATCGTCGACTGGTAGGTGAGCACGGCGTGCGTGAGCTCGTGATGATCGCCGAGACCCTCGCCATGGTCGGCGAGCACCATGACGATGGTGTCGCGATCGCGGCCGGAGGCACGCAGCGCCTCGAGGACGCGGCCGACCTGCGCGTCGGCGAAGGCGATCTCGCCGTCGTACGGCCGGCCGGCGAACCGCTCGGCGTAGGGCGACGGCGGCGTATAGGGCGCGTGCGGATCGTAGAAATGCAGCCAGGCGAAGAACGGCGCGGCGTCGGCGGCGCCGAGCCACTTCAGCGCCGCATCGGCCACTTCGTTGGCGCGCCGCTCGGCGCCCTGATCGATCGGGCTGGTCTCGTGAAACTCCTCGTCGAAAGTGTCGAACCCCTGGCCGAAGCCAAACGCCGCCGCGACAGGATAGGCGCCGACGAATGCGGCAGTTCGGTAACCGCGACGCTTCAGCCGCGTCGCCAGCGTCGGATGCTCGGCGCCAAGCGTGAAGACGACGTTGCCGCGCACGCCGTGCGACGGCGGATAGACGCCGGTGAGGATCGTCGCGTGCGATGGACCGGTGAGCGGGACCGCGGTCTGCACTTGATCGAAGCGCGTCCCGGCGGCGGCGAGCGCGTCAAGGGTCGGCGTCGCCCCGCTCTTCGCGCCATAGGCGCCGACGTGATCAGCGCGCAGCGTATCGATGGTGATGAGGAGGAGACTCGGTGCGGCGGGCCCCGGGTGAACAACGCGCCACGCCAGCGCGGCGGCCGCGATGAGGACGGCCGCGCCGACGGCGAGCGCGATCGGGCGTGGCCGTGCGGGCGGCGGCGCCGGCAATGGCGCACGCGCGCCCGAGGATCCTCTCCGCTTCGCCATCCGACGGCGATTGTAGCGAAAGGGGGTCGGGAACCGTTTCCGCTCCTGACACGGTTCCCGACCCCTGGCTCAGAACTGGAACTTGACCCCCAGCCGCGCGATTCGCGGCGAGATGATCTCGTTGATCGTCCCGAACGCGCTCGCCGACAGGTTGCGGTTCTGCGAGAGCGTCGTGCCGGCGTTGAACATGTTGAAGACGTCCAGCGACAGCAGGAACTTCACCGGCGAGACGTTCACCGTGTACGCAACCCGCACGTCGGTGTCCCACAAGTTCGGATAGCGGTTGTCGTCGAGGTTCTGCGTGGCAAGCGCGCGGACGGTGGAATCGCCGCCCGCGCTCAGCTGAAAGATCAGCGGCTCGACGTAGCCTTGCCGGCCGAAGATGTTGGCGCCCACCTCGAGCCCCATCGGGAACTGATAGAAGCCGTTCGCGTTCAACTGCCAGCGCGCGTTGTAGAAGATGTCCCCCTTGCCCGACCCTCCCGATCGCGGCGCGATCTGGCCGCCGTCGGTGCCGGGCCCGGATAAGGTGCCGTTGCCGAACGTGCCGCTGTTGGTCGAATCGGTCCGCGTCGGGTTTTGGATCGCGTCAGGACTGTCGTAGCGTTCGTGCCAGTCGTTGAGCGAGAACGCCACTCGCGCCATCCACCGGTTGGCGAGCCGTTTGTTGAGCGTGAACTCCAGGCCGCTGTACACGGAATGGTAGCCCGGCCGGTTCTCGAGGATCCGTCCGCCGCCGGTCGCGTCGACCTTCGCATCGTCGGGCGCGTAGACGACCGCGCTGTAGGTGCCGTTGGACGGCGTGGCGATCACCGAGTAGTCGGCCGAAGTCAGTCCAATGCGCGGGTTCCACGTCGGCCAGTCGTTCGTACGACGGAGCGTATACGCGGCGCCGACGGCGACGTTGGGCACCAGCTGGTGATCGACGCCGAAGATCAGCTCGTGATCGCGGTTGGCGTGGTAGTTGGGATCGATCGTGTTCACCGAAGTGACGCTGGTCGGATGCGCCGGATCGATCGCGTTCGCATACTGCGGCCCGAGGTTCGTGAGGATCTCGTTCTTCTGCGCGAACCCGTCGTGGTTGGTGTCGACCCAGCGATAGGCGATGAACGTGTAGTAGGAGCCGACCGGGCTCGAGCCGGTCACCTCGAACGGGTTCAGCTGTCCGGCGTAGCTCGCGTACGACGCGCGCGCGACCGTTTTCCGGTCGGCATCGAGCGCGACGGTCGCGCCGATGCGCGGCGAGACGTCGTTCCAGCCGATGGTTGGGCCCTGGCCGTTGTAGCTGAGCGACGGCAGCAGGTCGGGAAACGCGGTGTTGGCGGGCGCCGTGCTCGCCTCGTTCGCCGCCGACTGCTTGTCCCAGCGAAGGCCGCCGTTCACGGTCAGGCGGCCGCGCGTGAACGTGTCGCCGACAAACGCGTCGTAGTACTGTCCGGTGTAGTTGACGACCCGGGCGCGGTAGGCGAGCGCGAAGTTGTCGTTGTCCGGGTTGACGTGCGCGACCACTTCGGAGCCGCTCCACCGCGTCGTCGAGTGGTTCGGGTTGCGGCGATAGCCGAAGCCGAACTTGAACTCGTGGTTGCCGGCCTTGGTCGCCTTGAACGAGCTGCCGCTGACGTCGACGATCTGCCACGGCTTGCGCGCCGTGTAGGTGAACCACGACCCGTAGGCATGGTCGGTGTCGAAGTTGATGCCGCCGTCCTGGTCGGCGCCGCCGCGCGGCGCGAAGCCGTAGCCCCAGCCGAACCAGGCGTACTTCGCATTGACGAACAGGTTCGACCCGAAGGTGTGGTTGTCTTCGACCTTGGCCAGGCCGTGGATCGGATGCAGCGGCCCGTCGAGCGGATAGAAGTTGCCCTGGTTCCACAGGAAGGAATCGTCCTCGGTGCCCGCCTGGCCCGGCGAACGGCCGAACTTCTCCTTGGCGCCGTTGAAGTAGAAGAACGAGACTTCGTCCTTCGGCGTCGCCGACCAGTTCACCTTCGCGTTGGTATTTTTCAGGATCGTCTCGTCGCTGGTCTGGTTGAGACGGATGATCTTGATGTCGTTGTCGCCGTACGATCCCCAGAACCACAGGCGGTCCTTGAGAATCGGTCCGCCGATGTCGAAGCCCCAGTCGCGGATGAAGTCGGTGTGGTTCGCCTTGTCGGAGCCGAGCAGCCGCGGATCACCGGCGAGCGCCGCCGGCAGGTTGGTCGACTCGAGGTTCTGGTTGTCCTCGGTGAACTTCGCGCTGCCGCGGAAGCGGTTGGTGCCGCGCCGGGTCACGAAGTTGATGCCGACGCCGCCGGTCTGCACCTTGAGATCGTTGCCGCCGGTGTTGACCGCGACCTCGTCGAAGGCGTCGAAGTCGAAGTACATCGACGAGGCGCCGCCCGATGTCGTGTCGGTGATCGCGACGCCGTCGAGATTCCACATCGTGTCGGCGAAGAGCGATCCCTTGCCGACGAAGCTCGATTGCTGGCCCGACTCGTTGCCGCCGACGTTCACGCGATCGACGATTACGCCGGGCACGGTCTTCAGCATCGCCCAGGGATCTTTCGACTGCGGCGTCGACCGCAATTCCTCGGCGGTCAGCGTCGTCGTCGTGCCGATCTTCTTGACGTCGACGACCGGCGACTCGGCGGTGACGGTGACCGTTTCCTCGACCGACTTCACACCCATCGGGAACGCGATATTGGTGTTGACGCCGGTAGTGACGATCACCTCGCGCTCCATTTTGTTGAAGCCGCTGAGATTCGCCGACACCTTGTAGGTGCCGGCGTCGAGGTTCAGGAACCGGAACTGGCCCTGTCCGTCGGTGACCGTCGTGCGCGGCTGACCGCCGATCGACACCGCAACGAGCGTGACGTCGACTCCTGGCAGCACGCCGCCGTTCTGATCCGTGACCGAACCATAAATGTTGCCGCCGGCGATCTGCGCGCGCGCAGCGGGCGCAGCCATCACCAGGACGGCTATGGCGAACACGAACACTCTCCGCATGCAACTCCCCCCGCTACTGGTTGAGACGTGCATTCGAAACCACTGTCCGGAACCATTCGGCGCCCGGTCAGTCGAGGAGTCAAGCAGAGAGCGTGGCGCTTTTAGTTTTTTTGCGAAGGTTGGTACGGATGATTGGACAACCAGCGGCGTACACTGTCGCGATCGCGCACATCGACCGCTGGCGGGACGATGCTGAGGTAGCGTTCCCAGTAGCTGCGCGCCTCGCCTGATCGCCCCATTCGTATCAGCGCGTCGCCGAGGTTGTAGAGCGCCTGGTAATCGTGCGGATCGAGCGCGACCGCGTGCTGCCAGGCGTCCACCGCGGCCGCGAGGTCGCCCTGCTCGGCAGCGACGACGCCGAGACCGTTGTAGGCGCGCGCGAGCGTCGGATCGGCCGCCAGTGCCTGTCGAAACGCGGCGGCGGCGCGGCCGCGGTCGCCCTGCATCAGGTAGACGGTCGCGATGTTGGCGTCGGCGAGGCCGCTCGACGGATCGGCAGCGCGCGCGCGGGCGAACACCTCGAGTGCCTCGCGCGGGTGGCCGGCGGTCGCGAGCGCGACGCCGTACGCGTTGACGACGTCGATGTCCGGCTGCGGCGCGTCGGCATACGGCTTCAGCACCGCGGCCGCTTCGTCGGCGCGGCCGGCTTCGGTGAGGTAGGCGCCCGCCAGCGCCGCGACGTCAGTGGCTGCCGGGTTGAGCGCAAGCGCCCGGCCGATTGCCGCGGTGGCGCGCGGATGCTCTCCCGCCTCGTTGTAAAGAAACGCGAGGTGGACGAGCGACAGCGGCATGTCGGGCCGCTCGTGCACGACGCGCTCGCCAAGCGCAATCGCGCCACGCAGATCGCCGCGCTGGTAGCGCGAGACGACCTCCTCGATCTCGCGATCGATCGCGATCAGCCGCTTCGGATCGTCGGCTTCGGTGTAGTGCGCCTTCGCCGTCGCGGCGCCGGTGACGTAGCCGAGGCTGCGCAGCTGCTCGCGCGTGTCGGCACGCTCGCGCCCGGGTGCGGCGCCCTTGTCTGCCGCCCGCAGGTCGCTGAGCAGCACCTGCAGCTGGTGCAGTTCGCCAGGTCTCGCCGCCGACAGATCGTGCGCTTCAGCCGGGTCGGCAACGATGTCGTACAGCTCTGGAATCGGCAGATCGATGTACTTCAGCGATCCGCGCGCGACGCCGTGGAGCGGCGCCCAGCCGCGGTTGATCGACGCCGACAAGGACTCGAAGTAGGTGACGGTCGGCGGCGCCGAGCCGGTGGCGGCCAGCGGGAGCAGCGACTGGCCGTCGATCGACGGCGGCGGCGCGCCGATCGCGTCGAGGATCGTCGGCAGGATGTCGACGTGGCGAACCGGCGTCGCGACGACGCGAGGCATCAAGAGCCGCGGCTGATACAGGATCAGCGGCACGTGCAGCGTGGCCTCGTAGGCAAACAGCCCGTGCGTCATCTCGCCGTGCTCGCCCAATGCTTCGCCGTGATCGCCGGTGAGGATCACCAGGGTCGGCCGCGGCGACGCGGCATCGAGGACGCGCTGCAGCAGCGGCGCCAGCGCGGCGTCAGCGGCCGCGACCTCGCCGAAGTACGGACGATCGCGGTACTGCGACGCGTACGGCTCGGGCGGCGCATACGGAAAATGCGGCTCGTAGAGGTGGACCCACGCAAACCACGGACGATCACCGGGGTTGTTGGAAGCAGCCGGCGGGGCTCGGTCGATCCAGCGCAGCGCCGCCGCGACAGTATCGGCGCCGCGCCGTTCCGGCACGCGGAAGGCCGTCGCATCGCTCTTCGGAAAGCGGTCGTCGTAGACGTCGAAGCCGCGCGTCAACCCGAAGCGCGAGTCGAGCGGAAAGGCGCTGACGAACGCGCCGGTGCGGTAGCCGCGGGCGCGCAGCAGCGTGGCGAGCGTCTCGGTGGTCTCCGGAAAACGAAAGCCGGCGTTCTCGCGCACGCCGTGCCGGAACGGGTAGAGGCCCGACAGGATGTTGGCGTGCGACGGCAGGGTGACCACCGTCGAGGCATGCGCCTGGTCGAAGCGCACGCCGCCGGCGGCGAGCCGATCGATCCACGGCGTCGACACGGTCGCCTTCCCTGAGGCGCCGATCGCATCCGCGCGCAGGGTGTCGATGGTGACGAGCAGGACGTTCTGCGCCGGGTCGCGCGCGAGTTGCGGCGCGCGATGGCAGGCAGCGGTCAACGCGGCGCACACGACGAGCGCCCACCGCGTCACCCACATGCCCGCACGTTCGCCACCCATCCGCGCGATGCTATCACCGCGCGAATCGCTCTGACATTCGCGGCGTCATGAGGGCTGCGGCATCACAGCTCGAACGCAGAGATCGCAAAGAAACGCAGAGCACGCGGAAACGGACTCACCCGATCACGTTCGTAAGTCACCAACCATCCTGCCGCCTGCGATCGCGGAAGACGGGCGCGCGTCGCACGCCTCTGCGTACCTCAGCGCGCTCTGCGGTCTCTGCGTTGACGGTCTACTGCCGCACACCATCCCCCAGCGGCGAGCGGACGAACACGCGGCTGGCCGCGACGTCGCCGGCCAGACCGAGCGCGGCAACGATCGCGGCCGCGATCTTCCGGCCGCCGGTGCCCGACGGCTCGATCGGGTTGGCGTAGTCCTCGGGCCGCGCGCAGATCGCGCGCAGATCGATGACCGGAAAGGCGTGCTCGAACGCGACGCGCAGGATCGCGTCGTTGAACGTCGTCAACGCCACGCGCGCGATCGTCGCCCGCGACGGCTCGAGATTGCCGTTGTAGATCGTGCAGAGCGTTGTCGGCCGGGAGAGCGCGGCAATGCGCTGCATCGCGACGCGGTAGGCGCGCTCGAATGCCGCGACCCGCTCCGCGAACAGCGACAGTGCCTCGGCCGTCGACCGGACCGGCAGCGCCAGCAGATCGCTGTGGCCGAGCGCGTCGTTGCCGCCGATCGAGACGACGAGGTGCGACACGTCGGCGGCGACCGTTGACGTCTGGCGGGCGATGTCGGCGGCGGTCGCGCCGTCGACGGCATAGAGCGTCGCGCGCCAGCCACGCGGCAGCAGATCGCGCAGGTGCGTGACCACGTCGGGCTCGCCGCCCGTGTACGACCGGTTGTCGAAGATCGAGTCGCCAAGCAGCGCGACGTGGCCGGCGCTCATCGACACGACCGCGCCAGGCCCTCGGCGTTCTCGCTCAATTGCCGCAGCCGATGCACCCGCTCCTGGTCACCGCGTTGATCGATGGGGCACGCATACTCTCCGGCGATCGACACGATGCGGTAGCCGCGGCGGCGCGCACGGTTGAACAGGAACGGGCGCCATCCCCAGCCGACGCTGGCGTCGACGTCGGCCAGTTCGGCGACGAGCGCCGGATTGAGGAGGAACGGTCCGTACAGGTAGTCGGTCTGCTCGCCGACGATCTCGCCGCACAGCTCGTTGAAGCTGCGCTCGGTCCGCTGCTGAAACGCGGGAAAGGTCGCGAACGCGGCGTCCGAGCGCGCGGCGAGCACGATGCCGGGGTCACGGTAGCGCGCCGCGGCGGCGAGAAAGCCGTCGAGGTGCGTATCAAAGAACGTCTGCTTGTCCGGTTCGGTGTACAGGATGAACGGTGCGTTTGTTGCCGCTGCCGCGTGCAGGCTCGCCACGACCTGCCCGACGAGGTTGCGCGCCCGCGCCGGCACCAGCGTGACCGGGATACGGGCGAGCGCATCGAGGAACGGCTGCGGCGATCCACCGTCGGCGGCGAAGATCGCCGTGGTGCGGCGAGCCAGCGAGCGGAGCGCACCGAGCAGCGTCTCCGCCTGCTGCTCGTCGCGCGCGAGCGTCATCGTGGCGATCGGGATAGTTGACACCGCAGCGACAGGATGCCAACGGCATGCCGCTGTCGCAAATTCGATCGAACGTAGGGGCGGCCTTTCAGGCCGCCCGGTCGGGCACCCTGAAAGGGTGCCCCGACGTTACGCCTGGCTGACGCGGAGGACGCGCGCGATTGCCGCTGAGATGCGGCGCCATTCGCTCTCCTCGCGCGTCAGCTCCTTCCGCCCTTTCTTCGTCAACCCGTAGAAGCGCGCCCGCCGGTTGTTGTCCGACACGCCCCAGTCGGCATCGATGAAGCCGCGCCGCTCGAGCCGCTGCAGCGCCGGATAGAGGGAACCGTGGTCGACGATCAGCACGTGGCCCGACTGCTGCTGGATCGCCCGCGCGATCCCCTGCCCGTGCTGGCGGCCGAAGATCAGCGTGCGCAGGATCAGCAGGTCCAGGGTCCCCTGCAGATGCGCAGAGTACTCGCCGTCGGCCCGCTTTCGAATAGACATTCGACCCAAGTATCGCCTGCTCCTGTAGAATGTCAACCCGTAGGCAGGGCGTTCAGAGCGGGTTTGAGAATTAGCGTAGCGCAGCCCTTCAGGGCTGCCCGCGGCCGTTGCAGGCCTAAAGGCCTGCGCCACAAAGGCCGCGCGTAATTTTGAAACGCACTCTTAGGGTGCCGCCGAACGCGAAGGCAGCCCTGAAGGGCTGCGCTATCGGCGATTGTGAGACGCTCCCCGTCGCGAACCGGAGGCCGTCATGCGCAGCAGCAAACGAACGCCGGACGATTTCTCCACCGAGATCCAGGCACATCTCGACCTCGAAACCGATCGGCTGATCGCCGACGGGATGGCGCCGGCAGAGGCGCGGCTGGCGGCGCGCAAGGCGTTCGGCAGCGTCGCCGCCGCCGAAGAGCGCTATTTCGAGTCGACGCGGGCTCTCTGGCTCGATCAGCTGCGGCAGGACGTGCGCGTCGCCGCGCGCAGCATCACGAAGTACCCGGTGGCGGCGATCGTCGCCGTCGCCTCGCTGGCCTTCGGAATCGGCGCGATGACGACGACGCTGATGGTCCGCGACGTGATCTTCGGCAAGCCGCCGCGTCTCTACCAGCGGCCGGCGGAGCTCTCGCTGCTGCTCGTCGCCCGTCCCGACAGTCCCGGCGGTCTCTATCCCTACGAGTCGACGGTGCCCGCCACGGTCTACAACGCCTGGCGCGCGACCGCGCCGCCCGGCACCGCGATCGCCGCCGCCACGCCCGGCCGCATCCGCGAAGTGCGCATCGCCGATCGCACCGAGAACGTCAGGGTGCGCACCGCTTCGCCCGATCTGTTCGCGGTGCTCGGCGTCGGGCCGGCCGCCGGCCGCACATTCAGCGACGCCCCCGCGCTGCCGAACACGGCCAGGCCGGCAGTGCTCAGCCGCCGCGTCTGGTTCGGTCTGTTCCAGGACTCGCCCGACGCGATCGGCAGCACCATCTGGATCGACGGCGAGCCGCACACCATCGCCGGGGTGATGCCGGATGGATTCTGGTTCGCCGAGATGAACGCGGCGATCTGGGTGCCGTTCGATCGAGCGCGGCTGACCCGCGACGATCTCGTCCTCGCGGTCGCCCGGCGTCCGCCGGATGTGAGCGCGGCGTCGCTGGCCGCGGCGCTGCAGCCGGCGGTCGACGCTGACGCCGCGCAGCGTCCCGTCAGCGAACGCCAGCGCCGCGTTGTCACCCGCGCCGTCGCCGGGACGCCGCTCGGCGCGTCGATGGCGCTGCTCCTGCCCTACGTGCTTGGCGCTTCGGTGGCGCTGACCCTGCTCATCGCCTGCGCCAACGTCGCGATGCTGATGATTGCGCAGTGGACCGCACGCGAGCACGAGATCGCGATCCGCGCCTCGCTCGGCGCCAGCCGCGGCCGCATCGTTCGCGCGCTGCTCACCGAGGCGGTGCTGCTCGCCGTCGCCGGCGGCGCTTTGGGGATCGCGACGACGTTCGCGCTGCGCGGCATCCTCGTCTATCGCGCCGGCGTGTCGATGGCGCAGTTCGACCTGTCGATCGATCCGTCGCTCTACGTGCAGTCGGCGCTGATCACGCTGGCGTCGGGGATCGCCGCCGGCCTGCTGCCGGCGCTGTACGAGACGCGCCGGCTGCACACCAACCCGCTGAACTCGCTCGCCGCCTCGGATCGCGTGCGCCAGCGCTGGCGCCACGCGCTGGTCGTCGTCGAGATCACCGTCACGATCGCGCTCCTCGTCGAGACCGGCGGGATGATCAACGGCTACCAGCGCTCGCTCGGCGCCGACATGGGCTTCGATCGCCGTCCGCTGCTCGCGGCGCAGGTGGAAAACACGCGCGGCCTCCGCCTCGCGGCGATGCTCGACGTGATGAGGCGCCTCCCCGGCGTGTCCGCGGCCGCGGCCGCGACCGGCGTGCCGTTCATGGGCTCGGGAATCAAGCAGCGGCTGTCGGCCGACGGCGCCGCCGGCGGCGCGGTGGCGGTCGATCGGATCGCGGCGACGCCGGGTCTGTTCGCGACGCTCGGCGTCCCGCTGCTCACCGGCCGT
>Ga0070686_100001062_pt1 | contig 15847 bp, 13 predicted proteins | sample KBSS23LmetaG_FD_65654 | JGI IMG/M metagenome (GOLD analysis project Ga0070686, IMG submission 65654) | Switchgrass rhizosphere microbial communities from Kellogg Biological Station, Michigan, USA - KBS S2-3L metaG | ecosystem: Host-associated > Plants > Roots > Rhizosphere ... | reverse complement strand
TTCAGGAGCGCCTCACGCGGTGCGTCCGCCAGTTCGTTCACGGTGAAAGCCGCCAGTATCGCGGCCTTGTCCCCCGGCCATCGCACCGCGGACAGGTCGCCACGCCGCAGCGTGGCGTGCAGATCGAAGGTGCGATAGGTCGCGGCTGCCTCGCTGAGCGCCCACTGGTTGCGTTCGACGGCCACGACTCGAGGAACGCGATCGCACTGCACCGCCCACGCGGCGCCAGACGCGCCGGTGCCGCAGCCGAGATCAAGCACCGTCTGGACCGCCCGCGCCGGCGCCGGCAGCTGACGAACGATCTCGGCGATCAGCAGGAAATGCAGCGGACCGTAGAACAGCGCAAAGGCCGCGCGCTTGCCGGCGCCGGCCAGAGCCGCGCCTTCGCCGATCTTCTGCCGCCGTTCGACGTAGGTGGCCGACAGCGCGCGCAGCGCGCGCGACACTTCGGGAAAGGTCAGCTCTGCGAGATGTCGCCGTTCGAGATCGGCCACCCACCGATCGAAGGCGCCAGCGCGCCGCGCTTCGGACATGCGCGACCAGTATCGCGCACGCCGAGACCGGTCTCGATGCCGAACAGCAAGGCGCTCAGGATCAGCGCCGCATCGACGCAGGAGAGCGGCCGGCTCTCGACCTGGACACGGCCGGCCATCACCGCCTCGCAAATCGCGTTCGCGTCCGGTGCCGCATCGACGAGCGAGTACGTGGTGCCGAGCTGCCGCAGCCGATGCACGTCACCGTTGCCGACGACCGGTTTTCCATGAGCGGCCGCCCACCGCTCGGCGCGGCGGTTGAAGTCGACCGCGCGCGTGTACATCGCGTTGCGCTCGACGGCGTCGAACAGGTCGGCGTGGCGTTCGAGATCGGCGCCGAGGCACGTCGAGTGGGGAAAGAACGGATGCGGAGCGATCACGAGGCCGCGCTCGCGCGATTTCAACCGCGCCAGATCGGCAAACGTCAGGACTTCATCCGCGCCGCGCCGGAAATTGAGCAGCAGCACGTGACGGCCTTCGATCGTCCGCTCGACGCCGGGAATCAGGACGACGCCGCGGTCGGCGGCGTGGGCCTCGAACCGGCGGAGATCGAGCTGTTTCTCGTGCAGCGTGATCGCGAGCGCGTCGTAGCCCAAATCGGCAGCGCGATCGATCAGGTCCAGCGTCGAGTGGGGAATGGAATCGATCGGGTCGTCGCCGGTATGGGTATGGAACTCGACCTTCAACATCGCACTTCAGGCCATTTCAGGATCCGCGCCGGAGGATGGGCACGCCGAATCAACAACTTACCGGCAGATGGCCGTGCTCGCGCGGAAATGGTTTTCCAAAGGTTGAGTCGCCGGCGTTATTTGTCGCCGCCACCGGCGACTTTTTGAATCACCTCGAAATCCTCATGCAACGGCCAAATCGGCAGCCGCAGGGGCGTGGTATACGACAGCGTCACTCTTTCCGAGGAGGCCCCCCATGTCGATTCGCGGTGCGCTGACGCGCGCTCTCGTCTTCGCCGTTGCTCTGGCGGGTCTGGCCCGCCCCGCCGCCGCCGATCACCGGCCCGGCACCATCGCGGCGCTTTCTCGCGCGCCGATTGGCGCGCTGCGCGCCGCCGCGAACAGCGACGGGTCACGTCCGCGCGAACTCGGCGACGCCCACGGGCGCGTGGACGAACGGGTGCGATCCGGCGTGCCCGGAATCGATTCGCTCGCGAACTTCGTCGACCAGTTCCAGGCCGACGGCTTCGATTCCCACAACAATCCGAAATCGATCTGGCCGTACTCGATGGTCGGGGCCGCGCCGGAGACGAACCGCAGCACCCGGTTCGATGCGGCCATCATTCCGGTCACGATTCAGCTTGTGGACGCGGCCGGGAATGTCGTTGCGATCGGCGGCCATCCGCTGGAGCTCGGCGCAACGCCGGACATCGTGGGCAAGCTGCTGCAATCGCCGATCTACGAGGACTTCACCTACACCTCGGGGACCGGACAGTACACCGACCAGCTGATGCGCGCCCAGTTCTGGAGCCGCATCCGCCATCACGGCGACGAGGACGAGGGCTATCACAATGTGCTGCGCCCCAGCGTCAAGACGCCGCGGGTGATCAAGTTCCCGGTCGCCAAAGCGGCATTCGTCCGCAACGGTGACGGCACCTGCTGTCAGTTCATGATCCTGGACTTCCGCACGTTCGTGAACCTGCTCTTTCCGGCTACCGCCGCCGACACGACCACGCCGATCGGAGCGGCCGAACACGCCGGCGAGATGACGACGCGCGGGATCGCGACGCTGCTGTTCAACAACATCTATCTGGCCGACATCGCCGACATCCAGCACACGTGCTGCGTGCTTGGCTTCCACGCGTACGACCTCGAGCCGGGCGATGCGCGGAACGGCAACCGCGAGAAGCGCTACGTGATGAACTACGCGAGCTGGATCAGCAACGGCCTGTTCAGCGGCGGCTTCGAGGACATCACAGCCGCCAGCCACGAGATGGCGGAGATCTTCGCCGACCCGTTCGTGGACAACGAGACGCCGTGGTGGCTGTCGCTCGATCCGTTCAGCTCTGCGGCGCTCTGTCAGAACAACCTCGAGAACGGCGATGTCGTCGAGGTGCTGAGCAGCAACGCGGTGTTCCCGACATCGCTGCACAACCGCACCTATCACCCGCAGAATCTCGCGTTGTTGTCGTGGTTCGCGTTCGAGTCACCGTCGACGGCACGGCTCCACGCGTACAGTTTCCCGGATGAAACGACGCTGACCGAGCTGTCGCCGCATCCGTTGCTTGGCCCGAACTGCACGGTGCCATAGGCGGCAGGCCGGGCCGCGGTGGACTTCGCCGCGTCCCGGCGTTACGCTCTGCCTCACGATGACGGCGATCGAATTCATCGTTCGTTTGCTGCTCGCCGCCGGCCTCGGCGCCGCGCTCGGCTTGGAGCGTGAGATGCGGCAGAAGCCGGCCGGCCTGCGCACCAACATGCTGATCGCCGTCGGCTCGGCGCTCTTCAGCCTCATCTCGATTCGACTCACGCCGGCCGGCGGCGCGGCCGATCGCATCGCCGCGAACATCGTCACCGGGGTCGGCTTCCTCGGCGGCGGCGCGATTCTGCGCAGCGGCCGCGAGGTGATCGGCATGACCACGGCGGCCACGATCTGGGTGAACGCGGCGATCGGGATGGCCGTCGGGTTCGGCGAGTCGACGCTGGCGATTTCCGCGACCGGCATTACGTTGATGGTGCTCGGCGTGCTGCCGCCGATCGAACGCTACTTCGATCGCCGTATTGCGATTCCGCCGCAGCAGACGCCGGAACACTGACGGTCGGACAGGCCCGGGCGGGTCGGATCGCGGTGGAGGTCACATGGGGACCGAGAAAGACGACGGCGAGCGTCGAGACGACGCGTCGCCGCGGGCTGATGCTGATGAACCGGTGATCACGCCGGAAGTGACGCCGCCGGCCCCGGCCGAAGGCGACGACTGCACCGACCCGGGACCGGGCCGCGATCCGCGGCCCGATTTGCGCGGCGCGTAACCACGGCGCGCTACTTCCGCGCGAGGAGCGCCTTCACCTCGGTTTCGAAGATCTGCGCGACCGTCTTCGCGTCCGGCTCCTTCGTGCCCTGCATGCCGGGCAGCCCGATGTGCTTCTGGCACAGCCGCCCGTCGCGGCCGATGAGAAATGACATCGGCAGGCCGAACAGCGGTCCATACGCGTCGTCGATCTTGTCCTGCTGCGGATCGCCGTCGAGCACCGGATAGTTCATCTGCATCTTGGCCGCGTACGGCTTCGCGTTGGGGAAGCGATCGAGCAGCACGATGCTGACGACTTCGAAGCCCTGGCCCTTGTACCGGTTGTAGAGGTCGATGAAGATCGGGATTTCGATCTTGCACGGCACGCACCACGTGGCCCAGAAATCGAGCAGCACGACCTTGCCCTTGTAGTCGGCCAGCCGCACGTCCTTGCCGTCGACGTCTTTGAGCGTGAAATCCAGGTTCGCCGGCTTCGCGTCGGCTGCACATGCGGCGCCGGCCGCCGTCTTCGGCGCAGCAGCCTTCGGCGGCGCCTGCGCGACGAGCACCGCCGCGGTCGCGATGAGCATGAGCGCGGCGGCCGATCCGATCGTCAGTGTTCTGTGCATGGCTCGTAACCGATCTTCTCAAATCACCGGGCGCTTCGCCATGCTCGCGCGCGGGTCGAGGTTGCGCGTGGCGATCACCTCGTGCGCAGGCGTGCGATCGCCGGTGCAATTGATACGGCGCGGGCCGCTGAGGAACTCCAGCCGGAATCCGAGATCGCCGTACAGCTCGCAGATCCGTCCTGTCGCCTGGTTGACGAGGACCACGGGGCCGTCGTGGCGCGCCAGCCACGACGCCGTGCGCAGCTGATCGGCCCAGCTGAAGCCTTCCTTCGCGTACTTCGTGAACTCGACGTCGTACGGCGGATCGGCGTAGATGAAATCGGCGGCGGCAATGGGCAGCCGCTCGAAGTCGGCCGACGAGAACTCCCAGCCGGCGACGACGCGTCGATAGGCATGGAAGTCGCTGGCGTAAGTAATCCGCTTGTACTTGCCGAACGGGACGTTGAACTCGCCGCGGCTGTTGAAGCGGCACAGGCCGTTGTAGCCGGTGCGGTTCAGGTAGTAGAAGAGCGCCGCCGCTTCACGCGAACGCTCGCGGCCGCGCTCGAGCAGCGCGTTGAAGCGCGCGCGATGCGCGTAGTAGATGTCGGGATCGTGGGCGAGCGGGATGCTGACGCGAAGGCCGCGCTTCACCCACGCGTAGAAGTTGATCAGGTGCGGGTTGATGTCGTTCAGCAGCGCCCGCCGCGGCTTGAGGCCGAGCGCCACCGACATCCCGCCGCAGAACGGCTCGACCAGCCGCCGCTCGGCGTGCGGTTCCCACAGCGGCCGCAGGTAGCGAAGCTGCCACCGCTTGCCGCCGGCCCACTTCAGCGGCGGCGCGACGGTCGTACCGTGCGTCACGGCAGCAGTGTAACAGCGAGAGGGCTCGTTGGCCCCGGCCGCTCGCGTCGACGTTACTTGATCCTCGCGATCGCCTCGGCGAAGAGACTCCGCACGTCGGCGATCATCGTCCGCGCGTCGTTGTTGTAGTCCATCATGCGATGCGAGTAGTTGCGGCCGGCGCTGCGCTCTTCGACGACCTGACGCACCAGCTCGCCGGCCGGCCGCCGATGATTGAAGCCGCCGGTGACCTCGATCATCGCCCGCTCGACCGCGCAATAGATGCTCCAGGTCGTGGCGGCAGCCGGGCACTCCCGGTTGTCGGCGCGATTCCACACGGCGTCGGATGTGATCACCGTCGACGCACGCTCCAGAATCTCCTTGTCCAGCGCATTCGGCGGCACTTGATGCTTGCCGTCGAATTGGAAGTGCATCGCGGTGGCGTCGACCGAGAACCCGGTGACCGGAAACCAGCCCTGGTAGGTCCTGATCACACCTGACCCGGCGTCATAGATCTCGATCTCCACCCCGTCGGTCAACTTTGCGAGATCGGCCGCACTATTGGCGGCGACGCGTTCCTCGAGCAGGTGAAAAAACGTCTGAAGGTCGGCGAATGACCTGTCGGGATCGTTGTTGTAGTCGACGAGCCGGGACGTGTATTTCTTCGTGGTCAGCGTGCCGATCAACTGGCGCGCTTCGTACATCACCGGCGCGGCCGCGTTGGCCATCGTCCCGGCCCAGACCTCGCGCGGCGTCGCGTCCTTGCGCCACACGCCGGTGGTCGCGCGCGCCGCACGCGTCACCGAAAAGATCGACGCTTCATCGAAGAGCGGACCGCAGTTCCCCTCCCATCCGTGAGTCGTGGGGTGAAACCGGCAATCGGAGATCGTGGGCTGACCGGCGGCCGCCTCGTCGGCGGCCTGCGACAACGCGCACAGCAGGCTGACCGACGCGGCATGCGCCGGACAGTCGCCCGTCGAGGAACGGTCCCACTGCGCCGGCGACGGAATGAGCGCCGCCGCGCGGCGCACGATCGCCGCATCCCACGCGCCAGCATCGGCCGGCGTCGCCGGCAGCGCGGGCGATGCCGCCTGGGCCAGGAGTGCCCCGCCGAGCGCCAACCCGACGACAAGATTGGCCATTTGGTGACCTCCAGATCACGTTGGATGATCGGCGGCAGGAGCTAAAAAAATTTGGCGGAGGGAGAGGGATTCGAACCCCCGGTACCCTTCCGGGTACAGTGGTTTTCAAGACCACCGCCATCGACCACTCGGCCATCCCTCCCGCCTTCGAATCGGCGCGACGAACCGCCATTTTACCGCGGCCTGCGCGAGCGAACCCCAGCCGCTGTCCGAACGACGCCGGTAAGAAAATTTCACACGATCGTGCCCGGGTTACGTCCGGTTCGAAGACGTGCGGCGATTTCGACACACCGGGTGCCCTGTCGCATACACGCTCACACGACACCGTAGCGGAGCATGGCTGCATGACACAGCACCCGCGCGCGAAGTGGCGCGTGCTTTGGAACGCCCGCAAGCGCTCGCGCGACGAACTCCAGGTGAACTCACAGGCGGAGCCGCTGCGATAAGCGCGGCCCAGCGCGCCCGCTCAGAGGTGGTTCATGCGGCGAATTCAATCGGCAGCGTATGCCATGGGTGTGGTCGCCATCGTCGCATCCGCGCAGCCGCATTCGGGCGCCGCGTCGCCGACGCCGGAGGCGGCGCGGCCGGTCGACTTCATCGCCAACCGCGGCCAATGGGATCGACGCATCGATTTCGCGGTACGCACCGGGTCCACTTCCGCGACGATCGCCGGCACGACGCTGACGATCAGCGACGACCGCGCGCCGGACGCGCGCGTGGCGTTGACGTTCGAGGGGGCGTCCACCGAGGCAAGTCCGGCCGGCGTTGGCGTTCGCGCCACGCGGTACAACTTCTATCTCGGGACCGATTCGACCCGCTGGCGCGCCGACGTCCCGGTCTTCGCCGCGATCGCCTACCGCGACCTCTACCCGGGGATTGACGCGCGCCTGCAGGATCGATCGGGTCAGCTCGAATACGAGCTACGGGTCGCCGCGGGCGCTGCGATCGAGACCGTTCGAGTGCACGCCCAGGGGGCGTCCGACCTGCGCATCGACTCCGACGGCTCCCTGGTGTTCGAAGCCGGCGGCGCGACCCTGCGCCAGTCGCCGCCAATCAGCTGGGAGGAACTCCCAGACGGAACGCGGCTGCCGCTCGCCAGCCGCTTCCACATCATCGACGCGCAGCGCTACGGCTTCGCGATCGACGGCCGCAACCCGGCGCGCCCGCTCGTCGTCGATCCGGGACTGGTCTGGTCGACATTTCTCGGCGGCTCCGCTTCCGACTTCATCGGCCCGGCCGCAGTCGCGCGCGACGGCACGGGCGACGTGTTCGTCGGCGGGACGATGATATCCGGCGACTTTCCGTCGTTCGCCGATCCGGGGTTCGCCGCGGGGACGCAGTCGCCGGCATTTGTCGCCCGGCTCGACTCGACCGGCCGCGCGCTTCGCTATGCGACATTCATCGGCGGGTGGCACGCGCAACTCGTGCATCGCGGGCTCGCCGTCGACGCCGGCGGCAACGCGGTGCTCGTCGGACAGACCTTCTCACCGGACTTTCCAACGACCCCAGGCGCGTTCGATCGCACCGGCGTCAACAAGGATGCCTTCGTCGTTCGCCTCAACGCGACCGGCGGTCTGCTCTTCTCGACGCTGCTCGGCGGCTCCGGAGAAGACGATGCTTCCGCAGTCGGCTACGATCCGGCAGGCAACATCATCGTCGGCGGGACGACGGCGTCGCGAGACTTCCCGACCACGCCGACGGCATTCCGTCCGACCTACAACACACCGAATGCCGCCGCCGATGGCGGCGCCGACGGCGACATGTTCGTCGCACGCCTGACGGCGGACGGCACCGCGCTCACCTACGGCACCTTTCTCGGCGGACCGCAGGCCGACGTTCTCGAAGATCTCGTCGTCGACGCCAACGGCTTCGTGACCGTGTGCGGCTGGGTGACCGGCAACAACGTGCAGGTGTTCGTGACGACGGTTGATGCCTTCGATCGCACGTGGAACGGATCGCAGGACGCGGCAATTGCGCGCTTGAAGCTGGAGGGCGCGGGCGCCGCCGACTTGAAGTACGCGACCCTCATCGGCGGCTCGAGCCAGGACAATCTCTGGAAGGCGGCGATCGATCCAGGCAATCCCGAACTGGTGACGTTTGCCGGCCGCAGCTGGTCGAACAATTACCCGGTGACTGCCGGCGTCGTGCGACCAACCAATCCGCCGTTCTCCGCGCTGTTTCCCGATGTCGAAGCCGGCATCGTCACGCGCTTCCGTTTCCCCGCGGCAGGTGGCGGATCGCTCGTATGGTCGACGTACCATCACGCCGATCGCATCACCGGCCTCGCCGTCAACAGCGGCGGAGAGCCGATCGTCGCCGGGCCTTCAGCGGCATGGGATCTTCCGACGACGCGTGGTGCGTTCGTGCGAACCGCCGACGGTTCCGGCGCAACAGCGAGCGGTTTCGTCACCCGGATGAGCGCCGACGCCACACAGTATCTCTATCAGTCGTTCTTCGGCGGCAGCGGCGGGATAGCCGACAACTTCCAATCAGTGCCGCAGGTCGCGTATGTCTCGGGCAACACGGTTGTCGTGAGCGGCCAGACGACGTCGAACGATTTTCCGATCACGGCCGCGGCATTCGATCCGACGTCGAGCAACGCGATCGGCGGCGGCGCATCGAACGAAGGATTCGTTACCAAGATCGCACTCGACGCAGACGCAAGCGGAGATCTCACCGCTGACCCACCGACGCCTGCCCTCCCGGCCGACGGCGCGACCTTCCATAACGGGCTCATCGGACGGCTCGAATGGAACGGCGTGGTCGATCCCTCTGGCGTGCACGCCTACGAATTCCAGCTCTCGACGCGCTCGGACTTCGCGAAGAGCTTCCTCGTGTTCCGTGGCGCGGTCGCGGACACCTCGGTGGTGATCCCGCCGAGCGTCGGCAACTCGGGCGGGCTGTGTACGTGTACGTTCTTCTGGCGCGTGCGCACGGCAGATGGAGCCGGCAACGTGAGCGCCTGGTCGACAGCACGCACGTTCACGATCAGCCAGGCAAGCGGGCAGCCGACGATCTCGGGTATCGACGTCGACTCCGCAACTGTCACCGGCGGATCGGCGGCGACGGGCATGGTCCATTTGTACGAAGCGGCGCCGGCAGGCGGGCTGATCGCGAAACTCACCGCCCACCACGATCGATCGCAGGGGCTCGATCGGACCCGTGCCCTGCCTGTTCCCGTCGTCGTACCTGATGCGGTGAACATACCGGCCGGAGCGCTGTCGGCCGCCTTTCCGATTACGACGGCGAGCGTGTCGACGGCAATGGGCGTGAGCCTTGTCGGCACGATCAACGGCGTGGGCGGGTCGGGAGCGATCACCGTAGCGCCGCCGGGAGCGCCGGCACCGATCGATCTCATCATCCAGCCCGGCAGCGTCACCGGCGGTACGCCGGCGACGGCGATCCTCACGTTGAATCAGGCGGCGCCGGCCGGCGGCACCGTGGTCACGTTGTCGAGCACGCATCCGGCGATCGCGAATGTTCCGGCCAGCGTGACGGTACCGGACGGCGCGCGCACCGTGAGCTTCCCGGTTACGACGTTCGCGTCGCTGACGACCGACGTCGACGTGCTGGTGTTCGCGACCAGCGGCGGCGCCACCTCGAACCGGCCGTTCTTCGTGCGGCCGCCGAACCGGCTGCCGAAGCTCACAGCGATGACGCTTTCACCGAGCTCGGTTGCGGGCGGCAGCAATTCGGGCGGCACGCTGACCTTCAGCGGTCCGATTCCGACCGGCGTCTGGCCGGCACAGCCCGATGCCGTCGTGCGATTCTCGAGCAGCGATCCGGCGGTTGCGGCCCTCTTTCCCGGCGACGACCTGGTCCCAGCAGGTTCGACGAGCCACGCGTTCCGAATTTTCACGCGCGGTGTCCCGACCGCGCGTAGTGTCACCTTGACTGCGTATTTCGACGGCACGGCGTTGAGCAGCGCGCTGACGGTTGGCGCGGTCACCGGCGTGAGCGTGTCGTCGCTCGGCGCCAATGTCACCACACTGCGCGGCGGCGAAGGCGGCGTCGCCACGGTGGCGCTCGCCGCGGCGGCGCCGGCACCGGTGGTCGTCACGCTGTCGACGAATCATCCCGAGCTTTTCAGCTCGCTGCCGCCAACCGTCACCGTCTTCACCGGGTCGACCACCGCGTCGTTCGCGTTCGTCACCAGCCAGTCGGTATCGACGACGACGGCCGTGTCGCTGTCGGCTGCGTACGGCGCGAGCGGCGCCAGCCTCGGAATGACCGTGAGTCCACCGGCGAGCTCGATGCCGCCGCTCGTCAACGTCGTGCTGTCGCCGGCAAGCGTCACCGGCGGCGCGACGTCGACAGGGACCGTGACGCTGCAAAGCGCCGCTCCCAGCGGCGGTGCGCCAGTGCAGCTTTTCAGCTCGAGCGCGGCTGCGACGATTCCATCGACCGTTACGGTTCCGGCCGGCGCGGCAAGCGCGACATTCCCGATCGCGACGTCGACCGTCACCGCTGATATGGCCGTCACAATCACCGGGCTCCTTCGGCTCAGCGCCGCGACGTCGTTGTCGGTGAAGGCCGGGGCCGCGCCACCTCCGAGCCCGGCGCTGTCGACGGTCGGCCTCAGCCCCACGAGCGTGACCGGCGGGACCTCGTCGCAGGGAACAGTGACGCTGACAAGTGCGGCGCCGGCGAGCGGCATGGTCGTGTCGCTCGGCAGCAGCAACACGGCCGTCGCGACAGTGCCCGCCAGCGTCACGGTGGGCGGAGGCGCAACCAAGGCCACCTTCGCGGTAGCCACTGCGGCCGTCAACGGCACGACTGGCGTGACGATTACCGGAACTGGAGGCGGTGCGACGAAAACGGCGTCATTGACTGTGACGCCGGTGTCTCAGCCGCCAGGATCAGCCGTGACGCTAACCGTCACGGCGAAAGGTCGGAGCGGGACCAGCATCCGGTCGAACCCCGCGGGGATCAACGTCGCCGTCGGCAGCACCGGATCGGCGGCGTTTGCCAGCGGCACGTCGATCACGCTGTCTGTCGCGAACGGCCGCGACGCGATCTGGTCGGGTGCGTGTTCGAGCGGCGGCAACAAGACCAAAACGTGCACGTTCACGATCGCGGCGGCCGCCGCGGTGACCGCGAACGTGCAGTAGGCGCTGGCGCCTCAACACCTGAACGGGCCGTCGTGGCGCAGAAACGTTTCAGGACGGTCGCCGCCCGCACGGCCGCAGGACGACGCGCTGCCGCGTCCGAATGGTCGACGTTTGGAGCGGCGGCGCAGCGAACCAATCATCGGCGGCGCGACCCGACTGCGGCCGCTGCCCGGCTGAGCGCGAGAGCAGATCCACCCGCGCCCGTCGAGCGCCGAAAAGGAGAGCCGCGTACGTTCCTCGAATAGGCCGTGCGCAGACGAGCCGTCTGCTACTGCTCGGCTGCGCTGCAGGGCGGCGGTTCGCTCTTCACGAGCGCGAGATGCGGCGCGGCCGGAGCGGCGGCGGCCGCCTGCAGATCGTAGTCGCGGATGACCTCGCGGACGACATCACCGTCGACCGGACGCTGGTCGAGGGCAAAGCCCGAGGTGAGCGCGTTGTCGCACATCACGCTGATCGTCCGCGGCAGCCCGCGCGAGTACTCGTGAATGAGCGTCACCGCCTCGCGGGTGAAGATGTTCGCCGGATCGCCGCCGGCGGTCCGGATGCGCGAAGCGATGTAGGCCGCGGTCTGCGGCAGATCGAGCGGCTTCAGCTCGCAGCGGAGCGCAACACGCTGCTTCAACTGCCGCAGCGACGGCTGCTTGAGCCGTTCGGCGAGCTCGGGTTGTCCGGCCAGCACCACGGGCAACAGTTTGCTCGTTGCCGTCTCCATGTTCGCCAGCAGACGGATCTCCTCCAGGATTTCGTCCGGCACGGCCTGCGCTTCGTCGACAATCAGCGCGGTGATTTTCCGGTGCGCCTGGCGTTCACGGACGATCGACTCGAGCCGGTTGAGCAACGACGCCTTCGAACTCTCGGCCCGGCCGCTCAGCTCGAACCGCGACGCGAGCGTCTCGAAGAACTCGGCGCGCGTGAGCGTCGGGTTGTCGATCAGGATGCACGTGATGTGGCGGCACTTCTCCGACGCCAGCGCCGCGCGCAGCAGCGTCGATTTCCCTGTGCCCGCCTCGCCGATCAGAACGGTGACCGGCTTGGCGACCGACAACCCGTACTCCAGGTGACACAGCGCCTCGCGATGCTGCGGCGTGAAGTACAGGAAACGCGGGTTCGCGGTCAGCTCGAACGGAACTTCGCGGAAGCCGTAGAAACGCTCGTACATGACGTCCTCGCCGCTAGGGGACCAGCACGATCGTCTTGACGAACCGCACCGGCATGCCGTCGATCGTCGCCGGCTCGTACTTCCACCGGCCGGCGCTGCGGACGACGAGCGCGTCGTAGGCCGAGTGCAGCGACTGGCGCATCGCAGCGTCGACGACGTGGCCAGTCTCGTCGATGACGATGTCGAGCATGCCGGTCTTCTTCATCGATCGCGCGATCGTGCGGAGCGCGGGAGGCATGGTCGGCAACTGCTGCTCGATGACGACCGGCGGCGAGACACGGTCGGCCAGCGTGTAGAGACGCGTGCGCACCGCTGCCGGTTCGGATGCGGCCGGCGGCTCGGCCGATCTAGCGGCCGACGGATTTGTCGCCGCCGCCGCGGTGCCTGCGACGGCCGATCCACTCACTGCGTCGACGCGCGTCGACCGTTGCTCCGCCGCCGAGTGAATCAGCTGGAGAAAACCGTCGACCAGGACGCTCAGATCGCTCACCGCATCGTCTTTGATGCCGAGCCGCTGGGCTTCGGCGATCATCTGGCGCGCTTCGGTCAGCGGCGTCTCCGCGGCGGTGAACGTCTTGCGATCGATCTCGGCTCGAGCGGTGCGGAATCGTTCGCGGATCAGCGACGGCAGCAGACGCGTTCGTACGTCGCTGAACAGGCGCTCGATCCGCGGCGAGGTGTCGGCGGCCTCGAGCCCGCCGAGCGGCTGGCGGCGGATCAGCGCTTCGGCGACTGTTTCCGCCTCGCTCGTGCGGCCGAGCGCGAAAAGGCAGAAGGCGCGATACTCGTCGACTTGCCGGGCGACAGCTGGCGCCGCCGCCGCTTCGTCGATCCCGGCCAGCGCCGACAGCGCATCCTCGTACGCCGCCGACGCGTACAGATCCTTCGCAGCATTCAACGGATCCTGAGCGCCGACGGAAACGTCGAAGGCCAGCATCAGGAGGGCAATGGTCAGCAGCGGCTTCATCTTCAGTCCTCGACAGAAAGCGGTCACTTCGTGAGATCGGCGGTGATGCGGTTCGGACCGTTCGCGGTGACGATTACCGTCTGCCGGCGATCGCCGTGCTGCGGGTTCCTGAACACCACGTCGTGGGATCCGACGGGGACGAGCAGGTTGGCGATCGGCGTCTGACCGACGCTCGCGCCGTCGACGAGGATTTCTGCCCAGGGCCGGGCATTGACGCTGACTGAAACCTGCGGCGGATCGACGCGGAGCGTCGTCGTCCTGCCGGCGGTCACGTCGATTTTCTTCGTTTCCTGATACCCAACGCTGCGGTTCGCCAGCACGACGTCGTGGCGGCCGGCCGCGAGCATCACGCGGCTCGTTGTGCTCGAGCCGATGACGTCGGCGCCCTCGACGATCTCGACGTCGAAGGGCGACTGCACCGACAACCAGCCGCCGAGCGGTCCGGCTGCTCTGGCGGCGAGCGAGAACATCAGCGATGTCGTGCCGGCCGGCGTCACGACGACCTTACGCTCGACCGAGCCGCTCTCGCCGGCTACGCTGACGGTGTGTTCGTCGGCGGTGAGGTCGGCGACGACGAGCGGCGAGACGCCGCGTGAGTGGCCGTCGACCGCGACCTTCGCGCCGGGAGGATCGGTGACGACTGAGATGCGGCCGAACAACGGCACCGCCTCGCGCGTCTTCATCTCGATGTGCTGCGTCACCTCGGCGCCGGCGGCAATCGTGAGCGGGATGACGCGCCGATCGCCATCGCTGCGAAGCGCGACAGCGTGCGGACCAGGTATCAGCGCCACCGTCAACGGCGTCGATCCGCGGTGTACGCCATCGATGGTGACCTCGGCGCCGATCGGGCGGGTCTCAATCGTCAGGTTGCCGGTCCGCGGTGCATCGGCGTTCAGTACCGGCAGCGGCACGTTCCGGAGGATCACCAGGCCGAATCCGATGCCGACACCGGCAATGATCACAACCGTCGGGATGACTATTCTGCGGAGCGTGAATCCGCGTTTGAGAGGGCTCGACGCTGCAGCGGCCTTCGGCCGCCCCACGCCGGCGACAGCCGTTTCCGTCGGCGCCGCCGCCGCTTCAGACCTGAAGGCAAACAGCTCGTTGTCCGTCGAATGCGGCGGGGGCGTCGTCGATGGTGCGGGCCGGAACATCGCGCCCACGCCCCGAAGCCAGCGCGGAGCTGACCGAGTCGATCCGGGAACGGCGAGCGGAGCGGCGGAGACGGACGGCAACTGATCGCGATCGCGCGCGGTTGAGGCCATGGCAAGTCCTCGTTCGGGTCTCATGACCCGGGCAGCCACTGGCACTACGAATGTTGTGCCACGCGAATTCCGATGAAAAACCGTATATCGACCGGCGCGGCGCGGCAAAGGCGTGGTCCGCTCGCGACTTTAGTCGCCGCCGGCGCAGATTTCTGCGCGGACCGCGCGACGTTCGCGATCGGAAACGGTACATTGCGGTGTCACGAATGGCCTGTTCGAATCACATGTGTCGAAATGACTCGTGCGACAGCTACGCGTGCACGAATCCCGGACGCGGCGACAGTAAAATGGCGGGCACGTGATGGCGGTCGCACCGGAGACCGAATGCCGACGGAGGTGAGACGTGACGGTGATTGAGATGTTCCAGGCGCAGCTCGAAGCCGAGGCCAAACGGACGCGCGGTGCGCTCGAGCGCGTTCCGGAAGGCAAGGACGACTGGACGCCGCACCCGAAATCGATGCCGCTCGGCCGTCTCGCGATGCTGGTCGCGCGAATGCCGACGTGGTTCGGGTTGATCGTCAACCAGGACGACCTCGAACTGAACCCGCCGGCCGGGAGCTCCAACGTCGATCAACGGCCGCTGAAGACGGCGGCGGAGCTGGTCAAGGCGCACGACGAAGGCGTCGAGCAGGCGCGGAAAGCGCTGCGTTCGATCACCGAGGAACGACTCGCCCAGCCGTGGCGCCTGAAGGTCTCCGGCAACGTTGTCAGCGCCGAGCCGCGGCACGTGGTGATCCGCGACACATTCGCTCATCTCGCGCACCATCGCGGTCAGCTCACGGTGTACCTGCGGCTGAACAACGCGCCGGTGCCGGCGATCTACGGGCCGTCGGCCGACGATCAGCGATTCGGCTAGCGGCTACTTCGTGATGCGCTCGCAGCCGTCCATGTACGGCCGCAGCGCCGCGGGAATGGTGACGCTGCCGTCCTTGTCCTGGTAGTTTTCCAGCACCGCGATCAGTGTCCGTCCGACGGCGAGACCGGAGCCATTGAGCGCATGGACGAATTCCGCCTTGCCGGTCCCGGTGGCGCGGAACTTGATGTTGGCGCGGCGTGCCTGGAAGGCTTCGGTGTTGCTGCAGGAGGAAATCTCACGATAGGTGTTCTGGCTTGGCAGCCACACCTCGATGTCGTAAGTTTTCGCGGCGGAGAATCCCATGTCGCCGGTGCACAGCAGCATGGTGCGATAGGGGAGCTCCAACCGTTTCAGCACTTCCTCCGCGTTCGCGGTCAGCGACTCCAGCTCGTCGTACGACTGCTCCG
>Ga0070686_100001061_pt1 | contig 15853 bp, 16 predicted proteins | sample KBSS23LmetaG_FD_65654 | JGI IMG/M metagenome (GOLD analysis project Ga0070686, IMG submission 65654) | Switchgrass rhizosphere microbial communities from Kellogg Biological Station, Michigan, USA - KBS S2-3L metaG | ecosystem: Host-associated > Plants > Roots > Rhizosphere ... | reverse complement strand
TAGATCATGGATGGCTCTTTCTTCGGTTAGATTTTCGACTAGCCAAGTCGTACCAACGCTGACGTATAGGCTGTCGCCAACTACACTAAAACTCACCTCGTTAAAACTAAATGCGTGACCTTGCCGCAGACGCTCCAACGCGAGTTCAAAACGCGGTCCGTTCGTTTCCTTTACCTGCATTACCAAGGTTCTACTTAAACTGGAATGAATTGATGTAATCCCTGAAGGCTTGATCCCAGTGGGCGATGGTCTTTTCCGGACCGGTGAGTTTCGCGAAATACGAACCTTTGGGTGTTTCGATTACTGCCGCACGCAATCGATAATTAGGTTTACTGGTGAAGTCACCGCTGCCAGGCGACATCTCTGCCGAGTACGTGCCTGACACATCAACCATCGAAACTTTCAGGCCATTGACGGTGAGCGTTTCTGATTTAGCCTTGTCTTTTGAATCAGTGCCGTCGGCCTGATGTATCTGGCTTATCCAACGATCGATATTTGCTTGTGTCCCTCCACCCTGGTTTTGGCCAAAGTAATAAAGGACCAGAGACCCGTCTTCGCTGTCGCCGCTTTCCTTTGGCAATTTGTATTGGGCCACGCGCATGTTTGAGGTGGTCTTTTCAACCACCCATCCCTCGGGAGCGGTGAAGCTCACGTTTCCACTTGCAGTTTGTGCTGAGGGCGTCGTGTTTTGTGGCGCTTCTGTTCCAGTGGTGCCGGAAACGGTCCCTTTAGAACACGCGGCCAGAGTAAATAGAAAGACGATTAGGAGAACGTTCGATTTATTCATGCGGCGGATTTAATCGCATGTCGAGATTCTTCGCAAGAACCCAAAAAGCCCGAAGCACGAAGCAACGGCAGGAGCAGGAACGAAAGGGCTACCTGCTCCTGCCCGCTGCCCCTGCTCGTGGCTGTTTATCCGTGACGCTCTCGATATTAGCGTGGTAGTATGCCCATATCATGCATGCCGACGTAATTATTATCCGCCTAATATTTACGGGGATTTTAGTTGCAGCTGGTTACATTCTTAAGCCCGTCGCCGCCGACTCGTGGATCTCAGCCGGCGTCGGTGCGCTAATAGCCATCTGCATCATCCTCTTCGAGCTCCGGATTCGCCGTGCGACCCTCAAGACACTCATCGGAGCTGCTGTTGGATCGATCCTCGGAATCATCGGTGCTTTTCTGATCGGCTCCTTGATCAGTCGTCAGGAGTCGATGGCTGTCGCGCCTGAGGTTAAGACATTCCTGACCCTGGCGCTGACGTTCTTCATGGCCTACGTGGGTCTAATGGTCGGCGCCGCCAAAGGCGACTATCTGGATCTCTCTGCGCTCGGAGGAATCTTCAGCGACAAAGTTGCGCGGCGGGATCTAAAAATTCTCGATACCTCTGTAATCATCGACGGTCGAATTGCCGATGTGGCCGAGACTGGTTTTCTCACCGGGTCGTTGATCATTCCGCAATTCATCCTGCGCGAGCTACAGCAAGTTGCCGATTCACCCGACTCTTCGAAACGCCAGCGTGGACGTCGCGGACTCGATATGCTCAATCGTTTGCAGAACAATAGTTCGCTCGACATCCAAATCGTCGAGACCGACTTCCCGTCTGTTCGTGAAGTCGATCTGAAATTAATCGAGCTCGGCAAACAACTAGATGCCGTCATCGTGACCAACGATTTCAATCTCAACAAGGTTTCTCAACTGCGCGGCGTGAGCGTGCTCAATATTAATGAACTCGCAAACGCACTGAAGCCAGTTGTGTTGCCGGGCGAAGCGATGCGTGTGTTCATCCTCAAAGAGGGTAAGGAATACAACCAGGGCGTTGCTTACCTCGATGATGGGACGATGGTCGTTGTCGATAACGCTAGACGTTTGATTGGAAAGAACGCCGACATCTCTGTAACGAGCGTGCTGCAAACTACCGCCGGAAAAATGATCTTTGGTCGCCTCTGGGAAGAATCCGAGAATGGTGGCCACAGCGAGATACATCGCACGAATGGTGCGAGCCGTCGAACAATCAGAGATTCGCGCAGCACTCCTGGCCCAGTGCGGATTACCGATAGCGAGCCAATCACGGAAGGTTGAACGGGCACTTCTCTCGCTCTTCTCTCTTCATGAACAGCGCAATCATCGTCGCGGCCGGTTCCGGCAGCCGGATGGCGAGTGATCGACCAAAACAGTTTCTGCTCCTTGCGGGCATTCCACTTATCTTCCATACACTTCGCCCCTTCGAACAGTGTGATAGCATCGACGAAACGATAGTAGTGTTGCCATCGGAGTCGGCTGCTAGTTTCCTGGACAGTGCCGCGAAGTTTGGAGTGAAGAAGGTTACGCGTGTGGTGCCGGGCGGTGCGACGCGGGCGGAATCCGTGAAACGTGGATTAGGTGCAATCCGTGCAGCGTCCGCGGGTATCGTGGCCGTCCACGATGGCGTACGTCCTTTTGTTTCCGCCGATGAGATAAGCGAAACGATTGCGGCTGCAGAACAATACGGAGCAGCGATTCTGGTAGCACCCGCGACGGATACGATTAAGCATGTCAGTGACAACAAAGTCGTCAAGACACTTGATCGACGGGAATTACGTCGCGCGTTGACTCCACAGTGTTTCAAATATGAACTCTTGATGCGGGCTTTTGCACAAGCGGATGTAAGTGATCCGACGCTGACTGATGACAGTGCTTTGGTGGAACAAACTGGTGCGCACGTCGCGATCGTAGAAGGCAGCGGGAGAAATATTAAGATAACGACGCCTGAAGATCTGGCGGTAGCAGAGAATTTCTTGAAATCTGGCCTTTGGCCTTAGGTCTTTGGTCTTTGTAAGACGGTCTTATCAATCTTTCCTCAGGAGAACCCAAGATGGAAAAGACTAATTTTGAAACTCTTCACATTTATCGCTTGTCGGAGGTTTTGGCAGACAAGATCTGGAAAATAGTTCTGAATTGGAGCTGGTTTGCGAAGAACACGGTCGGCATTCAGATCGTGAAGGCGGCGGACAGCGTTGGTGCAAATATTGCCTAGGGAAGCGGTAGGGGGAGTAATCCCGAGTTCAAGCGCTTTTTGAAAATATCGCGAGGCTCGCTTTACGAAACTAGGCACTGGTTACGAAGGGCATTCGCTAGAAGGCTGTTAACGGAGCAACAGGTGGAGGATCTCGTTCCCATCATTAACGAACTCACGCCAAAGCTCAACGCTTATCTTCGATCGATAGGAACGATGAAGTATAAACGCAGTCAAGCCGAGGTTAATTGATGCTCTATTAGTTAGAACCAAGGCCAAACGCCAAAGACCAAAGACCAAAGGCCAAAGGCCAAAGGCCAAAGCATTTCATGTTTCGCATCGGCATCGGCACTGATACACATCGACTGGTTGAAGGGCGAACGCTCATTCTTGGTGGTGTAACTGTCGCTTCAGATCTCGGCGCCGAAGGACACTCTGACGCTGACGCGCTATCGCACGCGATTGCCGATGCGATTCTTGGCGCACTCTGCGAAGGCGATCTCGGGGTTCACTTCCCGGATCGCGATCCACAGTGGAGCGGGGTTAATAGCCTGGAGTTGCTTTCAAGGGTGATGTGGCTCGCGCGCGAACGTAATCTTCAGGTCGTTAACGTCGATTCGACCATCATGCTTGAAGCACCAAAGCTGCGAGTGTACGTCGACGCAATGCGGCAAAACATCGCAGACGTGCTCGAGGTCGATTTGAATTGCGTCAGCGTGAAAGCGAAAACCGGCGAAGGTCTCGACGCTGTGGGCCAACGGCGGGCAGTTTCAGCCCAGGCCGCTGTCTTAATGCAAACGGCGAAAGAAACGAAGGAAATTAGGGAAACAGCTTGAGACCTCAAGACGTCATCAGGAAGAAACGAGACGGGCAGGAATTATCGCGCGAGGAAATCGGCTTTTTTGTTGACGGCGTTACAACTGGACGTGTTGCTGATTATCAAATCAGTGCGCTGCTCATGGCCATCTACCTCAACGGCATGAGCCAACGCGAGCAGCAAGACCTCACTGAAGCGATGCTCGAATCCGGCAGCATCCTCGACTTCTCCGACATTGCCAAACCCAAAGCAGATAAACATTCAACGGGTGGAGTTGGCGACAAGACTTCGTTGTTGATTGCACCACTGGTTGCTTCGTGCGGTGCTGCTGTGCCGATGATCTCTGGACGCGGTCTCGGGCATACGGGAGGAACGCTCGATAAATTGGAATCGATTCCCGGGTATCGAGTAAACCTGACGGTCGACGAATTTAAGAAGGTATTAAATGAAGTCGGTTACGCGATGGCCGGACAGACGGCGGAGCTCGCGCCCGCCGACAAGAAGATGTACGCATTACGTGACGCGACTTCGACTGTTGAAGCAATTCCTTTAATAGTCGCTTCCATCATTTCGAAGAAGGGTGCCGCCGGTCTCGATGCGATGGTGATTGACGTCAAAGTGGGCAACGGAGCTTTCATGCGTGATGAAGAGCGTGCAAGGGCTTTGGCACATGCTCTGGTTAGCACTGGTAATTCGTGCGGCATCAGGACACGAGCTTTGTTGACTGATATGAATCAACCGTTAGGCGCTGCGGTAGGGAATTCAATCGAGGTGAAAGAGTGTATCGACATACTCCGCGGTGACACTTCAACGGCCGCACGTCCGGTGCTCGATCTATCGCTTCAACTAGCAGCGCACATGCTGGTGCTCGCGAATGTCGAACAAACGATTGACAGCGCACTCAGCACACTGCAGCGGCAACTCGATTCCGGCGCCGCGCTCGAGATATTTCGCCGCAACGTTGTGGCGCAGGGTGGCGACGCGCGAGTTTGCGATAATCCGGCAGGTTTTCTGCCTTTGGTAAGTGAAAGCATTAAGGTAGAATCCCCGCGCTCTGGCTTCATTACAAGGATCGATACGACCGAAATTGGTCACGCAATTGCGGCAATCGGCGGCGGCCGCGTCCGCATCGAAGACGTGATTGATCCAACGGTGGGTTTTGTAACTGAAGTGAAGCTCGGAGATCGCATAACGCAGAGCGACGCGCTGGGCATTGTTTACAGTTCCGATGCCGCCCGCGCTCGTGAAGCAGCTGTCAGAATCCAATCGGCATATGCGATCGACGACTCACCGCCCGCAGGATCGCAAACGCTCGTCAAGGAAATAATCAACGAATGAAATACAAATTTTTCGCCGTATGCCTTTTGTGTGTTTTGCCGCTGCAACTCGTCGGCTGCGGCGGACAGAGTAGTGCTGCAAGCGAAGCGGGAAAGATTCGCGTCGGTATTGTGTTCGATATCGGCGGGAAAGATGATCGTTCATTCAACAACGCGGCGTGGCAGGGTGTGCAACGTGCCGCGAAGGATTTCCCGATTGTCTTGCGCGACATCGAGCCGGGCACGCCGAACGCCATTGAACCGGCGATGCGCGCTTTCGCTGAACGCGGGTACGACCTGATCATCGGCGTGGGCTTTGCGCAAGCGCCGATCATGGAGCAAGTGGCGAAGGATTATCCGAACATTCACTTTGCCATCATCGACGGAGTAAGCGATTTGCCGAATGTGGCTTCGCTGGTTTTTAAAGAGCACGAAGGTTCATATCTCGTCGGGATGCTTGCGGCGAAAACGTCAAAGACTGGCACCATCGGATTCCTCGGAGGGATGGACATTGGACTGATTCATCGGTTCGAGAAGGGATACGAAGAAGGCGCCCAGGCAGTGAATCCAAACATTCGCGTCATACAAAACTACGTCGGCGTAACGGACGGGGCGTGGAACAATCCCGGAAAAGGAAAAGAGTTGTCGTTGGCGCAGATTCAAAAGGGTGCCGATGTGATCTTCACGGCGGCGGGAAACTCCGGGCTTGGTGCTTTTGACGCTGTCGAGCAACAGGGAAAGCAAAACGGTCGTGCGACGCATTTTGTCATCGGTGTCGATTCAAACCAGAACATGGTGAAGCCTGGCTTTGTTCTCACGAGCATGGTGAAGCGAGTTGATAATGCCGTCTACAACATCGTTCAGGAGTTAGTTAATGGTCGCTTTGAGCCAGGCTTGCATGTTTTTGGATTGGATAAAGACGGTGTCGGTTACGCGATGGACGAATTCAATAAGGACCTCATTACCCCCGAAGCAATTCAGGAAGTGGAAGCCGCGAAGAAAAAGATCATTGGTGGCGAGATTAAGGTTACAGATGCAATGTTGAAGTGAGTCCGTTGTCCGTTGTTCGTTGTCAGTTGCACCCACCGCAACTTGAGTAGTTCCAATTCAACTGTACTTACCTCACCGAAGGAGGGTGAATATGGCTCGAACTAACTTTGAAAACCTCAGGGTATACAAGCTGTCAGAGAAACTCGCTGACCATATTTGGGACGTAACGCTCGGATGGAGCATTTTCGCGAGGGACACGGTCGGGAAACAACTTGTCAAAGCTGCCGATAGCATTGGCGCCAATATATCTGAAGGCTCCGGCCGAGGCAGCTTTGTGGACAACAGAAGATTCGTTCGGATGGCGCGGGGATCATTCAACGAAACTCAACACTGGCTTAGGCGTGCGTTCAAACGGAAACTACTAACGAAGAAGCAAGTTGATGATCTTAAACCGTTGATGACCGAGTTAGGTCCAACACTCAACGCTTATCTTAGATCGATCGGCGTCGGTCACGGTTCGACTGCCCGAAAATGAACTTGCATATAGCTCAATCCCATAGGAACAAGAGCAACGGACAACGGGCAACGGACAACGGACGATGTTAGAGCTTAGAAACATCACCAAACGATTCGGCAACGTCTTGGCAAACGACAACATAAACATTGTCGTTAAGCCCGGAACGATTCACGCAATCGTCGGTGAAAATGGAGCAGGGAAGTCGACTGCGATGCGGATCGCGTACGGCTTCTACACTCCGGATAGTGGTGAGATTCTCGTCGATGGTCAGGTTCGACAGATCAATTCTCCACATGATGCCATCGCGCTTGGCATTGGCATGGTCCACCAACACTTCATGCTGGTCGACACCATGTCAGTCGCGGAGAACATCGTTCTAGGATCGGAACCCGGTTCGATTGTTGCGCTCGATCTTCAAGCAGCAGGTCAACAGATCACGAAGCTGTCAGAAGAGTTCAAACTAGCAGTCAATCCAAACACCCTCGTTGAAGATCTATCGGTGGGCCAACAGCAGCGTGTCGAGCTATTGAAGGCACTTTATCGACATGCGAAGCTTTTGATTCTCGATGAACCGACTGCTGTATTGACGCCGCTCGAGGTTGAAGAGTTTTTCCACATCCTGCGGCGCATGCGAGAGCAGGGTAAGACTGTCATCATTATCACTCACAAACTTTCAGAAGTGCTGGCAATCTCAGATGAAGTGACTGTGATGCGCGACGGCAAAGTAGTGGGTCGGGTGCAGACGAAAGATACGAACGCCGCTGAACTGGCTCGAATGATGGTCGGGCGTGAAGTGTTACTTCGGGTTGAGAAACCTGACGCCAAGCCGGGCCAACCGGAACTGGAAGTCAGTGGGCTATCGATCACCGCAACAGACGGAACCAGGAAAGTGAATGACGTTTCGTTCGTTGTTCGCCGGGGTGAAATCGTGGGTATTGCGGGCGTCGAAGGCAACGGTCAAACAGAATTGATCGAGGCATTAGCTGGGTTAGTTAATCCGGCTCAAGTCTCAGGCGCAATCAAGTTCGAATCAGGCGATATCGCGAGTCGTGGCGCTCGCTCGCGAAGAGAACTCGCAATCGCCCACATCCCCGAAGATCGACATCGTCGAGGACTTCTGCTTGATTTCAGTCTCGCGGAAAACTCAATCCTCGGTGTGCATTATCGTCCGCCCATTACTGCCTACGCAGGCGGTGTGTTCATCGATGAGAACGCAGTGCAGGCTCGAACGAAAGACATCATCAAACACTTCGACGTGCGGCCGGCGAACGCTGCATTACCTGCTCGAGCGCTTTCTGGCGGCAATCAACAGAAATTAATCATTGGCCGTGAGTTTCACGTCAATCCTAAGTTGCTGCTGGTATCGCAACCGACGCGAGGTGTTGATATTGGCGCAATCGAGTTCATCCATCGCAAACTCGTGACATTGCGTGATGAAGGCTGCGCGATTCTGCTCGTCTCTGCTGAGTTGGAGGAGGTGACGAGTTTGTCCGATCGTTTGCTGATCATTCATGAAGGAAGAATTGTTGGTGAGGTTGATCCAAAGGTCGCAACAATCGAGGAGATTGGGTTGTTGATGACACGTGGGCACTAGACGCCCGCTCTTGTAGTTACTGTTGTGTACTTAGTGCTTAGTACTTTGTACTTTGTTCTTTGTGCGTTGTTGTCGTGATTGAACTGCTAGCGCCTTAATCACGAAGAACAAAGCACCAAGTACAACGCACCAAGTACAAAGTACAAAGTACAAAGTACCAAGCACGAAAGGCTGAAAAGCACGATCCCGATCACATGAAGCTCCTGCGCGAACTTCTATTCCCACTCATCGCTGTTGTTTCCGCATTCATCGTTGGCGGCATACTTGTGATTCTGATTGGCGACAATCCAATCCAGGCATATCGTCTCCTGATTGGTAGCGCGCTCTCGTGGCCTGACGGCATTGGATATACCCTGTTCCACGCCACTCCGTTAATCTTCACGGGCCTCGCCGTGTTGGTTGGATTCCGTTGCGGTCTATTCAACATCGGCGCCGAAGGTCAGCTCTACATTGCAGCGTTTGCAACAGCCTGGGTCGGAATCACGCTCGCAAACCTTTCTGCGTGGCTATTGATACCGCTTTGTTTTATCGCAGCGATTGGAATGGGCGCGATCTGGGGCGCCATACCCGGGGTGTTGAAAGCGCGCTTCGGATCGCACGAAGTAATCAATACGATTATGTTGAACTTCGTCGCAATCGCGTTGGTCAGCTACTTCACGCAATACCATTACAAAGTGCCCGGCGATCCAATTCTGCAAACAGCGCCAATCGGCTGGGGAGCTCACATCGCGCGCTTCGGCCGGTTCCTTCCAGGATTCCCAGAACGCATTCCTCTGAACGTAGCGTTTATTCTCGCGTTGCTCGCGTGTTTACTCGTCTATTTGTTTCTATGGCGAACAAAGTGGGGTTACGAAATTCGCGCGACTGGCAGTAATCCGACGGCGGCCGAATATGGCGGCATTTCGATTCGCAAACAGATTGTGTTAGCGATGGCAGTTTCTGGTGCGCTGGCGGGAATGGTCGGTATAAACGAGGTAATGGGATACCGCTATCGTTACTATGATGGCTTTTCAGATAACTACGGCTTCACTGGAATCGCGGTCGCGTTGCTCGGCCGCAACCATCCGGTTGGAGTGATTCTGTCCGCGTTATTGTTCGCGGTTCTGCAGCACGGCGGGATCTACGTCGATGGTTTTTCGGAACACGTGACGAAAGATATTGTCCAGGTGCTTCAAGGTATCATCATTCTTTTTGTAGCTGCTGAAGCTTTTTTCCGTGGTCCTGTTGGACGCTTTAGTTTATTGAAACGATCGAAAATATAAATCGATGAGAGACAAGTATTCAGTACCGTTCGCGGTAGCGGATGGTCAGAAAGCTCGCTTCAGCATTGAGTCTCGACCATCCGCTACCGCGAACGGTACTGAATACGCGATCTAAAACGATGAGAGACATCTTCACAATCGCATTACTCTGGTCCACGATTAGATTGGCAACGCCGCTAGTCCTCGCCGCGCTCGGTGGAATGTTTTCCGAGCGTTCCGGCGTTATCAATATCGCTCTCGAAGGAAAGATGTTGGCCGGAGCGTTCGCTGCTGCTTCCATCACATATGCTGCAGACGTGAAGTTCGGTCTCGGCAATGCGAGTCCGTGGGTCGGACTCCTGGCAGGTGCCGCCGCTGGATTATTTCTCGCAGCTATCTACGCGGTGGTATGTATCAGATACAAAGCAGATCAGGTTGTGAGTGGCGCTGCCATAAACATTTTAATGCTCGGTATCCCCGGGTTTCTCAGTGGTGCATTCTTTCTCTCATCCGGATCAACACCGCAGCTACCAAAAGAACACTTGTTACCACAGTCTGCCTGGATCATCGGCTTAACCGTCGCTGCGCTCGTCTTCGTTAGTTGGTACGTAATGTATCGAACGCCATTTGGGTTGCGCGTTCGTGCTGTTGGTGAGAAACCGGAAGCAGCTGACGCAGCCGGGGTGAGTGTGGCGAAGATCAGATATAGCGGGGTCTTAATCGCCGGTGTGCTTGCAGGTATCGGCGGCGCTTACTTGTCGATTGGTCAATCGTCACTCTTCACTCGAAACATGACCGCAGGCAGAGGATTTATCGCCCTCGCAGCGTTGATCTTCGGCAAATGGCGGCCAGTCCAAACGATGCTCGCGTGTTTGCTATTCGGTTTTACCGAAGCAATTTCGATTCAAATGCAGGGCGCGGTTAAGTTACCTTCCGGCGAAGATATTCCTGTCCAATTCATCCAGATGGTGCCGTATCTGCTTACTATTATTGTTCTGGCCGGCTTCATCGGATCCTCGCGACCCCCTCGCGCGCTAGGTGTCCCATATCAAAAGGAGAAGTAGAATACCGGAGGAGGTTTTATGAGTGAGCAAGTCGCTGGCTCCGGTTTGTACGAGCGCGCAGAACACGCGGCGCGAATCATTCGTGCGCGTATGAAAGTTGAACCACGCGTCGCGATAGTGCTCGGCAGTGGTCTCGGTTCGTTTGCCGACGAATTCGAAGAGGCTGTCAGTATCCCTTATCAGGAAATACCGGGGTTCGGACGTTCTACTGCCCAGGGTCACGCAGGTCAGCTGGTAATCGGTAAGATCGAACAGGTGCCGCTGCTTGCTATGAAAGGTCGGCTCCATCATTACGAGGGTTATTCGATGGAGGAGGTTACATTCCCTGTACGGACGTTCAAGTTATTGGGCTTGAAAACGCTCATACTCACGAACGCCTCCGGGGGTATCAACGTCCAGTTGGGACCCGGGACGTTGATGGTGATTACCGACCATTTGAATCTGATGTCAGCGAATCCGTTGCGTGGTCCGAACGATGAAAGGTTTGGCCCAAGGTTTCCTGATATGTCAGTTGTGTATTCACCGGAGTTGCAGCAAATTGTTATGGAAGAGGCTCGAGAGATAAATCTCGATGTTAGACGAGGAGTTTATGCAGCGCTTGCTGGTCCAAGCTACGAAACGCCTGCAGAGATTCATCTGATGCGAAACTTCGGGGCCGACGCTGTTGGGATGAGCACAGTGCCGGAAGCGATCGTCGCGCGGCACATGGAGATGGAGGTGCTGGGAATCTCCTGCGTCACAAACCTAGCAGCCGGTGTGAGTGACGAGCCGATTAATCATGAGGATGTGATGGCGACGGGCGCGCGCGTCAGTGCGACATTTGCGCAGCTGCTGAAGCGGGTCGTTGTTCGATTGAATGCCCGCGTGTAGATAAGAATAGATGACTGGTTTTCTTGAAGTCATGATGGTCAATTCGGTGGCAACACTCACTGTGCTGCGCGCGAGTCAGTAGTACCTAACAGAGAAACGGATTCTTTCAATGATAATTGGCATCTGCGGCGGCACTGGTTCTGGTAAGACAACTGTTGCCAACCGCATTCTCGAATCCGTTTGCGCCAGGGAAGTAGTTTTCATTCAACAGGATTCTTACTACCGTAATCTCAAAGACCTTCCGCTCGACTTCCGCCAGGTCGCCAACTTCGATCATCCGGATGCTCTTGATAACGAGTTGCTGATCCATCATGTGAGAAAGCTGAAGAATGGCGAAGCGATAGACCTGCCGATCTATGATTTCAAAACGCATAGTCGCTTGAATGAAACTCGGCCAGTTGATCCGAAACCTATTGTTATCGTCGAAGGAATCTTGATCTTCTCTGAGCCGCGACTGCTGGAGCTCATGGACATCAAGGTCTTCGTCGACACGCCCGACGACATTCGTTTTATTCGACGTTTACGCAGAGATATTGCCGAGCGCGGACGCACCGTCGACTCGGTTATCGAGCAATACACGGCCACTGTCAGACCAATGCACATGCAATTTGTTGAACCTTCGAAGCGATACGCGGACGTTATTATTCCCGAAGGCGGTCACAATCTCGTGAGCATAGATTTGTTAAGTGGAAAGATTCGCGAGAGACTAGCCAGTGCTATATCGACAGTCGGAGGTTAAGTTTGAGCGCTACAGCATTTGATTCATTAATACAGGACGCACAAAAAGCGCGTCTTCAATCCGTCGCGCCGTTCTCAAAGTTTTTGGTTGGTGCAGCAGTTAGGACCAGCAGTGGGAAAGTTTATACAGGCTGCAATATCGAGAGTGCGAGTTACGGTCTAACCGTCTGCGCAGAACGGGTGGCAATTTGGAAAGCATTGTCGGAGGGCGAACGAAACTTTACGGAACTTGCGGTGGTTGCGGATACCGAAACTCTCACGCCGCCATGCGGGACGTGCCGGCAGATCATCTGGGAGTTTGCGCGCGGCGCCGACATCGTTTTCGCCAATCTGACAGGACAGAGCGAAGTCTTTCACATCGCCGATCTGCTGCCCAGGGCTTTCGACGCACGCTTTCTCAAGCCGACCACAAAGTAACTCAAGATACCTATGCCCAAGCTCCTGCTTACGCTGCTTACACTGACTGCGATGATCTCAAACACTCCCGCTAATGCTTCCGCCCAGTCGCGGCGGCAGCGTGCCGACCGCGTGGATTTGCTGATCCTCGGCGGCACTGTTGTAACCATGGACAGTGGTCGTCGCGTGCTGGCAGATGCAGGTATTGCGGTTAAAGACGGGAGGATAGTTGCCATTGATTCACGTGCCGCGATCAGAAGTCGATACTCGGCGTTGCAAACCGTGAATGCACAAGGGAAGCTGCTAGTCCCGGGATTGATTAATGGTCACACGCACATTCCGATGGTGCTATTTCGCGGCCTCGCTGACGATTTGGATCTTCAGGAGTGGCTCACGAAGTACATCTTTCCCGCCGAAGCAAAGAACGTTACCGAAGAATTTGTTCGTGTCGGTACTCGGCTTGGGCTTGCCGAGATGATCCGCGGAGGCACGACGACTTATTGCGATATGTATTACTTCGAGGATGCAATCGCAGACGAGACTGAAAAGGCGGGAGTTCGCGGTGTCCTTGGCGAAACTGTTATCGATTTCCCAGTCGCCGATAACAAGACATTCGCCGAAGCATTGGCTTATGTCGAGCGTTTTGTCAGTCGTTGGAAAAACAATGATCTGATCGTGCCCGCGATTGCTCCGCACGCACCTTACACAGTGTCCGAAGAACATTTGAAAGCTGCACGCGCCTTTTCAGATCGTACTGGCGCTCCGATTGTCACGCACATTTCCGAAACGAAAAGGGAAGTTGACGACAGCGTTAAAGCAAAGGGGGCGAGTCCGGTCAATTACCTGGAACGTATCGGATTCCTCAATGAAAAGGTCATTGCCGCTCACATGGTTTGGCCCCAGGATGGTGAGACAGAGATTCTGAAGCGCAGACATGTTGGCGTCGTGCACAATCCGCAGTCAAACATGAAGCTGGCTTCTGGAGTTAGCCCTGTTCCACGAATGATGCAGGAAGGTCTGCTGGTTGGTTTAGGTACCGACGGTGCAGCGTCCAACAATGACCTCAGTATGTGGGAGGAGATGGACACTGCGGCGAAGTTGCACAAGGTATTTACGAACGATCCGAAAGTTATTTCAGCCGAACAGGCTTTTGCGCTCGCCACGATCCATGGCGCCGAAGCGCTTCATCTTGAGAAAGAAATCGGATCGCTGGAAGTGGGCAAACGCGCTGATATCGTGATCATAGAGCGTGACTCAGTGCATCAAATTCCGCTTTACAACATCTACTCCGACCTGGTGTACGCGACAAAATCTACGGACGTCGAAACCGTAATCATTAACGGGCGCGTGGTGATGCGCAATCGGCGATTACTTACGCTGAATGAGTCGGCGATTAAGATAAGCGCTAGGACGTTCCGAGAAAAAATCGCGCACAGTTTAAGTCTTCCTTCGACGCCCTGATCCAAACTCCGCAGTCCAAAGTTCAAAATCTGGACATCGGATGTTGGCAGGTTGGACTTTAGACCCCTTGCATCATTTTCGTTGACTGGCCATAATAAGGCGTCAAGATTAACTAACCTGTTAAGCGGGCATGTACGCTCGCTTTTTGTGTTTCAGGAGTAAGCAATTTGAGTTCTTTGTCGCTGCTTTACCCAAGTGTTTGTAAGACCATCCCGACAATCCTTCTTCTACTGACCATCTCCGCTCTGGCGCTGGCCCAATCTTCTGCGCCTCAAGCTGATACGTTTGTCGCCGATCCCGTGATGACTCGCATTGAGCGAGCGCGGGCGTTGGCTGCGGCCCATCAGTTACACTCGGCAGCGAGCGAACTTGAAGCGGTGCGCGCAGCGGCTACGAACGATATGTCGGTCCGCAATATCACCACGCTGATGCTTATCAGCATATACCTTGAAGAGGGTAACTATGTTAGAACGACCGCGTTGTTGGACGAAGCCTTTCAACAACGCGCTGCGCAGAAGGATAGTTCGCTGCGAACCTATTTTTCTCTTGCCGGCCAGGCAATCAACGGAGTTCGCACACGACTCGCGCGTTATAGAAGTTTCGGAATCAATGTGAATGACGGCAGTCTTCCCGCAGAAGCGCTCCAGGACATCGATCAAATGCGCTTCCTGCTTGAGCGGTTAGCAGCGCAGGCCAGTGACGCGACGAATGAAAATGGTCGGGCCTACGACGCCTGGGCATTGAAAGAAGACGTCCTTGGTTTACGTGCAACCATGGGGCGCGACCTTGAAGATCGGCAAAAATGGCAGGGTGAAGTCGCGGCAGCGCGTGAGAAGTTGGCATCACGACAGCTCCAGATAGCGTCGATTGGTCGGCCGCCTGTGTTGGATGCTGTCACCTCTAAGATCCCCAATCCGTTTAGCGGACCGCAACCCACAGGTTCACCTGAAACGAGAACACCAACCAGTACTCCAGCCGACGGTTCGGCAACTAAACCCACAAATACTCCGGCAAATACCACCTCATCCGGCGCAGCTCCGAAACCATCGCCTAGTCCGACGCCAGAGGCGTCGCAACCAAAAACCACGTCCAACTCTCCGACCACAACGAGTCAAAAAACAACGCAGAACGACGAAGACATTATATCGACCGGTTCATTGAGCGGCCGGGAGCGGACGCGTGTGATGCCGATCTATCCTGTAACCGCCAAGACCGCCGGTATCGGTGGTGTCGTGCGCGTGTTTGTGCTGATCGATAAGAAGGGAAAAGTGAGCATCATACGGTCTGAGGGCCACGCAATGCTCAAGCAGGCAGCTGAAGATGCCGCACGAAAGTGGACTTTCCCGCCTACGATGGTTGGCGAGCGGATTGTTCGCCTCGCTGGCTTTATCGACTTCGAATTCACGCGCTAACCCTTTTTGACAGAATTGCAGGATTACAGGATTAAACACTTAAGAGAGTAAAGCTTTATCGCTCCTTTTCGTTGTCCGGGCTTCTGTTAATTTTTGTCATCCCGTCCAGCTGTTCCCTAATCTTGACTTAAAAGTAAGGTTTAGCTTAAGATGGCCGCGGTTAATAACTTAGCTAAACGATCATGAAGATTTCGGCTCAGGAAGAATACGGTTTACGCTGCCTCCTTCAGCTCGCTAGGGCGGAGCTAATCGGTGAATCGCTGACGCTCAATCAGATCGCCCGGCGCGAAGGAATCTCAGTTGCGAATGCCGGAAAGCTGATGTGGATTCTGACCAAGGCAGGTTTGGTGCAGTCGCAGCGAGGCACAAAGGGAGGCTACACCTTGTCGCTTCCGGCTTCGCAGATCCATTTGAATCGAGTGATTCGAGTTTTAGAAGGAGAGCC
>Ga0070686_100001058_pt1 | contig 15868 bp, 13 predicted proteins | sample KBSS23LmetaG_FD_65654 | JGI IMG/M metagenome (GOLD analysis project Ga0070686, IMG submission 65654) | Switchgrass rhizosphere microbial communities from Kellogg Biological Station, Michigan, USA - KBS S2-3L metaG | ecosystem: Host-associated > Plants > Roots > Rhizosphere ... | reverse complement strand
CTCGCCTTCGGGCCGCGACTCACCCGGCTCCACGAAATGAGCCTTCAGCACGGCCGACGGTCTCTGCTGTCGATTCAGTTCGTCCTCGGCGTCTACGGCGGCTACTTCGGCGGCGCCGTCGGGCTGCTGATGATTGCCGCATGGCGCGTCCTGGGCGAGCACGACATCAAGTCGCTCCATGGACCTCGCACGCTGCTCGTCACCGCGGCCAACACGGCAGCCATTGCGCTGCTGGTGGCCGCCGGCATCGTGCGATGGACCGCCTGCGTCCCGATGGGCGTCGGCGCAATGGCCGGCGGCTACATCGGCGCCCGCGTCGGCACACGCCTGTCGCCGCGAGCGGCACACATCACCGCGATCGTGATCAGTGTGTCCATCACAATCGCGTTCTTCATCAGAGCCCATCGCAACGGATAGGCCGTCAGCCTGACGTCATGTGACCGCGGGCAATGCTCACGCGCGAGATCGCCCCTACTTACCGCCCGGCTTGCAGTTGTCGAACTTGAAGGCGCCGACATGCGTGGCCCAATTGAAGCTGCCCGACGCGATGTAGTACTCCTGCGTGAACCAGAACGTGCAGTCGTCTTTCGGATCGACCGTCATGCTGCTGTAGTCGCCCCAGCGCTTGAATGAATTGAACTGTACGCCGCTGCCCACGGCGAGGCGCAGCGGACCGAACATCGCGCCGCGCGGATCCGACGGCTTCCGGCCGGCAACGTAGACGCTCGAGAAATCGTTCTTGCTCATCGCGTTGAACCCGACGGCGATGTTGCCGGCACGATCCATCGCGATGCTGCCCAGCCAGAAATCGGTATCGGGATCGACGATGGTCCCCTGCTGGAAGACCGTCGGCGTCGATCCGGGCTGGCGGATCTCGTACCAGCGCACGCCGCCGAGCGCACCGCCGAGCACGGTGTGGTTGGCCACGAGCGTTTCGTGGTCGCCGAAATTGCGGTAGGCGAGGCGGAACATGACGCGATCGGCGAGGCCATCGACCTTTTCGCCGGGTTCCGGCTCGGGGATGCACGCCACCGTCGTCGCGCGCGCGCAGATCTCGTTGTAGCCCGCGACATCGATCAATACCGGCCCGCTGAACGTCGACGCCGCCGGGGTCGCGAAGTCGGCGTGAAAACGAAACAGGTTCAGGTGCGTCGCGTCGGCCAGGCCGACGAAGTAATTCGGTGCGCCCGCCGGAGGCAACGTCGAGCCGTCGAGGTCGGCAGGAAGCAGGCTCGACACCGAGGAGGGCTGCTGGAAGCAGATGGCGTTCGCCGCCGCGCCGGTCAACATCGCCGCACGGTCGAAGGCGCACGCTTCCGCCCCGGCAAAGGTGTTCCCGCGGAACACGTTGATCGAGTTGTAGTAGGCGTCGGGCCAGATGCCGAACTTCGGATAGTCGGGGAAGTTCAGCCCGAAATCGAACTCGTAGCGGTTATACGAGCCGGTCGCATCGGACGACGTCGATATGGCGACGCACTGCGCCGTTTTCGTGAACGTCTCGTCAAACTGCAGCTGGCTGACCATCCAGCGGTCGGCAAGATGATCGTAGAGGACGATCGGATCGCCGCCATCGGCGAAGGTGTCCGTCTCACCACCGTTCTCGCACAGTCCGCCGAATCCGAGCCACAGCGAGTGGATGGGCGCGGGCCCGAGCTGCCGCGTCCCGTCGCGCTTGCTGTAGACAGCAATCGTCACGTTGACCATCTGCACGTACTGGGATGCGCCGACGGCACCGTTGGTGTCCGGCGGCACGAACGCGAACCCGAGGACACGGCGATTATCGGCGGCGGACTGGCCGTCGAAGCCGATGACCGTCGAGACGCCGCCGAGCGGCCCGGCCAGCGGCGCGGCGACGGTGTCGGCGCGGCCGCTCGCGAGCGCCGCGCGGGTCGCGCGCGGTTCGGCCATTTCGCGATCCGGCTGCTGCGAACGCACGCCGGCGCCGGCGGCCATTTGCGCCAGCGGACGCGAGGTATCGTGTCGCGCGTTCTTCACGACGTCCGGACCGGCCGCGAACGCCGATGTCGCAGAGAGCGTGAGCAGCGAAAGAGCCAGCGATCGCGACCCGCGTGTGATGTCAGGCATAGCGAGAACCCTCCCATGTGTTCGGCACCAATCCCAGAGGCGCCGCATCTTACACGATGGCGGCGGCGTGCCTGACGCCGTATTTACGGGCGCGGCTCGAATAACTCGATCGGGTTGCCGTCAGGATCTTCGATCTGGACCTGTCGACCGCCAGGCCCGACTTGCATGTCGTTGCGGAACAAAATGCCGGCTCCTCTCAGCGCGTCGATCCGCGCGGGAAGATCCGCGACGCGGAGCACGACGCGATTCCAGCCGCCCGACTCCTGCCGACGGCCGTCAGCCATCGGCCGCGACCCGGACGCGCCCGGTCCACTCAGGAGGAGGTGCAGCGGCCCGAGCGACACGTTCGCGAACGCCGGCGGCTGCTGGTGTTCGAGCGTGAAGCCCAGGTGCTCGGTATAGAACGCGATTGACCGCAGGACGTCGCGGACCTGATACCGGACGCCATGAAAACTGGTGGCGAGCGGGCGGCTCTGCTCCGTCGTCGGCGGTGACTTCTGCGCGTCTGTCATGGCGCCCTTTCCTCGTTGTCGTGCCTACGAACTCGCTGATTTCGCTTCCGTGGCGCGCACTTCTGTTCCAGGTTTGATTTCGTCGGTCCCGCGCACGGCGACCTCGTCGCCGGGCTGCAGGTCGCCGAACACCTCCACCAGCGGACCCGAGGCGAGCCCGGTCCTGACATCCACCCACTCGGTTCTGCCGTTGCGAACGCGGACCACGAAGGTACGGTCGGTGGTGCTGCCGATGCTTCCCGCAGGCACGAACAACGATGGCGTTCGCCGGTGCACCGGCCACTTCACCTGGCAGAACGTGCCGGGCGCGAGCCGTCCGTCTTTGTTCATGACGTCCAGTTCCACGGCCATCGTGCGCGTCTTGACGTCCACCGCCTGAGCGATGCGTGCGACCGTGCCTGAAAACGTCTCCGCGGGATATGCGGGCACGGTAAAGGCGATGGTTCCTCCTGGAAGCACGTCGGCGGTGTAGGCCTCGGGCACCGGCACGACGAGGCGCAGCCGATCGATGTGGACGACACGCAGCATCGGCGTCGCCGACGCCGGTCCGCTGTTCGGGCCGACGAGCGTACCCGGATGCACGTGGCGCTCGGTGACCACGCCGTCGAATGGGGCGGTGACGCGCAGGTAGCCTTCCATCTGCGTGATCGATCGCACCGCCTGCCGTGCGGCTTCGGCCGTCTGCTGTGCGGCCGCGATTTGACTCTGATCGGCCTCGACGGCTTTCTGGGAGACGAGGACATCGTTGCCGGCGACCACTCCTGGCGTCGCCGATGCGGCCTTGAGCCGTTCAAAGGTGCTCGCATCGGCGTCGGTTTTGGCCTTCGCGGCCGCAAACTGCGCTTCAGCCACCTGCAGCTTCGACTGCGCCTCGGCACGCTGCGCGACGAGCTCGGGCGCTTCGAGCTCCGCCATCAGTTCACCCGTGCGCACCCGCGATCCGCGATCAACGCGGATGGCTTTGACGAACCCGGTCGCCTTCGGATACACGTCGACGGTCTCGTACGGATCGAGCTGACCCGGCATCTCGAGCACCACATTGGTGGGTTGCTGAACGACACGCACCACGTCAATCGACGGAGGACCGGCCGGCGAAGACGGCCGGTCAGCTTGCGCCGCTCCCCGTCGGCCACATCCTGCGAGACCAATCGAGAACAGGACGCATGCGACCGGCCGTCCCCACCGGCAACGACGGGACCCCGAACGGTTCACATCGAGGTTCCTATGCACGGTACACGCTCTCTGGATCATCGGGATCCAGCGATGCCGACTTCGTGCTGGCCGACTGCTGCACCAGCGCGTACACCGACGGCAACACGAACAACGTCGCGACCGTCGCCGCGAGCAGGCCGCCGATGACGGCGCGCCCGAGCGGAGCCGTCGCCTCGGCGCCTTCGCCGAACGCCAGCGCCATGGGAATCATGCCGGCGATCATCGCGGCGCTGGTCATCACCACCGGCCGCATCCGTGCCGCTGCCGCGTGAATGGCCGGCGGCAGCGCCGAGCCACCCTGCCGGCGCGTCTGTTCGGCGAAGGTGACCAGCAGGATCGCGTTCGCGACGGCGATGGCGATCGCCATGATGCCGCCCATGAACGATTGCACGTTGATCGTTGTGCCGGTGATCGCGAGCATCACCACCACGCCCGTCAACACCGCGGGGACGGTGGAGACGACGACGACTGCGAGCCGGAGCGATTGGAAATTGGCGGCGAGCAACAGAAACATCACGACGACCGCGACCATCAGGCCGCCGGCGATGTTCCTGAGCGTCTCGCGCATCGGCGCAATCTGTCCCCGCACCGCAACGGTCGCGCCCCGCGGCGGCGTCCCGGCACGGGCGATCGCCTGGTCGACGCGATTGGCGACGCGGCCGAGATCTTCGCCAGACGCGTTCGCCGACATCGTGACCATCCGCTCACCGTTGAAGCGGTCGTACTCGCCGATGATCGTGCTGTTCTCGATTCGCGCGACATCGCCGAGCAGCGGATAGGACGAGCCGCCGGCGCTGACCGGCATCACGCGCAGGTCCTCGAGGCTGGTCATCCGCGGCTGTGGCACCTGCACCTGCACCTGGAACGCGATGCCGCTGCGCGGATCCGCCCAGTAGTTCGGTGCCACGAACCGCGACGAGGAGGTGGCGGCCGCGAACGACTGGCCGACCTGACTGACGGTGACACCGAGTTGTCCCGCGAGCTCCCGATCGATGTTCACATTGATGCCCGGGTAATCCAATGCCTGCTCGACGTGGAGATCGCGGAGCGTCGGAATCTGGGCCAGCTGGTCACGCACTCTGGCCGCGAAGGCGCGCGTGGCCGCGAAGTCCGGACCCATGACCGCGACCTGAACCGGCGTCGGCGCGCCAAAGTTCATGATCCGGCCGACGATGTCTCCAGGCTCGAACGAGAACTGGACGTCGGGAAAACGCTTCGCCAACCGGTGGCGGAGCTCCTCCTGAAACGCGCTCATGTCGATGGCGGCATCAGGCGTGAGCGCCACCTGCAGCACGCCTTCATGCGAGCCGCCGGTCCACAGAAAAATCGTGTTGATCGGATATGACGAGGGCTGAACGCCGACATATCCGAGCGTGACATCGACGCGTCCTGGCCCTGCGGCCTGATGGATTTCGTCGAGTACGTCATCGGCGACGCGTTCGGTGCGCTCGAACTTCGTGCCGGCAGGCGCGGAGAACCGCAGCTGGAACTGATGGGCGCCGCTGGCCGGAAAGATTTCGCGGCCGAGCCGCAGGCCGACCACGGCAACGATCGCGACGGTCACGACAACGTACAGCGCGACAAGGAGCCCAGCGAACGTGGCGGCGCGCTGCAGCGCCCGCGTGAGGCGGTTTCGGAGCCGATCGATCCAGTCCTCCGCATGCGATTCGTCAGCCGCCCTGTGCTGACGCCGGCCGAGCATCCATACCGACAGCACCGGCACGAGCGAACTCGACAGCAGGAACGACGCAATCATCGAGAAGCCGACCGCCAACGACAACGGCACGAACAGCGCGTGCGACACCCCCGTCATGAAGAAGGAGGGCACGAAGACCGCGACCACTGCGAGCATCGCGAGCAACCGCGGCACGACGACTTCGCCGCTCGCCTCGAGGACCCCGCGCGCGATTGGCGTGCCTCGGGCGAGATGGGTATGGATGTTTTCGATCGCGACCGTGCCCTCGTCGACCAGGATCCCGACCGCCAGGGCCAGGCCGCCCAGCGTCATGATGTTGATCGTCTGGCCGGCGGCCCACAGCGCGACCACCGCGGCGAGGAGCGCGAAGGGGATCGTCAGGACGACGATCAGCGAGCTGCGCCACTCGCGGAGGAACAGCAGCACGATGAGACCGGTCAAAAGTGCGCCGAGCATGGCTTCACGCACCACCGATTGCAGCGCGCCTGAGACGTTGCCCGATTGATCGAGCTCGTAGGTGACCTTGATGTCGTCAGGGACGAGCGCCTGGAATCGCCCGAGGTTCGCCTTGACCTCGCTGACGACCGACAACGTCGACGCGCTCGGCCGCTTGGTCACCGGAATGTACACGGCGCGTCGTCCGTTCACCAGCGCATAGGCCGTCGGGATGTCGGTGCTGTCGCTGACCGATCCGACATCGCGCATCAGCACCGTGGGCCCGGCGCCGGTTCGGATCGGCAGCGCCAGGAGATCGTTGATGTTCGACACGACCGAATTGACCGGGGAGATTCGGGTCAGATCGCCGACGTTGACGCTGCCGGCCGGCATGATCGCGTTGCCGGTGCTGACGGCGCGGATCACCTCCTCGGGGGCCATCCCATAGGAGCGCAGCCGATCGGGATCGACACGGATCACCACCGTGCGCTGGCTGCCGCCAAACGGCGGCGGTGACGTCAAACCCTCCAGCGTCGCGAACTGCGGACGGACCCGATTGAGCGCCAGGTCCTGGATCTCGCCGAGGCTGCGCGTCTCGCTGGCGAAGACGAGATAGCCGACGGGAACCGTGCCGGCGTCGAAGCGCATGACGAAGGGACCGACAGTCCCCGGCGGCATGAAAGCGCGCGCGCGGTTGACATATCCGATCACCTCCGCCATCGCGTCGGCCATGTCGGTGCCGGGATGAAAACTCAGCTTCAGCAGCGACGTGTTCTGAATCGATTTCGATTCGACGCTCTCGATGCCGTTGATATAGAGGAAGTGGTACTCGTAGTAATACGTGATGTACCCCTCCATCTGCGCCGGGCTCATGCCGCCGTACGGCTGCGCGACATAGATCACCGGCAGGTTCAGGTCGGGAAAGATGTCGATGCGCATCCGCGTGACGGCGAAGGCAGCGGTGAGGACGCCGGCCATCACGGCGACGAGAACGGTGATGGGACGGCGAAGTGCGGCGCGAATCAGCCACATGGACCGGGACTCCTAGGGTCGGCGCAGGATGGCGAGAAACGAATTCAGGTCGCCCTGCGCCACCGCCTCGGCGAGGAGCGCACGCCAGATGTCGATGCGGGCGATCTGGTCCTGCACTTCGGCCTGCGCCAGCAGGCTCTGCGCGTCGGCGACTTCGACGATGGTCGCCAGGCCGGCGTCGTAACGCGCGCGAGCCTGCGTTTCGCTCTGCCGCGCTGCGGCCAGCTGGATCGGTGTGTTCGCCGCAATCGCGCGGGCGGCCTGCAGGGAGGCGGTGGCGCTCTGCTGCTCACCGGTGATGGTCAGCACCGCTTCGTCGTACAGAGCGCTGCTCGCACGAGCCGATGCCGCCGCCGCCGCTTTTCGCGCCCGCAGGCTGGAAAAGTCGAACAGGTTGGGAAACACGATCTGGATCCCGGCCGCCCAATTGGCGCGCTGAAACCCGAGGCCATCGACGCCGCCGTCGAAGGCTCCGTTCGCATTCGCGCCGCTGCCACGCGCAAAGGCGCTCGACTGCACGAACAACCGCGGCAGATCGGTGCGGGCGAGAACCTCCTCCTGCGCCCGTGCCTGATCGACCGTCGCCTGCCGCGCTTTCGCGAGCGGATGCGTCGCGACGTCGCTCGGCGTGATGTCCTCCGGCGGCACCCGCGACATCAAGCTGTCGGCGGCGAGCGTGATGCTGCCGGTCGCCGCGCCGAGCACGCGAGTGAGCGTCGTCTGTGCGACGACCACACTCTGCTGCGCCTGAATCAGGCGCGTTTGAGCCGCCGCGCGCTCCGCGTCGACCCGCGATTGATCGGCGCCGGGACGCAGTTGATTGGTGACCAGCGTTTGAACGGCGCGGAGCAGCACGTTTCGGCGTTCGAGGTCCGCCTGCAGCGCAAATACCGCCCGCTGTGCGGCGACGACGGCCAAAAACGCGGCAGCGACGGCGTGCTGAACGTCGAGCCGCGTCAGCATCTCGCCGGCCCTGGCCTGCGTGAGCGCCGCTTCAGCGCTGACGACGCTCGCGTGGCGCAGACCGAAGTCGAACGGTTCCCACGACAACAGTGCGCCGGCGGCGCTCCCCCACACGCTTTCGGCCGATGTCGCGGCGAGCACCGGGCCAGTCAGCGCGGGAATGACGCTCTGCGGCAACACCTGGCCGAAGATATTGTTGGTGGTCGCCCGGTTCGACTGCCACAGCGAGTCCAGGCGAGGGAGGTATGCCGATCGGGCGACGTCGACGCCGGCCGCCGACGCAGTCACCTGTTCGAGCGCCGCCTTCAGCGTCGGATAGTGATCCGCCGCGTAGTGAATCGCCTCCTCGAGCGTGAGCGGCTGCGGCAGGGCGGATTGACCGGGTGTCTGGGCGGCGATCGCGACCGGCAACACGATCACCCACAGACTGAGAACCAGACACACGCGCGATCGGATCATCAGCAGCCTCTGCCCACCGCGAGTTGACATCGACCGCCTACGATCCGTTCCTTTATCGCAAACAGTCTACGAAATACGTAATATGCGGCACGGCCGTCGGCCTGTCAAACCGCCGGCCGGTACGCATCAGCCGGCGACCGTTTTGGTCGAACGGGGCACGCGCTGCCTGGTGCGCGGCTGCGTGGCGGTGGTCGATCGAGGGCGGCGCGGAGTGGCCTCGACGCCGACCTCGCCGTACAGCTCGTCGAGGGCGCGACGAAGTTGCCCGAGCACCTCGTGGCCGCGCGGCGTCAGGTGATAGACGCGCGCACCCTTCGACCGCTCCGGTTCGGTGGATCGAAGCCAGCCGCGCTGCGCCATCCGCGCGAGAATCGGGTAGAGCGTGCCCGGGCTCAGGCGATATCCGTGGTGATGTAATTCCTCGAGCATCCACTGCCCGTAGACGCCGCGTCCGTCGGCGGCGTGATGGAGGATGTGAATCTTCCAGAAGGCCAGCAGGAATTCGCGGGCTATCGGATCGCGCACGCCGGCATCATACATCGCTGGTTCGTAGTCGAAAAGCGTAGATAACTCTTACCGCGCATCAGAGCCTTCATCCTGCGCCGCGGTAGTTGCGAAATGCAGACACCGGCGGCAGCGGTTTGACACGCGGCCGGGCGTTCAGCATCCTACGTATGTGGTCCGCTTCGCGAGGCGCATGGCGGCTGTGGCCGCGATCCTGACGCTATCGGGCGGCAACCTCAACGTGTGCGCGGGATGGCAAGCCACGGCGGAAGCGCGGATGGCGTGCTGCATGAGCGGCACCAGCTGCCCGATGCACAGATCGGCGTCGCATCGCTCCGGCTCGACGCGAACGATCAGCCAGGCGCAGGCAGACAATTGCTGCGCCGCGGCCGCCAACTGGACGCAATCGTCGGTCGCGACATCGTCGTTCGTGTTGGCGCACTCAACAGCGCTCCCGCCGCGGATTGACCTCATCCTTCCCCCTCCTGCGTTAGCCCTGCAGGAGTGGCGGGCGCTGGTCCCGCTGCCTGCGTCACCGGTTCCGAAATACATCCTTCTCTCCGTTCTGCTCGTGTAAACACGCACAGTCTTCGTGTCTCTGCCCGCACGGTTGCGGGCTGTGGTGCTTTGTGATGTGCAGCGAGGGAGAGACATGCGTCGAGAACGTCTGAGCGCGTTCGTCGGACTGACTGGCGCCGCGACGACGCTCGTCTGTTGAGCGTTTCCGATTCTGTTCGTGACCCTAGGTCTAGGGTCCGTCATGGCGTCGATCATCGAGACCGCTCCGTGGATTGTTGCCCTGGAGCGATACCGGCTCGTGTTGTTCAGCGTCTCAGGCACGCTCCTCGCGCTGAACTACTGGATGGTCGGCGTGCGCCCGCGGTGTGCGCCCGGCGAGCTCTGCCACATCGACAGCCCGTTCATGCGGTTCAATCGACGGCTGTACTGGACATCGGTGGCGCTGTTCGCAGCGGCGCTGATCGTCACCTACGGCAGTCTGCTGGTGGTGCGATGGATGTAAGGGTTCGACATGTGCTTCGCGTCGCATCGATCGGCGTGCTCTTCCTCCTGTCGGCGATCAGAGCAGCCGACGCGTCGGGTCACGGACCGGTGTTCGGCGCTGCGACGCCGACGCTCGGGAAAGGCGGCTGGTCCTTCGATCAGGCCTGGATGGGCCAGTCGATGGACGAGGGAGACACGAGCGCGTTGCTGCGCAGCATGATCAGCGTCGGCATCACCGAGAAACTGCAGCTCTCCGGCTCGTTGCCGATTGCCATCGGCGAGGGCAGCGCGACGCCATCGGGACGCATGATGGCGACGATGTCCGGCAATCGGGACTTCGAATCGATTCTTGGTTGGCGCTTCCAGACACGGCCGGTTGGCGAAGGCGCTCGCCTCGAGTCAACGGTGTACATCGGAGGGCTGCTGCCGTTCGACTCGACCCGCGCAGGGATCAGAACCTCGCCGGCCGGCCTCGTGTCGATCGCCAGCGGCTACGCATCGCGCTCGCACTATTTCTGGGCCGGCGCGACTCATGTGCACCACGCAGAACGTGCCGACGATCGACTCGGCCCGGTGACCTCGTTGACACTCGTCTACGGCTATCGACCACCGGCATGGCGGAAGGACTATCCGAAGCCGGATGTCCGGTTTTTCGTCGAAGCAACCGGGGACATCACGGGCACGTCGACACGCGGTGGGCGGGCGCTCGACACGGGCGGCCGCGTCGCGCTGGTTGGCCCGACACTGCTGCTGCTGTACAAGGCGTACGCCCTCGAGGGCGGCGTGCTGTTTCCGGTGTATCAACGAAACCGCTCGATGCAGCCCGACGAGCGATTCCGCTTCGGAGTGAATTTCACGTACTTTTTCTGGCCTTCACGAGCCAACGGACACTGACCATGAACCTGATCATCCGTAGCGCCGCGGCTTTGTTGTTGATCCTGTCGCTGCCGTCAGCCGCGTCGGCCGAACTGCGGCGGGTGCAATTGAACGTCCTCGGCATGGATTGAACGTTCTGTGCCCACGCCGTGAGCGTGGCCATCAAGAAGCTGGACGGGGTTGAATCCGTGGACGTGTCCCTGGACAAGGCAGCCGCGGACGTTCACCTGAAACCCGGCAACACGATCACGTTGCCGCAACTGCGACGGATCATTCGCCAGGCGGGGTATCCCACCGGGGATGCGCGGGTCGACGCGCGCGGCACGATCGTCGAGCGAAATGGGAAGGCGACGCTGGATCTTCAGAACGGGTCGTTCCTCGAACTCGCGGCCAGCCCGGTGGCGTCGGCGGGTAGCGTCGACGTGGCCGGGGTATCCCGAGTCGTCGACAGGGAGCGAGAGATCCTGACAATCACCACTCGGAAATGACGTCGTCGCGGATCGACGCGTCAACGAACGCGCGTGAAACGCGCCTCTGAGTACAGCTCGAAGTCTTTGCCCGGTTCGGCGATGTCGAAGCGCTCCGTGAATTCGTCGCGGCTCAGGATCGTATAGGTCTCGCGCGCGCGATAACCGGCCGGGATGTTTTCAATCGTTTCGCTGACGAAGACGATCGTCTTATCGTCAGACGTCGGCTGCTGCACATAAGTGTTCACGAAGCCCTCGGCATGAAACTGGCGGAACACGAAGAGCGTCCGCGCGGCGTCATAGCTGATCACGCTCATGTGGTGATGGACTTCGCCGTTCTTGTTCTTCTCCTGCGGCGGGTACGTTGACGTGTTCGCTTCCTGCAGGAACCGGCCGTCGAGGATGAACTCGTAGGTGCGTTCGGCAGTGCCACGTCCGGGCTGGCCCGCTTGATCGCCGCGCCAGGTTCCAGCGAGGAAACGCAGCGGCGCGAAGCGGTCAGGTCTGGCTGTCCCTTCCTGAGCGCCTGCCGGCGTGCCGAGCAATGCGATGACAAGCAGGAAAGCGGTACGGTGGATATCCACAGGCGCCTGCCCGGTACTATTACGCACACGATTTAGATTCTGTACGCAGTCCATCCCCTTTGGTGGGGGTGCCGATCGCGCTCGCCACGCGTCGGTTGTCTCGATCCGCTGCGGCGTGATCTCAGGGCGCGCTCGTCGCCGGACAGCCGGTTAGCTCGAGCATTCGCCCGTCCTCCCCTCGAGCAATCGCCGATATACTTGCGCATCCTGCAATCCAGCACGTGACTGCGCGCCGCGGCGCGATCCGGAGTGGGCGGCTCGGTGCGAGGTGCACCGCGATTGCTCGTTCGAAGGACACCATCCATGCACCTTGAACCGACCGGGAAGGGACTGCGACGGCTTCGCGCCGCCATTGTGACGACGCTTCTCGCGATCGGCCTCGCCCCGTCGTTGGCAACAGCAGCCGTCGATCCTTATCCCCTCAAGTACTCGAACGGATTTCTCGTGACCGGCGACTACGTCGTCGGCGGCATCGATTTCACGCCGCAGATGAATCGTCCGGACGCAACCGCATTGGCGTCCGGAACGATCACCATCGGCGGTGTGCCAGCCGATGCCGACGTCGTCGCCGCCTATTTGTACTGGGAAGTGATATTCACGCCGGTGTGCGCGCAGTTCGACGCGACCGGGACGACCTGCCTGCAATGGGTGAATCCTGCCGACCGCGTCAGGTTCAACGGCTCGCCGATCAGTCCGACCGCGCGCAAAGCGACGTCGTTTCTGCTGACGGGCAATCCGGCGACGTGCTGGGGGGCCGCCGGGACATCGGGCGCGAGGGTGACGATGTTCCGCGCCGACGTGCTCGCTCTGCTGCCGAAGCGGCTCGATGCGAGCAATCAGTGGACCGGAAAGTATCTGGTGAATGGCTCGCACACCGTGTCGCTGCCGGAAACGACCGGCGACAAGGCAACGCAGAGCGCCGGGGCCACGCTGGTGATCGTCTTCCGCGATCCGGCGAAGCCGCTGAGGAAGATCGTCTTCTTCGACGGCGCGTTTTCGCAGGTGGATGGCGGCACGATGACGCAGTCGCTCACCGGCTTCTACAGGTCGGCGGCGCTCAAGTCAGCGAAGCTGACCCACATCGTCGGCAGCGGCGGAAACAATCAGACCGAGACTGTCGCGTTCAACGGCGCCATCGTCTCCGGATCCACCGATCCATTTCCGCAGACGAGCCCGTCGTCCGATCGCTCGTGGGCGAATCCGACGTTCGACGTCAGCCGCCTGATGCCCGGGACCGATGTCAACGACGGCTTCGGCGAGACCGCGAACACGACGATTCGGGCCAACGCCACGCCGAAGGCGTGCCGCGCATCGGCCGCGGTGATCTTCAGCACCTCGGTCGCCGACGACGACCACGACGGCCTGCCTGACGGCCTCGAGGACGCGATCGGTGGCCTCAGCGATCCGCCGACGGCGGCGTCGGCGCCGAACGGGAACCCGCTGCCCAATCTCAGCGCGATGGGTGCGGCGTCGACGCATCGCGATCTGTTCATCGAGGTCAACGCGATGTGGGCGGCGCCGGGCACGACGTACGGCGCACCCACGGCGCCGGCCAGTTCGGTTGCAGCCACCGTGACCGATGCGGCCGGACACAACCATCTGCCGACGCCAGACGTGCTGAAGCTGGTCGGCGACGTTTACGCCGCCAACGGCGTCACGCCGCATTTCGACGTCGGCGACGTCGCGGCGTATCACAGCCTCGGCGCGAGCTACGCCTGTCCGAATCCGCTGGCGACGCCCGAGTGCAACGCCGATCCCTACCTGGTGCCGACGCCGTTGGCCCGCGGCGGCGAGCTGATCAAAGAGGTCGCCTGCACGCCCGGCGCGGCGCCCTCGGTTCGATGCCAGTTCTACGCGTTCCCTGGGACAGTCGGTTGGAAGATCGGTCTGCAGATGTATCGCGACGCGCCGGTGGCCGATGGCGGCAGCGAGCTCTCGATCGCGCAGATCAACGCCACCTGGAAGAACGGCGCGCGCCGCCGGCGCTTCGACCGCGCCCGGCACGACTTCTTCCACTATGTGCTCTACGCGCACGCGCGCGGCAAGCCGAGGTCGCCGCTGCCGTGTCTCACCGCGAGCGGCGGCGCGACGTCGTACGTGAACGGATTGTGCGCCGCGCCATTGACCGACAACCCGGATTTCCACGTGCCGACCAGCGGATCCGGCATCGCCGACGTGCCCGGCGGGAACGCGCTGATCACGCTCGGCTTGTGGGACGACTTCCTCGGCACGCGCTTCGTCCGCGCCGCGACGACATTGCACGAGCTCGGACACAACCTGAATCTCTGGCACGGCGGACTGCCGGCGATCTGGGGCGACAAGGCTGCGGGGACGACGAGCTTCTTCGAGCCGAATTGCAAACCGAACTACCTGAGCTCGATGAGCTATCTCTATCAGGTCCACGGTCTGTTCGACGACGCCGGTGGAATTCATCTCGATTACTCCCACGCCGGCTTCGACACGCTGAACGAGAGCCTGCTCGGCGATCGGCCGCTCGGTCCGTCGCTCGCCCCGTACGTTCCCGCGTGGTTCGCGCCGGCGGCCAGCCCGCTGGCGCAGACGCTCGGCGTCTCGGCGGCCGTGAGGTTCTGCAGCGGCGCCAAGTTCAACGCCGATCCGGCGCTGGCGCCGCCGCCGACGGCACGCGTCCACGCGGCGACCGCGGCCGCGACGATCGACTGGGACGGCAGCAGCGCGACGACCTCCGCCGGTCCGCTGAATGTGAACTTCGACGCGACCGCGGCCGGCGTCGGCATCATCAACGGCGCGCTCAACGGCTTCGATGACTGGTCGAATATCCGCCTCGATCAGATCGGCGGCGGCCGCCACGAGACGAAGTTCTCCGACGGCGACTTCCTCGATCTTGGCAGCGGCGACTTCATCGATCTCGGCTCCGGCGACTTCCTCGATCTCGGGAGCGGCGACTTTCTCGATCTCGGCTCCGGCGACTTCCTCGATCTCGGAAGCGGCGATTTTCTCGATCTCGGCAGCGGCGACTTCCTCGATCTCGGGAGCGGCGACTTTCTCGATCTCGGCTCGGGCGATTTCATGGACCTCGGCTCCGGCGATTTCCTCGATCTCGGCAGCGGCGACTTCCTCGATCTCGGTTCCGGCGATTTCCTGGATCTCGGCAGCGGCCAGGATGTCGCCGAGCTCGATTACGAGGTCGCGCGCGCCATCGGCCGCACGGCGCCGTTCGGCCTGACTGCGTGCGTCATCGGCACCCCCGGCTGCACCACTGCGCCGCCGTTCGATCCGCAGTTCCATCGCGTCGCGCTTCACTGGAACCCGCCGACGATCGGCCATGTCTTCCAGTACGTGATCTTCCGCAAGCGCGGCAACGCCGCGGCGACGGCCGCTCCCGTGCAGATTGGCACCTCGACGACGACGAGCTTCGTCGACACCGAGGAATTGCCGGACGGCGTCCAGTTCACCTACACGACCACGGCGCAGTTCGACGATGTCAACCCGCCGCAACCGAGCCCGCCGTCGAACCCGGCGACGATCACCGCGATCGACGATCGGCCGAACGCGGCCGCGGACAACTACACGACCAAGAAAAACACGACGCGGACGATTGCCCGCGCCGCCGGTGTGCTGGCCAACGACACCGACGACGACAGTCCGGCGTCGACGGTGCGTGCGGTGCTCGTGACCGGCTCGGCCAAGGGTGGCACGGTGACCTTGAATGGCGACGGCTCGTTTACCTATGCGCCGAAGGGCGGCTTCGTCGGAACCGACACGTTCACGTACAAGGCGAACGACGGGACGTGGCCCCGCGATCCGACCGTGCCGTTGAGCGCCGACTCGCCGGCGACGACGGTGACGATCGTGGTGACGAGCCCGTAGCGCAGGCCTTCAGGCCTGCAAAACGGCCGCGGGCGCCCTGAAGGGCTGCGCTACCGTAATTGTGAAACGCGCTCTAACCTGATATGGAATGACCTTTGTCAACACCCAAGACAAGGCCTGCGGTAACTGTGGAAAACGTTTTTTGTTTTCCAAGCAGCTGTGGGCGCGTTTTCCAGCGTCCACAGCTGCGGC
>Ga0070686_100001057_pt1 | contig 15879 bp, 20 predicted proteins | sample KBSS23LmetaG_FD_65654 | JGI IMG/M metagenome (GOLD analysis project Ga0070686, IMG submission 65654) | Switchgrass rhizosphere microbial communities from Kellogg Biological Station, Michigan, USA - KBS S2-3L metaG | ecosystem: Host-associated > Plants > Roots > Rhizosphere ... | reverse complement strand
CTTGAACGTGAGCGTGCGTTCGGTCCTGGCGGCAATCAGCGCATTAAAAGAGCGTCCATCTTTTAGTTCAACGATCGACATCCGGAAATCGGCAGTCACCGCGGCGCTCGGATCCAGGATGTTCTCGAGCAAATAATCGAGATTCTCACGACCTCCGCCGGTCAGGTCCGGGCCGACCTTGCCGCCTTCGCCGTAGAGCGTGTGGCAGGCCGCGCAGGCGGTGTTGAAAACAAGCCGGCCCTCGCTCGTGTCCGCCTTGGCCAGTGCGGCGGGAGTCAGTTGAGTTCTCCACCTTGCGATCGCTTGTTGTTTGTCGCGGGGTGACTCCCGCAATTCACCCCAAACTTCAGCGAACTTCTTGTTCAACGCCGCGTCGTTGAAGCTCCGGATCTGCCGGGCGTAATAGGCCGAAAGCTCGGCACGCGGAATCTTCCCCTCGGCTACCGCATCCAGGAGCGCCGAGGCAAAGGTTGCGCGCGAGACGAGGGCGGAGAGCAACTGGCTGCGTTCGGAGGGATGAAACTGCCGGTACGCCTTGACCAATCTCGGGCCCACCGCCGGATCCTCAATCCCCGCCAGTCCGCGTGCGGCCACGACATTAAGAAACTGCTCGCTGAGCAATTGTTCGCAGAGGGGACGCACCTCGGGCGCACGGCTGTCGATTAGGGTTTGCAAGGCGGCTTTGCGCGAGCTCATCGCCGCATTTTTGTCCAGGGCAACCTGTTTGACGGTCTCGAGTGCCCGCCCATCGCCGAAGACCACGCTGAGATCGCGGAGGCGCTCCCGCAGGGTGACATCGGACGAGTTGGCCAGGGTCGTCGCCAGCGCGTCCCACGCCGCTGGTTTTGTGGCTTTGCGCCAACCCAGCAGGCCATCGCTCAGGCCGTGGAGTATGTCCCCCTGAAATGCCGAGGGCTTCATCGCGGTGAGACAGAGCAATTCGTTGAGCGGCCCCGGACTTTTCTCGAGTTCTTCGGCGAGGCGACGGGCGATGAATTGGCGCGTGAGCGGGAGTTCACATGAGGCGGCGAGTTGAGCGAGCGAGGCTGGCGCCGCGTCCGCCACCGGAATCAACCCATACCAAATGAGCAGCGGGAGATTGTGATCGTTCGCATCCTCCTGGCCTGCCAGCAACGGCGCGGCCAATTCGGCACGGGCGGACACCGGCAACCGCTGCAGGGTGGAAGCGAGAGTCAGCCGTACCAGCCCGGAAGCCTCAGACTTGGCGAGTTGAACCAAGTCCTTGAAGAGTGCCGGTGAAATGGCCGGCTGGCTCTCGGCACTCGAGCGCGCCGGACGCTGGCTCATCACCGTGTCCAGCGGCCACTGGTCGGTCAGGAAGCGGATCGCCCAGGTGCGGACATGCTCGTCCTGATGGCTCAATTGGGTTCGTAGAAAGGATTCGCCGGTTGCGCCGATGGCATAGAGCGTCCAGAACGCGCGCAACTTCACCACCAATTCGCGGTGCGTCTCGAAGAGTCTGCGCAGGTGCGCTTCGGCGGACGTCAGGTCAGCACCGCGCTCGGCCCGGGCGGCGAGTTCAACGCGGGCGCGGCGCGCGAACCAGTCGTTCTGGTGCTCGTGCAGTTGAACCAGCTCGCTCGCGCTGAGTCGGGCGACGTCACCCACTTCACTGCGCTTGGGGTTTCCGTAAGCAATCTTGTAAATGCGTCCGCTCGTGCGATGGACCCCGCTGTATTCGTGACATTCGCCGGTGTCACTCCAATCGAGCACGAACACGCCACCGTCCGGGCCGCAGCTGATTTCCATTCCCCGAAACCACGGGTCGGCGGCGACAAAGAAATCCGAGCCGTGTCGTGCGACGTAACCGCTCCCGTGGCGTTCGAGGATTTCCTGATTGGCCCGGCGACCGTGCAGGTTCAGCGTAAACAGGCGGCCGTGATATTCAGCGGGCCAGTTGTTGCCCTGATAGATCATCATGCCGATATGGGCGTGGCCCCCGCCCAAATCGTTCGCCGCGCCGTCGCGCGATTTCTGCCAGCCATTGGCCGTGTCGAAATGCCAATGGTCCGCATGCTGTTCGATGAGCTCGTAGGCGCGGGGGTTGGGGTCCAGCGTGTGCGGTCGAACGTAGTGGGCGCCGGCGAATTGGTGCCAAAGATGGCCGTTCACCGTGTTAATGAAGAAAAGTTCGCCGTGCTCGTTCCAGTCGTGACCCCACGGATTGGTTGTGCCGGAGCTGAGCGCCTCGACGATTTTGCGCCGCGGATGATAGCGCCACATCGTGCCGCGCAGCGGGATGCGCTGCTCGGTCGGCGTTCCCGGCGTGCCCATCTCTCCGGTGCTCGAGGCGCCGCAGCGGCCATATAGCCAGCCATCCGGTCCGGAGCGCAGGCCGTTGGCGAACGTATGATGCATATCCGGTGAACCCGTCAGGCCATCGAGCACCACCTCCGGCGCACCGTCCGGCACATCATCGCCATTCCGGTCGGCGTAGAAACGAAGCTGCGGCGGGCACATCACCCATACTCCGTCGGCCGCGACTTCGAGGCTGGTGAGCATTTGCAAATCGTCCTGGAACACCTTGCGCGTGTCGAATCGCCCATCGCCATCCTTGTCCTCGAAAATGAGAATTCGATCGCGCAGGTTGAGCTCGAATTTCTTGCCGCTCTCGGCGTAGGTGTAGTTTTCGGCCACCCACAAACGCCCGCGGGCGTCCCACGCCATGGCGATGGGATTCTGCACGTCGGGTTCGGCGGCGAAGACGGTGGCTTTAAACCCGGGTGGCAGTTGCATTCCCGCGGCCGCCTCGGCCGCCGGCAGCGGAGTCGATTTGGCCGGCTCGGAATTGTAAGGCGCCGGAAATTCGGAGGCGGACAAACACAACGGCGCGGCCAGCAGTAAGGATATTGTTTTCATCACGCGCGATCTCGAGCTGGGAACTGCGGCAGTATTGCGGCGGAGAGTCATCCGCGCGAGTCAAACTTTGCGGCAACGGGCCTAGCGGCGGTCGACAGACCGCCGCACTCTAGGAGACCATTCATTCAACGTTCAATGGCATTCGCGGGGTTGAACAGCCACATCGGAGGGGAATTTGCGGCTCTCTGCCGAGAGCCGCTACGGCCTTCAGGCCGCTTCACGGTACGAGTTTGCCACGCCGCGGGCGATCCCGAAGCACGCGTGCAACGTTGGACGCTGAAGCGGCCTGAAGGCCGCGCTCCGGACCTGGCAGAGCGCTTTCCTCACGGCTGTGCGGGCGTGGTGATGCGGTAGAAGCGGGTCGTGACGCTAGTTGAAAACGTCGTGTCGACGCATTGGTCGTTGTTCGAGGTCGCGACCACATCCGTGACTTTGGTCCAGGTGGCTGCACCCGGTGAGGTGCTGGTTTGCAGCGAATAACTGCGGCCGGTCGACGCGCTGAAACAAATCGTCACGGTCTGGCCGTTGCGTTGCAAGGAGCGGATGCGCACGCCAATGCCGGGGATTCCCGCCGTCACGGGAGCGCCGGCCCAATTGAGCGGTTCGCTGCCGTATCCGTCCAGCTGCCGGCGCTGCAGCGAGTCGCCGTGACCGTCGGCCGAATTCGGCCAGGGCGCCGAATCCGAATACTTCACTCGATCCACCACAATGCGGGGCACGAAACCGTCACCGGGTTGAGGCGGATCGGGGCGCTGCAATTCCACGGTGGCGCCGCTGTTGTCCAGCTTACCGTCGTAGGGTCCTTCAATAGCGGTTGTGGGAGGCACGTGAAACGTCCCGCGGAAGGTATTTAGAAGCGCCGCGTCCAGTGGGTCAAAGCTCACCACCAACAGGGCTTGGCCGGCCCCAAGGGAACGATTGGGTGGGAAATTAAAATCAATCCCTCCCCGAATGCGCCAGGTGTTGAGCGGATTCTGCGGATCGAACAATGGCACCGCGGTCGAGGTGATATTTTGCAACTCGATGAATTCTTCCAGCGTATTGTCGAGCGGGCCGGTCCCCAAGTCGATGTCCGGAGGATGATAGAAGATTTCACTGATGACGATGGGACCCGTTTTGGGTGCGGCATTGGGCAAGCCGGTTCCGGTCCGGAATTGGTCGAGCGAAGCGGGTGAATCGACCCCGAATGTCCGCCGGCTCATGGCCGTGATATCGGCTTCGCCGGTGCTGAGCACATGTCGTCCAAACGAGACGCCACTTTCCGCTGCGCCGTAATCCATCCCGCGGCGGTAGCCGGTGAGGTTTCCGTCGGCGTCGCCGGTGAAGAGATGAAGCTCACCGCCATGGGCGGGGTTCAGGGCGAAATCTGGCGCGAGTCCCGTGCCACTGGTATTGAATCCTCGCGCCACGCCGACGCCTTCATAAAAGACGGCAAAGCCTCCTGCTGGCAGCACGCTGCCGGCCGGGATGCGGAATTTTTGCGGTTCTTCTCGCGAATCACTCAGCCACCAATGGCTGATGTCCATCGGCCCGCTGCTGACGTTAAGCAGTTCGATGGCGTTCTCAAGCGGCGGCGCCGCCCGCGTGAGGAGCTCGTTAATCACCACGTTGGTTAACGGCAGAAAGTTGCTGGCGGCGGGAGTCGGTTGGTTGCTGCGGAAGTAAACAATGTTCGCAGACCCATCGGGCAACCGCCCTTGTGAGATGTTCAAGGTTTGCGCGCCGAACGTGATCGAATCGAGCAAGGTGGTGCGGTCCGATTGAAAGAGCAGGATGCGATCGCCGCTGGTGCTGCTGAGCTTGAAATTGACGTTGTTGGCCGGCGTTTCCTTGTCATCGGCGATGAATTGCACGTAACCGTGGCCATCGACGAACGATAATGCCGCCAGGGCCGGATTGGTGGCCGGGCTGACACTTTGATCGCTCAGCACCAGTCCGCCCAGCGCGACGGGCCGGCTGTCGCCATTATAGACTTCGAACCAATCCGGATCGGGGTCGCTGCTGGATTTTCCGTTGAGGGCGCTCCATTCGTTGATTTTGAGAGCGGAGGGTTCGCCCAGTGACACCGCGCTGTTCGGCTTGAGCGGTGTGGGTGCGGTGAGGGTGAAACTCCCCATCCCGTCCGGCACGCGGCCGATGCTGCGGTCACGAAGTTGCAATCCGAACACGATTTCGTCCTGTCGCGCCCCGCCCAGCGACCCGCTGGCGAAGAGCACGAGCGTCTCGCCTTTGTCATTCAAACCAAATCCAGTATGAACGCCGGGCGAATTGGTGCGGTCATCGCAGTACACGAGCAGGAAGCCGTGCGGCGAAATCGCCGTGCCCGGTGGAAAGACAAATTTTCTCGGCAATGCTGGCTCGTCCGTGAGGCTCCAGTCACCCAGGTCGACGCCGCTGGAACTGTTATTAAAGAACTCGATCCAGTCGGGAAAATCGCCGCCATTCTCCAGGCCGGTTGCGTTGTCGGCGACCACCTCATTGATGACGACGATGGGCTGGCCGTTGCTCCGATTCGCGCACAGGGCCCACAGTAACGTGGCCACCAGCACGAATCGAGCGCACAAAAATGCAGGCGTGCTCATAGAACATCGAGCATGAGAGTAACGGCCATTCAGAACGCCGCGAGTGGGTGGACGCCTACTTGTGCCGGGAAGATGGGCCTACCTAACGCATCCGTTCTTCGCGAGGGCGGAGCTCAACGAGAAAGTTCTGGAGGCACTGCGCGCGTCGGAAGCGGACGGAATGGATGCCCTCGTCGAAGTGGCTCTTGCCCTTCTCTACAGCCCATTCGCGCCCCCCGGCATCGCGTTTGCTGGCGGTGTCATCCCTCTCTGCAAACCCTTCGATGCCTGGATGCTCTCGGAACGGTTGCACGTGGCGCGGAATACCGTCTTTTATTTCGCCTGCATGCCGGTCGCCGGGAAGTTGTCGACCTGATTCACCGCCGCGATTTGGCGCGGCGCATCAAGTCGCTGCTGTGACCGGTGCCGGCGTTCGGCGCGTCGTGATGACGATGACGCCGAGCACGATGACGAGTGCCGCCAAGAGCATGGAGGCGTTGAGCGATTCCCCGCCGATGGCCCAACCCAGGAGCAGCGCGATGACAGGATTGACGTAAGCGTAAGTCGAAGCGCGGGCCGGGGTCGTGGCCTTCAGCAACCAGCCATAAGCGGTGAAGCCCACCAGGGAGCCAACAAACGTGAGGTAAATGAATGCTCCCCCTGAACGCGCCGTGATTTTTGTCCAATTCAACGCGGTGAATTCGCCCAGACCCAGGCCCATCAACCCGAGAATCACCCCACCCGTGATCATTTGTTGGGCCGTGTTCATGAAAACCGCACTGGGTCGGGCGGTGTATTTGGCGTAGAGCGAGCCGCTCGCCCACGCCATACTGGCGGCGAGCAGGGCGGCGATGGCGGAGGGAGCCGAACGTTCGGAGCCTGAGCCTGGGCGCGCTCCCACCAGAATCGCCACGCCGGCGAACCCGATAGTGATGCCGAGCATCGTTTGAAATGATGGCCGGGAACCGCCGGGGCGCAGCCAATCGAAGAGGGCAAACCAGAGCGGCGTTCCCGCGATGATGAGCGCCGTCTTGCCCGACGAAACGTATTGCTCGGCCCAATTCACGCCGCCGTTCCCCGCCCCAATGAGCAGCGCGCCGATCACGGCCGCGTTGCCCCAGCTTCCTCGGGCAGGCCGCGGGGCACCCCGGAAGCGCAGAGCACCATAAAGAATGAGGCCGGCGCAGATGAATCGCGCGCCTCCCATCAAAAAGGGCGGCAACGTCTCGACCGCGAACCGGATGCCCAGATAAGTGGAGCCCCAGACCAGGTAGACCGCAGCGAACGCGGCGATGACGAGTCCGCGCGGCGCGTGCTTCGGGTGCGCTGGCTCGGTGGTCATGGTGCTTTCTCCGGCATGTTCGCTTCGCGAAAGGCGGCATGGCTACCGGCTCACAGCTGTGACGTCAATACGGGAATGGTTACCGCTAAACCATGGCTGAAGACAACGGCTACCGCGGTCAACGGGCCGGGCGAAGGTGCTCATCCATCCAGGCCGCCCGCTGGCTCAAGAATCTCTTCAGCGCGATGATCTGTTCGGGGTAGGTGGCGGTTGCGATTGTGATGTATTGAGAGGGCGTGAACGGGCTCTGCACATTCAGGATTTTCCATCGGTCGAAATTCCGGTCGGCGGCGCCGGAGAGCAGGGGCGCAGCAAACGTGTCGATGCGAGCCTCTATTTGGGCATCGCTGAGCACACCCTGGCGCAGGTTTCTCCAGCGTTGCGCCATTCTCTGAACGAAAGCCGGGTCATCCATCAACCGGCTAATCCAACCGTGGCGGCCGGCTTGCGTGAACCACCATTGCCGGAACGATGTGCCATTGGGAAATTGATGGCCCAAGCCAAGATCATGATCCCAGACGGGGCCGGGGCGGATTTTGCCTCCGCGCTCCTTGTGCATGTAAAAGCTTCGCGTGTAGCCGTCGAGGTTGAAGACAAGTTCTTCGAACAGCACATAGTTGATCCAATCGCCGACTTCGATGTAAGCGGCGTAGCCATGCTCCGGGTCCGTGGCGTCCGGGGATTTCAGCGCGGCATCGAACTGGGTAAAAGTGCGGTCGATCCACTCCATTTGCGCGCGGGACGGATGTTTCGGGTATTTCACCTGAATCGATTTCCATTTGTGAAGATACGTGCCGTTGCCGACGTCCCAGGCCAGCAGATAACCGCCGCTGATGGCTGGCTCGACGTTGTCTTCCGGGGCCAGCTTGGCCAGCGGCACCCGCTGCTCGCCCCGCTCGATATCTTCGGTCACTTGATAAATTCCGACGTAATCCGCCTCGGTGATGGGTTGGCCCGATTTGCCAAGGAACAATTCACAGACGCGCGTGCGCATGGCGGCGCAACCCATGGCGCGGGCCAGATCGTAGCTGAAGGCATTTCGAATCAGCGATTTGTCGAGCCACGGTCCTTGCAAGACCCAGTCGGCGTCAGCGGGCATGCCCAGCAAGGCGCGTCCGCGGCTCGCGCCGCTCTCGTCCTGAAGTTTCAATCGGTAGGAGAGTTTGGGAAACTGGCGGGACACCATTCCGTGCCGACGCAGCCCCACCCGGCTTGAGACACTCGGAGCCTGGTCGAGGCGAACTGGTCGATTTTCCTTCGGCTCGTAAACCATCATGGTGAACTCGCTGTAGCGTCTGTCGTTGCTGACCGGGTCGGGCGACTCGCTCCGCAGCACAATGACAGGAATGTTCGAAGTGAAGTCGGCCAAGCCGCGGTCGCCGCCGGCGGCAGAAGCTGCGCTCGCACTCGCCGGACTTGTCGTCGGCGAGCTGTCGAAATGATGAGAGAATTTGAAAGGAGGAGCGTTTCGGTCGGCCTCCAGGGCGCGCCGTAGCGCGAGCTTTGTGACAATAAAGCACGTTGCGCCACTGCAGAGGAGCACGCCCGCCACGGTCGCGGCAACGAGCTTGGTTTTCGTCCGGGTCATCATCGTATGGCGGCCTTGGCTTTGCGTCATCCGACAGTGATGGCAAGACCGCACGCTTCTAAGATACACGCCACAATGCCGCCTCCCTCTTCGCCCTCCGAGGGCGGAGAGGGCCGGGGTGAGGTGGGCCACGGCAAATCAGGGTATCTTCTTCCAACCACATACTTCAGGGTGTGCACGGCTAGACAGGGTACCCGCGCCTGCGCTAATGACAGAGGCAACCCCCCGATGTCACGCAGGAAGTGGCCGCGCGCCCGGCGCGGTTTCATTGAAAAAACCATCCGGCAAGCTAGAGTGGCCTCCTGATTCGTTCCGTGCGCTGGCTCTGGCATGCAGTTCGAGGGGGCGTGCGGCATCACGCGGTGTTACTCGCGACGGTGTTCCGCGGCTGACATTGGTCCTGCGTTCGCCGATGGGCGGATTCGCTCCGAGGATATCCTTCTGACGGACGGCGTGCCCGCGCAGACGCCGCTGGTGGCGGGCATCATTTCGCTGGCGGCTTCAAACCATCATTACGACAAATGTCACGGGCACAAAACCGCCGCTCTTCCCGCAGAACGATTTTCCGATGCAGCTCGAAGTTCAGTATCCGATCCCGGTTCCGTTCATCGATTTTTCCGGTGAATTCTTCACCAGAACCAACGACTTCGCGGTGCTCGATCCGCGTCGTTCGCTCCGGCCCCATAACTTCACGGAGGAATTCATCTTCGAGCCGCGTTTAGAGCCGGGGCTGTCGCCTGCCACCTTGGCCGAGCTCAATGCCGCCAACATCCAGTTCATCCACGCCGATTGGGGTGTCTCGCCCGTCGTCATCCCTGGACGACGCTGCTTACCAGTTTCTCCATTCGCTGGCCGGACCCTCGCCATCACCATACATGTCAGGATCGAGTCCGGCGGCAACCGCAATCTGATTGGTAAGTTCACAGAGCTCTTCACGTTCACCGGTTTCAATCAAGCTGCAGTCCTGCTCATCCAATTCATTGGTAGCCTCGATCGCTTCACGAAAGAGTGCGAGCTTCGCATCTGCGGGAGCATCGGGGCCGAGCGCAACCAGCTTGGCAATGAGGTCGTCAAAGATTGCCACGAACGACGAACAGGCTTGCTCGGTATACTGTTCGAGACCGCTTTCTCGCCATCCCGAGAACGGATAGTGTTCTTTGGCGTCGTGGAGTCGTTCTTCGTATGAGGCCATAAGATTCAGGTTAGTCTCTGCCTGCACGAGGTTGGACACATTCATCATTTCGATTTCAGCCGACCGAGTACGACGTACCAAACTGGTCGCCAAAATATGACCCATCTGCGGAACCAACTTTCTCTGCGGCCGCCTTGATGCGCGGGCGGGTCTTGGAAGGCGGCAGGGTCGTAAAGTTCGGCCGTCTGGTTATCCGGAGTCAAAGCTTGGGCCGCAGGTTTTCCGTAAATTCCGCCCAGGCTTTCCCCGGCATCATGTGCCACGTCATCACTCGCTTCTCGAAAGCGCCTTAGCCCATCGCCCAAACCTTTCGTTAGTTCGGGAAGCCACCTGGCTCCAAACAGGATCAGCACGACAGCCAGAATCAGGACCACTTCCCATCCGCCGATCCAGTCCGCGAGCAACAACTGGTCTGAGGCTAACATCGTGAAGCTTGAGACTATCGGAGTGGGTGGCGTCGACAAGGCGGGAATTCGGCGTCTGCCGTGCGATAGATTGGCACGTGCTCACCGCCGGTTAGCGGCCCTTTGTGTCGCCCGCTTCGGGGCTTCGTTGTCTCGGTTAGGGTACCCAGGGCGGTGCCCGGGGGTTTGAACTTTGTAAACGCGCTCGACGACCGTGGTCGACGACCGAGGATTGGGCACTTGCGGTGGGGGCGGAGGCGCGGCATAGTTGGGGCTGTTGCTTTTTGGGGGCGTACTGGTTTCGACCATGTGAACGCGCCGGAGGCGGCATGCCGAGGATGGTTCGTCGGCCTCGTTAATCATCGGACCAAAAAATAAAAGCTAACGAAGAGTTGGCCCTCGCGGCCTAACGTCCGCGACGTTCCCTGGCTCACACCTGCTAGGTTGGGAGAACGCTATTAGCAGGCATGGCTGAAGATGGGGACCGCGCGTCTTCAGCCGAGACTATCACATGCGGACTAAGCAGCGGGATTCGAGTTCAGGCGTTATCCTGCGGCCGACAAATCTTCCTGGACTAAGCATGTAGTCGCGGCTGGCAAGTTGGCATGGGACGCGGGTTCAACTCCCGCCGCCTCCACTTTTTTCGCCGGGCGAAAAAAGTGCCCCGCCGAAGTCCCGCCCAAGCGGGACGAAGGCGGGCAAATGTGCTGCTCCTGCTGCCGGCCGTCGCTTAGGGCTACTTCTTCACAGGCACACCACCGTTGGGACGCAAGCTGAGCGCAGAAGTGGTTTTCAGGGTGCAGTAGGCGCGAGACGGCGGGCCGGTCCACCTTGTCCGACGCTTGGGAGTTTCACAGTGCATTTCGTGGACGGGACCACGAACTGTTTCAACCTCATGCCCAGTCATCGTCTCAATCGGTTGGACTTGGATGACAAGTCTGGGCAGTACTCGATTTCAATGAGCGAGATGTTTGGCACGTTGGAGAGAGCCGGATTGATCACGAGATGAAAGATGAGGGGTAGCTTGCTCCTGCACCCCAGCGAGGATTCACTAGGAGCCATCTGTTCCTCTCGAATCGTGACGCGATAACGGAATGTCTCATTCCTGCAAGATCCCCCTCCGTCCGCCCGTGTACAACAGTGATGACTGCCTCTGTTTCAAACATTGCTCCCCAAGCTGCGATCCCTTCCGTCACCACCGCCTTCCACTACGTCTATATTCTCCAATCGCTCAAAGACCCACGACGATTCTACATCGGTCGGGCCGATGAACTCGTCGAACGACTTGCCCGCCACAACCGCGGCGCCGTGTCGCACACGCGCGACTTCGCACCGTGGTCGATCCGCACGGCCATTGCCTTTCGCGAACGTGCGTTGGCGATTCAGTTTGAGCGTTATCTCAAGAGCGGTTCCGGCCGCGCCTTCGCGAAGAAGCGGCTTTGAGTGTGGACTTGAAGTTGGCTGCACGATGCAGGGCACAACGAGGGAACTGGCTTATCACGCCATCGCCCAAGTGATGAATTGGTCCGACCGGGAGAAGATTTGGCGAATGGCTGTCCTGCCGCCGCTCCGTGCTGCGCGAGTGTGTGCGTTCGAGCCTGGTGGGCGCCACCAGGACATGCGCAAGGAGGATGATGTCGCGTGAGCCTCGAGGAACTCTCCCAGGCGTTTATTTCGATGACGCCATGAAAAACTTCGCGCTGCTCAAAGAATCCTCGCCGTTTTACGACCTGTTCGACGGCGGGGCGGTGCCAATTCTCAACATCGCCGTGCCCAGTTCTGTCGCTCTTGAGGGCAGCGATGAAATCCAAGCTAGCATTCAGGTCGATTGCAAGCGCGTGGCAAAAGCCAAATGTGTGTTAGTTAGGCCAAACCAACGGCGAAGTGTCGAAAAAGAAGACCGAAAGCTGACTTCGCCCGTGTCGTGCCAGGCCAAACGCTAAACTTGTGTTCTGAACGGAACACGTCAACCTTCAGCCAGGTTGAAATTGGATGGCAGCAGCCAAACGCGTGCTAGGCCAAACGCGGTTTGGCCTGATCTAGACTGTTGGGCGGGCATGCGCTCTCGAATGTGCAACGCGTTTCTCATCGGGCTAACGCTCGTCCTTATCGGCTGTCGTCCACTAATTCCAAACCACACTGCTGGTACTGAGCGTGCCACACTCCCAAGCGACACGAACGCCGTCATCTCAGTTTCCGAGCGACCAACGATGTTTTCGGTTGTTTCCAAGACATCCGGAAAGTACCTCGTCCCTGGCATCGACCTTTATGCGGATGGCCGATGCCTCATTCGCCGATTCGACGGCACAGAGCGAGAAAAGCGCGTCGCGCCGTCAGAGCTTTCAGAGCTTCTCAGATTTCTTGACCAGTCTGGTTTCTTTGGCATGTCCAATTTCCTGATAGACTCAAAGGTCAAGGCGGCGCAAATTCTGCCGGGAGGTGGCATCCGTATGCGGTCTGTCACTGACGCCAATTTCATCCTCATCTCTGCGCGCACGACATCGAAGACCAACCGCATTGAGCGTTACGCACTCGACGAAGAGTTGGAGTGGTATCCGGAGATTGCGGAGTTGAAGGCCATGAGAGATGCTTTCCGCAGAGTCCATGAAGTTGTCGGAGAAGCACGACGGTGGTGAAAATTGGCCGCCCAACCCGCCGTCTGCACCGAACCCCTCGGTGGCGTCGCGGTTGCATGCGGAGCATCAGCGGGCGAGGTCGGTGATCTGCGACGTTGGACCAAATAGCACGCGCTATGCGCATTGATCTCCGATCACCGCAGAGTTTGCCTCCCGACATCTGCGCGCAGCCTGTGACGGTCGCGCAGAGGCGTCCCATCCTCGTCCTGTTGGTGTGCATCGCTGTTTACATTTGCTTGTATGGCGTCCTGTCGTGGCGCGGGAGCTATATCGGCCACAATCAGGGCGGCAGCGACAATCGGGACACTTGGTTTCCAGCCTACTGCGCCGAGCCTTACACTTCACCGGCGGGTCGCCAGAAGGTTCGCCTCACGACGCTTGGCTGGCTTTTCCTTCCCGCGATGCTGGTTGACCAAGTTGCCATTCATCGGACAAATCGCGATGTCGAGTGATGAGCAAAGCATTCGTCATGTTCCGCGAAGGGCGACGCTTGCGCGCCGCCCACGCGCAACTGTCTCGTCCGGACGCGCCTATCTTGATTGGAGGGCACCGTTTTGCGCCGGCGGGCGCCTTGGTCCATTGGAGCCATTTGACTGACGCGAAGAAGCGATTGGTCGGATTTGTGGTTGACTCTGTGGACCGGGCAAATTCGACAGCTCAATGGCGGGCTTGGTGGGACAGTTTCGACAACCGCGAACTGATTGAGTTCTATCTCGGATATCTACTCCTAGCCGACCCGATGCCGAAGGATTACCACGAGGACGGTGCTCTGCTTGTCGGGGGCGACATTTACTCGGACGGCAGAGGCGAATTCGCGCTAGCGATTCCCGATAAGAACGGCATGTGTTTTCAGACCGCCGAGCCGGTGGAGTTTTGGAACGGATTGGGATTCGAGTTGGCTCAGGTCGACATCTGTTCGGTCGATTAGACTTCACGAAGGCAGAACTTAATGAGCCGGTTTCAGTGTCACGATCGAATCGAGGACCACGACTTTGACTAGCCCTCGGCGAGAGATTGCGCGGGCGCGTCATCCACATTCTCGTCGACGGCTTTCACGGCGCCGGTGAGTTGCTCCACGACGGACGATTGCGCCTGAAACTTTTGCTCCAGACGATCCACCGCATCAGCGAGCTCGGTGCTCACCTCTCCGTTGTTCACCGCCTCGCGCAATTCGGCGATGATTGCTTTGAGGCCGTCGGTTTCGGTTCCGACCTTCACCGCAATTCCGGCAACGTTGGTGAGTTGAGTGGTCTGCGCGTCGACTTTGAGTTCCAGCGCCGCGATTTTGGCGAGCAGGTCTTTTTGATTGGCCATGATTAGTTCCGTCAGTTGGTTCACGTCGGCTTTGGTGGCGGGCCGGAGACGCGACGTGAACGCCCCGAGCCACGATTGTTTGGCCATAACAATGGCAAAAGAATGGCCAACTATTTCGAGAGAGGTTTCTCCAGCAAAGGCGCCGGCGTCGGCGTGAAGACCGTGACCGGTTTCTCGCGCATCCACCACTGGGGCTCGGTGTGATAGTGCACCAGCGCCAGCATGACTTTGCCCTCAGACGCGGGCATTAACCGGATGCGCTCGTCCCAGTGGCCGCCGTCGGTCAAATCGCGCGAGAGTTCGATGACACTGGGCAGCGAAACCTCCAGGCTCGAGACTTGGAGTTTGATGTTGCCGGGTGCCAGCGCCTTGGCGGGAACCGTCACTGTGTTCGAGGGCAGGCTCTCGCCCAAGATGTTCGTGGACTTGGCATAGAATTGCCGCTCGATGGTGGGCGCGTAGTTGGTGAGCGTGACGTTTGTATTTTTGGGCTCTGAGTTGACGCGAGCGGTCCACCATCTCCATGCGATCGTACTGGGAGACGTTGACCTTGGTGTCCGCTGACAACCAGCCGCGCGGCTTGTAGAGCCGAGGGTTGCTGCGGGGTGTCGGGTAAAGGTTCACGGCGACGGGCTTGCCGTTGGGTCGCAGAATCGCGCTGTGCCGAGTGCGAGGACGAGCGGAGGTCATACGTAGCGAGCCCGCGTGCGGCGGATGCGCCCGGCGTAAGGGTCGTTGGGATAGTCGGCCGAGTTCTTAAGATGGAGCGAGTAGAGGATGCGCCGGATCTCCACTTCCACGCGGCTCGAGCCCTGAAAGGAACGCTGGCTCTGAATGCCCGCGCCCGTGGTGAAGAACACCGCGCCCTTGGTCTGGCGCTCCTGCACCGCCGTCAGCATCGCCTCCAGCTCTTCCTGGCTGCGGTTGGGGTAGTAATCAACCGGCATAACTACAAGCCGGTGCCTGTCATCGCCAAAGCTGACGCGGCCGCGATTGCCGAGCCGCCGACGCCATCATCGTCACACGCTGAACTTGCCTTCCTGGCGCAAGAAACTAGCCTTCGGGTCGATTGCAAATGGATGCAAAAGCCAAAAGTGGTGTAGGCCAAACCCGGTTTATCCTGATCTAAACTGTTGTACGAGCGCCACCGCCTTTATGCCCTCACGTTTCGATCCCGAACCCGATCCATCAAATCCGAAACAGCCGGAGGACGAGAGCCAGGTGGACGTTAATAGGCGATACGACGTTTATTGCGTAGAGCACGGCTTGCGCACTGTCGTTTATCGCAACGTACGTTTTGTTCGCGCACGAACGCTTCTCGGAATGGGTGGTCATTTGGATATCGTCACCCAAGTCATCGAATTGGAGCAACCGAATGGTCAGAGTGTTTTTATCGGTCGCCATGGCATTGTTAGATTCTGCGAGCACGGGACGGATTTGTCCGTCGAGGTTGTTGACTCGAAATAGCTTTATGGGTGCTAAGCAGCTGACTCCAAGCAACGCCGGCTGGCGTCGAGGTATCGGCATCCGCTGCTAACCCACCCGTGCGCTCTCCGTGGAATCCTTTGTCTCAAAGCCCACGCGTGGAGCGGAGGGCTCTTCGCACATTGACACCAGCTTGCCCGCCCGGCCGTGGCCCAGGTGCGAGAGGGCCAATTCGCGGAAGGACTTCGCCGGCTTCCAGCTTTGGGCGAAGAGTTTCTCGAACGCCAACCCGGCGACCTCGCGGACATTGCCGACCTGAATGGCTTTGTCGTCTTTGGTGCGCCAGGCGATGGGGCGGCCTTCGGCGTCGTCGATGAAGTAGAACCCGCCGATGAGCTTTGGGTTTGGGAATTGCACCCGCGCGAAGGCGTTGCGGCCTGGTGAACCGGCGAAGGTGTAGGAACTGCCGGTCAGGTCCCCGGGTGGTCCCAGTTCCCGGCGCAGTATCTCCGTGGCCAGTCCGATGAGGATGGTTTT
>Ga0070686_100001055_pt1 | contig 15887 bp, 9 predicted proteins | sample KBSS23LmetaG_FD_65654 | JGI IMG/M metagenome (GOLD analysis project Ga0070686, IMG submission 65654) | Switchgrass rhizosphere microbial communities from Kellogg Biological Station, Michigan, USA - KBS S2-3L metaG | ecosystem: Host-associated > Plants > Roots > Rhizosphere ... | reverse complement strand
GCTGCGCGCCGCGATCGCCTCCGGCCGTGTTCTGATCGGGCCGTGGTACGTGATGCCGGACGAATTTCTCGTCAGCGGCGAATCACTGATCCGCAACCTCATTCGCGGCCACCGTATCTCGCGCCAGTACGGTTCGCCGATGCCGGTCGGCTATCTGCCGGATCTGTTCGGCCACGTCGGCCAGATGCCGCAGATCTGGCGGCAGTTCGGCCTCGACAACACGATCCTGTGGCGCGGCTTCGGCGGACGCGACGCCGAATACTGGTGGCAGGCGCCCGACGGCTCGCGCGTGCTGATGATGCACCTGCCGCCGGAGGGCTACTGCAATGCGACCCGGATCGTCTTCGATCCGGAGGCGATGATGGCGCGCGCCGCCGAGAAGGTCGGCTACGAGCGGGCCCGCACGCGCACCGGCCAGGCGCTGCTGATGAACGGCGTCGATCATGTCGAGCCGCACACGGCGATTCCCGATCTGATCGCCCGCCTGTCGGCGCAGCCCGATCAGCGCGCGCACCATTCGACGCTGCCCGCCTACGTCGCCGCGGTTCGCGGCGCGGTCGAGTCGACGAACCCGCCGCTCGAGACCGTGAGCGGCGAGCTGCGCGGCGGCACCGACTACGCCAACCTGCTGCCCGGCGTCCTGTCGGCGCGCGTGTATCTCAAACAGCAGAACGCCGAGGTCCAGGCGCTGCTCGAGTCCTACGCGGAGCCGCTGTCGGTGTTCGCCGCGATCACGTCGCGACAGCAGGAGCGCGACCGGGAGCGACACCAGGAGCGCGAGCCTTTCAGGCGCGCGTCCGCGTCTCCCTTCCGCTATCCCGCGGGAGAGCTCCGCCACGCCTGGAAGACGCTCCTCCAGAATCACCCGCACGACAGCATCTGCGGCTGCAGCATCGACGCCGTCCACGACGAGAACATGATCCGGTTCGCGCGCGCCCGTCAGGTCGCCGCCGCCGTCGTCGACACCGCGCTCGACGCGATCGCCGATTCAGTGCCGCCGGCGCCGGCCGGTGCGATCCGCGCGGTCGTCGTCAACAGCGATGCCGTCGAGCGGGCGCAGGTGGTCGAGGGCACCATCGACCTGCCGATTGACAGCGCCGAGCCGTGGCGCACTGTCGACGCCGCCGCGCTGGATCGTCCGGTGCGATTCTTCCCGCGCGACGCAACCATTACGGCCGTTCACGCCGCCGATGGCGCGCCGGTCGACTTCCAGATCCTCGACGAGCGGCAGCTGGTTCACCACGAGATGAGCCGTCACGAGACGCCGTGGGCGTTGAACACGCGCCGGATCCGCGTCGCGTGGTGGGCGCCGACGCTGCCGCCATGCGGTTACACCTCGTTCGATTTCACGGTGGCGCCGAACCGCTCCGCGACGCATGCGCCGGCCTCGGGCACGTCGATCGAAAACGAGCACCTCGCCGTGTCGGCACACGCCGATGGCACCTTCGCGATCACCGACAAGCGCACCGGCGTCGAGTACCACAACGTCGCGGCGCTGGAGGATGTTGGCGATGTCGGCGACGAGTACAACTACTGTCCGCCAGGAACCGATCGGCGGCTGACGAACGCGGACGCGCGCGTGGTCAGCGTCGCGTGCGTCGCCGACGGTCCGCTGCGGAAGACGCTTCGCGCCGAACTCGAGCTGCCGCTGCCTTGCGCGGCTGCCGTCGATCGTTCCAGGCGGGAGGGCACAGTCGTTGGTGAGCGGGTCACGATCGATGCGACGCTCGACAAGGGCTCGCCGCGCGTCGCCTTTGCAGTGGTCGTCGACAACCAGGCATCGGACCATCGCCTCCGCCTCATCTTCCCGACGGCGGCGGAACGAATCGAATCGGCGCGCGCCGATACCGCTTTCGACGTCGTCACGCGCCCGGCGCGACAGCGCGTGCCCGACACGATCACGAACGAAGCGCCGGTCAGCAGCGCGCCGATGATCTCGCTGGTCGACGCCGGCGACGGTCGCGGCGGCGCGACGGTGATTGCCAGAGGATTGATGGAGTACGAGATCCTCGAGGAAACGCCGGCGATCGCGCTGACGCTCATCCGCGCCGTCGGCGATCTGTCGCGCAACGATCTCGCGACGCGGCCGTCAGGACACGCCGGCCCGCCGGTCGCGACCCCGGGTGCGCAGTGCCACGGCGTCCATCGCTTCGAGATCGCGTTCGAGCCGCGCAGCGGCTCGCCGTCGGCGAACGCGCTGCTGGCCAGCGCGCGGGCGCACAACCTGCAGCCGCGGATCGTCACGGTGCGCGCGCCGTCCGGCGAGGGCCCGGTGACGCGAACGTTCGTGCGCGTCGACCGCCATTCGGGCGGTGCGGTGTTGAGCGCACTCAAGCAGGCCGAAGCCGGTCCTGGCGTCATCGTCCGGCTGTTCAACCCCGACGATGTCGAGGCGAGCGTGTCGATCGCGGTCGATACATCGATCGATGCCGCCCACGAGGTGAACCTGTTGGAGGAGCGTCAGTCGGCGATTCGCGTCGAATCCGGCGCGATCCCGATCGCGCTGAAACCGCACGAGATCAAGACAGTCGAGATCGTATCGAAGTAGCGCGGAGCCTTGTTAGGCGAACGATCGCGGGGATGCTCGGCTAAAGCCTTCGCGCTACGTCATGCGTGCCGACATCGGCGACGGCCACGGTCGCGCCGGTCTGCTGCGCGCGGGTGGCGGCGACACCGATGCGCAGCGCCTCCATCCCATCCACGATCGTGATCGGCGCCGGGCGCCCATGCAGGACGTTCTGCGCGAAGTTCTGCAGCTGCGTCGTGTAGGCGTCGCGAAAGCGCTCCATGAAGTACGGCACGGTGTCGTGGGCGACGGAGTTTTTGGTCAGCAGCATCACCGGCGTCTCGCGGAGGTAGCCGATCTTCAGCGTCCCCTCCGAGCCGAGGATCTCCGTGGAAATGTCGTAGCCGTAAATCCCACTGCGGCTCAAGTCGACGACGCCCAGCTTGCCGCTGCTGAACGTCAGGCTGGCGACGGCATTGTCGATGTCGCCGACGGTGGCGAGTTCCGGATAGGCGATCGTGCCGCCGATCGCGGCAACCGTCCGCACGTCGCCCATGAACCAGCGCGCCAGATCGAAATCGTGAATGCCCATGTCGATCAGCATGCCGCCGCTGCTCTTCGGGTTCGCGTATTCGAGGCTCGGCCGGAACGGATCGCGCGAGGTCGCCTTGAACACCAGCGGGGTGCCAATCCGTCCGTCCTCGATCTGTCTTTTCGCCGCGGCATACCCGGCGTCGAAGCGGCGCATGAACCCCATCTGGAAAAACATGCCGGAGGCCGCGATCGCCGTCTGCATCGCGGCCACTTCGTCCAGCGCCAGCGCCGGCGGCTTCTCGCAAAACGTCGGCTTGCGGCGGCCTGCCGCCGCGATCACGAGTTCGCGATGCGTGTGCGTCGGGCTGACGATGACGATCGCGTCGACGGCCGGATCGTCGATGAGCGCCGTCGGATCGGTGTAGTGCGTGGGCACGTCGCATTCAGCGGCCACTTCCTGGGCGAGCGACGCCACCGGATCGGCAACCGCCACCAGACGCGTCTCCGGAATTCTGCCTGCCAGATCGCGTGCGTACACCCGGCCCAGCCGGCCGAGGCTGATCAAACCCACATTGAGACGTGTCATTTGGCGTTGTCCCTGGTCACGAGCTCGAGCTTCACCTTGATGTCCTCGGGAATCTTCTCGCCGCGGATCACCTTCACCGCGCTCTCGATAGCCGCCCGACCCATTTCAGCCGGGAACTGCGCCACCGAACCGGCCATCGTCCCCTCCGCGATCGCCTTCTTCGCATCGTCGAGCGCGTCGAACCCGACCACCTTGATCGAGCCGGTGCGATGCGCCGCCGAAATCGCCTCGAGCGCGCCGAGCGCCATCAGGTCGCTGCACGCGAACACGCTGTCGATGTCGGGATGCGCCTGCAGCATGTTCTGGAAGACGTTGAAGCCCTGGTCGCGTTCCCAGTTGGCCGGCTGCGACGCGACAATCGTCACCCCGGTCGCGCCTTTGACGGCGTCGCGGAAGCCGCGCAACCGCGAGTCGCCGGTCTCGTGACCTGGGATGCCTTCGAGGATGCCGACGTGCGCCGTGCCGCCGGTCGCCTTGACGAGGTACTCGCCGGCCAGCCTGCCGCCTTCGTAATTGTCAGACCCGACGAAGGTCTCGGCGTGCACGCCGGCATCAGCCGCCGCCTTCTGATCGAGCCGCGTGTCGACGACGATGATTGGTACCTTCGCGTCGCGCGCCTTGACCAGCGCCGAGACGATCTCGCGCGAGCCGCTTGGCGTGATCGCGAGCGCCTGGATGCCGGTCTGAATCAGGTTCTCGACGATCTGCATCTGCTTCTCGACGTCGATCTCGCGCTCCGCCGCCTGCACCTGCAGCGTCACGCCGAGGCGATCGGCCGCCTCTTGCGCGCCACGGCGCATGTCGACGAAGTACGGGTGGTTCAGCGTCTTCAGCACCAGCGCCACCGTCGGCTTGCCGCCGCCGCCGACCCGTGCTGTTTCTCGATTGCAGGACGACATCAAGGCGGCGGCGATCAGGACCAGACTGAATGTCACGTTACGCACGGTGCTTCCTCTTCAAAACAGTGTCGAGCAGCACGGCGACGACGATGACGGCGCCGATGACGATCTGCTGCAGAAACGATGAGACGCCGAGCAGGTTCAAACCGTTGCGCAGCACGCCCATGATCAGCGCACCGACCAGCGTTCCGGCCAGCGTGCCCTCGCCGCCCATCAGGCTCGTGCCGCCAATCACCGTCGCGGCGATGGCGTCGAGCTCGTACATCATGCCGGCGATCGGCTGCGCCGAGTTGAGGCGCGCGGTGAGAATCACCGCGGCAACCGCACTCATCAACCCCGAGACGGCGTAGATCATCGCCTTGTGAAATCGAACGGCCACGCCGGAAAGCCGCGTCGCCTCTTCGTTGCCGCCGATCGCATAGACGTAGCGCCCGAACGTCGTCCGCGTCAAGACGAGATGGGCGAGCACGTAGACCGCAGCCGTGATGATCACTGGCGCCGGCACGAAGCCGACCCGGCCGGTGGCAAGGACCCGGAACGACGCTGCGAAACCCGAGATCGGCCGTCCTTCGGTGACCAGCAGCGCCGCGCCGCGCGCGATGCTCATCGTGCCGAGCGTGACGATGAACGGCGGCAGACCGCCGTGGCTGACCAGGAGGCCGTTCACCGCGCCGCACACGACGCCGACTGCCAGCGTCAGCATGAGCGCGAGCGCGAGCGGCTGTCCGTCGCGCAGGGCCACGCCGAGGATCACGCCGGCCAGCGCGACGATTGACCCTACTGACAGATCGATCCCGGCCGACAGGATCACAAACGTCATCCCGACCGCGACGATCGCGTTGATGCTCGTCTGCTCCGCGACGTTGAGCAGATTCGAGACCGTCAGGAAGTACGGCGTCAGGATCCAGAGGACGAAGCATAAGGCGACGAGGCCGATGAGGGTCCCGAACTGCCGGGCGCGATTCACCCGGCGACTCCGCCCGGATGCGGATCGTCTTCGGTCGTCGTGTCCGGCTTCAGCCGGCCCTCGCCCGTAGTCTCCGGCTTTAGCCGGACCGTCGGATCAAGTCCGAGCGCGGCGCCGACGACGCGCTCTTCGGTTGCGTCTCCGCGTTCGAGCACGGTCTGGACGCGACCGCGGTGCATCACGAGCACCCGGTCGCTCATCCCGAGCAGCTCGGGCAGCTCCGACGAGATCATGATGATCCCGGCACCTTCAGCGGTGAGGCGGTTCATCAGGTTGTAGATCTCGACCTTGGCGCCGATGTCGACGCCGCGCGTCGGCTCGTCGAAGATGAACACGCGCACGCCGCCGGCGAGCCATTTGCCGAGGACGACCTTCTGCTGATTGCCGCCGCTCAACAGCCGGACCGGCTGCGTTGGCGTCGCCTTGATGCGCAGGTCGCCGACGATCGGCCGCGCCAGGTCGGTTTCCCGGCGCGCCGACAGCATGCCCCATCGCGCCAGGCGGCGGGCGTGCGGCAGCGCAACGTTCCGCGCGACGGTGAGTCCGGCGACGAGCCCCTCCGCCTTGCGATCTTCCGGCAGCAGGCCGATCCCGCGGGCGATGGCGTCGGCGGGGGTGCGGAATCTCGCGACCGTACCGGCAACACGCAGCTCGCCGCCGTCGAACCGGTCGGCGCCCGCGATCGCCCGCGCGAGCTCGGTCCGTCCGGCACCGAGCAGGCCGGCGACGCCGAGGACTTCGCCGGCATGCAGGGTGAAGCTGATGTCGTGGAGCACGCCGCTCCGCGACAGCCGGTCGACGCGCAGCAGCTCGGGACCGCGGGTCGCCGGCACCTTTGGAAAATGGTCGGTGACGTCGCGGTTGGCCATCATCCGCACCAGCTCGGCGACGCTGACGGTGTCGAGGTCGCGGGTCGCAATCACCCGCCCGTCGCGCAGCACCGTCACGCGCCGGCCGATGCGGAACACTTCGTCCATGCGGTGCGTGATGTAGACGATCGCTACGCCGCGCGCGGACAGCCGCGCGATCAGCGAGAACAGCTGCTCCACTTCACGCGTCGTCAGCGCCGACGTCGGCTCGTCCATCACCAGCACTTTTGCCGCCGGCGCCTCGGCGTCTGGCGCGGCGAGCGCCTTGGCGATCTCGATCATCTGCCGCTGCGCCAGCCCGAGGCCGCCGACGCGGGCCCGCGGATCGATCGCGATCCTGAGATCCTCCAGCAGGCGCGTCGCCTGCGCGTGGAGCGTGCGTCGATCGAGCAGCCCGAAGTGCCGGCCGAGGCCCGACGTCGGCAGCGTGCCGAGGAAGATGTTCTCCGCCGCCGACAATTGCGGAACGAGCGTGAGCTCCTGGTAGATGACGCGGATGCCGCGCGCGAGCGCGTCGCGCGGTCCGCTGATATCGGCGCGAACGCCGTCGATCAGAATCTCTCCGGCATCCTTGCGATAGGCGCCGCTGAGAATCTTCATCAACGTCGACTTGCCGGCGCCGTTCTCGCCGAGCAGCATGTGGACTTCGCCGGCGTGCAGCGTCAGATCGACGCCGTCGAGCGCGACGACGCCGGGAAACGCCTTGCGGATAGCGCGCATCTCGAGCGCTGGCGGCTGGGCGCTCATCGAATGGGGAGATCGAAGGGCGCGCCGTCGGCGGCAACCGACGCGCTGCCCTGCCAGCGAAACAGCGGCGGGCCGGGCTGATACCGCTCGTCGAGCATGAACGCGGTGTTGACCCGCTTCAGGATCACCGGGCCTCTGGGATGGACGGGCGGCTGCCCCTTCGCTGGCGCGCGCGTGTAGGCCATCGCGCGGAGCGCGTGGAGGTCGCTCGCCCGCGCGCCGGCGGGGAGCGGAATCGCAGCCCGGAAGCAGCCGTCGCGAACGATGCGGTATTCGGGGACGCCGCGATCCGACGCGATCCAGGCGTCTCGCACCTGGACGGCAAAGGCCAGGGCCGCGTCGCCGACCTCGCCGCAGGCCTCGATGTAGACGAAGCGCCGTGGATCCGGAATCGTGTTGTGACCGGGGCCCTGGTCGGCAATTTTGCCTTCGCGCGTCATTTCTTCCGACGCCAGCGCGTAGCTCCACGGGTGACGGTCCATCACCGCCTCGCGCGAGACATTGGTCAGATCGACGCGTTCCGGCGCCGGCGCGTAGCGGATCGTTGACGCGCCCGACTCGCTGACCATGTTGTTGTCGGTCGAGACCCACAGCAGCGGATGGCGCGCCTCGTGACGGCCGTGAAACGCCGGCACTTCGTGGCCGGGCCCCTGGAATTGCTCGGCGACGATCCTTCCGGCCGCATCGATCTCGACGCCGTAGACGTATTCGATGTCGGTCGTTCGTCCCCACGTCGCCATCAGGCGATCGGTGGCGGTGCCGCCGTCCTCGTTGGTGAAGATCACCGAGTAGCGAAATTGACGGCCGCGCTCGGTCGGCGCCGCTTCGTACCACATCAGGATTGGCAGGTCGGTGAACCTGCCGACGGTGTTGGCGCGCGCATACAGAATCGGCGCCATCGACTGCGCCAGCGCCTCGTCGCGGTCGCTGACCGCACGAATGTCGTCGACGCCGATCGTCGCAGCGCCGGCCTGCTTCGCGCTCAGCGCCGCGTCGCGGTCGATCGCAAGGCGATGCGATCCGGCAGCGATCGTCCCGAGCGTGATTCGATACTCTGCGGGCGCTTCGCCGCGGGCGAGCAGCAGATGCTGCGAATAGACGCCGTCCACCGAGAGTCGCAGCGCTGCTGCTTCACGTCCAGGCTCGCCCCAGACGCAGCCACGACATCCGGCACGGACGGTTGCGACCACCTCGCCGCCGGTTGCGAGCTCGAACGTCTGCTCGTAGTGATCCACGGCCGGCGCTGCGGCCGCGGCAAGGATCGCCAGCGCCAGCGTTTCAGCCGCGAACATTCGCCGCCATCAGCTCGTGAACTTCATCCAGCGTCGGCACGCCGTTCAGCGCGCCGAGACGGGTGCAGCTCACCGCCGCCGCCGCGTTGGCGATTCGCAACGCCTCGTCGATCGGCTTGCGGCGGACGAGCGCGTAAATGAAGCCGCCGCGAAACACGTCGCCGGCGCCGGTCGTGTCGATCGCATGCACCGGAAACGCCGGCTCACGGTGAATCCGCGTGCCGTCGTAGGCCATCGCCCCGTGCTCGCCCATCGTGACGACGACGATGTTGCCGTAGCGGTCGTGCAGCGTGCGCAGCGCCGACTCGAGATCGTTGGTGCCGGCGAGATGCGGCGGAACGTGCGCGGCAAAAATCGCGTGCGTCACCGACGCCGCCAGCTGCGCGGTGCGATCGGTGACGCGATCGATGTCGCTCGTCACCATCGCGCCGCCGTCGCGCGCGATGCGCGCCGCACGTACCGCGATATCCGGATCGACATCGTCGACGTGCACGACCTTCGCCGCGGCCAGCGCGTCGACCGGCAGTTCCTGGTCGCGCAGCCGCAGGCCTTCGTCGCGATCCCAGAGCACGATCCGGTCGCCGGTGTTCTCGTCGACGAGGATCACGGCAAACCGGTTCTCGACGTCGCGGATCACGAGATCGCTGATGTCGACGTTGCGGCCGCGCAGCTCGGCGCGGATGCGCCGGCCGTTGTCGTCGGTGCCGGTGACGCCGACGTACTTGGCGCGCAGTCCCAGGCCGGCGCACGCGCACATCGCCGTCGCCATCTGGCCGCCGCACAGGACGCGGCGCTCGCGAATCCGCATCTTCGCCGCCGGGCCGTAGGGCTGCGGATAGCCGGGCAGCAGGTTGACGAAATCGACGGAGTTCTCACCGATGCCGATCACGTCCCACCGCTCGTCCGATGCGCTCATATCGCGGGAGTATACTGCGGCTCCCGATGCGCGTCCGGTTCGAGCGGGTGACGAAGCGGTTCGGCGCGCACGTCGCCGCGGATGCGATCGACCTCGAGGTAGACGCCGGCGAATGCCTGGTCCTGCTCGGGCCGTCGGGCTGCGGGAAGACCACGCTGCTGCGCCTGGTTGCCGGCCTCGAGCGGCTCGACGCCGGCGCGATCTGGATCGGCGACGCCCGGGTCGACGGGCTCGACCCCGCGCAGCGCGACGTCGCGATGGTGTTCCAGAATTACGCGCTCTATCCGCATCTCACCGTCTTCGACAACATCGCCTTCCCGCTGCGCACCCGCCGCGTCGCCGCGAACGAGATCGCGCGCCGCGTCGGCGAGGCGGCGGCGCGGGTCGGCCTCGTCGATCTGCTCGCGCGCCGTCCGGCGCAGCTGTCCGGCGGCCAGCAGCAGCGCACGGCGCTGGCGCGCGCGATCGTCCGCAATCCCACCGTCTACCTGATGGACGAACCGCTCTCGAACCTCGACGCGCAGCTGCGCCTGCACACGCGGACCGAGCTGAAGCGCCTCCATCGTGAGCTGGGGACGACGACGATTTACGTCACGCACGATCAGGGCGAGGCGATGACGCTGGGGACGCGGATTGCGATCATGAAAGGCGGAGCGATCGAGCAGATCGGCGCACCGCTCGATCTGTATCGGCATCCGGCGAACACGTTCGTGGCGACTTTCCTCGGCAGCCCGCCGATGAACGTGATCGGCGACGCCGTCAACGGCACGCGCCAGCAGCGCGGCATCCGACCCGAAGACGTCGAGATCGCCACAACCGCCGCCGACGGCTGGGACGCGGCCCGCGTCGTCGTCGTCGAACCGATGGGCAGCGAGACGCTGGTGACGCTCGAATATCGCGAGCAACCGCTGGTGGCGCGGGTGTCTGCGAGTCGCCCTTTCGATCCCGGTCAGACGGTCTGGGTCAACCTGCCGGCCCACCGCAGCGTGTGGTTCGACGCGTCAGGACGCCGCCTGTCAGAGGGGTCGGGAACCGTTTAAGTTTTCCACAGGGGGTCGGGAACCGTTTTCCTGGCTTTCATGTTCCATCATGTGGAGACTCTTGCCCGAACACTCGGTCAGGCTGCGCGCAGAATCTGCAAACAACACGTCTGCCGCCTCGACCGCGCTTACTTTCAGACAGGGGTCGGGAACCGTCTCGCGAGGTCTCGCGAAAAGTGCCCTGAATCCGCGAGAAAAACGGTTCCCGACCCCGTGTGGAAATCTGAGGAAACCGCGAAACGGTTCCCGACCCCTCAGAAGACGAAGCGCACGGCGATCTGCATCGTTCGCGGATCGCTCGCGAGACTCGAGATCGTGCCGAAGGTTGCCGCGGTGGCCACGTCCTTGTTCGGCAGGCCGAAGTTCACCGTGTTGAACACGTTGAAGATGTCCCAGCGCAGCGTGACGCCGGTGCGGCCCATCCTGATCTGCCGCTGGATGGTGAGGTCGAAGTTCTGGAAGCCGGGACCGTAGAGCCGGTTGCGCAGCTCATTGCCGAACGTGCCCGACGGCACCAGCGTGAACGCCGTCGTGTCGAACCACTTGTCCACCGTCTTCGGGCCCGCCGCCGCCGGATCGCCGCTCACGTTCGGCAGACCGGTCATGTTGGTGCCGACGTTGTTGCTGCTCTGGGTGACGGTGAACGGATGCCCGGTGTGCGCGCTGTAGATGCCCGACACGGTCCAGTCGCGCGCGATCGGGTTGTTGCCGAGCGGCAGCGCCCACACGAAGTTGGTGCTGAAGCGGTGGCGAACGTCGTAGTCGCTCGGCCCGAACCACGACTCGAAGTCGCGCGCGTTCTGCGGGAACGCGTTCGACCCCTGCGTGGTGAGCTGCTCGGACGCGTTGTCTTCCGACTTGCCGAGTGTGTAGGCGACGCCGAACGCATAACCGTGCGCGTAACGCTTCTCGAGGCCGACGTCGATCCCTTTGTAGACCGAGCGGCCGTTGTCCGACCGCCACTCGATGAAGCCGAAGTTCGGATACGGCAGCGCGCCCAGCGCGTTGTTGCCGGCGGCATTCGGCAGCGGCTGATTGAGGTTGACGAGCGTCGCCAGGTTGCTGCCGCGCGAGTACACGAAGTCGGCCGAGAGGACCATCTCGCCGGCGAGATCGCGCTGGATGCCGGCGCTCGCCTGGTTGGTCATGGTGTTCGGATCGTTCACATCGACCGAACGCAGGCGCACCGCTTTCAACTGCCCCGCCGCCGGATCGAGGTTCGGCGGGTTCAGGAACCCGGGCGGGAATCCCTGGCCGAGGAAGAAGACCGGTGATCCCGACGTCTGCGTGATCGTCTTGTTGACGAGCCCGGGCAGGTTCAGCGCGAGCTGATCCTCGCTGCCGACCCGGTCGAACAGGTTGTAGAACACACCCCACCCGGCGCGCAGCAGCGTCGAGTCGGTCAGCTTGTAGACCGCGCCGACCCGCGGCGCGAAGTTGTTGCGGTCCGGCTTCACCAGGCTGCGATCCTGGAGCGAGCCGTCCTGCGCAAACACCAGCGACCCGGTGCCCGAGGGGTCGAAGTTGGTCTGCGCGTTGTTGGCTTCGAGCGCCGGCGTCATGAAGTCGTAGCGCAGCCCGAGGTTCAACGACAACCGCGACGACGCCTTCCAGTCGTCCTGGATGAAGAACATCTGAGCCGAGTGGCGCTGCTCGGTGACGAACACGTTCGAGAGTTGCAGATCGGAGACGTAGCCGAGCAGGTAGTCGGCCATCGGGTTGCCGGTGAAGGTGCCGCGGAAGCGGAGCGATCCCCGCGTCGCCGGCACGTCCATGAACTGGTTCTGCATCGGCGCGATGATGTCGGCGCCGACCTTGATCGCGTGGTCGCCTTTCAGCCACGCCAGCGAGTCGATGAATTCGAACTGGTTGGTGTGCTGGAACTTGGGCAGGAAGTCGGGCGAGCCGATGCGGCCGAGACCCGAGCCGCCGAAGTAGGTGTCGATCGATACGCCCGGCAGGCCGCCGGCGACGATCGGGTTGGTCACCGAACCGGGAATGGTTGCCGACGCAGGCGGCGTCAGGCCGAACGACTGCTGCACGGCGTCGGAGGTCGAGCGCGACCACGACACGCGGAACTCGTTCACCTTGTTCGCAGAGATGACTTTCGTCCAGCCGCCGACCAAGGCGTTGGTCTTGATCGTCTGGTTGCCGAACGCCGACGTGCCGGTTCCGTCGACGACGCCGCCGAACGCGCCAGGGATCTGCCGCTCGCGATTGGAATAAATATAGCGGCCGAAGACGCTGTCGCTCGCGGTCGGTTTCCAGTCGCCGCGACCGAGGAAGCGATCGGCGTTGTCGAGCAGGTCGGCGGTGCGGAAAAAGTTGTTGCCGCCCGTCTGGTTCGGCAGCGGGACGAGGTTGATGATCGACGTGGCATACGGATCGATCAAGCCGGCCGGGATGGTGTTGTTGGCGAACGGCAGGCCGGTCGCCGGATTGCGAATCGCGGTCGTGAAGATGCCGGCCCGTTCGTCCGCCGTCGGCACGCGGGTGATGCGCGTCACGCCACGGGTGATCCGCGTCCCTTCGTAGTCGGTGAAGAAGAAGCCGCGATCTTTGACCACCGGTCCGCCGAGGTTGCCGCCGTACTGATTCTGATCGTTCTTCGGCACCGCGGCGCCGGCTTTCTGCGAGAAGTAGTCGATCGTATCCATCTTGTCGTTGCGGAAGTATTCGTAGCCGGTGCCGTGGAAGGCGTTCGTGCCCGACTTGGTCGAGACGCTCACCGCGGCGCCTGGCGACCGGCCGTACTCCGCCGAGTAGGGACTGGTGACGACCTTGAATTCCTGAATCGCATCGACCGACGGCCGCGACACCTGCGTGGTCAGCTCCTGGACGTTTTCCGAGATGCTGTTGTTGTCCACGCCGTCGAGCAGGAAGTTGTTCTGCAGCGCGCGCGCGCCGTGGACGTTGATGCCGCCGGTGCGGCCGAACGACGTGCCGCCGCCCTGTTCGGTGTAGCGGTCGCCCTGCACGCCGGGCACGAGCGCGAGCAGGTCGTCCCAGTTGCGAATCGCCAGCGGCAGGTTCGAGACCTGCACCTGCGGGATCACCGCACCGAGCGTCGCGTCGTTCGCGTTCAACAACTGCGGCGTCTCGGTGACGGTCACCGTCTCGGCGAGCGATCCAACTGCGAGCTCGACGTCGACCCGGGCGCGCTGGCTGACCTCGAGCGTGATCACCTGCGAGCTCTTCTTGAACCCGCTCAACTCCACGTCAACGCGGTAGCGGCCGGGAATGAGGTTGACGATCTGATACGACCCTGTCTCCGTCGTCGTCTGCTGCGCTTCGACGTTGGTGGCAAGGTTGGTCACGAGGACCGTCGCCCCGGGGACGACGCCGCCGCCGGTGTCCTTGACGACGCCGCTGAGCGTCGCACGATCGACCTGGGCCCGCGCGGCCGGCACAAGCAGCAGGAACACGGCGACTGTCGCGAGCAGGCCGTGCAGCGTCCGTTTCATGAATTCCCTCCAGCGTTGACGAATGGTATGGGGCGTCATCTTCTCACGAGCGGCAGGCGCGGATCGGGCGCCGGCCACTCGCGTCGGCAGTGTGCGTACCTGGGATCGTCGGTGGCCGCCATCGATCGGCGCGTCCCGGCGAGAACGTTCAGATAATACGCGTCGTAGCCGTACGCGGTGACGAACGGATGGTAGCCGTCGCGCACCGCGACGACGTCGCCATGGGTCACGCGGACGGTGTCGTCGCGCTGGTCCGTATAGACGCGATGGAAGCCGTAGCCGTTCGGGTCCTGGTAGCGGAAATAGTAGATTTCCTCGAGGTCGGCTTCGTGCGGCGGGTCGTCGACGTCGTGCTTGTGTGGCGGATAACTCGACCAGTTGCCGCTTGGCGTCAACACTTCGCACACGAGCAGGCGGTCGGCAGAGAAGGCCGGCGGCATGATGTCGATGATCTGCCGCGTGGCGTTGCCGCCGCCGCGGATCTCGTAGCCGCAATCCTCCGGCCGGATGACGATCGGCTGAAGGTTGCGGCGTTGTGCCGGCGCCGACTCGAGCGCGCGGCAGTCGGCAACCTCGCAGCCGTGGGTCGCAGCGACGCGAAACCGGACACCCGCCGGCAGGTAGACGGCGTGCGGATATGCGGCGAAGACATCGGCGCGCGGACCGATCGTGCCGCCGCCGCCGGGCCATTCGATGTCAAAGGCGCCGCGCAGCAGGACCAGGCAGCGCTCCTCATGCCGCGACAACCCGCGCCATTCGGTGCCGGGTCCGAGCTGGCGCACGGCAAAGTGGATGTATTTCCATCCGAGCGCGGTCGGGCTCAAGTCAATGGCAGTGATTGTCCGTCCCGGCGGGCAGGCGCGCGATCGATACAGCAGTTCGGTTGTGGACATCGACAAGCCGCGGCGCGCGGCCGATCCAGCTAAGCGCTTCGCCAAGGGTGTCGGCGCAAATCAAAGGCTGGTTTTACGGCACCGCGGCGGCGAAGTCAAGCGCGGCGAAGCGCTTTGCTAAAGAAGTGAAGTGGCTGTTACACTGCGCCGCGAGCGCCGATGGCCAACATCTACGATGTCGCGCGCGCCGCCGACGTCTCGGTGGCGACGGTGTCCGCCGTCGTCAACGCGACCGCCTACGTCAGCCCGCGCCTCAAGACGCGCGTCGAAGCGGCCATCAAGTCGCTCGGGTATCAACCCAATCATCTCGCGCGCGGCCTGGCGATGCATCAATCGAGAACCCTCGGCATGATCGTTCCCGATATCGCCAACCCGTTTTTTCCCGAAGTGGTCCGCGGCGCCGAGGATGCGGCGTATGCCGCCGGCTACACGCTGCTCATCGCCAGCAGCGACAACGACACCGAGAAGGAAGCCGTCTATCTGCGTCTCTTCCTCGCCAAGCGCGTCGACGGCGTGATTCTGACGAAGGCGCCCGGACGCGTGCCGGCCGATCTCCAGCGCGCCTTTACAGCCGCCGCTGTTCCGATCGTGCTGCTGGCGCGCACCGTTGCCGGCCTCACCGCCGATCTCGTGCAGATGGACGACAAAGGCGCCGCGTTCGAAGCGGTGATGCATCTGCGTCGTCTCGGCTACCGTCGCATTGGCTTCATCGGCGGGTTGCCGGGCGCGAGCACCAGCCGGCGGCGGCTCGACGGCTACCGCGCGGCGCTGCGCGCCGCCAGGCTCCGCTTCGATCCGGCGCTGGCAGTGGACGGCGATTTTCGCGTCGAGTCCGGCTATCGCGCCGGCCTCGAGCTGCTGAAACGCCGTCCCGACGCGGTCTTCATCGGCAACTACCTGATGACCGTCGGCTTCATGGCGGCGCTGCGGCAGTACCGGATGCAGTGCCCGAAGGACGTCGCGGTCGTCACCTGCGACGATCATCCCTGGCTCGACGCGTTCTCGCCGCGGCTGACGACGATCGATCTGCCGAAGCGGGAGCTCGGCGCGGCCGCCGCGCAGCTGCTCGTCGAGCGCATCGGCCATCCGCGCGCACGGCGGCGGACGGTGACCTTGAAGAACGCGCTGCGCGTGCGTGAATCGTGCGGCTGTGAGCCACGCGAGAGCCCGCGCG
>Ga0070686_100001053_pt1 | contig 15890 bp, 20 predicted proteins | sample KBSS23LmetaG_FD_65654 | JGI IMG/M metagenome (GOLD analysis project Ga0070686, IMG submission 65654) | Switchgrass rhizosphere microbial communities from Kellogg Biological Station, Michigan, USA - KBS S2-3L metaG | ecosystem: Host-associated > Plants > Roots > Rhizosphere ... | reverse complement strand
CTCGCCAACGTCAGCAGCACCGCCGGCTTGATGGTCGGGATGCCGGTGACGGGGGACGGTGTGTCGGACGGGGCGACCGTTGCCACGGTATCGCCCGAGGTGACGCTCTCCCTGCCGGCAATCGCCGACCGCACCGCGGCGCCGTTGCTGCAGGGCTTTCAGACCGTCGAGCGGCGGCTACGCGACCCCAACGCCGAGCAGGACATGCCGGCGCTGTACCTGGTCGAATTAAACGAGGTCCACGGCTACCGGGAATCGACGCGCGCGATGCTGGTCGAGCTGAACTGCGAAGCGTGGATTTTTACGCGGGTCGGGGCGGACGCAAACGCCGTGCCGGCGGCGATGCTCAACGTCCTGATCGACGCCGTCGAGCGGGCGCTGTCGGCCGGGCCGGAAGGCTTCCGCCAGAACTTGGGGCTCCACGGCGTGCATTACTGCCGCATCGAGGGCGAACTGCAAAAAGATCCGGGGCATAGCGCGCAGACTGCGATGGCAGTGGTCCCGATCAAAATCGCCGCCGCACAACACATCGACAACGTCCCAGCCTAGGAGCCTCTTATGGCAACAGCGACGATCAATATCGGCGCAAGTCCAAATGTCGAAGGAACGCTGAAATTTGTCGGGGCGAACGATATCGGCCCGAAGATCGAAATGACCCTGACAAGCGTGCAGTTCGGACCTGGCGCGGCGATCAACCTGATCGGTGACGAATACGGATTGATCGAACTCGAAGGGCGGGTGCTGCTGGTCGATGGAAATTTCGGCACCGTGACCCATCCGGATGACGCGATGGTTTCGCCCAATGTCCTGAACTACTACGTCGGGACCGGCATCGTATCGTGGCAGGGGGCCGGCGACACAACATTTGCCGAGCTTGGCAACTGCAACAGGTTCGAGTTCGAGCAGACGATCGAACGGCTCGACCATATGCAGCATATGAATGGCATCCGGTCGCTCGATTATTCGCCTATCGTGCAGCAGAGCGCAGTCGTCCGGCTCACGCTCGATGAATGGACAGTTCCCAACCTGCAAATGTATCTGCTCGACGTGCCCGCCGTCGTGACGCCCTGATGGTCTCGCTCACCGACATTGTTCCGCAGACGCGGGAAGTCGAAACCGCGCACGGGACGGTCACGCTGCGCGGGTTGGGGCTGCGGCACATTGCGGAGTTGTTTCTGCGGTTCCCCGAGGTGCGCAAGTTCTTTTCGGCGCGTGCGCCGGAAATCGATGTCGCGGTGCTGCTGACCGAGGCCCCCGACGCAATCGCCGCGATAATCGCCGAGGCCGCCGGTCAGCCCGAGGCGGCCGAACGTATCGCCGAGGCGTTCTCGCCGGACGACGCGGCGGCGTGTCTCCTGGCGATCCAAGCGTTGACTATGCCGGCCCCTTTTTTAGCTCGGCTCGGCGCGCTGCTGGGAAACAGCGACGCAGGCGCCCGCCCCAATGGCATGGCAGCGGATATGAGTTCGCCGCCGCCGCCGAGTTCCTGATCGCCGCGGGACATCCGCCGGATTCCGTCATGGGCTACACGCCCAGGATGGTCGCGGCGTTTGTCACGATCGCCTCGGAGCGGCGCCGCCGCGAGTTGGCAGAGCAATTCCAGATCCACGCGGTTGCCGCGCAGGGCGGCAAGGACGCCATCAAAAGCACGCTGAAAGAGCTGTCCGATGCCGGATAACCTGACCGTCGAAATCAGCGCCAATAGCGGCAAGCTGCGCGCCGATCTGACGCTGCTCCAGAAGCAACTTCGCGACGTTAGAAAAGACCTCACGGCCGCGGCGACTGCCGGCGATACCTCGAAGGTTAACGAGCTGTCGCTCTCTTATGAAAAACTGTCGGCCCAGATACGCGGCACGAGCCGCGCGCTGTCGGCGCAAAACCGAGTCGTCGCCGAGAGTAATACGAGTTACGGCCGGCTCGCGTCGATCGTGGGCGACGCGGGCAATGCGCTCGGTTCTCTTATTGGGATGTCCGGCGGGCTCAAGACATTCTTTTCGGTTTTCACGGTCGTAGAGGGCGTGCGCAAGGCATTCGACCTGGCGGGCCAATCGATGAAGGATTTCCGCCAGGTAGCGAGCACGGCAGCAGGCACGGGCTTCGACCCTGAGTTCGTCAAAGCGTTTAACATGGCTATGACGAACGCTGGACTCGCCGGGGAGAAATCGGCGGGCGCTCTGGCACAGTTTAGCGGGGCCGCTTACGATGCGTTGGCAAAGTGGAAAGAAACCAATAAGGAGCTGCTCGCGAGCCAGGGCAATTTCAAGATGGTCGGCGATGCCGTAAACACGGCGGCGCAGAATATGAGCATCGCACGCGGCGGCCTCGGCAAGGTCAGCGATGGTCTGGTTAAGGTAACCCGCGGCGCAGAGAAGCTCGAAGAAAACCGCGACGTGTTCGCCAGCATCGGGGTTGATATATCCAAGTTTGTCGACGCGACCGGGCGGCTCAACCTCAACAAACTAGCCGAGGCAACCGGCAAGGCGCTGGAGATCAAACGGCAGTTGCAGCCTGCCGCGGCGGGGCGGGGCGGGTCGTTGCTGTTCGGCGAGGACGATATCACCAGGCTGAGCACGGCTATCAATGATTTAACGGGCAATCTTCAGAAATATCTGGACGCTGCCAAAAAGCTCCCGCCGACCCCACAGGATCTAGCAAACCAAAAAGCCTATGACCAGGCCATCGGAGCCGTGAACCTGAAGTTAAAAGAGTTTCGCGACAACGCGACCGCTTCCGGTCTGTCGCTCGACACCGATATGGCAAAAGGGATTCTCAAGGCACTGACCGGCTTTGATGCGCTCGGGAAGAAAGCTAACGAGACTGCCGACACCATCCGGGTGTCTCTCACGAGTGCATGGGCCGACGTAACCAAGGCATACACCGATTTCGTTGCCGCTGAGCAATCGGGAAACGAGACGCGCAAGACAATGTGGACCGATCTGGGAACCTGGATCGTGGACTCGTGGACGAGCACGACCAATAAGTTGTACGAGCTGTTGCGGTCGTTCTTTTCCTGGCTGTACGAGAAGGCCAACGCGGCGGCGTCTGCCCTCACCTCCCTCGGGGCGGCCTCGGGCGCTCCGGGCGGCAATCTGGAGGGTTACGCCTCCGGCGGCATGGTGCGGGGACGTGGCGGCATCGACAATATCTGGGCGCGTCTCACCAATGGCGAGTTCGTCATGCGGCCGGCCGCCGTGCAGCATTGGGGGCCGCAACTCCTCGCGTCGATGAACGCATTGCGCGGCCCGGTGCCGGGCTTTGCCGAAGGCGGCCTTGTCGGCGCCGCAGCCGGTGCGCCCGGCACGCCGGTGACCCTGGTACTGGACGGGCAGCGCTTCTCGATGATGAGCGACAATGCCGTGGCCGAGAGCCTCTTACGGGTAGCGCGCAAGCGCAACATGCTGAGCGCGATGCGGGTCTGACGTGGCCGAGACGCTGCTGGTCATCAGCGGGGACGGTGTCGCACCGTACAGCGCGCGCGGGCTGACGCAGACATTGGAGGTGATCGCCGAGGCCGCCGTCGTTGCGCGCAGCGTCAACGGTGCGCTGGTCAACCTGTCGCCGCCGCAGTTCAGAAAATTCAAGAGCACGATATCCTGCACCGACGTGGCGTCGCCCGCGCTCGCCGCGCTGTGGCCGGGCGTTGTCGTCGACGTCGATTGCGTTAGCGAGATCACCTACCTGACATCGCTCGGCTCGCCGGTGCCGGATCGTATTGTCGCCAGCAGCCGCACCGAGGGCGATTATACCCGTGACCGGCTGCGGCTCACGATGATGGTCGTCGCGCCCTGGACGCAGACCACCGACGAATACGGCGCCAGCGAACAGTGGCAGTTGGAGCTGGCCGAGGTGTAATGTCCGGTCCCCTGTTCTTCGCCTGGATTGCCGAGCCGATCCCCTTCGACCCGCTCGCCCACGCGATCGAGGACGAGCAGATCCTCTCGCTGCAGCTCTCCCAGCAAGAGTCCGAGTTCGCCTCGCTCGAAATCACGCTCAAGAACAGCGGCGCCGGGTTGCTCGCTCCTGGCCGGATGCAGTGGTGCTGGCTGTCGTGGGACGACGGCGAGGCTGTTGTGCCGCTGTTCCTGGGGCGCCTGATTGCCGTGCCGGAACAGATCGAGGGCGAGGCGTACAGCCTGCAATTCGCGGCCAGGCCAAGCGATTTTGACGACCGTAAAAAAGCGCTGGCGGAAAGCCTGAAGCAACTGCCGTTTTACGATCGGGTGTGGATCGCTGCGGACGAGGAAGACCTCGACGTGGTGATCGAGACGCGCGGCGCCGATTGGCATATCGACCGGGTGACCCACGAGGTTACGATCACCGACCATCTCCAGGGCGAAGACGGGCTGATCGCAATCGGCGGCAATCACATCTATGACCAAATGTCGGTAGCGTATGGCGACAAGCCCGCGACCAGCGCCGCAATCGAAGCAACGATTACCTGGAAACAAACCGGCAAGGGGACCATCGACATCAGCCGGCGCATCTACGACGCGAGCCGCGCCGAGGGGTCGATCTATAATTACCCCGGCTCCAATGTCATCGCCTCGCTCACTGCCGACGGGCTCAAGAGCGACTGGCCGAAGGGCGGAACATCGCTCGATGGCGGTTGGACGGTCAACAACGACACATACGTCGAAGACGCCGATAAAAACACGTTCAATTATTACACATTCGACGTGAACTATTTCGGCTACGCGAGCGACAGCACCGCGACCGAGAACACCGCGGAGGCGTTCTTTGCCACTTACACGGAATACACCGCGAAATTTCCGGTAGTGCCGTTGAAACAGGTCACCAAATTCGACTGGGCGGCGGACCGATCGCGCACCGAGACGCTGCGCTGCACGATGTACGCGGCGATACAACCGCTTGTCGTAGCGCCGGACGACACCGAAATCACGGAAGAGGTCACGTTGTCCGCGCCGGACACGGTGACCGAGGCCGACGACGCCGGGGTCATGCCGATCGGCGACCAGCGCCGCGCCTCCTATCTCGATACCGACCGGGGCCGTGCCTCGGCCGAATACGTAATGCTGCTAGCCCGCGCCAGGCTGCGCAGCCGCGCCCGTGCGGTCGAGGTGCAGTGCCGTGTCCCTTGGAGCCTCGGCATCGGCGCGACGTTGCGCAAGTCTGCCAGCCTCGACGACGCACGCCTGCCGGGCGGCACAGCGAGCGGCAAGATTACGGAATACAAGTTCGTTGCCGGCCCCGAAGGATGGTACTGCGATCTGACGCTCGGTTGCGCCATCGGCTACGGCGGCACCGTCGTTGCCGTATCGGGCGCGGGCTCCTGGTCCGAATTGGACTATACCGGGGCGGAGTACCAGGACACCGTCGGCGGCCAGAGCGGCGTCCCGACCGACGACATTGTTTATAGCAATCTTTCCGAGACCACGATCGACGACGACGGGGTCGATTTGATCGCGCTGGACGCGACGACCGCGGTCGAGACACTCACCATCGGCAACGGTCTGGCCGACCAGGCCGAGGCGGTATTCGTGGCGCTCGACCCGGTCGAGACATTGAAAGGGCTGCCGACGCTCATTTGCCTGCAGCTTGTGCCGCTCGCCGGCCAGGAGTTTGAGACCGTCTTTACTCCGGCGATCGAGCCGGTGCCGATCCCGCAGACTGTCAACCTAGAGGCCCCTTAATGCCGCGCAAGGGCTACGGAATACGCATTCGCGGCGGGGCCGAGGCTGACTGGTTCTGGAACGAGCGCATACCGAAGGCGGCACCGGCGCCGGAAGGCGGCGACAACCCGCCGGGCTATCTCTGTTGGGGGACGGTCGGCACCCTGCCAACGCCGGAAACCGTGGTCGACGACAGTTTCCAGACTGTCGATTGCCAGGAGACACACCTTGAGCAAAGCCGGGAATCCCAGCCCATCAAGATCGAGAACCCGGATACGCCGGAGAACTGGGTCATGGTGGACCGCGCCAACAAGATGATTTTCAAAAAGACCGAAGAAACCAAGAAGCCGGGATCCAACACTTCCACCGAGCCCGACGTCGATGGGGGTTTCATATTCGAGCCGATCCTTTGGGAGAGCTTCCGGCCGCTGGAAACGTCAAGCAGCAAGAAGTGCAAGCTCACTGTCACCCTGAACAACAAGCAGCGTGACGCCTGATGGGGATCGGGTCGCCGGAGAACCCTTATGTCGAGAACCCCTACGCCGGCCGGATCGTGAATGTTCACTGGAAGAAGGATAGGGACGAGCAGCCACCTCTATCTGCGACCGCACTTCTCGAAGCCACAGGGCCGACCGCACTACCGTTCCCAACCGGCTCGTTTATCAACGACCTTCTCACTACCGCCGTGTCCGGCGACAGCGGCGTGGGTATACCAGGCGTGGGCACCCTGGGGCCGACCCGCGTCATACCCGGCGGGTACGATTATTCAATTTCGATGTCGACCACCCAGGTGCCTGGGTATGCCTTTGACTATCCCGACCCCGATCAACTCCCGTTGGGGGTCTCTCTGTCGTTCATGGATAGTGGCGGAAATTTCACCAGCGTGATCACGGATGGTGGCGGACCCAACGGAGAGACCCGAACCGGGACAAGCGAGGGCCACACGCCCGCCGGGCTGTCTTTTGTAGTGCGGGGCGTTCTATTCACCGACCTCGCGTATGCTCGCCTTATAGTTACGGTAACATACACGATAACATTTAACCCAACCGGGTAGGGATTTACATGACCCTGGTCTACCGTACCGAGAAAGGCGCGCCACTTACCCCGAGCGAAGTCGACGGTAATTTCCACGACCTCGACGACCGCGTCGGCACGATAGAGGACAACCCGGTCGAGCCGATTGCGCCGGTGTCGATCAGCATGACCGGCAACAGCTTTACGATGGGGCTTAGCAACGGCGAAACATTAGGCCCGATCACATTTACCATTCCCATGCCGCTGTGGCGTGGTAACTGGGCGCCCGACACGAACTACAAAGAAATGGACTTTTTCATCCCGCCGGACGGTGGGATGGGAGCGGTGATGTGGCCGCACATCAGCGCGGCAACATTCGACTGGGCAGCGGTCAACACAGACGGCGAATTGCTCTACCGGATGCTGGTCGGGTCGGACGGCACGACGGCGGGGCTCTCGGATCTCAACGACGTTGCGCTGTCCGGGCTCCTCGGCGGGCACATGCTCGTTTACGACGCCGTGCTGAGCCTCTGGGTCAATGCTACGCCGCAACAGGTTGCGGAAATCCTGCCGCACTTCACCGGCGATGCCGGTTCGGGTGGCTTGTCCGGCACGGTGCCGGCGCCCGCACCGGGCGATGCAGCGGCCGGGAAGGTGCTCGGCGCATCGGGCCTCTGGGTCGTGCCGCCCGCCGGCTCGGGCGGCGGCAGCACTGCGCTCGCCGGGTTGTCCGATGTCTCGATCAATTCGCCGATCGACAATTCATTGCTGCAGTACAAATCCGGCGACGGTAAATGGCATAACAGCTCGTTTCTGGATCTCGGCGCCGGCACCGTTACATCGGTCACGGCCGGGACTGGTTTGTCAGGCGGCACGATCACGGCCGCCGGCACTATCGCGCTCGCCGCTGCGCCCGCGGCGACGCTGCTCGCCAATACCGCAGGCGGATCGGCAGTCCCGGTGCCGGCGACGCTGACGGCGGCGCTCGACGTTCTCGCGGGGTCGACGCGCGGCAGCTTGTTGCAGCGCGACGCGATCGGCTGGCAACTCTTGGCGCCCGGTTCGGCCGGGCTTTTCCTGCGCACCGGCGGCACGGGCGCCGACCTGAGCTGGGCCAGCCCGGCCGGTAATGGCACGGTGACGAGCATAACTGCCGGGGCGGGGCTCTCGGGCGGCACGATTACAGGCGCCGGCACGATCGGGCTCGCTGCGATAGCCGACGATCGCGTGCTCGCCAATGTCTCGGGCGGCAGTTCCCCGCCGACCGAAACCAGCGTAACGGCACTGCTCGACGCGGCGCTCGGCACGACCCGCGGCAGCATCATCCGGCGCGACGGGTCTGCCTGGAGCGCATTGGCACCGAGCACCGCTGGTCATGTGCTGACCACTGGCGGCAGCGGCGCCGATGTTTCATGGGCGCCGGGGGGAGCGGGCGCCAGCGTTAGCGTCGGCGATGCGCCGCCAACGGCGCCCGATCCCGGCGCCCTGTGGTGGGACAGCGCTTCGGGCAATTTATTCATCCGCTACGCCGACCCGGACACGACCCAGTGGGTCGTCGCGGTAAATCAGCCTGGCCCGCAGGGTGCCACGGGAGCGACCGGGGCCACCGGCCCCGCGGGTGCGACCGGGGCCACGGGTCCGAATTGGACGGTGGGATCGGGCTTAACCCTCTCATCCAGCACGATCAGCCTGACGACCCCGGCATTACCGCTCGCGGGCGGCACGCTGACCGGCGGATTGACCGGGACGACGGCGACGTTCTCGGGGCTGCTGACGGTAGGAACCGGATCGGGCTGGGGGCGCCTGAACCTGAACAAGCCGGTTGCAGCCGGCAATCTGGCGATCGTGGAGGGGCAAGCGGGCGGCGTTGCGCGTTGGAATATCCTGCTTGGCGACGGGACTGCGGAAAGCGGCGGCAACGCCGGAAGCAATTTCTCGGTTCAGAGATACAACGACGCCGGGGTTTACCAAGGCGATCCGCTGGCGATCAACCGGGCCACAGGTAATGCCGCGTTTAGTGGGAGCATCACTGCTGGGAGCGGAGTAGCGGTAAGCGGCAACGCCAATGCCTCGCTCTCCCTCGTTTCCGGGTTCACCAGCCTTCTTGCGCCGGACTCCACTGGCGCGACGCAGGACCGCGGGGTGTTTGTCAGCAACACGGCAACGGCGTCGATCTATTACCGACACAGCGTGCATTTCATTCAGGATGCGGCCGGCGCCTCCGGGTTTATGACGGTCAACGGATCAGGCGTAGTCGTCGGCGTCCCGACCGGCGGCGCAAAAGGGGCTGGTACGGTCAACGCAACGGCCGTCTACGCAAACAACGTCGTGTTGACCTCGGACGCCAACCTCAAAACCGATATCGAGCCTTTGTCGGGCTGCCTGGACGCGGTCCTTGCCGTCGAGCCCAGGAGCTACCGATGGGCCGAGCCCGACCCGCCGGAGCGGCCCAATGGCGAGGGACGGCTGACGATCGAAGAGATGGCCCCGCCGGGGTTTTATGAGGAGCGGCGCAAAGGGTTTCTGGCGCAGGACTTTGGTGCCGAGGACGGCGTAGCCGTGGGTGAATTGATCGCGACGTTGTGGCAGGCGGTGCGCGAACTCAGCGCGAAGGTCGAGGCGCTGGAGGCGGCGAGGTGATCGACTTCCCGGCTAGCCCGACGACGGGCCAGATATACACCTCGGGCGCCGCCTCGTGGCGGTTTGATGGCACTAAGTGGCTCGCGCAAGGCGCTGCCGCCGCACCGGCCCCTTACATCATCGGGTGTTTTATTCCGGGGCCGTTGGCGGCATCGCAACTACTGCTGCACCATCGGTTTGCCAGGGCGGTTGTGCTCCCCGCCGATTTCGACGCCGTGGCGGGGAACGAGAGCCAGGCCGGCGGCAGCGTCGCCGCGACTGCGAGCACCATAATCACTGTGGCGCGGGCGCTCGCAGTGACCCCGACCACATTCAGCACGGTCGGCACGATCACGATTATCGCCGGCAGCGTGTCGCCAACATTCGACACTGCCGCTGCGCCGGTCGGTTTCGCGGCCGGGGACGTAGTGCGGCTGGTCGCGCCGGCCTCGCCCGACGCCAGCTTTGCCGGGTTCACGGCCAGCATCGTGTTCGAGGGATAGTGATGGCGCTGCTTCATCTGGATGGCTTCGATAAATTTGGCGGCATCAACGCTGTCGGCACCAACGTTGTTGCGCTTCTGACGGCAGGCGAGTGGACATCGGTAACCAGCACGTCGCACCAGATCGTCGCTCCGCTGTCCAGCACCGGATTCGCCGTGCAGCTCGGCACCAGCGCTACCATGACAAAGACACTCCCGACCACTTATTCCCGCTTGATTGGCGGGATCAGGTTTTCGTCCACGCTGCAAGCGAATGCCGGTTTGTCGTTTCTCGATGCCGGGACCGCGCAGGCATCGATCACGGTAAACACAACCGGCACGGTTTCGGTGCGAACCGGCTCGATTACAGGGACCGTGCTCGGCACGTCCTCCGCTACGGTTACCGCGAACACCACCCATTATCTGGAGTGGGATATCACCTTCGCGAACGCCGGGTTGTATCAACTGTGGCTGGACGGCGTCTCGATCCTGAGCGGCTCGGGCGACACCACCGGCACCGCGAACAGCTACGCAAACCAACTGCAATTGGCTATGGCGGCCGTGACCGGCGCGATAATCTATGACGATCTGTATCTGTTCGACACGTCGGGGAGCACAAACAATGCGGTGCTAACCACATCGCCGCGCATCGAAACGCAGTTCCCGACCAGCGACGGGGCTGTCCAGTTCGCGATCGGGGCCTCGCTCGTCGGCAGTTCAACCTCACGCAGTACAGGAAGTTACAACGCGGCCGCAAACAATCTTTACGTGCGCCCGATCATCCCGACGGCGAACTGCACCGTCAACGCGATTGGCGTGCTGCCGGCTGCGACGAATGCCTCTGTCCAACTGCGCCCGGTGTTGTACGCCGACAGCAGCGGCGTACCCGGCGCGTTGCTGTCGGCAGGATCGACCGTCGTCGGCATGACATCAGGCGTCATGCAGAATTTGCCACTGACGACGCCGCAGGCCCTGGTCGCCGGGACGCGCTACTGGCTCGGGGCCATGAACGACCTCGCACTGAGCACCGGCTACACGACCCAAGACACCTCGGCGGCGGGCCGATCCGCGACCGCGACATTCGCGAGTGGCGCCCCGGGAACCGCGCCCGCCACAACTGCCGGGCAGGTCACCGCCGTGATATTCGGGGTCGCGAGCGGGGTTGCGACGAACGCCTACGAAGTCTCGCAGAACCCGCCGCAGGGCACCTATTCGTACCTCTATGACGCCACGGTCGGGCACGAGGATCTCTACAATTTCCCGGCACTGACAGCCGCGGCCCCGACGATCTACGCGGCTGCGGTCAAGGGCAGCGTCGCGAAATCGGACGCGGGCGCCAAGACTATCTCGCTGCGCACCAAATCCGGCGCGACCGACAGCGCCGGCAGCGCATCGAGCTTGGCGCCGGGGACGAGCTACGGCTGGATGACGTCGCTGTTTGCGACCGACCCGAACACCGGCGCGGCGTGGACGGTGGCGGCGCTGAACGCGGCGCAGGGCGGGGTCAAGGTCGAAACGTGACGGGTCATCATCGATGACCGACATCCGCGATGCCGGCCTGGTCCGCGAGACACTGCTCACCACGGTCCCGGCGGCGACGGCATCCGCTGTCGCCCGTGAAGTGCTGCTCGCGACGCCGACCGGGCTGCTCGTCTCCGGGTTGGTACGCGAGGTGCTCGTGCCGGACACGGGCACCGGCACGGGAGCGGCACAGTACGCTGTGAGCGTGATCACATAAACCCGGAATTGTCCGCTTTGGGGGTTGACATCTAGGGCTAGTCTCCGTAACTTAGCTGTACCGTGCCTCGGCGGTTTCTGCGGATGAGCCTGATCCATGAGAGCTACAAAACCACGTCAAGCGCCTATGTGCTGCCCCTACTGCGGCTATACCGAAATCTCGATGCAGATCGTTGCATTTGGAATTTTCCAGAGCGGTGAGTTTCAAACATTAGAACTCGGGGAAAATATTTGTTTTCTTCCTGAAGCTACGGCGGTCTGTCTCTCCAAGAGCTGCGGTGGGGAATTTCTGTGGAGGCAGTTTCGCGGCGCGAGCAAAAGCGATGAAGATTAGATTTATATTTGCATGGTATGATGTGTGGATAGGGTTTTTCTGGAACAGACAGAAGCGTAAACTGTATATCCTTCCGATACCGTGTGCAGGCGTCGTTGTGCATTTTCCTCGGAATGGGAATATGCCATGACCAGCATCGTTGAGGTTTACCGGCGCTGGCCGACCAAAGACGACTGTATCGCGCATCTCGAAAAGGTACGGTGGGGCGAAATTCCCGCTTGCCCATATTGCGGTGCGGCTCGCGTCTCTCACAACCGCGACAGCAGCCGGGAGATGACCTCTTCGCGCTGGAAGTGCCAGCGCTGTATGCGGTCGTTCAGCGTGACCGTGGGAACGATCTTCCACAATACGCACGTCGATTTGCAGAAATGGTTCCTGCTGATCTCTCTGATGCTGTCGGCCAAGAAAGGGCTGTCGGCGATGCAGGCTGCGCGCGACCTTGAGATGCGTCGCCCTACTGTGTGGAGCATGATGCACCGGGTCCGCAAAGCAATGGCCGACAACGGGACCGAGTTGCTGCGCGGCATCGTAGAAATGGACGAAGCCTATGTCGGCGGTAAGCCGCGCCGCAAAAACCGGCGCACTGACGATCCGCCGGGCGGTCAAGGGCAAACCACGAAGGAGCCAATTGTCGGTGCCGTTGAGCGCGGCGGTAGAGTGAAAGCTAAGCCCGTCTCTCGCACGGAACTCACTGGCGACGATATGGCGGCGTTCTTCCGCGAGGCTGTCAATCCCAAGGGAACGATGCTTACGACCGACAGCAGTTCGCTCTACAATGGGTTTAACAAGTTCGTGGCGCATCGCAGCATCAACCACTCGGCGGTCTATTCCGAGCGCGACCTGTTCGCCCCGATATACGGGGCGACGCACACGAACACGATCGAGAGCTTTTGGGCGATCGTAAAGCGGGCCATCGTCGGCCAGTTTCACCACGTTAGCCGCAAGTACCTCTCGCTCTACCTGAACGAAATCACCTATCGCTACAATCGGCGCTCCGATCGGGTAATCCTGCTGGACGGCGTGCTGCATTTAGCGGTTAACCCCTAGAGCGGAGAATTCCGCATAAACCCGAGCAGCGTCGTACTCATCGCCGGGTTGTACATGGTGATATTGCACCGGGTCGATGGGGGCGAGGTCTCGGTGAGCCCGTCGCATATCACAAGCATGCACTCACGGGCGCCAGCATCAGGGCAGAACAAACTGGTGACCGGCGAGGCGCGCTGCATCGTTTGGCTCAGCGACGGCAAGCTGTTGTCAGTGCTGGAGTCGTGCGAGGCCGTCAAGCGGCTGATGGATGAGGCGAGTTCGCGCTGAACGGATTCGATCGGCTCGCCCGCGCGGTCGAGCAGGCCGCCAGCTCGCCCTATGCGACGGTGGCTGCAGTCCTGGTTATCGTTGTCTGGGCCGCGACGGGGCCGGTGTTCGGCTGGTCCGACACGTGGCAGCTCGTCATCAACACGGGAACCACCATCGTCACCTTCCTGATGGTTTTCCTCATCCAGAGCACGCAAAGCCGCGACACGCGCGCGCTTCATCTCAAGATTGACGAGCTGATCCGCGTTACCGGGCCGGCGCGCAACCGGCTCATCCTCGCCGAGGAGGCGGGGCGGACCGACCTCGATGCGATGCGCAGCGAACTACAGGACGCGGCGCGGCAGGAGTAATCAATCCCGTCACGCTACACGAGAGCGTGACGGCGCCGTCGTCAGCCATCGCGTCCCTTCCGGCGCGCTTCCTGCTCGGCGGCAAATCGCGCGAGCAGGGAGGCCATGCCCGCCTCGCGATCGAGGAAGTCCTCGATCATATGCACGATGGTGGCTGAGCGGCTCGGCGGCACAGGCTGACGCGCACGCCAGATATCGATCCGCTCGATGAGATCCGGCTCAACGCGCACGTCGAGGGTGGCCGTTCTACGGGACATCGCGGCGCCTCCCGTGAAACCAGCGCTGCTCGTAGCCGGCCGGCTGGGGATTGAGTTCCTCGATTTTGCGCTGCATCTCCTCGGCGATCATCCGGCTTTCCGGGTCGTCGATAGCGACGCGGAACACGAAGCTCGGGTTCCGGGCCTCGAGGCGCAGCACGCCATCACGGCGCGCCTTCGTCTACCGACTCACCAGTAGATGAGGGGCCACGGGAGTCGTCCGTGGATGTAGCAGTCGCGCCCTTCTCGGCAGGCGCGGCATCCGTAGGGCGCTCCCCGGCCGGCTCCGCTGCAGCGCGCCGGGCCGTTCTTGGCGCTGCGGCGGGGGGGATGCCGGCCGGGTTCACCGCAGCGGCTGGGGGCGCTGTGGTGATCTGTTCGGTATTAGCCACGCGCAGCCTTTCCCTGATCGCGTCCGCGTCGGCCAGACGGGCCGCGCGCAGCAATTCGCCGGGCTCTTCGCCCGTGCCGACAGCCGCGCGCAGCAACTCGCGCGCCTCGGGCGACAGGTCGCGCAGGTGGGCGCGCAGTATCTCGGTGCCGCGCAGCGCCGCCTCGCGGGCGGCGGCGTGGATATCCTCGGCGTCGAACACCTCGCCGGTGTCCTGATCGACAATGTCGGCCGGCGGCGCTGGCGGCTCATCGGCCTGCGGCGTCACGTCTTTCATACCGCGCGGGCGGCGCGGCTCGTAATCGCCGACTTCCTCCGGGACGTACAAGCCCGACGTTGCCATCGGCCCAACCGTGCGGATGCCCTCGGACACGCACCGGCTGCGCAGCATCTGCCGCGGGTATTTGGCCCACATGTCGCCTTTGCGGCCGAGCAGCCCGGCTTTCCGCGCGCGCTCCATGTCCCATTGGATGCGGACCTCGCCGCCGTGCGGGTGACTAAACGTGGCGTCGGCGACGCCGTCATTCAGTTCGTGCCATTCGACGGTGCCGCGCGCCGCCAGGAAATCGCGCATCATGGCTTCGGCCGTTTTGCTCGGCTTGCCCTCGATGATGTGATAGTCGCGCGCCGCCAGTACCGGGTGCCGCCCCTCGGCCTGCGCCAGCCACATCAAGGTTAGCGCCTGCGGCACGGTGCGGACGCCGAACAGACCGCTTTCGACGATAGCCCTTGCCATCCTCTCCATGTCGGGGACGCTGACCGGCGGGATATAGCGCGCGACCGCAAGATCGGGCATGCGGCGCCTTTCCTCCGTGTCGCTCATAGCTTGCCCCTAGCGAAGGCAGGGGGCCGCCCCCGATTCGCTCGATTGGCGTAATCAACAACCGGCTCTAAAGGCACGTTACTGGACTCTCGAGTCCTATAATGTGCCTGACATGGCGCATTCGGCGCCGTTGATGGCTGCCGGATTGGCAGCGGTGCAGCGTGCCGCGAATGCTGACCGGCCCGCAGATCCGTGCCGCCCGCGGTCTTCTCGACTGGACCGCGCAACAGTTGGCGGACGAGGCCGGCGTCAGTCTGCGCACGATTATCCGCGCCGAGCGCACCGGCGGCGTGCCGCGGCTGCGGGTGGATACCTTGGACAGTATCCAACTGGCGCTGGAGCGGGGCGGTGTCGTTTTCATCGACGCCAACGCCAGCCACGGCCGGGGCGTGCGGCTGCGACGGCCATAGGGCGCCGCTCACAGACAACCCGCGTCGTAATCCGACCGGATCTCGCGCAGCTCCGGGTTGCCGCGCGCTTCCTCGATCTCCCAGATCCTGCTCTCTATCAAGCCGCACTCGTCCGACAACTCGCCGAGGCGCTCCTCAAGCTCATCGATAGAGTGGGTTAGTTGGATCTCGGCCCAGGTCACGGCAAACCCCCGCAGCAGCCTGCGGGGGTATTTGATGGGATTATTCCTACCTAGTCAAGATGTGCGGTGGACCAATCAGGCGGCCTGCTTGCCGTTGTTTTCCTCGGCGGCCGGCTGTACGGCGTCGAGCAGCCGCAGCACCATGTCGAGGTCGTTCGTGCTGATGGTCTGCAGCTTGGCGTTGATTGCAGCGATGCGGCTTGCGCGCGGGTGTTCAGACGGCTGTGGTGTGCTGGTGCCGGTCAGATCCTCGACCGTGCATCCGAGTGCCGAGGCGAGACGTTGCACCTGTTCGGCGCGCGGGTTGCGGCTTTTGCTTCTGATGATATCCTTGACAAAACTATCCCG
>Ga0070686_100001052_pt1 | contig 15892 bp, 16 predicted proteins | sample KBSS23LmetaG_FD_65654 | JGI IMG/M metagenome (GOLD analysis project Ga0070686, IMG submission 65654) | Switchgrass rhizosphere microbial communities from Kellogg Biological Station, Michigan, USA - KBS S2-3L metaG | ecosystem: Host-associated > Plants > Roots > Rhizosphere ... | reverse complement strand
AGGATCACCGCGCGCTCGCAGGCGTGGCGGAGCGCGCGGACATTGCCGGGCCAGTCATAGGCCTGGAGCGCGCCGGCCACGTCGCCTGGCAGCGCGCGCCCGGGCTTGCCGTATTTCCTGGCATATTGGGCGATGAAATGATCGGCGAGCGGCAAGATGTCCTCGCGCCGCTCGCGCAGCGGCGGCAGGTCGATCTCGACCGTGTTCAGGCGGAACAAAAGGTCCTGGCGGAAGCGGCTCTCGTCGGAGAGCTGGTCGGCCGGGCAATTGGTCGCGGCGATCACGCGCACGTCGATCGGCACCGGCCGGTTGGCGCCGACCGGCACGACCTGGCGCTGCTCCAATGCGGTCAGCAATTTGGGCTGCATGTGGAGCGGCATGTTGCCGATCTCGTCGAGAAACAAGGTGCCCTTGTCGGCCGCCTGCATCCGCCCGATGCGGTCGCCGCGGGCGTCGGTGAAGGCGCCCTTCACATGGCCGAACAATTCGCTTTCGAACAGATTCTCGGCGACCGCGCCGAGATCGACCGAGACCATGACCTGGTCGGCGCGGCGCGAGCGGCGGTGCAGCTCGCGCGCGACCAGCTCCTTGCCGGTGCCGTTCTCGCCGAGGATGAGGACGTTGGCCTCGGTCGGCCCGGCCCGCTCGATCAGCGACCAGACCCGCGCCATGGCGGGCGACTCGCCGAGCAGGGGCGCCTCGCTGCCCCCGGCGATCGCCTCCACCTTCCGGCGCTCGGTCACCACCTCGGCGCGCGAGGCGCGCAGGCTCGCGGCGGTGCGGACGGTGGCGAGCAGCCGTTCGTTCGACCAGGGCTTGGAGACGAAATCGGTGGCGCCGCGCTTCATCGCCTCGACCGCGACGCCGACCCCGGCATGGGCGGTGATCATCACCACCACCGCCTGCGGATCCCGCTTCAATATCTCGCTGAGCCAGCGGAAGCCCTCGGCCGCGTCGGTCGCGCCGCGCCCGAAATTGGCGTCGAGCAGGATCACGTCGGGAAGCTCGGCCTCCATCGCGGCGATCGCCTCCACCGGATCCTGGAAGGCGGCGACCTCGGCGAACAGGTCGCGCAGCAGCAGCCGGGCCGAAAGGAGGATGTCCGGATCGTCGTCGATGATGATGCAGCGCGCGAAGCGCTTCGCCTGGTTCACTGGGGAGCCCTCCCATTGGGTCCGGGGCCCGGACCCTTATGTTCGATAACGGACATTCACCAACCGTGCCAGTGTCCGCCCCCGGACAGCGGGCCGGCGAAAATAGCGACGGTGCCGATCGGGAAAATGGCGGATTTCCGCGGCTCCCGGCACTTGGCACGGCTCGTGCTGGGAAGGCGGCACAGGGGCAAACCCCATCAGGGAGATTTCACATGGACAAGTTCGAAAGCTTCGCCTTCGCGATCGGCTTCATCGCCTGCGGCCTGCTCACCCTCGCCGCCCAGGTGACGATTGTCTGAGCGAGTGTGCGGTGGCGGACAGTCTCTGTCCGATTTCGGACAGTCGGCCGCCCCGCATGCTTGCCTGAAAGCCGATAATCGATGAGCGTCGTGCGCATGCCGAAGAACGAAAGCCCCCAGAGCGGCGGCGGCATGGACCGCGTCGTCGCGAAAAGAGGCCTGTCGACCCGGGTCAAGATCGGCCTCGCCGCGATCGGCGTGCTTCTGCTTCTCGCCACCTTCTATTATTTCTCGCCGAGCGCGAACAGCCAGACCGTCCCGGCCGCGCGACTCACCATCTCGACCGTGACCCAGGGCCGGTTCGACGATTTCCTGCCGCTGCGCGCGCGGGTCGAGCCTTCGGTGACCGTCTTCCTCGACGCGGTCGAGGGCGGCCGGGTCGAGCGGATCCTGGTCGAGGACGGCACCGTGGTCCAGCAGGGCCAGCTGCTCGCCGTGCTCTCCAATCCCGAGCTGCAGCTGAACGTGCTCGCCCGCCAGACCGAGGTCACCCAGCAGATCAACAACATGCGCAGCCAGGAGCTGGCGCTGAACCAGACCCGGCTCGCCAACGAGCGCGCGCGGATCGAGGCCGACCTCGCCACCCAGACCGCGCGGCGCCAATATGAGATGCAGCGCCCGCTCGCCGCGCGCGGCTTCATCGCCGGGCGGACCTTCGCCGACAGCCGCGACACCTATGAGGCGAACCGCCATCGCTCCGAGGTGGTGCGCACCCAGCAGGCGAGCGACGAGCGGCTGCAGTCGAGCCAGCTCGCTTATCTGCGCGCCTCCTCGGCCGCGCTCAACCAGAGCCTCGAGATCGCCCGCGCCAGCCTCGATTCGCTGAACCTGCGCGCCCCGGTCGCCGGCCAGCTCACCTCGTTCGACATCCAGATCGGCCAGTCGCTGCAGCGCGGCGAGCGGGTCGGCCAGATCGACAGCAACGGCCGCAACAAGCTCCGCGCACAGGTCGACGAATTCTATCTCGGCCGGGTCGCCGTGAACCAGGTCGCCACCGCCGAGATCGGCGGCCGGACCTTCCAGATGCGGGTGAGCAAGATCTACCCGCAGGTGCGCAACGGCGCGTTCGAGATCGATCTCCAGTTCGTCGGCGCTGAGCCGGCCGGCCTCCAGCGCGGCCAGACCGTCCAGGCGCGGCTCACGCTCGGCGCGCCGGCGCAGGCGCGGATGATCCCCAACGGCAGCTTCTACAACGATACCGGCGGCGCCTGGGTGTTCGTGGTCGCGCCGGACGGCAGCTCGGCCGTGCGGCGTTCGGTCCGGCTCGGCCGCCGCAACAACGATTATATCGAGGTGCTCGAAGGGCTCGACCCGGGCGAGCGCGTCATCACCTCACCCTATACCGGCTTCGTCGAGCGCGATCGGCTGAGCTTAAGCGGACAATGAAAAGGGCAAGCCTCAGTGGGCAAGGAAGGGAGCTTATCCATGCTGAACATGCGTGAAGTCTCGCGGGTCTACCGCACCGACACGGTCGAAACGACCGCCCTCGACGGCATCTTCCTCGATGTCGCGGACGGCGAGTTCGTCGCGATCATGGGGCCGTCGGGCTGCGGCAAATCGACCCTGCTGAACGTGATCGGCATGCTCGACAGCCCGACCTCGGGCTCCTACGTGTTCAACGGCACCGAGGTGGCCGGGCTTTCGGAATCGAAGCTCGCCGACTTCCGCAAGCGGAACATCGGCTTCATCTTCCAATCGTTCAATCTCGTCGACGAGCTTTCCGTCCGCGAGAATATCGAGCTTGCGCTGCTCTACCACAACGTCCCCAGTGGGGAGCGGCGCACCCGGGTCGACGAGGTGATGGACAAGGTGGGTATCGCCCACCGCGCCAAGCATCGCCCGAGCCAGCTCTCCGGCGGCCAGCAGCAGCGTGTCGCCGTCGCCCGGGCCTTAGTCGCGGCGCCCAAGTTGATCCTCGCCGACGAGCCGACCGGCAATCTCGACACGGCCCACGGCGAGGAGGTGATGAAGATGCTGCAGGCGCTGAACGCGGAAGGATCGACCATCGTCATGGTCACCCACTCGCCGAGCCACGCCGATTATGCCGGCCGCGTCGTCAACATGCTCGACGGCCGGATCCTCGTCGAGCACCGCCGCGCGGCGTGACCATTCTCCCTCTCCCCCGCCGGGGAGAGGGAAGAGCCGCGAAGCGGCGAAGGGAGAGGGGAAGAGGCGGGAGCGTCGGATGACTCCCCCTCTCCCCAGCCCTCTCCCCTGAGGAGAGGGAGAAGGAGGAGGAGCAGGGAAGATGTGGCGCACGCATCTGACGGTCGGATTGAGGTCGCTTCGGCAGAGCCCCCTGTTCACGGCGATCAACCTGTTCGGCCTTGCCGTGGGGCTCGCCGCCTGCCTGCTGATCATCCTCTTCATCCGCTACGAGCGCAGCTTCGACTCCTGGCTGCCCGGCGCCGAGCGCATCTACCAGGTGCAGCGCATCGCAACCAGCGGCACCGATGCCGGGCGCCGCTCCGGCGAGACCGCCTTCGTCGCGGCAACGGCGATGCGGCCCGAATTTCCCGAAATCGAAGCGGCGACGGGAATCATCCAGGTCAGCGGGGTTTTCCGCAAGGACGGCGAGCCGTTCGATCTCGATAACGTCTATGCGACGGATGCGAGCTTCCTCGACGTGATCCGCCTGCCGCTCGCCGCGGGCGATCCGCGGACCGCGCTCGCCGACGTCGATACCATCGTCCTCACCGAAAGCGCCGCCCGGCGGCTGTTCGGCCGGACCGACGTGCTGGGCCGTACGCTCGCGCGCATCGGAGCGAGCGGCGACCGCATGTTGCGGGTCACCGGAATCATGCGCGATCTGCCGCCCAACACCCATATGCGGATCAACGCGCTCTACCGGCCCAACCTTGCCGCCCGCCGGACCGGCAACGAGGCGTTCACCGAGTGGAACTGGGTCTCGGCCTGGGTCTATGCGCGGCTTCGCCCGGGGGTCGATCCGGTCGCGCTCGAGCGGCGCATGGTGCCGGCGCTGCAAAGGCTCGTGCCGACCAGCTACCGCGACGCTTCGGCGCCCGATCGGCTCGGCTTCACCCAGGAATTGATGAACATCCGCGCGATCAATACCGCGTCGCTCGATTCCGGCACGATGCGCGCCGGGACGCCCGCCAAGACCCTGATCACCTTCGGAATCGTCGCCGCCTTCCTGCTGATCGTCGCCTGCGTCAACTTCACCAATCTTGCCACCGCCCGCGCGAGCCGGCGTGCGCGCGAGGTCGGCCTCAGAAAGACGCTCGGGGCGACGCGCGGCCAGCTCGTCGTCCAGTTCCTGCTCGAGGCTTCGGTGATCGTCGGCCTTTCCGGACTGCTCGCCACGGCCCTGGCGGAGCTGGCCTTGCCGCTGGTCAACGGCCTGATCGACGGCGAGATGGCGATCCGCTATTTCGGGGCGGACGGAATTCTCCTGCCCCTGGTCGCCGTGCTGCTCGTCGTCGCCCTGCTCGGCGGCATCTATCCGGCCTTCTTCCTCTCGCGCTACCGGCCGGCCGTGGTTCTCAGGGGCAGCCAGAGCGGCTCCGAGGCGCCCGGCGCCGGCCGGCTGAGGCTCGCGCTCGTCGTGGTGCAGTTCGCGGTCTCGATCGCTTTGATCGTGTGCACCGCGATCATCCATGCCCAGACGCTGTTCGCCCGCTCCACCGATCCCGGCTATCGCGTGCCCGGCCTGCTCTACGTCCAGAATCCCGGGCTGATCGGGGAGCGGACGCAGGTCGAGGCGTTCATGCGCCGCCTCGAGGCGATTCCCGGGGTCCGGTCGGTTGCGCGCGCCGGGATCACGCCCAATCCGGATTCGACCGCGACGACCTATTTCCGGATGCCGGGGGCGCCGGACAACGTCACCCTGCAAATCGTGCCGATCGACGGCGCCACCTTCGCCACGCTCGGCATGCGCATGATCGCCGGACGCAGCGTCACCGACCAGCGCGAGGCGGATGTCGGCGCGCCGATGAACAATGCGGATCCGGAGCGCACGAATCTCGTGCGCGCGCGCGGCCTCAACGTGGTGGTCGACGAAAGCGCGGCGCGGCTGCTCGGCTTCTCCGATCCGCAGGCCGCGGTCGGCCGCGATGTCAGGCGCGAGGATTCGGAGAGCGGCGAAGGATCGGCGCCCTACACCATCGTCGGGGTGGTCAACGATGCCCGCTTCGAATCGGCCCGTTTCGAGAACTTCCCCAAACTCTATTATGTCGCGCCGACCGGCCATCTCGCCCTCGCCGTGCGCTTCGACCCGGAGCGCGCCGCGGCGGTGATGGCGGCCGTCCAGGCGCTCTGGAAGTCGGCCGTGCGCACGGATCCGTTCACCGGCTTCTTCGCCGACGCCCGGATCGCCGACATGTATGCCGGGGACGCGCGGCGGGCGCGCATGTTCGCGATCTTCGCGGCCTTCGCCGTGCTGATCTCGTGCCTCGGCCTGTTCGGCCTTTCGGCCTTCACCGCCGAGCGCAGGACCAAGGAGATCGGCATCCGCAAGGTGTTCGGCGCGCGGGTCCGCGACATCGTCCGGCTGCTCGTCTGGCAGTTCACCCGGCCGGTGCTGCTCGCCAATCTGATCGCCTGGCCGGCGGCCTGGTGGGCGATGCGCAACTGGCTCGACGAGTTTCAGAGCCGCGTCGATATCACGCCGACCCCGTTCGTCCTGGCCGGCTTGCTGGCGATGATCGTCGCCTCGGCCACCATCGTCGGGCACGCCGTTCGCGTCGCCCGGGCCAACCCCATTCACGCTCTCAGACACGAGTAGGAACCAAAGCATGTGGCGCAACTACATGACCGTCGGGGTCCGGGCCCTGATCAAGAACAAGACCTATGCCTTCATCAACATCTTCGGCCTGGGCGTCGGCCTCGCCGCCTGCCTGATGCTGCTGCTCTACGTCCGCTATGAGACGACCTACGACGAGTGGCTCCCCAATGCCGAGAACACCTACCAGTTCCAGACCCATTACCAGGACAAGCAGACCGGCCGGATCGGCGACCTGCAAATGGCCTCCTACGTCACCCAAACGAAGCTGAGGAACGATTTTCCCCAGATCGACCGCATGTTCTACGCGCTCGGCACCGAGCCGGTGATCCGCCGCGGGGCCGACGCGCTCTCGACCGAGCACGTCCTGCTCGTCGACAATCTCTTCTTCGACGTCCTCCAATTTCCCTTCGTCCAGGGCGATCCGAATAGCGCGCTCGCCCACGTCAACTCCGTCGTGCTGACCCAGAGCGAGGCGCGGCGCGTGTTCGGCACCGAGAATGTCCTCGGCCGCACGCTCACCATGATCTCGCGCGGCCGCACCATCGACTTCCGGATCACCGGCGTCGCGCGCGACCTGCCGCACAACACCCATGTGCGCTTCACCATCGTCGCGCGCCTCGACATGGGGAGCTGGTTCGCGGATTCGCCCAATTTCCTGACCTGCTGGGGCTGCCAGTCGGGCTGGGTCTATTTCACCCTCCGCCCGGGCACCGACCCCAGGGCGATCCAGGATGCGCTGCCGGCCTGGGAGCGCCGCAACATCCCGACCGAGCATGTGAGCGGGGTCGCCTACAATCCGGGCGACGACCAGGATTGGCGGGTGACCAATATCCGCGACGTCCATCTCGGCCCCGCCCAGGACGGCGCGATGACGCCGGGCAACGACTGGACCTCGATCTACACCTTCACGATCATCGCCTTCCTCATCCTCGGCATGGCGTGCGTCAACTTCACCAACCTCGCCACCGCCCGCGCCAGCCAGCGCGCCCGCGAGGTGGCGCTGAGGAAGGTGCTCGGCGCCAACCGCAAGCAGCTGATCATCCAGTTCCTCGCCGAATCGGTGCTGATCGCCGCGATCGCGATGCTGCTCGCGCTCGCCCTGGTCGAGCTGCTGCTGCCGGCCCTCGGCACCTTCCTCGATGCCGACCTCCAGATGACCTATTTCGGCTGGAACGGGATGCTGCTGCCGATCGTCCTGCTGACCCTGCTGGTCGGCGCCGCCGGCGGCGTCTATCCGGCCTTCTACCTGTCGCGCTTCCAGCCCGCCCAGGTGCTCAAGGCCAACAAGTCGTCGGCCGAGGCGGAAGGCTCGGGCCTGCTTCGCAGCATCCTCGTCATCGCCCAATTCTCGGTGTCGATCGGCCTCATCATCTGCACCGCCGTGGTCTATGCCCAGACGGTCTACGCGCGCAGCGTCGATCCCGGCTATCATCGCGACGGCCTCATCCAGATCGAGAATCTCGGACGGCGCCAGCTCGCCGACCGCTCCGACACGATCGCCCAGGAGATGGCGCGGGTGCCCGGCGTGATCTCGGTCGGCCGTTCCGGCATCGGCGTCGCCACGAACAACCAGAACAATACGGGCGTGGTCATGCCGGGCAGCACCACCCCCATCAACATCGGCAATTATTCGGTCGACGCGGACTTCTTCCGGACGATGGGGATCCAGCTCGTCGCCGGCCGCCTGTTCGATCCGAACCGGCCCGGCGACGATTCCACCATTCCGTCGCCGCCGGACGGGCCCGACGCCGTCGCGCAGGTGAACAGGGCGGAGACCGCCCTCGCCGCACGCGGCATCAACGTCGTGATCAACGAGCTCGCCGCCCAGCGCATGGGCTTCCGCAATCCGCAGGACGCCGTCGGCAAGACGATCGGGGTCGGCTATTTCGATCCCGAGGACGGCCTGGTGCCCACCCACATCATCGGCGTCGTCCGCGATTCGCGCTTCCGCTCGATCCGCGAGCCCGTCGATCCGATCCTGTTCCGGCTCGATCGTTCTTATGCCAACGTCCTGCTCGTCCGCTACGACGGCGCCAACCCGCAGGCCGCGCGCGCCAATGTGGAACAGGCCTGGAAGCGGCTCGTGCCCGACGTGCCCTATGACGGCGTGTTCAGCGAGGACAAGGTCGCCGAGCTCTACACGGCCGAGCAGGCGCGGGCGAAGGTGTTCGCCGGCTTCGCGATCCTCGCCGTGATCGTCGCCTGCCTCGGCCTGTTCGGGCTCGCCGCCTTCACCGCTGAGCGGCGGACCAAGGAGATCGGCATCCGCAAGGTGCTGGGGGCGCGGACCCGCGACATCATCCGCCTGCTCGCCTGGCAATTCTCCAAGCCGGTGCTGATCGCCAGCCTGTTCGGCTCGGCGGTGGCCTGGCTGGTGATGCGCAACTGGCTGCACCACAATTTCGACACCTATATCGACATGGGGGTGACGCCGTTCCTCGGCGCGAGCCTGCTCGCCTTGCTGATCGCGATCGGCACCATCGCCGGCCATGCCTTCAAGGTGGCGCGCGCCAACCCGATCCTCGCGCTGCGCTATGAATAGACCGGGGCTCGCGCTGGCGCTGCTCCTCGCGGCGAGCGCCAGCGCGGCGCCCGCGCGCCCGGACAACCTCGTCGTCTCGCATCGTTCCCCGGCGCTGACCCTGAGGGTCGCGCCGACCTTCCGGGGGCTGCCGGTCCTGACCTTCCCGATCGGCGACATGACCAATGCCAGCCGGCTGATCTTCGTCGAGCCCGGCGCGGGCCGGGCACCGAGGCGGATGATCGTGGTCCAGTTCGAGCAGGTCCAGCCGGGCTCGTCCTTCCGCTTCGTCTATCCTTCGACGCCGCCGTGGCGCTTCGGCGCCGAGACCTACCGGGCGGGCGCGTTCGTCTATGACGACGCGGCGGCGGCCGCCGCCGCGCCCGACCGCGAGGCCGCGCGCACGAGGGCCGCGCTCGCCGCCTCGGGCTATGCGCCGCCGCGGCTGTGGCGGGTCGCGCGGCTGGCGCGGGTCGCCGATCCGCAGGGCCTCTCCGAGGTCATCATCTTCTACATGGAAAATGCCGACGGCGATTTCGGACCGGGGCCGCTGCCCGGCGCGGACGCGGACGGCGATCTGACGCTCGAGGGCGCCGCGCGCGCGGCGATGTTCGACCGGCTCGAGGGCGCGGTCGCGGCGGTGCGCGGATGACGTATTTGGTCGAAGCCATGAGCACATCCGCCGAAAAAAGGGCGGCCGCGCGTGGCCGCCATGCCACAGCTCCAAGTCGAGGACAGGGTCCATGCTGACAAACGCCTTGCTTTTCGCCGCCACCGCGCTCGGCGTCACCGCGATGCTCTGCATCGCCGGGAGCCGCGCCTGGAAGGGCTGGCTCGAGCTCAAGCGGCTCGAGATCGCCGCGCGCGCGGCGCCGCCCGACGAGGCCGCCGAGGACGGCATCGGCCTGCGCATCGAGCTCGCCGACGTGCGCGAGCGCCTGAAGAAGCTGGAAGCGATCGCCTCGGGCGTCGAACTCTAGACATTTGTCCCCGCCCCGGATTAGCCCGGGGCATGGCGGACAGGGAAAAGCTCGGTCTCGGCGCGCGCCTCGTGATCGGCGGGATTGCGGGCTTCGTCGCGACGCTTGCGATGACCTCGGCGATGCGGCGGCTTCACAAGCGATTGCCCGCCAAGGAGCGCTATCCGCTGACCCCGCGCGAGATCGTCGATGCGACGCTCGCCCCTCCACCCGCTGCGGCGCCGGACCTCACCCTGGCCGCCCATTTCGCCTATGGCGCGGGCTGCGGCGCGCTGCTCGCGGCCGCCAATCCCCGCATCGGCCGCCTCGGCGGCGCGGCGGCGGGCGGCGCGGTCTGGCTGACCTCCTATATGGGCTGGATCCCGGCCTTCGGGATCCTCAAGCCCGCGACCCGCCATCCGCTCCGCCGCGACGCGGTGATGCTCGGCGCCCATTTCGTCTGGGGCTGGACCACCGCCGAGGCGATGCGCGAGCTGATCGACGCGCGCGGCGCCATCTTCCATGACGGCCCGGACAAGGACGTCGCGCGCTAGCCTTGCCTCAGCCGCCTAATCGACGTGCGAGGCGAGCGCCGGCGGGTCGCTGGCCGGGAAGCTCTCGTCGACCGCCTGGTCGACCGCGTCCCACTCCTTCGGCGGATCGCGCATCGCCTCGGGGCCCGCCGAGCGCGCGGCGGCGCCGGACTGGCCGGCGATGCCCGGCTCGGTCTTGCCGCGCTGATGGGCGGGCGCCGGCACCTGCTCCTCGCCGCCGCCGAACCAGCGGCGGCGCGCGAACAGGGCGGCGGCGAGGCCCGCCACGGCCGCGCCCGCGGCGGCGATGATCGTCCGGTTGCGGCTCCAGGCCATGGTCACACCTCTTCGTGCTGCAGGGTCCGGCCCTCGGCCGGCGGCAGGCCCTGGGTTTCGGCTAGCGCCTCGAGCTCGGCCTTGCGCGCGGCGAGCCGCTGCCCAAGCGCCTCGAGGTCGATCTCGGCGGCGCGGGTCTGCTGGAACAGATTGTCGCGCTGCTTCTCCTCCTCCTTGACGTGATGCTCGATCAGCTCCTGGAGCACCTTGACCTTGGCGTCGTAGAAGCTTTCGTCGGGCTCGGCCGCCTCGAGCTCGTTGATCAGCAATTTGGCGCTGTCATGCTCGACATAGGCCTCGTCGAGATCGGCATCCTCGACCTTGCCGCGGATCGCCGGATAATAGATTTCCTCCTCGATCTGCGAATGGATCTTGAGCTCGGTGCAGATCTTCCGGACCAGCTCCTCTTTGGCGGAGGCGCCGCTCGCCTTCTCGAATGCGGCGAACAGGCCCTCGACCTCGCGATGATCGCTGGCGAGAAGCTGAAGTCCGTCCTGGGGGTTGGTTTCGGTGGCCATTAGTGTCTCCTCGATTGCGGCTCTGGAACATCCGGGGCATGGCGCCGGTTCCCCGCTCGAACCGATTCAGGACGTCTTGCTTGAACGACACCGAAACGCTTTCGCCGGTCCTTCCCAATCGCGTCGAGGAAGCGACGCGGCTGCTGCTCGCCAAGGCCTGCGAGCGCGCGCTCGTGCTTGCGACCGCGGAAAGCTGCACCGGCGGGCTGCTGGCGAGCCTGCTGACCGACGTGCCGGGCGTCGCCCACGCCTTCGACCGCGGCTTCGTCACCTATAGCGAGGAGTCGAAGACCGAGCTGCTCGGCGTCCCGCCGGAGCTGATCGCGGCGGAGGGCGCGGTCTCGAAGGAGGTCGCGGTGGCGATGGCCGAAGGCGCGCTGCGGCGCGCCCGCGCCAACATCACCCTTGCCATCACCGGATTCGCCGACAAAGGCGAGGAGCCGGGGCTGGTCCATTTCGCCTGTGCGCGCGCCGGGCGTATAACGGCGCATCGCGAGGAGCATTTCGGCGCGATCGGGCGCGGCGCGGTGCGGGTCGCGGCCCTCGAGGTCGCGATCGGGATGATGACGGAGATGCTTTAGATGGCGAAGAAGGGGCAGGGTGGGGCGAAGGCGGGGCCGCCGTTCGGCGCGATCCACCGCCACGGCTTCGTCCGGGTCGCCGCGGCGAGCCCGCGCGCCTCGACCGGCGACGTCGCCTTCAACGTCGAGCAGACCCTCGACCTCGCCCGCCAGGCGGACGCGCGCGGCGTCGACCTCGCCGTCTTCCCCGAGCTCAACCTCTCCTCCTATGCAATCGACGACCTGCTGCTGCAGGACGCCTTCCTCGACGCGGTCGAGGCCGGGATCGGCCGGCTCGCGAAGGAGAGCGAAGGGCTGAAGACCGTGCTCGTCGTCGGCGCGCCGCTGCGCAGGAACGGGCGCCTCTACAATACGGCTCTCGCGATCGCGCGCGGCCGCATCCTCGGCGTGGTCCCCAAATCCTACCTCCCCAATTACCGCGAATATTACGAGAAGAGATGGTTCGCCTCGGGCATCGGGCTCGAAGGGCTGAAGATGGAGGTGGCCGGACAGGCCGTGCCCTTCGGCCCCGATCTCATCTTCGCCGCCGAGGATCTCGCCGACTTCGTCTTCCATATCGAGATTTGCGAGGATTATTGGGCGCCCCAGCCGCCCTCGACGCTCGGCGCCCTCGCCGGCGCGACCATCCTCACCAACCTCTCCGCCTCGAACATCACGATAGGCAAGGCCGACGAGCGCAAATTGCTCTGCGCGAGCCATGCCAGCCGCTGCGTCGCCGCCTATGTCTTCTCGGCCTCGGGGCCCGGCGAGAGCACCACCGACCTCGCCTGGGACGGGCAGGGCTCGATCTACGAGCTCGGCGAATTGCTCGCCGAGACCAGCCGTTTCGACTGGGGATCGGAGCTCGCCGTCGCCGACATCGACGTCCAGCGCCTGCGGCTGGAGCGGATGCACAACGGCACCTTCAACGACAATGCCCGCGCCGCCGGCCATCCCGAGAAGAGCTTCCGCAGCATCGGCTTCGCGCACGCCCCCGAGATCGCCGACATCGGCTTCGAGCGGAGGATGCGCCGCTTCCCCTATGTGCCGAACCGGCCCGAGCAGCTCGACCAGGATTGCTACGAGGCGTTCAACATCCAGGTCCAGGGCCTCGCCCGCCGCTTCCAGGCGACCTCGGGCACGCATCTCGTGATCGGCGTCTCGGGCGGGCTCGATTCGACCCACGCCCTGATCGTCGCCGCCCGGGCCTGCGACGACCTCAAGCTGCCGCGCTCCACCATCCTCGGCTACACCATGCCGGGCTTCGCCACCGGCGAGGAGACCAAGGGCAATGCCTGGTCGCTGATGAACGCGCTCGGCATCACCGGCGAGGAGATCGATATCCGCCCGGCCGCGCGCCAGATGCTCGCCGACATGGGCCATCCCTTCGCCAAGGGCGAGCCGGTCTACGACGTCACCTTCGAGAACGTCCAGGCGGGGCTGCGCACCGACTATCTGTTCCGGCTCGCCAATCATCATGGCGGCTTCGTCGTCGGCACCGGCGACCTTTCCGAGATCGCGCTCGGCTGGTCGACCTACGGCGTCGGCGACCAGATGAGCCATTACGGGGTCAATGCCGGCGTGCCGAAGACCCTGATCCAATATCTGATCCGCTGGGTGATCGGATCGAGCCAGTTCGACGAGACGACCAACCGCGTCCTCCAGGCGATCCTCGACACCAAGATCTCGCCAGAGCTCGTCCCGGCCGACGTCAAGGGCGGCATGCAGTCGACCGAGGACAGGATCGGCCCCTACGAGCTGCACGATTTCTTCCTCTACCACATCCTGCGCACCGGGCAGCCGCCGTCGAAGGTCGCCTTCCTCGCCTGGCAGGCCTGGAAGGATGCGAAGGCCGGCCTCTGGCCGATCGATTATCCGGACGCGCTCAAGCGCGAATATGACCTCGCCACGATCCGCAAATGGCTCGAGCTGTTCTGCTTCCGCTTCTTCCAGATCAGCCAGTTCAAGCGCTCGGCCATCCCCAATTCGCCCAAGGTCTCGGCCGGCGGCGCGCTCAGCCCGCGCGGCGACTGGCGCGCGCCAAGCGACGGCAATGCCGGGCCCTGGCTGGACGAGCTGAAGCGGGCGTTCGGGGATTAGGTCTTCGGCCGGCGCGCGAACATTTCGTGCAGCGCTTCGGGCAACCCGTCTTCGGGGACGATGCCGCGATCGCGCCGTCGCCAGATGAAATGGAAGGCGGCCGCCCCGGTGAACGTGATTAGCATGACGACCAGCAACGCAACGGTCATTGGAGTGATCATTGGAAATCCCCCTCTTCGTGCCTGGACCGAGCCTGTGTCTAGTCGATCGAGGTTAACGGATTTGCCTCGCTCGCCTTGCGGGGAATCCGGTTGACGGGCATCGACCGGATCGGGCACCTCCCGCGCTCTCCACCTGTGTTTCGATCGGGAGCTTTCGCATGATCCGCCGCCTTGCCGCGCTTTCGCTCCTGCTGCTCGCGACCGCCGCGGAGGCCCAGCAGGTGAGCCAGGCCGAGCGCCAGCGGCTCGCCGCGATGAGCAGCCGGCTCGGCCAATGCCATCACGGCATCGTGCTGCGCGACGCGCGCACCCGCCTCACCGCCGCCCAGATCGCCGATCGCGCGATCGCCGCCTGCACGGCGCGCGAGGCCCCGATCCGCGCGGAGCTGGTGCGCCAGATCGGCCCGCAGCGCACCGCCGCCGTGATGCAGAGCCAGCGCGCGCACTGGCGCCAGGCGATCGCGCAAATGGTCATGCAGGCCCGCGCCGGCCATTGAGCCAAGGGCCGGGCAACGCCGTGGACGCATCTGCTGAAGGCGCATTATGGGCATGGTGGCGTGAAGCCGGCCATCCGTGCCGCCGTCTGGCAAAGGACGAATTGCTCTTCCGCCGCGGAGACCCCATTGCCTCGCTGTTCAGGGTCGAGGAAGGCGCGGTCCGGCTGGAACGGCATACGATCGACGGCCGCCGCCTGATCCTCCACACGGCGGGGCCCGGCGCGCTGATCGCGGAAGCCTCCCTGTTCACCGACGCCTATCATTGCGATGCGAGCGCGGCGGAGGATTCCCTGGTCAGCGCCTGCCCGAGGGCCGACCTCCTCGCGGCGATGGCGGCCGACCCGGCTTTGGCGCTCCATTTCGCGCGGCTGATGGCCGGCCAGCTCCAGGCCGTCCGCCAGCGGCTCGAGCTGAGGAACGTCCGCTCGGCCGTCGAGCGGGTGCTGCTCCATCTCGAACTGAAGGCCGACGCCGGGTCCGGGGCGTTCGCCGTCGAGGGCAGGCTGCAGGACGTCGCCGCGGAGCTCGGCCTGACCAGGGAGGCCTTCTACCGTGCCTTGGCCGCGCTCGAGCGAAGCGGCCGCATCCGCCGCACCGGACCAACCATCACGCTCCTGCGCCGCCCCGCATGATCGCAATCATATGCGGTTCCGGGAGGGGCTGGTATCCGCCGCTCCGAAAGGGAGAGGCATATGAGACTGTTCATCCTTGCGGCCGCAATGCTGGCCGTCTGCTCCGCGGTTCACGCCCAGGACCATGACGGTCACGACATGGGCTCGATGCCCGGCATGGCGCCGGGATCGGCCGCCGCGACCTCGGCCGCGTCCATGGCGGGCTACAGCCCCGAGGAACGCGCCGCGGGCCTGCGCGAAGGCCGGGGCATGGGGCTGGCGATGCCGGCCGAGACCAATGGCTATCCGGGCCCGCGCCACGTGCTCGAGCTGGCCGACGCGATCGGGCTCAGCGCGGACCAGCGCGCGCGGACCCAGGCTCTGTTCGACGCGATGCGCGGCGACGCGCAGCGTCTCGGCGCCCGCCTGCTGGCCGAGGAAGCCGCGCTCGACGGCCTGTTCAGCGGGCATCGCGCGACGCCGGCCCTGCTCGAGGCGGCCGCGCGGCAGATCGGCGAGACCGAAGCGGCCCTCAAGGTGACCCATTTGCGCACCCATCTCGCGATGATGGACATCCTCACCCCGGACCAAGTGGCCCGCTACGCCGCGGCGCGGCGCGCGGGCGGCGGTTCGGGCCGCACCCGACCGGCCCCCGATGCGCCGGCCCCGGCGAGCCACGCGCATTGAGCCGGAGACTCCCTTTGTGCGGCGGCCCGCTCGAGGCTAAAGAGAAGCCGTGACCGCTCGCCGCCTCCTTTCGCTGTTGGCGCTGCTCGCGCTGCTGGCCACGCCCTTCGGCCATATGAAGGCGAGCGCGCATGGCGAAGCGCACGCGGCCGCCGCCCCTTGCCACGGCAGTCCGCCGGCCCCGGGAAAGGCCGACAGGTGCGCGATCGACT
>Ga0070686_100001050_pt1 | contig 15900 bp, 17 predicted proteins | sample KBSS23LmetaG_FD_65654 | JGI IMG/M metagenome (GOLD analysis project Ga0070686, IMG submission 65654) | Switchgrass rhizosphere microbial communities from Kellogg Biological Station, Michigan, USA - KBS S2-3L metaG | ecosystem: Host-associated > Plants > Roots > Rhizosphere ... | reverse complement strand
CAAGCCGCAAGCCTCAAGCCGCAAGCCTCAAGCCGCAAGCCTCAAGCCGCAAGCCTCAAGCCGCAAGCCTCATTGGGCGACAAAGCTGACATTCACCTTCATGTGTACGTCGACCGGCGTGCAGTTCAGAAAGGTCGTGCTGAACTCCCACTGCCGCACCGCCTCGATCGCCGCGGCGTCGAGTTCCGGGTCGGCGCCGGTGACGACGCTGACCTCGGTCACCGTGCCGTCGGTGCCGATCACCGCCTCGAGGACGACCTCGCCGCCAACCTTCGCCGCGCTGAGCCGCTCCGGGTACTTCGGCTTGACGTCGACAACTTTCATCGGCTGCTTGATGTTGCCGCCGATCGGGCCGCCGCCGCCCTGCGCCGCGCACTGCTCGATGATCTCGCGACGCTTGTTCTGGGCGCGCTCGCGATATTCGGCGCGCGCGTCCACGTTTGCGGGTGCCGACCGCGACGGTCCGCTCGTGATCCGGATCGTTTCCTGGAGAGAGGCAAGCTGCAACTGCATCGTCCGATCGAGGTCGCGGCCGACGATGGTGATCGCGTCCTTCAGCGGCGCGAAGCCGGGTTCGCTCGCGGCCATCGCGTAGTCCCCGTCCGGCAAGCCGACGAACTCGAAGTGGCCGTTGCGATCGCTGCGCACTTCGTACTTCGCGCCGGTCACCTTGTTAGTGAGACCGACGGCGACGTTGGGGAGGACGGCGTTGGTCTGATCCGTGAGCGTTCCGGAAAACGTCGAGAAACGCTGCGCGGCGGCGGCCGCCAGCGACACGGTGAGGGCCATCAGCGCAACAGCCGTTGCGACGCGGGCTGACGAGGTCAACGGGCGGCGATTGAGACGGGCGTTCAGCATGGCGGCAATTCTCCCTTCGAGCGTCGACCGACGAGCCATGGCCGGTGCGGGCAGCACGGCCCGCGGTCGCGTGAGCGTCCGCGCCAGGTCCACGAGATGCGCGGCATAGTCGGTGGCGTCGACGCCGGCGCCGAGCACGGCATCGTCGCAGGCATGTTCGCTCTCGCGCTGCAGGCGGCGGCACGCCAGCCACATGATCGGGTTGAACCAGTTGAGCGCCAGCACGGCGCGGGCGAAGATCTGCACGAGCCAGTCGCCGCGGCGGATGTGCGCCAGCTCGTGGCACAGGACGATCCGCCAGCGCTCGTCGTCCCAGTCACGCGCGGCCGGCGGCAGGACGATCTTCGGTCGGCCGACGCCCCACGTGACGAGCAGCGCCGCATCCGCGCTCTGCAGCAGCGCCACTGGCCGGCGCACGCCGCCGGCGCGCGCGAGCTCGTCGAGAAGGCCAATCCGGCGCGGATCGACGACGCGTGTGGCGGCTCGGCCGATCGCCCGCAACCGGACCAGCCCGACGACGAGCATCAGCGCGCTCAACGCCGCGCCCGCCATCCAGACGAACAGTGGCGCGCCCGCGGCGAGAGACGATCGCGCCGCGGCTCTTCCGTCAGGCTGTTCCGTCGCCGCCACACCCTGCGGCATGATCGTGACGGCCACGACAGCGCCGGGACGAACGACGGCGCGCGGCGGCGCGGAGGAAGCAACCGGAATGTGCCAGGAGGGAACGACGAGCGTGAGCAGCGGCAGCGCCGCGACGCACACCACGCCCATCGTGAGCACCCAGTGGCGGACGGCCGCCGACTGCGTCCGCAGCACGGCGGCGAGGGCGAGCGCCGCGCCGGCCAGCAGCGTCGCCTTGAGCGCGACGTCGAGGGTGAAGATCATCGGCCGCCTCCTTTCCGCGCTTTTGCGACGATGCCGGCGATTCGATCGAGCTCGTCGTCGGACAGCCGCGAGGCGTCCCCGCCGAGCAGCGCCGCGACCACTTTCTCGGTGGAGCCTTCGAAGAACGTGTCGACGAGGTGGCGCAGCGCCGAGCGGCGCGCCGCGTGACGGGCGACGGCCGGCAGGTAGATGTAGCGGAGGCCTTCCTCCTCGTGCCGCACGTGCCCTTTCGATTCGAGGACGCGCAGCTGCGTGCGGACCGTGGAATAGCTGGGATCGCCCGGCAGATCCGCCATCACGTCGTTGGCGGTGGCGCGGCCGCGCCGGTAGAGGATGTCCATGATCTGGCGCTCGCGGCGCGACAGGGCGGGCTGCAGCCGTCTCGTCATGCTAGAAACCTAACACAGATGCTACAAAAATAACACCATGAACATCAGCCGCGGGCGATGCCCCGGTTAGGGGCCCACATGTCGGTCGCCGGCGGTCTGCCGCGGGCGGTCGAGCGCGCCGTCGTCCATCGCTGCCAGGCGCTGCAGATCTTCGCGAAGAATGCCAGCCAGTGGCGCGGCCGGCCGCTGCCGGCGGAGGAAATCGGCGAGTTCCGCGCTCGCGTCAAGGCGGCGGGCATCGCGCCAGTGGTGTCGCACGGCAGCTATCTGATCAATCTCGCCTCCCGCGACGCCGCGCTCCGCCGCCAGTCGCTCGAGGCGATGGGCGACGAGCTCGATCGCGCCGAGGCGCTCGGCCTGCTCGGCGTGGTGCTGCATCCCGGCTGCTACACAGCCGGCGATGCCGCCGGCGGCCTCGCGCTGATTGCCGACGCATTGCTCGAACTGCTCCGCGCGCGGCGCCGTGGCCGCACGATGGTGCTGCTCGAACAGACGGCGGGCCAGGGCACCGCGCTCGGCGCCAGCTTCGGCGAGCTCGCGGCGATCATCGAGGCGATGCACGGCCACGCGCGCGTCGGCGTGTGCCTGGACACGTGTCATCTGCTCGCCGCCGGCTACGACATCTGCTCGCCCGAAGGCTACGCGGCGACGTTCAAGCAGTTCGGAGACCTCGTCGGGTTCGATCGGTTGAAAGTGTTTCACGTCAACGATTCGAAGAAGCCGCTCGGCAGCCGCGTCGATCGTCACGAGCACATCGGCGACGGCTTCCTGGGTCTCGAGCCGTTCCGCCGCATCGTCAACGATCGGCGCTTCCGCGGTTTGCCGATGCTGCTCGAGACGCCGAAGGCGGAGGGAAAAGCGAAAGGCGTGATCGCGGTGGATCCGATGGACGAGCGGAATCTGAATACGTTGCGCGCACTGGTGGGTCGGGCGGGTCGGGCAGGTCAGGCGCGTCGGGCAGGTCGGACGGCCACATGATCAGCGGCTTTGATCGCTGCGTCGCACATGTGAACGAGATCGGGTTTACCCGCGACCAAATAGAGTAGCCGTTCGACCCGCCTGACCCGCCTGACCCGCCTGACCTGCCCGACCTGCCCGACCTACCCGGCCTCTCCGAACACTTCCGCCTCGAAGCGATAGATCGACGCGCCGCGCTGCCAGGCGTCGCGCGGCAGGCCGGCCTTGTGGCACGTGTGGGCGAGAAAGGTTTCGGCGTCCCAGTTCCACTCGGTGGCGACCTGCGGCAGCAGCAGCCCGCGCTGCCAGCCCTGCTCCACGACCAGGCCGTGGCGGCCGACGATGATCTCGCCGGGACCGTGAATCCGCTCCAGCGGCCCGAGCAGCGAGATCTCGATGTCGATCCGTTTGAGTTCGTCGGCGGTGATTGGCGGAAAGCGCGGGTCGGTCGAGGCCGCGGCGACGGCGCAGCGCGGCACCACCTTGCCAAGCGGCTCGTTCGGCTCGATGTGGCCGATGCAGCCGCGGAGATCGCCGTCCTTGTGAAGGGTGACGAAGGCGCCGCCCGCGGCGGCGAGCACGCCGCTCTCGGCAGCGACGTGCGCCGGCGCCGCGCCGACGTAGGCCTGAATCGCTTCGCGCGCGAGCGTCAACAACAGCTGGCGATCGTGATCGCTGGTCATCGTGTGAAGTTCCCGAGCGCGGCGGCGGCGTAGCCGACGACCGCCGACTTGTCGCCGGAGATGTCGCCCGAGTCGGCATACCGCAGCACAGCGGCGTCGCGCGCGCCGGCCAGCCGCGCCGCGCGCATCACCGCAACCGTCGGTCCGCCGCCGCAAGCGTGCTCGGGATTGTCGGCGAGCGCCGCTTGCAACGCGTCGGCGTCGAACCGCTCGACGCAGTCGAGCACCACGCGATCGAGCCGCGAGGCGGTCACCGCGTCGTGATAGTGCGACAAGTCGGTGCTGGCAATGAGCAGCGCGTTGCGGCCGCGGACGGCAGCGGCCAGCGCGTCGGCGAGGGCGCGCGCGGTGTCGGCGGTTTGATAACCCATGACCAGCGGCACAATCGCGGCTGCCGGCGCCAGCCGCGTGAGGAACGGCAACTGCATCTCGAGCGAATGCTCGCGGGCGTGCGCGGCCGGATGTTCGCGGACGATCGGAGATGCGCCGAGCAGCGCCTGCGCGACCGGCTGATCGATCGGCGCGACGCCGTACGGCGTTTCGAAACCGCCGGACGCGTAAATCGAAACGCCGTCGAATCCCACGAAGTGTGACGGCCCGACGAGGATCGCGACGTCGAAGGTTCGGCCGCGCAGCAGCCGGTACGCGTATGCAGCAACCGGGCCGGAGTAGATCAGCCCGGCATGCGGACAGATGAGCGCCGTGACCGTACCCGTCACGTCGCGCCCGTCGCGATCGGCATTCGCCAGGTGGCCATCGACGGCGGCGCCAAGCGCCGCCGCAGTGCCTGGATACCAGCTGCCCGCGACCGCCGCTCTCCGAATTCCACCCATTGCTGATTGCTGAAGGCTGATTGCTTATTTATGGATGAAGGCGTTTACGGATGCTTGTCATGGAGGAATTCTGTCGCATCAACGCTCCAATGAATAGATCAGCAATAAATCAGCAATCAGCCCTCAGCAATCAGCAATTTGTGCCCGTGCTAGCATTTCGGCGTGCCGACGGCATTCACCCCAGCGGACGTCGCGAAGATTGCCGCGCTGGCGAATCTCGAGCTCGACGCCGCCGAACTGGACATCTTCGCGCGCCAGCTCGGCGAGATCCTCGCCTACGCGGATCAGGTCCAACAGATTGATACCACCGGCGTTCCGCCGACCGCGAGCGTCGTGATGCGCCACGCCGCGGATCGCGCTGACGAGACGCGCCCGTCGCTCGATCGCGACGCCGCGCTCGCCAACGCGCCGGACGCCGCGTTCGACGCCGGCCTGTTCCGGGTGCCGCGAGTGATCGGATGAGCCTGCGAGATCTGCGCGAGGCCATCCGGTCCGGCGAGCGATCCGCGGCCGACGTCTGCCGCGACGCCCTCGCGCGCATCGAGGCGCTGAATCCATCCCTCAACGCCTTCAACACTGTCGCCGCCGATCGCGCAATGGCGCGGGCGGAGGCGATCGACCGCGATCGGCCTCGCTGGCGCGACGCGCCGCTGGCCGGCGTTCCGGTCGCGGTCAAGGACAACATCTGCACCCGCGATCTGCGGACCACCGCCTCGTCGCGGATGCTCGAACATTTCGTGCCGCCGTTCAGTGCCACCGCCGTCGAGCGGCTCGAAGCCGCCGGTGCGATCGTCATCGGCAAGACCAACTGCGACGAGTTCGCGATGGGCTCGTCGAACGAGACCTCGGCATTCGGCCCGGTCCACAATCCGTGGTCGCTCGAGCGTACGCCGGGCGGCACGAGCGGCGGCTCCGCCGCGGCAGTCGCTGCGCGGATCGTGCCGGCGGCCCTGGGATCCGACACCGGCGGTTCGATCCGTCAGCCGGCGTCGCTCTGCGGCGTCGTCGGCCTCAAGCCGACCTACGGCCGGGTCTCACGCTTCGGTTTGATCGCTCACGGCTCGTCGCTCGATCAGATCGGGCCGATCGCGACCAGCGCCTACGACGCGGCGGCACTGCTCGGCGTCGTCGCCGGCGGCGACGCGGCCGACTCGACCAGCGCGCCCGAGGCGGTGCCCGATTACACGGCGGCGCTCACCGGCGATATCCGCGGAACGCGGATTGGCGTCCCGCGCGCGCTGACCGAGCAGGGCATCGATGCCGACGTCGCGACGGCGAACGCCGAGGCGCTCGACCTGCTCGCCTCGCGCGGCGCGGCGCTCGTCGACGTCGACCTGCCGCACGCGAAGTTCGCAACGCCGGTGTACTACCTGGTGTCGACCGCCGAAGCGAGCTCGAATCTGGCGCGTTACGACGGCGTGCGCTACGGATTCCGCGTCGACGCGCCGGCCGACCTGCGATCGATGTACGCGCGGACCCGCGCGCTCGGTTTCGGCCGCGAGGTGAAGCGCCGCATCATGCTCGGCACCTATGTGTTGAGCGCCGGTTATTACGACGCCTACTATCTCAAGGCGCAGCAGGTCCGCACGCTGATTCTGCGCGACTACGACCGCGCCTTCGAACGCGTCGATGTCGTCGCCATGCCGACCAGCCCGGTCCCGGCGTTCCGGCTCGGCGAGCGCGTCGCCGATCCGCTGCAGATGTATCTCATCGACGTCTTCACCGTCAGCGCCAACCTGACCGGCCTGCCGGCGATCAGCATCCCGTGCGGTTTCACCGGCGACGGCCTGCCGATCGGCCTGCAGCTCACCGGGCGGCGCTTCGACGAAGCGGCGCTGCTGCGCGTCGCCGACGCCTTTGAACGCGACACGACATGGTCGACACGCCAGCCGCCGACGCCGAGCCGCTGAAGGCCGCCGACTGGACGACGCTCAGCGACGAGAAGCTGCTCGAGGTCCGGATGTGCGACCTCCACGTCGCGATCGAGGGGACCGAGCTGGAGCCGCGAATCGCCGAGTTGAACACCGAGCTCGAGACGCGCGGCCTGAGCTTCAGGCCGCATTACTATCTGTCCGACGAGTGGTTCACGCCGGACGGCGTGCCCGGCATCGCGATTCCGTTTTATCTCGCGCATCCGCGGCTGGCGAAGCTCGAACACAACTTGATGCTGGAGGTGGAAGGCGGCGACGCCGAGTCGTGCCTGCGGATCCTTCGTCACGAAGCGGGACATGCGATCGACAACGCCTACCAGCTGCGGCGGCGGCCGATCCGGCGGCGGCTGTTCGGCAACCCGGCGACGGAATATCCCGAGTACTACACGCCGAAGCCCTACAGCAAGAGCTTCGTGCAGCACCTCGATCATTGGTACGCCCAGAGCCATCCCGACGAAGACTTCGCCGAGACCTTCGCGGTGTGGCTGGATCCGCAGGGGATGTGGGCGACACGCTATGCCGGCTGGCCGGCGCAGCGAAAGCTCGAGTACATGGACAAGCTGATGCGCGAGCTGGCGCGCAAGCGTCCGGTGGTCACCACCCGGCGGACTGTCGATCCGCTGTCGCGCCTGAAAAAGACGCTCGGCGAGCACTATCGCAAGAAGCGCGAGCATTACGGCCTCGATCATCCCGACTTCTACGAAAGCGACCTCCGCAACCTGTTCTCCGATGCGCCGCAGTACGCGAAGAACATGTCGGCGGCACGGTTCGTCCGCCGCATCCGCCGCGACGTCCGCAGCACGGTCGCCAGCTTTACCGACAGCTACCAGTACACGATCGACCAGCTGCTCTCGAAGATCATCGAGCGCTGCCGCGAGCTCAACCTGCGGCTCACCGACAGCGAGGAGGCAACCAAGATCGATTTCATGGTGTTTCTCACCGTGCAGACGATGAACTACCTGCATAGCGGGAGGCACAGGGTCGCGCTATGAGCGTCAACAAGCTGCGCGTCGTCGCGCTGGTCCATCGGCACCTGATTCCGCCGGCGACGATCGAGGAAGGTACCGACATCACCGCAGCGCCGTGGCGCACCGAGTACGACGTGGTCTCGACGTTGACGACAATGGGCCATGAAGTGCAGGTGCTCGGGGTCCACGACGATCTCGGCGAGATCCGCCGCCTCGTCACCGAGTGGAAGCCGCACATCGCCTTCAACCTGCTCGAAGGCTTCGACGACATCGTCATCTTCGACCAGAACGTCGTGTCGCACCTCGAGCTGCTGAAGCTCGCCTATACCGGGTGCAATCCGCGCGGCCTGCTGCTGGCGCGAGACAAGTCGCTGTCCAAGAAGCTGCTCGCCTACCACCGCATCCCGGTGCCGGAGTCGGACGTCGCGCGCATCGGCAAGCCGTTCCGTCGCGCCAAGCGGCTGTCATTTCCGCTGATCGTCAAGTCGTTGACCCAGGAAGCGTCGATCGGCATCTCGCAGGCGTCGGTCGTCGACACCGACGAGAAGCTCAAGGAGCGCGTGCAGTTCATCCACGAGAGCATCGGCACCTCGGCGATCGTCGAGCAGTACGTCGAAGGGCGCGAGCTGTACGTCGGCATCCTCGGCAACCACACGCTGCAGGCGATGCCGGTCTGGGAGCTGTTCTTCACCAACATGCCGGAAGGGTCGCGGCGGATCGCCACTGATCGCGTCAAGTGGAGCGTGAAGTACCAGAAGAAGTACGGGATCGACAGCGGCATCGCCAAAGACCTGACCGATTCGGTCTGCGAAGGCATCCAGCACCTGTGCAAACGCACCTACCGCGCGCTCGAGTTGAGCGGGTATGCGCGCATCGATTTGCGGCTGGAGGAGAACGGCAACGTCTGGGTGCTCGAGGCCAACCCCAACCCGCAGATCGCGCGCGGCGAGGACTTCGCGGCGTCGGCCGAGAAAATCGGTCTCAGCTACGAAGGGGTGCTGCAGCGGATCATCAATCTCGGACTGCGCTGGCAGCCGGAGAGCGTCGCGTGAAGACGACGCGGAAGGTCGAGCCGCAGCCGATGCCGGCGCTCGCTGCCTCGATCGAGCCGTCATGCAGCCCGATGATGTGATCCGCGATCGCCAGGCCGAGTCCGAGCCCTGACGTCGACGTCGATGCCGTACGGTCGCCCTGACGGAACCGTTCGAAGACGTGCGGCACGAGTTCCGGAGGCATCCCGCAGCCAGTATCGCGAACCGTGATCTCCGCCGTCGCCGCCGACTGGTGCAGCTCCACCGTCACACGCCCGCTCGGCGGCGTGAACTTGATCGCGTTCGTCAACAGGTTGCAGACCGCCTGCTTCAGGCGATCGTAGTCGCCGTCGAACATGTACGCGCCAGGCTGACGGTCGATCTCAATCTCCAGCTGTTTCCCTTCGGCGGCGAGCCGGACCGTTTCGACCGCCGCATCGACGACGCCGCCAAGATCGATCGGCGTCCGGGTGACGCTCATCTTGCCGGTCACGATCCGTGACGCGTCCAGCAGGTCTTCGACCAGCCGCCGCTGCGCAACGGTGTTGCGCTCGATGGCGTCGACGGCGCGGGTCGCGCCGCCTTCGCGCAGAGTACCCGCTTTCAGCATGCTCACCCAGCCCTGGATCGCGTTCAGCGGCGTCCGGAGCTCGTGCGACAGCGCGGCGACGAACTCGTCCTTGCTGCGGCTGGCCGCTTCAGCCTCCCGCCGCGCCGCCTGCTCCGCCTCGAGCAGTTGCTGCCGTTCGTCCGCGCCGCGCCGCAATTCGATCGCCAGCGCGGTGGTGCGGGTGACGAGCTCCACCAGATTCAGGTCATCAACCGATGGCAGGCGCGGTTCGCGGTAATACAACGCGAACGTGCCGAGCACGCGGCCGGTCGACGCGATGATTGGCGCCGACCAGCAGGCCCGCAGGCCGAACGGCGCGGCGAGATGACGAAAGCCTTCCCACAGCGGATCGGTGTCGATGTCGGCGACGACGACGCGCTCGCCGCGATAAGCAGCAGTGCCGCACGAGCCGGCGGTAGGTCCGACGCGCGAGCCGTCGAGCGCGCGATCGTATTCCTCTGGCAGGCCGGCGCTGGCGCCGTGCCGCAGCACGCCGTGCGCCTCGTCGAGAAGCAAGATCGACGGCAGGAAGCCGTCCACCGAGCAGGCGCGCACTGAGGTGACGATCATCTCGAGCACGTCGCGCAGAGTGTCGCCGCGCGCCAGTTGCTCGAGAATCAGCTTCTGCGCGTCGAGCAGCCGCCGCGCGCGCACCTCGGCGGTCGACTCGCGGACCAGCGCGATGACGGCGGTCACGGCGCGGTCGTCGGCAACCGGCAGATAGGTGACGCTCCAGTGACGGGCTTCGTGCGATTGGTGCGCACGTGCGCCCGCCATCTGGTAATCGATGAGCGGCTTCCCGGTCGCGAAGACGTGACGGAGAGCGCCGCTGATGACCTCGGCGAGATCGGGAATGACGTCGCCGACACTGCGGTTGAGAAAAGCGTCGCGCGGGAGCTGGTGTATCGACGCGAACGCTTCGTTGACCTCGACGTACCTCAAGTCGCAGTCGTAGACGGCGACGGGCAGCGGCGATCCGCCAATGGCTGCATACAGCGCCGCGTCGATCGGAGCACTGGACGCCATGGGGCCTGCGAGACGAAAGTCGGCGCGGATTCTAACACGTCGCACCACCGCCCACCGCCGCAGGCGACTCAGCCCCGCGGCCGCGAGGAACGGCTTGGATTATCCGCGTACGGGGTATGCGGGTCTCGACGCGCGGACGATTGCCCAGATGAACAGGCCGACGAGCGCGAACGGCAGGAGCGGGAGCAGCAGCACGAGGAAGACCGCGAACCCGGCGACGAGCAGCGCGCCGACGGCGACGATCGCGATGATCGGCGCGAGAACGAGGAGGAACGTCAGCTTGATGACCGCGCGGATCAGCAGGACCGGCAGGAACAGCAGCGTGAACGGAAGGAGGAGCAGGCCGAACAGGATGCCGAAGAAAATCCGAAACGGCAGGGTGAGCAACCACAACACGGGTCACGCTCCTGCCGTTTATTTACGTGCCGCTTGCTCCAGGAGTTCCGGGGCGCGGAGCTGATCGGCCGGTCCACGCGGCGCCGTCGGCGCGAAGTAGACCATCGGCTGCTGGCTGATGCGCTCGTCGAGGCTCTTCACCACCATCGCCTTGCCGCCAGCCGTCCGCTTCGTCTTCGTGAAGCCGACGACGACGCAAAAACCGATGAACAGGATGAGCACGAAGATGGTGCTCGAGGCGAGCCCCTGCAGCGTGCCGATCGCAATCTGGGCGACGTCGCCGGTCATCCCTCTGCTCCGTCGACCTGCGGCGGCTTCGGCTCCGGCACGTCGTAGTAGACGAGCCCGCGCTTGACTTCCTCCATCGCGACGCGCTCCGCCTTGTGCGGCAGCTGCGTGTCCTCGCCGAGCCGCGGCCGCGCGCCGCGGCGCAACTGCTTGGCGCGCAGCGCGGCGACGTCCACGAACAGGAAGCGGCTCTGAATCGGGGGTAACGGCTCCGCCGGGATTTTCGGTTCGTCGGCCGGTTCGGTCTGGTCAGGTAGCTGCGTCGTCTCGTCCATGCAGCCTTAGACAGTAGCACGCAAGGTAGAAACGGGAAAAGGCAGGGTCGCCCCTGCCTTTGCCCCTTCGCCGAGATCAGTAATCACTCTCCGGGCCGCCGGGCGGCACCGGCGCCGGCTTCTGCTTCTCCGGAATCTCAGAGACCAGCGCTTCGGTCGTCAACAGCAGCGCGGCAATCGACGATGCGTTGGTGAGCGCCGTGCGGACGACTTTCGTCGGGTCGATCACCCCGGCCTTGACGAGGTCTTCGTAGGTTTCGGTCTGCGCGTTGAAGCCCCAGAACGGTTCCTTCGACTCGCGCACTTTCGACGCGACGATCGACCCTTCGAGGCCGGCGTTGGTCGCGATCCAGCGGCACGGCTCCTCGCAGGCGCGCCGCACGATCTCGACGCCGAGCCGCTCGTCCGGATCGAGCGACGGCTCTTTGGCTAGCCCCTCGAGCGCCGCCGACGCGCGCAGCAGCGCGACGCCGCCGCCCGGGACGATGCCTTCCTCGACCGCCGCTTTCGTGGCATGCATGGCATCCTCGACGCGCGCCTTCTTCTCTTTCATCTCGGACTCGGTGGCGGCGCCGACCTTGATCACCGCGACGCCGCCGACCAGCTTGGCGAGCCGTTCCTGCAGTTTTTCGCGGTCGTAGTCGGACGTGGTGTCCTCGATCTGGGCGCGGATCTGTTTGACGCGACCCTCGATCGCCTTTTTCGACCCGGCTCCCTCGATGATCGTCGTGTTGTCCTTGTCGACGACGACGCGCTTGGCGCGGCCGAGATCGTCGAGCGTCAGGCTCTCGAGCTTCAGCCCGAGGTCCTCGGTGATCGCCCGCCCGTTGGTCAGGATGGCGATGTCCTCGAGCATCGCCTTGCGGCGATCGCCATAGCCGGGCGCTTTCACCGCCGCAACGCGCAGCGTGCCGCGCAGCTTGTTCACGACGACGGTTGCCAGCGCTTCACCCTCGACGTCTTCGGCGATCATCAGCAGCGGCTTGCCCGCCTGCGCGACGCGCTCGAGCATCGGCAGCAGGTCTTTGAGGTTGGAGATCTTCTTCTCGTGGATCAGGATCAGCGGCTCTTCGAGGACGACTTCCATGCGCTCGGGGTCGGTGACGAAATAGGGCGAGAGGTAGCCGCGGTCGAACTGCATGCCTTCGACCACGTCCAGCGACGTCTCCATTGTCCGCGCCTCTTCGACCGTGATGACGCCGTCCTTGCCCACGCGATCCATCGCTTCGGCGATGATCTTGCCGATCGTCTCGTCGCTGTTCGCGGAGATCGTGCCCACCTGTGCGACCATGTTGCCGCTGACCGGCTGGCTCAGCGTCCGCAGCGACGCCACGGTCTTCTCGACGGCACGGTCGATGCCGCGCTTCACGCCCATCGGGTTGGCGCCGGCGGCGACGTTCTTCGCGCCTTCGCGAATCATCGCCTGCGCGAGCACCGTCGCGGTGGTCGTGCCGTCGCCGGCCACGTCCGACGTCTTGCTCGCGACCTCGCGGACCATGCGCGCGCCGAGGTTCTCGAGCGGATCGGCGACGTCGACTTCCTTCGCCACCGTCACGCCGTCCTTGGTGATCGTCGGCGAGCCATATTTCTTGTCGATGACGACGTTGCGGCCCTTGGGGCCGAGCGTCACCTTCACGGCGTCGGCGAGCTGGTTGACGCCGCGCATCAGCGCGTGCCGCGCGTCTTCCTTGTACACAATCTGCTTGCCTGCCATGGGTGCCTCCTACACCGTCGCGAGCTGATGCTCGGTGACGCCCTCCGCCACGCCGAGCACTTCTTCTTCGCGCAGAATCAGGTACTCCTGGCCTTCGAATTTGATTTCAGTCCCGGCGTACTTGCCGATGAGGACGTAGTCGCCGGCCTTGACGTCGAGCGGAAACACCTCGCCCTTGTCGTTCACACGGCCGTTGCCGACGGCAACCACTCTGGCGGTCTGGGGTTTTTCCTTGGCGGTATCGGGGATGATGATCCCGCCGATGCGCTGCTCGGGTTCTTCGATGCGCTGGACGAGGATCCGATCGCGCAATGGACGCACCTGCATTGCGTACCTCCTGGTCGTGAGCGTGAGCTGTCAGAAAACGTGAACGTGACCGGTCAGGCCAATCGGGCCGGTCGGGCGGGTCGGAGGATCGATCATTCCGACCTGCCCGACCGGCCCCACCTGCCTGACCTGCCGAGCCGACGAGCGTCGGCCGGGCCTCTATCGTTACGCGGCGACGTCGACCTTGATCGTCCGCGGCCTGGCTTCCTCGCGCAGAGGAATGCGCACGGTGAGAACGCCGTCCTTGTACTCGGCCGACACCCGATTCGGGTCGACCGTCTGCGGCAGCGAGAACGAACGGCTGAACGAGCCGTAGCGGCGCTCGACGTGGTGGTACTGCTCGTCCTTCACATCGGCCGCGGCCTTCTTCTCGCCCTTGATGGTCAGCACGAAGTTCTCGATGTTGATGTCGATGTCGTCACGTGACATCGCCGGGAGCTCGGCCTTCAGTACGATCTCCTGGTCACCGGTCTGAAAAATGTCCACCGGCGGCATCCACGTGCTCGGCGCCGAGAACCCGAAGTCGCGGAACGGATCCCAACGAACGATGGTCATGATTGTTCTCCTTGTTAAAAAACTGACCGGTCTGGCGGGCCGGGCGCGGCGGAGAGCCTTCCTCCGACCTGCCTGACCTGCCTGACCTGCCCGACCTAACGCGTCTCCGCGTATTCCGCGTCGACGACTTCTGCATCCTTCACGTTGCTCGATTGCTGGCTCCCGGCCGACGCGTCGGCCGCGGGGGCCTGCGCCTGTTTGTAGAGCTGCTCGGCGATCGCGTGCGATGCGCGCTGCAGCTCCTCGGTCGCTTTCCGGATCGCCGTGAGATCGTCGGTCTGCGCGACACGCCTCGCCTCGGCGATCGCCGCCTCGATGGTCGAGAGCTCGCCGACCGCGATCTTCGTGCGGTTGTCGTTGACGGTCTTCTCGACCTGATAGGCGAGCGAATCGGCCTGATTGCGCGCGTCGATCAGATCCCGCCGCGCCTGGTCTTCCGAAGCGTGGCTCTGCGCATCCTTCACCATCCGCTCGACGTCGGCCTTCGACAGTCCGCTCGAGCCGCTGATTGTGATCTTCTGCTCCTTGCCGGTCGCCATGTCCTTCGCCGAGACGTTGACGATGCCGTTGGCGTCGATGTCGAACGCGACCTCGATCTGCGGCACGCCGCGCGGCGCCGGCGGCAGGCCGACGAGGTGGAACTTGCCGAGCGTGCGGTTGTCGCGCGCCAGCGGCCGTTCGCCCTGGAGCACGTGGACCTCGACGTTCGGCTGGTTGTCGGTGGCCGTCGAAAAGATCTCGCTCTTGCGCGTCGGGATCGTCGTGTTGCGCGGAATCAGCGTCGTCATCACGCCGCCGAGCGTCTCGATCCCGAGCGACAGCGGGGTCACGTCGAGGAGCAGCATGTCCTTGACGTCGCCGGTCATCACGCCGCCCTGCACCGCCGCACCGACCGCGACCACTTCGTCAGGGTTCACGCCCTTGTGCGGTTCCTTGGCGAAGAACTCGCGCACCAGCTGCTGGACTTTGGGCATTCGCGTCGAGCCGCCGACCAGCACCACTTCGTCGATCGTCTTCGGATCGACGCCGGCGTCGGCCAGCGCCTGTTTCACCGGCGCCATGGTCCGCTGCAGCAGGTCGTCGACGAGCGATTCGAGCTTCGCGCGCGTGAGCTTCACCTGCAGGTGCTTCGGGCCGCTGGCGTCGGCGGTGACGAACGGCAGGTTGATCTCGGTCTCCATCGCCGTCGACAGCTCGATCTTGGCTTTCTCGGCGCCTTCCTTCAGGCGCTGGAGCGCCATGCGGTCCTTCGAGAGATCGATGCCCTCGTTCTTCTTGAACTCGGAGACCAGCCACTCGATGACCCGGTCGTCGAGATCGTCGCCGCCGAGATGCGTGTCGCCGTTGGTCGCCTTCACCTCGACGACCCCCTCGCCCACCTCGAGGACCGAGATGTCGAAGGTGCCGCCGCCGAAGTCGTACACGGCGATCGTTTCGTCCTTCTTCTTGTCGAGCCCGTAGGCGAGCGCCGCCGCGGTCGGCTCGTTGATGATGCGCAGGACGTTGAGGCCGGCGATCGTGCCGGCATCCTTGGTCGCCTGCCGCTGCGCGTCGTTGAAGTAGGCCGGCACGGTAATCACCGCGTCGGTCACTTTCTCGCCGAGGTAGTCCTCGGCCGCCTGCTTCAACTTGCCGAGGATCATCGCGGAGATCTCGGGCGGTGAATAGCGCTTGCCGCGCGCTTCGACCCAGGCGTCGCCGTTGTCGGCGCGCACGACCTTATAGGGGACGCGCGTCGCTTCGCTCGCCACCTCGTCGTGCTTCCGGCCCATGAAGCGCTTGATCGAGAAAATCGTGTTTTCGGGGTTGGTAACCGCCTGGCGCTTCGCGACCTGACCGACGAGCCGTTCACCGTCCTTGGTGAGACCGACCACCGACGGCGTCGTGCGCGCGCCTTCCTGATTGACGATGACGGTCGGCTGACCGCCTTCCATAACGGCAACGACTGAGTTCGTCGTCCCGAGGTCGATGCCGATCACTTTGCCGGTTGCGGGCATGTAGGTGTCCTCGATTCTTGAAAAACTGAAACGAGTATACGAACTATTTGAGTGTTCGTCAAGCATCTTTTCTGAGTGTATTGAACTCACCTACTAACTCACGGTACAGCTTCAAGTTAGCCGGACGATATGCCATCATTCGCCTATGCGTCCCCGCATTCACGCGCTCGCGATTCC
>Ga0070686_100001049_pt1 | contig 15911 bp, 18 predicted proteins | sample KBSS23LmetaG_FD_65654 | JGI IMG/M metagenome (GOLD analysis project Ga0070686, IMG submission 65654) | Switchgrass rhizosphere microbial communities from Kellogg Biological Station, Michigan, USA - KBS S2-3L metaG | ecosystem: Host-associated > Plants > Roots > Rhizosphere ... | reverse complement strand
CTCACCGTCTCGGCCGAGATCGTCGCCCAGGCGAAGGCCGACAAGGTCACCGTGTTCAAGAAGAAGCGCCGCCACAATTACCGCCGCAAGCGCGGCCATCGCCAGCAGCTGACGATCCTCAAGATCGTCGCGATCGGCGGCAAGAAGGCGGAAAAGAAGGCCGACAAGGCCGAGGCGGCGCCGGCCCCCAAGGCTGAAGACGCGAAGCCCGCCAAGGCGACCAAGGCTCCGAAGGCCGAGGCGCCCGCCGAGGCGAAGCCCGAAGCCCCGCTGAAGGCCGCCGCGACCAAGGCGGCGCCCGCCGAGAAGCCGGCGAAGAAGGCTTCGACAAAGAAGCCCGCCGCTGATAAGGGCGCGTAAAGGTTAGAGAGTTAGAGAAGACACATGGCACATAAGAAAGCAGGCGGCTCGTCGCGTAACGGCCGCGATTCTCAGAGCAAGCGCCTCGGCGTGAAGAAGTTCGGCGGCGAGAGCGTCGTCGGCGGCAACATCATCGTGCGCCAGCGCGGCACCAAATATTATCCGGGCGCCAATGTCGGCATCGGCCGCGACCATACCCTGTTCGCGCTTACCGACGGCCGAGTCGCGTTTCGCGACGGCAAGCTCGGCCGCAAGTTCGTGTGCGTGGACATGCCGGCGAGCGAAGCGAAATAGGGACAGCCGAGAAAGGGCGGTCCCGGGAGGGGCGGCCCAGGTTCCGATGAGGAACCAGATGAGGGAGAGGTCGCCGGACCTCTCCTTTTTCATATCTCCCTCGAAATGGCGTGTCGCCGTCCTGCAACCCTTCGGGGCCAGGGGACGGCATCGAGAGGAGAAGCAAGATGTTCGCGAGGACCCAGAGACTGACGCTCCGCCCCGGCTGGCCCGAGGACGCGCCCGCCGTCGCGCGCGCGATTGGCCATGAAGCGGTCGTGCGGATGCTCGCCAAGGCGCCCTGGCCCTACCGCCTCGCCGACGCGCAGGCCTTCCTCTCGCGCCCGCGCAGCGCCAGCGAGGCCTTCTTCCTGATCCTCAGCCATGAGGAGCCTTATCCGCGCCCGATCGGCGGGATCGGCCTCGCCCCGGACGAGGAGGGCCACGAGCTCGGCTACTGGCTGGCGCCCGAGGCCTGGGGACGCGGCTATGCGACCGAGGCCGGCCGTGCGGTGGTGGAGATCGCCCGCCATGCGCTCGGCCTCAGGCGGCTCCAGAGCGGCCATTTCCTCGACAATCCGGCCTCGGGGCAGGTGCTGCAGAAACTGGGCTTCCGCGCCACCGGCAAGGTCAAGGGCCGCTACAGCGCCGGGCGCGGCGCGATCGCGCCCTGCCGCCTGTTCGAGCTGGACCTCGGCGAGGAAGCGGACGCCGCCGACACCCGCGCGCTCGCGGCGTAAGCGACGATCCGGGGCGGCCATGTGCCGCCTCGGCCTTGCCGCAATGGCGGGTGCCCCTTAGGCTCGGCGGATGATCATGAAGACGATGTGGACGCTGACCAAGCGTGAGCAGCTCGGAACGATCGACGGGCTCAACCTCTTCTTTGGGGCGCTGCTTGGCGCCAATCTCGGCACGCTGGGTACCCTTTCGCTTTACGAATACGGCGTTCTGATCCTGTTGCTCGCCGGCATGGTCGTAACGATCCGGCTGGTCAGCACCTCGGAGCGACGGATCTATTCCCTCGCCCTGCTCGCTTTCTATCTCGCGATTGTCGGGGCGATCCTGTTCGTTCCCGGTCTCCAGCCAAAGGGCCTGGCCGTGGCCGATCTCCACCGCCTTGCAGTGACTTTGGCCATCTGGGTCGCGGCGGTTCTGTTTATCGAACTCTACCCGACGGTGGGCGCCGGCAAGGATCAGGCGTAGGCCTCGGCCGGCATTGCGGCGAGCTTCTGCTCCGCTCTGGCGATCAGGCCGCGGTCGTCCTGGTTCCAGGGGTGGAAGCCGGGCATGAAGAAGGCGAGCCAGGCGCCGAGGATCTTGCGCATCATCCCCGGCCGCACCCAGGCGAACCAGAGCATCCGCGCCCAGGCGCGCACGCCGGTGATGCCGTCCTGGCGGAGCAGTTCGAGCGTGCCGAGCGAGCGGTCGACGACGAAGTTGCGGGTGACGAACAGCATCACCTTGGCCTTGATCTTCCAGCGCTTCCAGCGGGTGAGGCCGCGGGTCGCGTGCAGCCAGGTGTCGTAGGCGACCGCCTTGTGCTCGATCTCCTCGATCGCGTGCCAGCGCCAGAGCGCGGCGCTTTCGGGATCGGCCCGTTCGAGGTGGCGGGGGTTGCCGAGCAATTGGTGAGCGAGGATCGCGGTGAAATGCTCGAGGCACATGGTCGCGGCGAGGTTGACGATCGGGGGGCGGGCGCGGCTGATCGAGAGCCGCCATTCGACCCGCGCCTCGAGCGCCGACATGTCGTAGCCGGCCTCGACCGCGCGCTTGTTGAACTGGACGTGCTCGCGGCTGTGCATCACCTCCTGGGTGACGAAGGCCTTGATCTCCTCCGCGAGCTTGGGGGGCGTGCCCTCGCGGAACAGGCGGACGCTTTCGACGAAATAGGCCTCGCCCTTCGGAAAGGTCGCGGAGAGGGCATTGTAATAAGCGGTGGCGACGGGATCGCCGCCGAGCCACCAGCGATCCTGCGCCATGCCGCGCCCGAAACGCCGGTCGCGCGGGGTGATCGTGAGGTCCTGGGGTGTCGTTGCGCGCGCCATCGTGTATCTCCGCTTCAGACACGCAAATAGCATTATTAACACAAATGTCAATACGTGAGCGCCTGACCCCCGAAATGAGCCGCGCCGGCGCGCTCGAGGCCGCGCGCGCCCTGCTGATCGAGCAGGGGCCGCAGGCGGTGACGCTGAAGGCGGTCGCGGCCAGGGTCGGCAAGACCCACGCCAACCTGCTCCACCATTTCGGCTCCGCGGCGGGCCTCCAGGCCGCCCTGGCCGAGCTGATCAGCAGCCGGGTCTGCGCCGGCATCGAGCGGGCCGTCCAGCGCGCCCGCGCCCACCAGGCCGATCCGATCGAGATCGTCGACCGGGTGTTCGACGCGTTCGGCAAGGAAGGCGCCGGCGCGCTCGCCGCCTGGATGATCCTTTCGGGCAATCGCGATGCGCTGGATCCGGTGCTCGATGCGATCCACCAGCTCGTCGATCACCTGCGCGCCGGCCATGAGGACCGGCCGGTGACCGAGACGACCCTTTGGATCGTGCTCGTCGCGATGGGCGATTCGCTGCTGGGCGACGAGATGGCCGAATCGCTCGGCCTCGGCCGGGACAAGGCGCGCGAGATCGTGCGCCGGCTGCTGCTCGCCACGACGCGGCTCGGAGAAGGAGGCAGGCCATGATGAGCGGCGCCCATGCGATGATCTTCAGCGCGGACCCGGAGGCCGACCGCGCCTTCCTGAAGGACGTGCTCGAAATACCCTGCGTGGATTCGGGCGGGGGCTGGCTGATCTTCAAGCTGCCGCCCGCCGAGCTCGGCGTCCATGGCGGGGACAATGGCTTCCATCAGCTTTACTTCATCTGCGACGACGTCGAGGGCCTGGTGGCGACGCTCAGCGGCAAGGGCGTGGCCTGCGGGGAGATCGAGGACGAACCCTGGGGCCGGATCACCTATGTGACCCTCCCCGGCGGCGGCAAGCTCGGCATCTACGAGGCGCGGCACGCGCGGCCCTGAAGCCGGCCCCGCCGATGCTTGCCACGTCGCGCCCGAATGAGGGATGAAGCTGGACGCCGAGTCGCGACCATGGGGGGATTTGCGATGAAGACCATTTTCGCCGTTGCCGGATTCGTCCTGCTCGCCGGGAGCGCGCAGGCGCAGCTCACCAACGCCGCGCCCCGGCCGGCGCCCGAGCCCTTCCATGAGACCATGTTCGGCCAGGACATCCAGGACGACTGGCGCTGGATGGAGCGCAGCGACCGCGCGGCCGAGGTCACCGCCTTCATCCGCGCCTCGAGCGAGCACACGGTCGCCGAGCTCGCCGCTTTGCCCGGCCGCGCCCGGCTTCGCGACCGGATCAACGCGGCGACCCAGGCGGGCGTGCGCTACAGCGACGTCCGCCAGGCCGGCGGCGCGCTCTTCTATCGCCGCACCGATCCCGGCGCGCAGCTCGCCAAATTGGTCATGCGCGGCGCAGACGGCGCCGAGCACATCCTCTACGATCCGGAAAGCGGCGGCACGCGGGGGCCGGCGATCAATTCCTACTCGGTTTCGCCCGACGGCCATACCCTCGCCCTCCACACCGCCGCAGGCGGCGGCGAGGTCGGGGCGATCCGGTTCATCGACACCGCGGCCGGCTCGGCGCTCCCGGACCGGCTCGAGCCGGTCTGGGGCGAGTTCGAGGCGCAATGGCTCGACAATCGCACGCTCGCTTATACGCGCATGGCGGCGCGCGCGCCCGGCGTCGACGAGATGCTCAACATGCACGTCCTCGTCCATCGTCTCGGCAGCGGCAGCGGGGACGGCGACGCGATCCTGGGAAGCGGAGTCGCCGGCGCGCCGAATTTCGTGCCGCAGGAATTCCCGAGCGTGGCGACCGCGGAGACCAGCGACTGGGTGGTGGGCGCCGGCAGCGGCGCGCGCGCCGATGCCCGCCTCTTCGTCGCCCGCCGCGCCGACATCATCGCCGGCCATCCGAGCTGGCGGGTGATCGGCGACTATTCCGACCGGCTGGGCGGCGGCGCAATCATCGGCGACTCGCTCTATGTGATCACCACCAACGGCGCCTCCAACGGCAAGCTGCTCCAGCTCGACCTGGCGCGGGGCGGCACCTTGGCCAATGCGCGCGTGGTCATGCCGGAGAGCAACGCCATCTTGCTGGCCGTGGCAGCCGGCGGCGACGGCCTCTATCTCCTCGCCCAGACCGACGGCCTCAGCCGCCTCTTCCACCTGGCGCGCGGCGCGCGGCGGCCGGTCGAGCTCAGGTTGCCGATGCAGGGCAATGCCGTCCTCCTTCAGCCCGCCGGACGGGGCGGCGGCGTCACCTTCGCCATGCAGGACTGGTTCACCGCGGCGCGCTGGTTCCGGGCACGCGGGACCGCGATCACCCCGCTCGGGCTCGATTCCGCTTCCTATGGCGGGATCAGGGGCGCGCGCCAGCTGCGCGAGACCGCGACCAGCGCCGACGGCACCCGCGTGCCGATGGCGATCCTGCTGCCGCCCGCTGCCGGGCCGGCCCGGCCGCTGCCGATGCTGCTCGAAGGCTATGGCAGCTACGGCATCAACAGCGCCGAGCCCTTCTATGCGCAATATCTGTTCGGCCTGCTCGAGACGGGGGGCGCCGTCGCCTTCTGCGGGACCCGGGGCGGCGGCGAGCGCGGCCGCGCCTGGCACGAGGGCGGCCGCTCTGCGAACAAGCCCAATGCCCATGCCGACCTCATCGCCTGCGGCGAACGGCTGGTCCAGCTCGGCCTCACCACGCCCGACCGGATGACCGTGATGGGGACCAGCGCCGGCGGCCTGCTCGCGCCCGCAGCCGCGCTGCGCCGGCCCGATCTGTTCGGCGCGCTGATCTCCAATGTCGGCATCGTCAACGCGACCCGCCTCGGCGCGGCGGAGAACGGCGCCAACCAGTTCGCGGAGATGGGCGACCCCAACAATGCGGAAGGCTTCCGCGCCTTGCTTGCCCAGGACGCCTATCAGATGCTGGGCAGCGCCACCGACATGCCCGACACGTTGATCATTGTCGGCCTTAACGACCATCGGGTGACGCCCTGGTTCTCGGCCAAGTTCGCGGCCCGCGCGCTGAACCGCTTCGGCGATCGCCGGCTGGTGCTGATCCGCACCGATCCGGAGGCCGGGCACGGCATCGGCTCGGCCCGCGGCCAGCTGGTCGAGCAATATGCCGACATGTTCGCTTTCGTGCTGAGCCAGGCCGACGCGGAAGGTTTTGCCCGGCGATGAGATGACGCGGCGGCGATAATCGCTATATCGCCGCCATGCATTTCCTCGATCAGGCCAAGATCTTCATCCGCTCCGGCGCGGGCGGTCCCGGCGCGGTCAGCTTCCGGCGCGAGAAGTTCGTCGAATATGGCGGGCCCGACGGCGGCGACGGCGGCAAGGGCGGCGACATCATCTTCGAGGCGGCCGACGGCCTCAACACCTTGATCGACTTCCGCTACACCCAGCATTTCAAGGCACCCCGCGGGACGGGCGGAGCCGGCGGCAACCGCACCGGCGCCGGCGGCAAGGATCTGGTGATCAAGGTCCCGGCCGGAACCCAGATCCTCTCCGACGACAAGGAGCATGTGCTCGCGGACCTCACCGAGGTGGGCCAGCGCATCGTCCTCTTGAGGGGCGGCGACGGCGGCCGCGGCAATGCCAGCTACAAGACCTCCACCAACCGCGCGCCCCGCCAGCACGGCACCGGCTGGCCGGGCGAGGAGCTCTGGGTGTGGCTGCGGCTCAAGCTGATCGCCGATGCGGGCCTGGTCGGCCTCCCCAATGCGGGCAAGTCCACCTTCCTGAACGCGGTCTCCAACGCCAGGGCCAAGGTCGGCGACTATCCGTTCACCACCTTGCATCCCAAGCTCGGGGTGGTGCGGCACAAGGCGGTCGATTTCGTGCTCGCCGACATTCCCGGGCTGATCGAGGGCGCGGCCGAGGGCGCCGGGATCGGCGACCGCTTCCTCGGCCATGTCGAGCGCACCCGCGTCCTCCTCCATCTCGTCGACGCCAATCTGGAGGATGTCGCGGCCGCCTGGCGGACCATCCGCGAGGAGCTGGACGCCTATGGCGCGGGCCTCGCCGACAAGCCCGAAGTGATCGCGCTCAACAAATGCGATTTGATCGGCGACGAGCTGGCCGCCGCGCTCGCCGCCGAGCTCGCGGCCGAAGCGGGCGCGCCGGTCTTCCCGGTCTCGGGCGCGACCGGCGCGGGCGTCGAGGCGGTGCTCGACGCCCTGGTCGAGCGGATCGGCGGCACCGCCAGCAAGGCCGCCGAGGATGAGCGCGCCTGGTCGCCTTTATGAGCGCCGCGCGCATTCTCGCCGTCACCGGCGGCACGGGCTTCGTCGGCGGCCATCTGCTGCGCGTCGCCCGGGAGGCGGGCTGGGAGATCCGTGCGCTGACCCGGGGCTGGCGCCCGCCGCAGGACGGCATCGCCTGGATCGAGGGCGCGCTCGACCAACCAGAGGCCCTCGCCTCGCTCTGCGAAGGGGCCGACGCGATCGTCCATATCGCCGGCCTGATTAACGCCGCCAGCCGCGCCGGCTTCGAATCGGTCAATGTCGGCGGCACGCTGGCGATGATCGATGCCGCGCGCGCCGCCGGCGTGCGCCGCTTCATCCACATCTCCAGCCTCGCGGCGCGCGAGCCGGACCTGTCCGATTATGGCTGGTCCAAGGCGAAGGCCGAGCGGGTCGTCGCCGCCTCCGGCCTCGACTGGACGATCGTGCGGCCGCCGGCGATCTACGGGCCCGGCGACCGCGAGACGTTCGAATTGTTCAAGATGGCCCGGCGCGGCCTGGTCGCCCTGCCGCCCAAGGGGCGTTTCTCGCTCCTCCATGTCGAGGATCTCTGCCGCCTGATCCTCGCCCTCGTCGACCGGCCGGAGACCCTGCTCCAGACCTACGAGCCCGACGACGGGAGGCCCGAGGGCTGGGACCATCGCCATTTCGCGCGCACGCTCGGCCGCCTGTTCGGCAAGCGCGCCGCGACCGTCGCCATGCCGAAGATGGTGATGCAGGGCGCGGCCCGGGTCGACCGGCTCGTCCGCCGCTCCAACGCCAAGCTGACCCCCGACCGGGTCCGTTATTTCTGCCATCCCGACTGGGTCGTCACCGCCGAGGCGCGCCCGCCCGAGAGCCTGTGGACGCCCGCGATCCGCACGCCGACCGGGCTCAAGGAGACCGCCTCCTGGTACCGGGCGCAGGGCTGGCTCTAGATCGGGCTGCGTGAACCCGGGATCGCTCAGCCCGATCCTGCTGTTTGTCGTCGCATCGTTTTTGCGGAAAACCGGTTCCCACTCTTCCGCACGATGCCTTAGTAGAAATAGCCCGCCACGAAGGCGATGAAGCTCGCCACCACGCCGGCGAGGAAGATCCAATAGGCATAGCCGATCAGCCGGTATTTCTTGCGCTCAAGCACCAGTCCGTTCTGGTAGAGGTCGCGCGCCATCAGCTCGTAGGCGCTGGCATCCTTGCGGATCTCCGCGGTCAGGCGGGCGACGAACTCGTCCTCGCTGAGCCGGGTGAACGAGCCGAAGAAGAGCAGGTTCAATGGTCCCTCGGACCTGGAGCGGATCGCGGGCTGCACCGCGAGGATCGCGACCACGCCCGCGCCGAAGGCCGCGCCGCCGAGGATCATCAGCGGCATCGGCTCGGCCATGTCGTGGACCCGGCCGAGCGCGATCGTGAACACGACGAAGCAGGCGGCGAGCAGCATGTTCGCCTTCTGGTCGGCCATTTGCGAGAGGGTGACGTGGATCTGCTGCTGGGTGCGGATCACGTGCACCGCATTGGCCGGGAAGGTGAGCTCGGGATCGTCGTCGCGCATGATCGCTCCTCAGGGTCCGCCTCCGGTACCGAGTACGGACCCTTCGCCGCAATCATCGCAGCCGCGTCCGCGCTTGCCAAGCATCCGCCCCGTTTCGGCCCTATTCGCTTGGCACTTCGGCCCCGCAAACCTAAAGGACAGGCATGACCGACAGAGACGAGACCTATGACAAGGTCGTGCGGCTGATCGCGCCGTTCAACAAGAAAGGCGTCGATCTCACCGAAGCCACGACCTTCGCGGGCGATCTCGAATGGGACAGCCTCGTGGTGATGGACTTCGTCGCCAACGTCGAGGACGAGTTCGACATCCTCATCACCATGAACATGCAGGCCGAGATCGAGACGGTCGGCCAGCTGGTCGACGCGATCGAGACGTTGAGGGCCGACGCATGAATGCGCGCGCCGCCGCGGCGCCGCCGCCCGAAGCGGCGGAGGCCCCCGACCTCTTCTCGAAGTTCGACCCATTGATCGCCCAGCGCCAGGCCCTGCTCGACACGGGCGTGAAGGACCCGTTCAGCCTGGTCATGGAGAAGGTGCTCTCGCCGACCCGCGCGATCGTGAGCGGCAAGGAGACGATCCTGCTCGGCACCTACAATTATATGGGGATGACCTTCGATCCCGAGGTCATCGCCGCCGGCAAGAAGGCGCTCGACGAATTCGGCTCGGGCACGACCGGCAGCCGCGTGCTCAACGGCACCTATCAGGGCCACAGGGAATGCGAGGCGGCGCTGCGCGACTTCTACGCCATGGACCACGCCATGGTCTTCTCGACCGGCTACCAGGCCAATCTCGGCGTGATCTCCACCATGGCCGGCAAGGGCGATTATGTCATCCTGGACATCGACAGCCATGCCTCGATCTACGACGGCTGCGCGATGGGCAATGCCGAGGTCGTGCCCTTCCGCCACAACGACGTCTCGGCGCTGGAGAAAAGGCTGGCCCGCATTCCCGCGGAAGCCGGCAAGCTGGTCGTGCTCGAGGGCGTCTATTCGATGCTCGGCGACGTCGCCCCCTTGAGGGAGATGATCGCGGTCTCCAAGGCGGCCGGAGCGATGGTGCTGGTCGACGAGGCCCATTCGATGGGCTTCATCGGCCCCAACGGCCGCGGCGTCGCCGAGGAGCAGGACGTGCTCGACCAAGTCGATTTCGTGATCGGCACCTTTTCCAAGAGCGTCGGCACGGTCGGCGGCTTCTGCGTCTCCAACCATCCCAAGTTCGAGATCCTCCGCCTCGTCTGCCGCCCTTACGTCTTCACCGCTTCGCTGCCGCCGAGCGTCGTCGCCACCGCCGCGACCTCGATCCGCAAGCTGATGCACGGCACCAACAAGCGTGCGCATCTCTGGGAGAATTCGAAGCGCCTCCATGCCGGGCTCAAGCAGCTCGGCTTCACCCTCGGCACCGAGACGCCGCAATCGGCGATCATCGCGGTGATCATGCCCGACCTCGAGAAGGGCGCGGCGATGTGGGAGGCTTTGCTCGCGGAAGGGCTCTATGTGAACCTCGCCCGGCCGCCGGCCACCCCGGCCAACATGACCCTGCTGCGCTGCTCGCTCTGCGCCGAGCATAGCGACGCCGAGGTGACCGAGATCCTCACCATGTTCGAAAATGCGGGGCGCACGACGGGCGTCATCTAGGCCCCAAGTAGCTGTGAAACATGGTTAAGTGCGCCGAATCGAACCATCACGGAAGGCGTGTCCCCGCCTTTTTGCTTCCAACGCCCTCCCCGCTGCCCTAGATTCCCGCTGATGGCGGAAGCGGCACTGGACACCGGGGCCGAGGGAAGCCCCTCGATGTGGCGCGCTTTGTGGGTCAGCGCGGGCGCGCTGCTGGCGACGCTCGTCCTGATCGGCCTGATCGTCATGATCACCTGGTCGAACCGCGCCCGCGACGCCGCGATCGGCTGGGAGCGCCGCAGCGCCGAGATCACCATCCTCACCCGCAATATCGACGCCACCATCGCCCGCTCCGAGGCCGCGCTCGGCCGCTACGTGATCGACTGGCGGCGCCAGACCGCCACCGCTTATTATAGCGAATGGCGCTCGGCCGGCTGGCAGATCGGCCAGCTCGAGCGGCTGACCCGCGACGATCCCCTCCAAGCGCGGAGCGCCCGCACCCTGCGTGAGCTTTACGCGCGGCGCGGCGCCGAGCTCGCCCCGGCCGCCTCGGCCGCCGCCGACCAGCGCGGCGCCGGCGCGATCGGCCTGCTCTACCAGGCCTCCTCCTCGCCGACCCTGCCGGCGATGCGCGCTTTGCTCGAGGGCATCGCGGTTGCCGAGCGCGCCAATCTCGACAGGCGCATGGCCGAGACCCAAGGCCTCGTCAGCCGCGCCAACCGCTACACCGACTGGCTCGGCTGGCTCGCGGTGCTGATCGGCCTCGGCGCGCTCGGCCTCGCCTTGCTCGCCTGGCGCGCCTTCACCGAGGGCGTGGCTGCGCGCCGCGAGGCCGAGGCGCAGGCGTGGCGCGCGCTCGATCTCGAGCAGGCGGTGCAGACGCGCACCCGCGAGCTCTCCGATGCCAATGCGGCGCTGAAGGAGGAAGCGGCCGAGCGCGCCATGGCCGAGGCGCAGCTCCGCCAAGTCCAGAAGATGGAGGCGGTCGGCCAGCTGACCGGCGGCATCGCGCACGATTTCAACAATATGCTCGCGGTCGTCGTCGGCGGCCTCGATCTCGCCAGACGCAAGCTGCACGGGCCGCGCCGCGAGGTCGAGTTCCACCTCGACAATGCGATGGAGGGCGCGACCCGCGCCGCGGCGCTGACCCGGCGCCTGCTCGCCTTCGCCCGGGCCGAACCCCTGCTTCCCGACGCCGTGGCGCCGGCCGAGCTGGTCGAGAACATGCTCGAGCTCGTCGACCGCGCGATCGGCGAGCGGATCACCGTCCATACACGCTTCCCGATCCAGCCCTGGCACGTCTGGGCCGATCCGACCCAGCTCGAAAACGCGATCCTCAACCTCGCGGTCAACGCGCGCGACGCGATGGACGGCGCCGGCGAGATGAATCTCCAGGTCGACAACGTCACCCTTGCCGAGGCCGAGATCGCCAACCTCCCGGCGGGGGACTATGTCCGGATCCGCGTCTCGGACAGCGGCAGCGGCATCGCGCCCGAGCATATCGACCGGGTGTTCGAGCCCTTCTTCACGACCAAGGCGGTCGGCAAGGGCACCGGTCTCGGCCTCAGCCAGATCTTCGCCTTCGCGCGCCAGTCGGGCGGCGACGTCGCGATCGAATCGGAGCTCGGCCGCGGCACCAAGGTCTCGCTCTATCTGCCGCGCTCGACCGCGGCGGCCGAGGAGGCGGCCCAGCGGGCGCCCGCCACCCGGGTCAGGGGCGCCGATCCGACGATCAGCCATGCCGGGGCGGCGATCCTCGTCGTCGAGGACGATCCGCGCGTCTGCCACTCGACCGTCTACCTGCTCGAGGAGCTCGGCTACCGCCCGCAGGCGGTCTCGAGCGGGCGCGAGGCGCTCGAGATCCTCGCGCGCGACCCCGACATCGTGCTCGTCCTCACCGACGTGATGATGCCGGAAATGACCGGCACCGAGCTCGCCGCCGAGGTCGCGCGCCGCCATCCGGACATCGCCCTGCTGTTCGTGACCGGCTATGTCGGCGAGGCGGGCGACGCCGGCGATCTCGCCGGCCGGACGATCCTGAGGAAGCCCTATACGGTCGAAGCGCTCGCCGCGGCGGTGGGAGCGACCCTCTCCGCGTCGGGTGCGCGCCCGGTCAGCGGATCGCCCCGCGCAGCAGCAGACGAGGCAGCAGAATGAGCGCGCCGAGGATCTGCCAGCGCCGCTGCCAGGGCCGGACCACGATCCGCGTCCCCGCGTGGCGGTTGATCTTCCAGGCGAGATAGTCGGCGCCGCCCGAGAAGGTGGTCGCGGCCTTGGCGAGCCGGGCCAGCGAGAGGAGCTTCCCGCGCCGCCGGAATCTTTTCCACGCCCTGGCGGCTCCCAGCGCGGGCGCCGGCATCGAAGCGGCGGCGAAGCGCCGATAGCGTTCCGGCTCGCCGTCCACGATGGAGTGCGGCCGCCCCTTGCGCTCCGCCCTGAGCTCGCTCGCATAAGTGAGCGCGAAGCCGCGCCGCCAGACGTCGAGCGGGTCGGCGCCCTCGCCCGCCATCGGCAGCGCGTAGCCGAGCAGGGTCGGCGCCGCCCGCGCCACGGCCGCCACCGCCGCCGCGCGCGCCTTCTCGTCCGCCGCCCAGACCAGGCGGGCGGGCTGGGCGAAGCGCGCCCAGACCGAGACGTCGCCGGCCTCAGGGCCGTTGAGACGGTCGAAGTCGGCCTCGCTCAGCACCGCATATTTGGCGGCGAGCCCGCCCTGGGCGAAGGGGAAGACGTTTGGCGGCAGCATCGTGTTGGCGATGGTCAGCCAGATCGAGCAATAGGCGTCGCGATAGTCCGACACGATCAGGTAGAAATCGAGCATCAGCCCGTCGAGCTCGCGCTGCCTCAGACAGGAGCCGTAGAAGAGGACGGCCCGCGCTGCCGATCCATATTCGGCGGCGATCGCCCCGGCCATGGCGGTGACGCGCGGATCGACCGGCTCGGCCAGCTCGGCCCGCACCAGGTCTGTCAGTCCCTCCGCCATGGCGGGATCGATTAGCAGCTTGAACGCGGCCGCGTCAGTCCATCTCGGCGGCGAGCAGGGTGACGCCTTCATATCTGGGGTCGCCGGGATCGAAGCCCGGCTCGGGCCGGAAGGGCTGGGCGGCGACCGCGGGCTCGTGCAGGCCCGCCAGCTTGAAGGTGCCGAGCCGCGTCTCGCGGGGTTTGCGCCCGTCATGCTCCAGCGTCACCGCATCGACGAACAATTCGTCATGGCGGGTATAGAGAATGTGGGGCGCCAGGCGGACCGCGGCGCGGTTGTAGACGGCCTCAAGGCAGCGGCGCCGGGCGATCGCCTCCAGCACAATCCTACTCGAACTCATCGCGCCCGATTGCCCGAGGAGATCGCATGTTTCAACATTTTTGCGTTGCAGCAATCTACGCGGAGGTCCCTCCCTCGAGCCGCTTTTCCATCGCGAAATTGTGGATCGCGACTCCGGCCAGCTCGAAATCCCGCCGCGCGAGCTGGGTGAAGCCCTGCCTGAGGAAGAAGCGCCGCGCCGGCTCGCTCGCCTCGACGTGGAGACGCGCGATCTTCCTCGCTTGCGCTTCCGCCTCCAGCGCCGCGTAGAGCGCGGCGGTCACGCCCGTCCCGGCGGCGTCGGGCCGGCAGAAGAGATGGTCGATATGCCCGTCCGCCTCGAGGTCGCCATAAGCGAGCGGCGCATCCTCCTCGTCGACCGCCACCAGCACGATCCGCCCGTCCGCCGCCCGCGCCCTGAACCGCGCCGGATCGGGTGTTGCAGGGGCCCAAGCGTTCACCTGGGCCTCCGAATAATGGAGCCGCGCGATGCCATGGACCGCGGCATGGAACAGGGCGGCCAGCGCCGGCGCGTCCGAGGGTTGGAAGGAGCGGACCTTCATTCGCTCCCGGATAGCAGCCGGGCTTGCGGCGGGCGAGCCGCGGCGAGCGTGCGGGGGGGCCTGGCCAGGCGCTGCGATGAACCGACCGGTCCCGGGGGCGACCGAAGCCGAAGGCGGTTGCGCTGCGGGCGCCGGCCTGGAAGCCTCAGGCGGCGAGCTTGAGGAAGGGCACCGGCGCCGTCGGCCGCAGCACGATCGGGCGGCCGGTGCCGGCCTGGAACATCTCGCCGTCGAGGATGATGTTCGAGCGATTCCCCTCGATGCGGATCTCGTCGCCGCGTTCGAGATGAACGCCTCGCATCCGGCGGCGACCGAGCCGGCCGCTTATGCCCGCGAACAGCGCGCCGAGGATCGCGAACAAATTGCGTTCGATGACCAGCAATTGCATCGCCCCGGCGCTGTGGCCGGCGCCGTTCATCGAACCATTGAGCAGGAGCCGCTCGAGCGTCGTCACCATCACCAAGGCGAAACGCCCCTGCATCTCCCCGCTCTTCGTCACCGTCACCTTGAGCGGCGCCCATTTGGCGGGAAGCAGCCGCGAGCTCTTGCCGACGATCACCGAGACGAGGCCGAGCAGCAGGGTGAGGCCGTGCGCGGCCCAGTTGGGCAGGCCGAGCGGATAGATTTTGTGGCGGCAATAGAGGATCGTATCGGCGAGCCCGGCACCGCCGAGGAACATGCCGAGCACCGGGCGGCCATTGCTGTCGGCGGCGTCGCGGCCGCCGGAGAGCGCGATCAGCTCGCGCGACACGATGTGCGGCACCATGTCGGTGCGGACCAGATCGAGCACCCGCTCGAGCGCCTCGATCGGGTCGCCGACGGCGCCGAGATCATAGGCGATGAGATTGGTCTTGCCGTTGGGCAGCACCGCGATCGGCGGCGGGTTCGGCCCGAAATGGGCGCCGTGGTGGAGCTCGGTCAGCGCCGCCTGGACGGTGCCGTCGCCGCCGTTGATCACCAGCACCTTGGGACGGACGCGGGCGATCGTCTTCAGCGCGCAGGCGATCTGCGCAACGTCCTCCACCTCGTAATGGAAGATGTCGTTGTGCAGATCGCAATAAGCGCGGACCTTCGGCAGCAAAGCCTGATTGCCTGTCGAACGCGGATTGGAGAGGAGCGCGATCGACGTCATCGGCTCAGCCGTTGCCCGGCCGGATCGAGAGGCCGAAGCGATAGTTGAGGGTCACGTTCACGCCCACCACGCCCTGGCCGACATTGACCGCGACATCGTTGAAGCTCGGCCTCAGATGGAGCAGCGAAAGCCGCGGATTGCGCGAGAAGCCGCCGCCGTCGTTCCAGTCGCGGCGGGCATTGTCGCCGTTGACGTCGTGCCGGACGGCGACCGCGTAGCGGCCCGGCTGGGGCACCGCGATGCAGACCCGCATCGGCCCGTTCGGGGTGACCCGCACATTGACCTTGCGCAAGGTCGCGCCGCGATCGAGGAAGGTCGAGGGATTGTTGTAGAGCGCGACCCGGATGTTGCCGGTGCGCTGGGTGAAGCCGCTGATATTGACCAGAATCGACGAATGGCCGGAATGGCACGCGGCGGCATCGGCGCCGAGCACCTGCGCCTGCGCGGCGCCGGGCATGGTGGCGAGCGCCGCGGCCAAGACCCCCGCCCTTGCCAGAAACTTCGACATCTACTCTACTCCTGGGTGCCGGTCCCATCGCGGAGGACGGGACCATCAGATTTGTACCAAGCCCCCATGAAGCTGCAGATCGTGCAGGCTTGCGGCCAAATTGTGGTCGCGGCGCGTCGAAATGGTGAGAGCCGCTCCTTTGGGGCGGTTTCCGGGGCTTTTTCCGATTCCCCGATGATATTAGGGCCCGCAGCTTCTATAGCCGCACGAGCATGCGCCGCGTGGGACCAAAGGACCTGTGCCCGGTACCGGCGGCGGTCGTGACGGGTTGGCATTTGTTGTCCGGCAAGGAGTAAGGAGGGAGCTATGAAGATTCATAGTGACCGACGCAGCGACGC
>Ga0070686_100001047_pt1 | contig 15922 bp, 9 predicted proteins | sample KBSS23LmetaG_FD_65654 | JGI IMG/M metagenome (GOLD analysis project Ga0070686, IMG submission 65654) | Switchgrass rhizosphere microbial communities from Kellogg Biological Station, Michigan, USA - KBS S2-3L metaG | ecosystem: Host-associated > Plants > Roots > Rhizosphere ... | reverse complement strand
GCGTAGCCCGCGGCGCCCATCAGGATCACGGCCGAGAAGCCCAGGTTGGTAATGGCGGTCATGGCCCACGACGCGCCCCACACCGACGACAGCGTGGCGATGGCGTAGGTCGCGGGCACGGCCGCGCGCCGCCCGGCCTCCACCACGCGCTCGACGCCGAGCGGGTAGAAAATTCCGAGGAACGTCCCGGCGGGGACCACGGACAGCGCGACGCAGAGGACCTTGAGCGGCAACGGCAGCGAGAGCAGGCGCGCGTTGCACAGATGCGTGGCGAGGACGCCCCATGCGATGGCCGCCACCGCGGCCGGCGCGAGCGTCATCGGGCCGCGGAATATGCGCAGGCGATCCTGCAGGTAAGCGCCGAGGCCGTTCGACGCCAGGAACAGCGCCAGGATCACGGCCACGGTGTAGAGCGGGCGGCCGAGGAACAGCTCGGTCTTGCCGATCAGGCCGATCTCCACGCACATGTACGAGAGGCCGGCCACGAAGAAGTACAGCGTCCACGGCCAGGGCACGCGCCGCGCGCGCCCGCGCCGCAGGCCCGAGCCCAGATTGACGACGGCGATGACCGCGACCGAGACGATACCGAAGAGCAGGACGGTGAAGATCTTGATCCAGCTCGCGGCGTAGAGCTGGTCGTGAAAGCGCGCCGGCGCGGGCAGGAGCTCGAAGTCGCGCCAGCTCACCTCGTGCACGAACGGGCGATCGTCCGTGACGAGCGGTCCGCGCGTACGCCCCAGAACGGCGTCCACGAAGCGCGGCTCGCCCACGCCCGAGGGTGCGTAGAGCACCCTCCGCGGGTGCGGCCAGGACACCACCTTTCGCTCGATGGCGGTGATCTCGTCCGGTGTGAGCCCGCTTGGCTTGACCACCATGCTGTCCTGTCCCCGGGTCTCGGGGGAGCCGAACGCGAACACCGCGTTTCCGAAGTCGCCGAGGCCGCGCGCGGCGAAGAGCAGCCGCAGGCTCTCGGCCTTGTGGATCACGGGCTGGTTCACGAACACGATCATCGAATCCGGGCCCGGAGCCAGGTGATCGAGGACCGACGCCATGGCCTCGTAGGTGTCGAGGTACTTCCGCGTGTGGCCGGTGCGCGCGTCGTTGGTCGAGCCGTTCGTTGCGACAAGCACGAGGTCGTAGCGCCCGCGGTCGTTGTCGAGGAAGTCGCGCCCCTCGCGCGCGACCAGGTGCACGTTGGGCCGCCCGTGGAAGGCGCGCAGGTTCATGCCCGCCAGCAACGGATCCTTGTGCAGGTCGACGACGGCGGGGTTCAGCTCCACGCCGGTAATGTCCGCTTTACCCTGCGCCAACGCGTCGAGCTCGACCATGTCGCGTCCCACGCCGGCGAAGAGCACGAGGATGCGCTTCGGCTCGTGCCCCATCACGAACGGCAGCGCGTGGTGCAGGCTCGCGGGCAGGATGTCCGCCGGCGTCGCCGCCGGATCCCAGGGTGCGACCTTCACGTTGCTGATCCCGTCGTCCTGCACGATGCCCCACGCCTCCGCGTTCGCGTTCACGTCGGCGTTCCCGGTGTCGGCGCGTACGAGGCTCGTGCGCGCGAGGTCGTTCCACCGCACGCGCACCTCCGCCGCACCCCTGTCGATGCCGGCGTGAGCGCTCAGCACGTAGCGTGCGAGTCGCGCGACGTCCGGGTGCTCCTCGAGAACGCTCCCGCGCGACGCCAGCAACGCGACAACACAGAAACCTGCGGCGCCGGCGCCGACCGCGAGGCGCCGGCGCGCGAGCGGCGTGACGGCGAGGAGCGCGAGCGCGCCGAAGAGCACCGTCATGATGGCCGCCGGCAGCCCCGCCCACGTCAGCACGAGGGGCGCGAGGAGGCAGCCCGACGCCGCGCCCGCGAGATCGAAGAAGTACAGCCGCCCGATGCTCTGCGCGCCCTCCTCGAAGTACAGGGCGAGGAGCGCGCCGAACATCGCGTACGACGGCAGGAAGATGCCCGAATAGGCCAGCAGGCGCGCCGCGTCCGCGTACGGGTTCTCGAGCGAGACGTGGATGACCGGGAAGAACGCGTTCGCGACCGCGAAGGAGCCCACGAACGCGACGGCGAGCACCGGCAGCACGAGCGCCTGCAGGATCGCGATCAGGCGGCGCGCGTCACCTCTTCTCTCGCGGTGCACGAGCAGCGAGCCGAGCGCCAGTCCAAAGAGCGACACCGGGATGGCGAGGAAGTTCGAGATGCTGCCGAGGAAGAACGCCAGCATGCGCGTGTGCAGCAACTCCACCATCAGGCACAGGAGCCCGACGAGGAAGATGCCGAGCTCGCCGTTTCGTCTCGGGCGCGCCGACACGCGACGCAGTCTAGTACTTCAGCGTCGGGAAGAACGCGGCGATGTTCGATTGAATCGCCGTCACTTCGCTGGCGGTCATCACGTTGTTCGTGAACAGAGCTTCACGCATGCGAACCGGATCGGGCTGGCTCAGATCGCCCCCGCCGCCCAGATGGATGGCGGTCCCCGCGTTGATCTTTGCCTTGGGAGGCGACTTCATCAGCACCTGTTTGCCGTTCAGGTAAGTGATCACCGCGTTCGGGGTCGGATCGAACTGGGTCACCACCACTGCGTTCTCGAGGGGCGAGGTCCCGTAGTCGTACAGATCGTTGTTCTCCTCTTCCTCCGCCCCCACGCAGTATTTGTTGGACGCGCCGCAGTTGACGGCGATGCAGCAGCCGTTCGCATCTTTCCACCCGTACGCCAGGGCGACCATGAAGTCCGTACCGAAGACGTCCTCCGCGTTGTACTTGTGGGTGAGGCCGATGACGCCGCAGCAGTAGACCTGATTCGCGATCGGCTTGCCGTGGTACATGATGCCCATCGCCTTCGACCCGCCGTTGATCCCGGTGGCGAAGGCGTCGCCCGAGAGCGAGTATTCCTGCGGCGAGTCCGTGGTGACCATGGGCAAGCCCGTCGACGACTCGATGGTGAATTTCCCGGCGCACGTGAAGCCGCCGGCGCTGCAGTCCGGGTTCCACGGCGTCTTGAACACGCCCGGCACCAGATCGTTGGGCCCCTTGTGGATCTGGGCGTAGATCTTCGAAACGACGCAGTTCGCGGTGTTGCCGCTGCAGAACGCGCTCCACGTCGACATGTCTGCCTTGTGGTCGGCGGTCTGGCCGATATCGAGCAGCTTCGTCTTGTCCTTGGCCAGCCCGATCTGAAACAGCGGCCCCGTGTACTTCAACGTCATCGCCCGCACCATCCCGAACGCCTCCGCGCAACCGCTCGCCAGCACGTCGCACGGACCTTGGTACGCGACCCCCGTCCCGCCTGCGCCTCCGCGACCTGTCGTGCCGGCGATTCCGACGGTCCCCGCCGAACCGGTCGTGCCGGCCAAACCCGAGGTGCCCCCGCGGGACGAAGTCGTGCCGCCCATGCCGCCCGAACCGGCGTTTCCGCCCGCGACACCGCCGCTGGCGCCCGCGCCGCCCGTGGACACCGTGCCACCCGCGCCCGTGGTGTCACCCGCCGCGCCCGTGGTGCCGCCCGGGCCGGTGCTGCCGCCGGTGTCTCCGCTGCCGCTGGCGCCGGCGCCGGAGCCATCGCCACCGTTGCCACTCGGATCAGTCTCGCCGCCCGAGCCGCCCGTGGAGGTCGTGCCCGCGACGCCTCCTGTCGGCGACCCTCCGCCCGGCGCGGGAGTGCAACCCGCGAGGACGCAGAGAGCGGCTACGGTCGAGAAAGCGGCGATGCCGAGAGACCGAGGGGGGCGGGCCATACCCTTCTATCCCCAGGGGCCGGAAGGTGGATCCCTCGCCGACCTCGCGTTACTTCGATCGCGTGCGGTCGAAGAAGGTGAAGATGTCGGGCAACACCAGCTTCACCATCCCGCCGTGGTCGGCGTTCACCTCCTCGTATTCCGACATGAAGCCGTTTCGCGTCAGCCAGTCCCTCAGAACCCGACTTCCGTCCAGCGACGGCGCCTGGGTCCCTTCGGTGACGAACAGGTAGATCGGACGGACGCTGTCCCACGGATAGCCCGTCTCCTGTACGAACGGCCCCGACATGGGCGCCAGCCCTTTCCAGTAGCTCGCGTACTTGCCGCCGATGTACCAGGTGCCGCCACTCCCCATGGAGTGCCCGGTCAGGAACATCGCCGCGCGATCGACCGGATACTCGGCGAGGACCAACTCGAGAACGTTGATGACGTCTTTCTCGCTCAGCTCGTTGGTCCGCTCGCTGTCGGGTGTGATCGCCGCGATCAGCTTGGCGGCTTCGTCCGGCTTGCCGAACGGGGAAGACAGCCGCAAGAAATTTCCGTAAGCGCCCGCGTCGCCGAGCGGCGCGACGAGGAGGTAGCCGTGCTGCTGGGCGAGGTTCACCATCTGCTTGCTGTTCGCGTCGACATAGGTGTTCTCGTCGGCGCCGGAGCCGTGCAGGAACATCACCAGCGGTAACTTCGCCTGACCGTCCCAGTTGGTCGGGACGTAGAGCCGGTAGGGCTCGTCCTTGTTTGCCTCGGCGAAGCGATAGCTTCGATGCTGGTCTCCCTTGGCGCGCCATTGCGCGCCGCCCGGAATTGCGACGGTGCTCGCCAGCTGGCGCGCGGCGGTCATCACCGCTTGTGGATCCAGCAGGGTGCCGAAAGAGATCGAACGTTGCCCCGCGCCCGACTGGCCGCCGCCTCCGGACGTACCGCCCCGACCTCCACCGCCGCCCGCGCCGCCGGCGCCTGCGCCACCGGCGCTCGCACCACCGCGCCCGCCGCTTCCCGCTGTGCCGGCTGCACCGCCCGCTCCAGCTCCCGCCTGCCCGCCCGTCCCGGCCCGCCCGCCGTCACCTCCTCGACCGGCGACGCCCGACGTCCCGCCCGCTGGTCCGCCGGTGCCACCGCTGGCGCCGCTGCCGCCGCTCGCGCTGCCGCCAGATGATCCGGCGCTGCCGCCGCTGCCGGCGCTGCCGCCGCTCCCAGCGCTGCCGCCCGTCGCAGCCGTGCCGCCTCCTCCGCTCGCCCCGCCGGCTGCGCCACCGCCTGTACCTGCTGCCTGGCCGGTCGAGCCGCCCGATGCTGCGCCGCCCGTGGTGCCGCCGTTCCCGCCACCGCCTGCGCCGCCGCAGGCGCCCATGGCGAGGCTCAACATCGCGACCATCACCGTCGTCTTCGAGGATCGTGTCGACATGACTGTGCGTCGGCAGTGATCGGCCCCCCCGACACTGGTTCAAAAAAATGCCGTCTACGGCGTTCCGACGAAGGTCGTCACGCTCTGCGCGTTCAGCGACACGGTCACCCGCGACTGCGAGACGCTCACGGCGGTCCCCGCGCCCAGGTTCTTGCTTGCCGAGGTCTCGTAGGGCGTGAGCGAGCACGGCGCGTTGTCGGAGATGTAGAACGACACGCTCTTCGCGGACGTGCTGCTGTTGATCGCGACGATCGAAAGCGCGTTGTTCGCTGGATTGATGTACGCGCTCACGAGCACGCCTGAAGGCGCCGTTCCCGATGTGGCCACGCGCCTCCAACCGGGGCGCACGAAGCGCGAGAAGTTGCCCATGGCCCAGAGGCGCTTCGTCCACACCTTCGTGCCCGTGTCGTACAGGCAGCCGCTGTTGTTACTGCAGTACATCCACCAGTAGTGCCACGCGTTCAGGTTGGCCTTCGTGAGGTCGTTGTGGATCGTCGAGACGGTCAAAAGCGCGCTCGCGATACCGTCGCCGGGCGAGTCGCCGCTCGCGATTCCGGTGTCGACCTCCGTCTCCCAGTATTCCTTGTTCGCGGCGGCGATGGATGGCTGCGAAGGCAGCGTGCCGCAGCCGTATTCGTGGCTCGCGAGGATGTCCACGGCGCTCCACGCGGCGGCGTCGTTTTGCAGCGCCGAGAAGTAGCTGGTGAACCCGCAGGCGTTCATCGTCTCGGGTCCCATGACCTTCACGCCCAGCGGTTTCATCGCGGGGCCGAGGTACGTCCCGATCCAGGTGGCCAGCTGCGTGGCCGAGTACGAGGTCGTCTGGTTGATGCCGCAGCTGTCCGGCTCGTTCTCGCCGGACACGGCGTAGATCGGCACGCCCTGGGTCTTTGCGTTCTGCACCCACGTGACGAGCCTGTTCGCCCAGTTCTGGGGATTCGTGAGCACGGGAACGCTCGACTTGCAGCCGTTGGCCGTCTGGGTCGTGGTGTCGCTGCCGCCTGGAGATCCGTTGTTCCCCGTCCCCCACGGCGTCATCCAGACCGTCACACCAGCTTTGGCGGCCGCCTGAGCGATGGCGAGTCCATCGCCGTAACGGATGCGGAGCAGCGTCAACCCGGCCCCGGTCGTCGTGGACCAGAGGTAATCAGGATCCGACGCGTTCGCGTAGCTCCCCGCCCAGGCGGATGACACGCCGAAGCCGGTGATCTTCTGCTGCAGGCTCGATTCGTTGATCGTGATGTCCGCGGACTGCGCTGTTCCGCCACCACATCTCCCGCTGCCGGTCCCGGCCGCGCCCGCCGTTCCGCCGCCGCTGCCGGCCATAGCGCCGCCGCTGCCGCCGCCGCTCCCGGCGTTCCCGCCGCCCCGGCCGCCGCCGCCACTCCCGGCGTTCCCGCCGCCCCGACCGCCGCCGCCGCTCCCGGCGGTCGCCGTCGCGCCGCCCGAGCCGGAGGTCCCGGCGCCGCCCGTCGTTCCACCGGAGCCGACCGCGCCTCCCGTGCCGGAGCCCCCGGCGCCGCCATCCGCTCCGCCCTTCCCCGTCGTCGCACCACCGCTCGATCCACCGTTGCCACCGTTGCCACCGTTGCCACCGTTGCCGCCGCCGCTCGATCCCGCGCTGCCGCTGCTGCCGCCGGTGCCACCGCCGGCGTTCCCGCCGGTGCCACTCTCTCCGGTTTCGCTGGTGGCGCAAGCCGCCAGGAGCAGAGACATCAAGACCAGGTCGGCGATGGCGCCGAACGGACCAATCGCGCCCAGGCGTCGCATGGTGCCCTTTCGTGAGGCGTGTCGTTCCCGACCCCGACCCCCCCTTTCTCAATTGGCGCGGTCGGTCCGCCTTTGTTGCGAAAACGATCGCTGGATCGCGTAGGTCAGAGGATCACATCGGGCCCGGCGGCGTAGCTGGCTTGAACCTGGGCGGCCGTCAGCGCGACCGAGTAGATCCGAAATTCGAGGAAGGTGCCCGTGAACCCATCGTCCGCCGGAAACTGCGAGCGTCCGAGCCAGTCGTTGATGTCGTACACGTAACTCAAGGGATCGTCCTGCATGAGCGTGGTCGTGCCGACGACTGCGCCGTTGACGAACAGCGACATCCGGTGGCCGCGGGAATCGATCACCACACCGACGTGGGTGTCGACGTCGATCGGCAGAGGGCTCGTGTTCACGACGGTCTCCAGCGACACGGACTGCGGGTCGTGGGGAATCTGAAACGCAACCCGCGTCGAAAGATCCTCGGTCGCGGTCCGGCGGGCAGTTTCCGGCGTCAGGAAGAGGTAGCTGCGCGCGTCCCCGCCGGAGGCCTGTTCGCCCTCGATGCCGCTCGTCCCTTCGCCGAAATCAAAGATGCGTTGCCACGCTGTCCGTGTTCCATCGTGGGCGGCGGAGCCGGCCCAGTTCACCCACGCTTCAAAAGTCGCGTCGTGCAGCTCTCGCAGCAGACCGTGTGGCAGGACGACGTACTGGGCCTCCCCGCCCATCGCACCGACGAGCGTGAGGGACCCCTGTCCCGTGAGCGCCGCGTTCACGACGGACCCGTGGGCGGCGCCGATCGAATCGAGCACGGTGGCTCCGACGCCGTCGAAGCTGTATCGGTGGACGAGGCCCGAGCATTCGACCGCACCCGGCGAGCACGAATCGATCCCGACGAGCACATTCGGCGAGCACGCCGCCAGCAGCACGATGCAAGCGGTTGGTGCGCCGGCTGCTCGCATTCGCATCGAAGGGCAAGCTAGCATGGGCTCAAAACGTCGCGCGCAGGCCGAGGTGCGTGAACAGCGATGGGCTGTCGAACACGGCGGCGTCGGCGCCGGCGATGCGCACTTTCGACGCCGGCCACTCGAGCATCGCGTCTGCCTCGGCGACGGCGGCGACCCGCGCGCCGAGGGCCACGGCCATCCCGAGACTCGCCATCGCGACAGCGGAGAACGCGCTCGAATCGCGGGCCAGCTGCGGCGGCGACGTGCCATGCACCGCCAGCCGCTGCCCGCCGGCCGCGATGCCGAAGGTGGGCTGCACGGTTCGATCGGTTCTGAATGAGCGAACGAGACCGAGCGTCGCGACGGCGCGCGCAATGTGCACGCTGCCCGCGCCGGAGGAAACGTCGGCGCCCGGACCGAAACCGCTCGCCGTCAAACGCACGCCGACACGGTCGGGCCGGCCCCACGACGCCGCGAGCTGGGGCGCCCAGAACGCGGGCGCGTCGCCGAAATCCGTCATCCGGCCGATACCCAGCGCCACCGCGACCTCCGGGCCAGACGGCGGCGCGGGCGTGAAGGTTTCAGGCGGGCTCGGGACGGGCGGCGACGGCCACAGACCGGCCAGGCTGGCGCGTATCAGCTCGACGCTCTCGACCGCCAGGCGCGTCGCGGACCGATCGACATTCCCGCCCTCGACCAGCATCCGCCGGATGGTCGTCGTTCCGGTCACGCGACTCGAGACCCAGATCGTCACGCGGTTCGACCCGAGGTCCCGGTCGCGCACGATCGCGAAGGTCGCGGTCGCCGACTGCTCGTCGCCCGCGGTCTGCACTTGCGAGAGGACGTCGGTGTCGGGATCGATCGGCAATGTGATGGTCCGGAACGGCGCCGCGGCCAGCTCGCCCGTGATCCGCGCGAGCGCGTTGCGTGTGACGTCGTCATCGGTCGGCGACACCAGGACGACGACCAGCCCTCGCCACGAAGGCGTCGCCTCGGCCTTCGGGACGGCGGCCGGCGAATTTGCGAGCGCGAGCGCGATCAGAAGCGCGATGCCCGTCATCGGTCGCGGCGGATGATACCGTTTCGGGGCGGGATCGCCGCAAAGGTTAGGTCGCCCGCTCGATCCGCAAGTTTTGACAAGATCCTCGCGGAAAACCCAACAGTAGGTCCATGGACCTTCGAAGGTTTCCGCCCGCTTTCATCGCCTCCGCACTGGGGCTCCTGCTCGCGATCAGCGCCTCGCCCGCGGCCGCGGCGAACTACACCATCACCGTGGACGCCTCGAAGCAGACGGCGGGAAATCCGCGCTTCTGGAGCGCCGCCGTCGGAACGGGCGTCGGCATCATCTCGCTGCGCGCGGACTGGCAGACCCACGCGAAGATCGCCAACCGCGAGCTCGGCATGCTGCGCGTGCGCGGCCACGGCGCCCTGAGCGACGACAAGGATTCGATGGCGATCCTCAAATGGTCCGGCTCCGGCACGCCGACCTACAACTGGACGAACTTCGACAAGTACCTGGACGCCATCGCCGCGGCGAACATGCGCCCGCTGATGGAGCTGGACTTCATGCCCAAGGATCTGGCGAAGAACGGCGACAGCCGTGACGCGCCCAAGGACCTCAACGTCTGGAAGCAGTTCATGCAGGCGCTGGTGCAGCACTGCGTGGCCAAGTACGGCGCGGACGACGTCGGCAAGTGGTACTGGGAGGTCTGGAACGAGCCGGACTACGCCGGGTTCTGGAACGGCAGCGACAAGAACGAGTCGTTGAGCCAGAAGATGACGGAGTACTACGCGCTCTACGACGCGACCGTCGACGGCGCCACCGCCGTGCTGCCCAACATCCTGATCGGCGGTCCGTCGACGACGGAGCCGAGCAAGATCGCCGCGTTCCTGCAGCACTGCAAGACCGCGAACAAGCGCGTGAACTTTGCTTCGGCCCACCACTATCCCGGCGCCTGTGGAACGTCACCGGCGAACGCCACCTCGCTGCTCAACGACAACAACACGCGGGTCAGCCAGATCACCAGCGGCGGTTACAGCACATCCGAGGTGCTGTCGTTCAACACCGAATGGAACTCCTCTTACTGCGGTCAGGGCGGCAAGGCGGGCGACGCCAACGAGAGCATGGACAGCCACGCGAACGCGCCGTTCATTCTCAAAGCCGTCAAGCTGCTCTCCGACAAGAACCAGGGCGAGACCCCGCCCGCCACCGTGTTCTCGTACTGGGTGCTGACGGATGTCTTCGGCGAATCCGGCAGCGACACCGGCATGTACATCCAGCAGCAGGGCGGCAACGTGCCGTTCGGCGCGGTGTTCGGTCTCATCACCTTCCAGGGCATGCGCAAGGCGGCGTTCAACGGCTTCAAGTTGCTCAACTACCTCGGCCCGCAGCGTTTGATGTCCGGCGGCGGTACGGGCGGTGACGGCGTCGACGCGATGGCCACCCGGTCCGCGGCCGGGGACGAGATCCAGATCATCGTTTACAACTACTACAGCACGGTCAAGACGACGGGCTCCGACACCGTGACCGTGAACGTGAGCAACCTGCCCGCTGCGCTCGCGGGGAAGGAAGCCTTCGTGACGCAATTCCTCGTCGACGAGACGCACAGCAATCCGTACAGCGTCTGGGTCGGTCAGAACAAGCCCACGAACCCGACCGAGGCGCAGTGGCAGGCGATGCGCAAGGCGCAGCACCTGGCGCTGGCCCAGGCCGTCGCCAAGAAGACCGTCGACACCTCGTTCACCACGTCGTTCACGCTGAACAGGCAGGGGGCGACTCTCATCACTCTCGGGCTGAAGCGCCCGTTGACCGGGCGGAACGCGCTCGTCGAGATCGAAGGCGAGGACTACGACGGCCAGTCAGGCGCGACCAAGGAAGACAGCAGTGACACCAGCCTGGGCCAGTCGATCTCCGTCACCGGCAACGGTTACGTCTACTTCGAGAACGTCGATTACACCGACAGCGGCGTCGCCAGCGTCCAGCTGCGCGTGAAGTCGCAGGCCGCCGCGACCGTGGAGCTGCACGCGGAGTCTCAGACCGGCGCGCTGGTGGGTAAGTGTTCGGTGCCCTCGACGTCGAACGCGTGGGCGACCCACACGTGTACGCTCGACCAGACGGCGACCGGCGTCGCTCGCCTCTACGTCGTCTTTGGCGGCGCCATGCATCTGAACTGGCTGAAGTTCGTGCCCGGCACCGTGTCTCCAGCCGGCACGGGAGGCGCAGGCGGCGGCGCTGGTGGTGCGGCCGGCGGCATGGGCGGCAGCGCGGCCGGTGGCCGGGGCGGTAGCGCCGCTGGCGGTGAAGGCGGAAGCGCGAATGGCGGTGCGAGCGCCGGCGGCGCGAACGGCGGCGCGAGCGCTGGCGGCGCGAACGGCGGCGCGAGCGCTGGCGGAGCGAACGGTGGCGCCAGCGCCGGCACGAACGGCGGCGCGGGCGCCGGCATGACCGGCGGCGTCGCGGGCAACGCGAACGGCGGCTCCGCGAGCGGCGGCAATTCCGGCGCGGGCGGCACGACGCCCGGCAGCGGCGGTGGCAACCCGTCTGGTTGCTCCTGTCAGGTCGGCGCCGGGCGCGCGCCCGCTCGACCGCTGGTCCTCGTGCTCGCTGCGGTGGTGCTGGGCCTGCGCAGGCGACGGGCCCGCGGCTAGCCCTGGGTTCTCACGATTCGTCACATCGTCGGGCGGCCTGAACATCCGCGCAATCAAGATCGAACGGTCCGACGAAGCCGCGGCGGTCGTCCGCGTGAACTTGATTCCGCGGATGTTCCGGCTTCGGCGTCGGGACGTGGACGCGAGCGCGCCCGTCGAGCGACGGCTGTTACCACGCAACTGCCGGCAGTCGGTGCCGACAACGGGACATGCGCGGAATCAAGTCGGCAGGACGGCGGCAGCTTCGGCTGCCCCTCGGGGTCGCACGTACGTGGGGTGGCGCTCGCAAGGGTGCCGGTCGGAAGCCGCGCGGCCGTCCGTCGATGCCGCACGGCACACGACAAAAGGTCGATCCGCGGTACCCGCTGCAGGTCACCATCCGCGCGACGCGCGGACTACCGTCGTTCCGCTCGCCGCGCGTGTTCGGGGCGCTCCGCCGGGCCATCGCGCGGGCGTCGGTCGACGGGTTCCGGGTGGTCCACTTCTCGATCCAGCAGGATCACGGCCACTTCATCGTCGAGGGCGACGAGGCGCGCCGCGCGCGTGGGGGCATGCACGGGCTGGCGATCCGGTTGGCGCTGGCGGTCAACCGCGCGCTCGGGCGCAAAGGTCAGGTCGTCGGCGACCGCTATCACGCGCGCGCGCTGACCACGCCGCGCCAGATGCGGGCGAGCATGGTCTATGTGCTGCTCAACTTCCGCAAGCACCTCCGGGCGCCCCCGTGCGTCGACCCGCGCAGCTCGGGGCCGCACTTCTCGGGGTGGCAGCGCATGCCTTCTGCCACCGACGCACCCCCGGCGACGGCGCCGCCGGCCACCTGGATGGCCCGCCTCGGCTGGAGACGGGCGGGCGGGCCGCTGCGGGTCGAGGAGCACCCCGCCTCGGCGCCCCGACCGCGCCCAACTTGAATCCGCGGATGTTGCGCTCAGGGCGGCGGCGACTTGAATCCGCGGATGTTGCGCTCAGTGGCGGCGGCGACTTGAATCCGCGGATGTTGCTTCCCGAAGATGTGGCGAATCGTGAGAGGGGCCGCCCAGGCGGAACCGGGTCGGATTGCGCTGGTCCTGCACAAACAGCGAAAGCAGCGTCGAGGCACTGCGCTGGACCTCGATGAGCGACATCTTCGAGCTGCCGGAGGCGCGCTTGGGAGCCCGGATCGGCAGCTCGGCGATCGCGAGGCCGTTGCGCGCCATGATCAGCATGGTCTCGAAGAAGAACGCGTAGCCCCTGGCCCGGACCAGCTGAAACAGCTCGCGCCGGATGGTGTCCAGGTTGTAGGTCCTGAACGCGCCCGTCGCGTCCTGCGAGATGCCCAGCATCTTCTTGGTGAGGACGTGGCCGATGTTGGACAGCGTTTTGCGCAGCAACGACCAATCAGCGAAGCCGTCGGCCTCGAGAAAGCGCGATCCGACCACCGCGTCCGCCGTCGCGCAGCGTGAGAGGAACGCCGGGATCAGCTGGGGCGGGTGCGTGAAGTCGCAGTCCAGCGTGACCAGCCGGTTGTAGCCCTCGTCGTACGCGAGCGCGATCCCCTCCAGGTGAGCGCTGCCGATCCCGGACTTGCCGGCGCGGTGCACGGCGCGCACCCGCGGGTACTGCGCCGCCAGCTTGTCCAGGACGCCGCCGGTCCCGTCCGGCGATCCGTCGTCCATGAACAGGAGATCGGCGTCGAGCCCGAGCGCCTGGATCTGCTCGCACATCGGGCGGACGTTTTCCCGCTCGTTGTACGTCGGGATGAAGATCAGCGTTCGCGGAGCCATCACGGGCCGGCGCGCCGGCGGACGGCAGGGACCATGCCACGGCAGCCGCGAAACTGAAAGCGGCCTTCCGCGGAACGCGCTTCCCTCATAGAATCTCGCGCGTCCGATGCCGATGCCGGCCGTGCTGCGAAAGTTCAACGAGGGTTTGCTCCACGGTCGGGCCGTGCGCAACGCGCGCCTCGCGCTGGCGCAGCGTACGCCGGCGCAACAGCTCGCGCTGCGCCAGGCGTTGCTGCTGCTGGAGACGGGACGGCGGGTCGCGGAGCCGGTCGCGGAGCTGCCCGGCGGTTCGCGCCCGGCGGTGCTCATCAGCCTTTACCGGGACGCGGCGTACTGGGCGCTGATGGCGGGCTGGACCGGGGAGGGAGCGCCGCCCTCGGAGCTGGGCGCGCTGTGGTCAGAGACGCCGCCGGAGACGATGGCGAAGGCAGCGGACGAGATCACGCGGGCTGCCGTGCGGGCGACGCTGGTCGATCCCGCCGGACCGGTCCCGCTATCGGTGACCGACCAGGATGCGATGCGTGCGCGTGCGTTCGTCGAGGCGCTGGTGAAGGACCAGGAGGCGCCGCGCGCGCGCCTCGATCGCGCGCTGGCGCAGCGGTGGGCGCGTTTCGCGGGCGTGCTGGCCGTGCTGCTTGCGCTCGGGTTGGGTATCCGCCAGCTTTCGCTGGGGCCCAACCTGGCCGCGGGCAAGCCTTTCCGCACCAGCAGTTCCTGGGCGGGCTGCGCGAGCGACCCGCCGTGCCCCGCGCTGATGTTCCACACCGACGACCAGGACAACCCGTGGGTCGAGATCGACCTCGGCAGCGCGAAGACGATCCGCCGCATCGAGATCAACAATCGCACGGACTGCTGCTCGGAACGCGCGATCCCTCTGGTCGTCGAGGTGAGCGTGGACCGCGGCAAATGGACCCAGGTCGGCCGCCGCGACGACGAGTTCAGGAGCTGGGCGATCAAGGTCCAGCCCACGCTCGCGCGCTACGTGAAAGTTTCGGTCCCGCGCCGGTCGACGTTCCACCTCAAATCCGTGGCCGTTCGCTGACCCGCCCTCGGGCGACGGCTCAGTTGGGCCGCAGCCAGATGCGCTCCGTCATCTTCTTGTAGCCCTGCGCCGTCAAGAACGGCCTGACCAGAAGACGGATGTGCTTTTCGTTGAAGCCTTCGTTCTGCGTGTCGATCAGCACGACCTTGGGCATGTTCTTCTCGAGCTGCGTCCTGAGACCCGAGAGCCTCTCCTCGTCGTTGTTTCCGGGGTAGCCATACAAGACGGCGTCGAAGATGCCGCTCTCGCGCACCGCGCTCTTCCGGTTCGCCTGCACGTACAGGCCGGGGGGACCCGTCGTGAAGATTCGATCTCCCGGCTTGGTGTTGTCTGCGATGAAGCTGAGGACGCCGGGAACCGACTCCTCGTAGGCATCGGCGAACGATCGTTTGCCAGACCGGTCCATCTCCTTGTCCAGGCGCGGCGCGAGCGGCGCCAGCACGCCGGCGAGGAGGACCCAGCCCACCACCCTGTTCAACCGCGGGGAAGGTATGCGCTGGACTATCGCGTCCAGGCCCAGCAACAAGCAGAAGAACAGGCCTGACATCGCCATGACGTAGTAGTGGCCCCACGCGCACTTGCTCGCGGTCGTCGCCCACAGCGCGCCGGCGAACGAGAGCAGCGCCGCCAGCATGACGAGAAAGGACCGCCGCGGAACGAAGAGCAGAAACAGCGCTGCGAACGGAGCCAGGTATCGGAGCACGGTGAGGTTCAAGAAATCGTCGCGAATCTGGTGCCACTGGTGCCGAAGGTCGGTGAGCGCGTCGACGGGGGTGAAGCGCCCGAACATCACGCAATACGAGTGCTGGGGATCTTTGTAGATTCGGGCGTAACTTCGAAGGAGCCGGACGTAGTAGGTCATTCCGCCGGTCGGGATCAGGTAGAGACAGAGCGCGACGACGACGGCTCCTCCCCCGATCACGCTCAGCTTCAGGTAACGCTTCACGTCCGTCCCCAACGTCGACCTGCGCGCGTCGAGCAGGAAGCAGGTGATCCACGTGAAGAAGGCGCCGGGCATGTACGGCTCCTTCGAAAACATGCAGCAGACGAGCAGGCCAACGCCGATGGCCTTCAACCTGTCTCCCCACCGCGTCCGGGCAATCAGACAGGCGACTCCAAAGAAGTAATAGGTGAGTCCGATCGACTCGGTGTCGCTGAGCGCCGTGTCGTGAAACGGATAGGTCGTCAGCAGGTTCGCGATCGCGAGGATCAGCGCGAGCGCGGCGACCTTGTCGATCTTCCGCGTCAGCATGGCGAAGTAGAGCGCGAACAGCGACGCCAGCGGAAAGTAGAAAAAGAACCAGCGGAACTTCAGATCGCGAAACCCATGCAGCGCCAAGGCGAGCGCGTGCGTCAGGAAGGCGACCGGCGGTTTGAATTCAGAAAAGTCCCGATACGGTATGAGGCCCTTCGTGATGCTCCAGCCGCACCACACGAAGTACTGCTCATCATGGCCGAACTCGGCATAGAGGTACTGGTTGTTGAGGAGCTTGAAGGCCCAGCCGATGAGCGCCACCGACGCCACGACGAGGATGACGTCGCGAACGCGACGGTCGAGGACGCGCTGGGTGTCGGCAACGATCGTCGAGGCGACGTTTTCGATCCGGGCCACCACCGCGGCGCACCGCGCGCGCAGACG
>Ga0070686_100001044_pt1 | contig 15947 bp, 15 predicted proteins | sample KBSS23LmetaG_FD_65654 | JGI IMG/M metagenome (GOLD analysis project Ga0070686, IMG submission 65654) | Switchgrass rhizosphere microbial communities from Kellogg Biological Station, Michigan, USA - KBS S2-3L metaG | ecosystem: Host-associated > Plants > Roots > Rhizosphere ... | reverse complement strand
CATCGGCAGGCCGCGACGCATTCCACTCGGCCCGCTGCTCGCGCTTCTTCCGCCGCTGCGCCTCCTTGTCGAAGCGCGCGCGCGGATCCTTGTGCTGCCCGCCGGGACGCCAGTCCTCGCCGCGCTTCTCCGCCGGCGGCGGCGGACGTCGTCCCGCCGCGTACTGCGCTTCCGGCGAGTCCCACAGGCGGCCCTGCGCGAACCACTTCAGCTCGACGTGTTCGTTCTTCCGCTTCAGCTGCGCGACTGTCGGCAGCAGCTCCTGTTGATCGCGCGCGCGAAACGCCGTCGGCTTGTCGTCGATGAGGATCGTCCAGTAGGCAAAACGCGGCGGCATGCCGCTATTGTGACAGGAAAGCCGGCGCCGCGATTATCGGCTGCCGGCGCGCGCGGCCCGCGCTTCGATCGCGTAGTTGTGCGCGACGACAGCGCCATAGGTCGAGTTCAACGCGATCATCGTCAGGACGGCGGCGGTCTTGTGGCGCTTCCAGAGGCGTTCAGATACGAAGTAGATGCTCGCGGTCATCCCCACCTTTGCGGCGATGAACGCGGCCGGCGAACCGAGCATGCCGCTGACGATCGGATTCGCTTCGCGGCCGCCGAACTCCGGCGCGCGCAGCGTCGAATGGACGTCGAGGCCCTGCAGCGTTGCGAAGGAGATGTAGAGCGGCACGAGCACAGAGGGACGATGGGTCGCGGAAGGCGCCTGCACGACAATCGGCGGGGCCGTCGCCGTCGCCGCCGGCTCGTCAGTCGTGGGCGCACCAAGCTGCGGCCGTCCAATCAAGCTGACGCACAGCACCGCCGACCCGACGATCGTGAGCGTGTTGCGCGACCACATCGCGTCACCTTCCAGCGCACACGTCATCAATACGTGTGCCCGTGGATCGGCGCGAAAAACGCGTGAGTTACGGACGCGGGCGGAAAACGATTGGAGCTTTATGGAAGGGGTCCGGCTAAAAAGCCGGACACTACGGGAGCTTCGTGAACCGCTTCAGCTTTTCAACCAGCGTCGTCCGCTTGAGGTGGAGCAGCTTCGCGGCCTGGCCCTTGTTGCCGCCGGTCCGCTCGAGCGAACGCTCGATCAACTCGCGCTCGATGTTGGCGACGAAGGCGTCGAGATCGACGCCGTCCTCGGGCAACTCGACCGCGGAGGTGAGGATCATCTCCTGCGACTGCTGAATTTCCTCCGGCAGATCGCCGACATCGATCTGCGCTCGTCCCGCGGTGAACGCGACGACCCGCTCGATGACGTTCTCGAGCTGCCGCACGTTGCCGGGCCAGTGATACGCCATCAGCCGCCGCATCGCTTCCTGCGACATCGTGATCGCGCGATCGCTTGCCCGCCGCTCGCGATCGCGCTCGCCGGGCGGACGCGTATCGCGCCGCTCGCGCAGCTTGTCGAGGAAGTGCTGGACCAGGAGCGGGATGTCTTCCTTGCGCTCGCGAAGCGACGGCAGATGCACCGGGATCACGTTCAGTCGATAGAACAGATCTTCGCGGAACTGTCCTTCGGCGACCATGCGCGACAGGTCGCTGTTGGTTGCTGCGATGATGCGCACGTCAACCTTGGTCGTGTGCGAGTCGCCGACGCGCTCGAACTCGCGCTCCTGCAGGACGCGCAGCAGTTTCACCTGCAGCGCGACGCTCATCGTGCCGACCTCGTCGAGAAACAGCGTGCCCTTGTGCGCCTGCTCGAGGCGTCCCTGCCGGTTGCCGACGGCACCGGTGAAGGCGCCGCGCACGTGGCCGAAGAGTTCCGCTTCGAGCAAGGTCTCCGGAATCGCGCTGCAGTTCAGCGCGACGAACCGCTGCGTGCGCCGCGGGCTGTTGTGGTGGATCGCACGCGCGATCACTTCCTTGCCGCTGCCGGTCTCGCCGGTGATCAGGACCGTGCTGTTGGTCGGCGCGACCGTCTCGAGCAGCTGGAACAGCAGCTTCATCGGCCGGCTCTTGCCGACGATTCCTTCGAAGCGGTAGCGCTCGTCGAGCTGCGCGCGCAGGTACGCGTTCTCCGACTTCAACCGGCGCTGCTCGAGCGCCGCGTCGAGGACGTGCAGCAGTTCGTCGATCTGAAACGGCTTGCTGACGAAGTCCGACGCGCCGCGCTTGATCGCTTCGACCGCGTCCTTCACGGTTCCGTAGCCGGTGACGACGATGGCGATGATGTGCGGGTAGCGTTCGACCGCGGCCTCGACGACGGCCGAGCCGTCGGCGCCAGGCAGACGCAGATCCGTGACGATGATGTCGAAGGCAAAATCGGCCAGCTTTGCGATCGCCGCTTCGCCAGACCCGGCCTGTTCAACGCGATAGCCGCGGTCGCCCAGCTGTTCGGCAATCGCCTCGCGCAGCGGCGCCTCGTCTTCGACAAGCAACAGATGTTTCTGCGTGTCAGGCATTTAGCGGGCGCCAAGATATTGACACAGTAGAGCCTCAAGCCTCTAGCCCCAAGCACGGTAGGATTCAGGCTCGATGCCTGTCGCGGTCGCGTCGCATTCGTTTCCCAAACACCACGCTTTGCGCCAGGAGTTGACCGCGCGCTATCCGAATGCGGTGTTCAACGAGACTGGCCAGCCGCTGCGCGGCGCCGATCTGGTCCGGTTTCTCCGCGGCCACGACAAGGCGATCACCGGTCTCGAAGTCCTCGACGCGGCGCTGTTTGCCGCCGTGCCGGAAGTGCGGGTGGTGAGCAAGTACGGCGTCGGCCTGGACATGATCGATCTCGAGGCGGCGCGGCGCGGCGGCGTCAGCGTCCGGTGGACGCCGGGTGTCAACCGACAGTCGGTTGCGGAGCTCACGATCGCCTTCATGATCGCGCTCTGCCGGCGGATTGTTCCGCTCGCGACGGATCTCCGCGAGGGACGCTGGGGACGCGGCGGCGGACGGCAACTCTCGTCCGCGACAGTCGGCATTGTCGGCTGCGGTCACGTGGGCAAAACCGTTGCGCAACTGTGCCGCGCCTTCGGTTCAACCGTCCTCGCTCACGACATCGTCGACTACGCCGAGTTCTATCGCGAGCACGCGGTGCGGCCGGTTGCGCTCGACGTCCTGCTCCACGACGCCGATATCGTCACCGTCCATGTGCCGCTCGACTCGTCGACTCGCAACATAATCGACGCGCCGCGGCTGGAGCTGATGAAGCCGACGGCGTTTCTCATCAACGCGGCTCGCGGCGGGATCGTCGACGAGCGTGCGCTGACAGCAGCTCTGGCCGAACGGCGCCTCGCCGGCGCCGCGGCCGACGTCTTCAGCGTGGAACCGCCGATCGACCACGAGCTGCTGCGTCAGCCGACGTTTCTGGGCACGCCGCACATCGGCGCAAGCACTGAGGAGGCGGTGCTGGCAATGGGTCGGGCCGCGATCGCGGGGCTCGATCTGGAACACGGCTCGCTGGAATTGACGTCAAAAACTTGACGCCGGTCAATTCACGAGAAATCCTAAACCTGCAGCCGGCAGCCTCCGATACAACCCTTCGGAGGCTACTGCCAAGTGGAACGAAAAACTATTTCGATCATGAAAGCGTGCGAGCTCGTAGGCGTCAGCCGCAGAACGATTTATAACTGGCTGTCGAGCGGGAAGATCGAGTACGTACGCACGGCGGGTGGCTCCGTCCGCATCTTCGTCGACACGCTGTGGCGCGATCCGAACAATGCGGAGCGTCCGGCCGTGCAGGCGATGTGGCAGGCGGAAGGGCGCAACTGAGCGTGAATCCGCGTCCGCTCAGCGTCGAGGAGCTGCAGGCCAGAAAAGTCATGGACGAGACGCCAGAGCTGCAACTCCTCTTTCACCGCCTGAACAACCAGCTCGGCATCATCCTCGCGCATGCCGAACTCCTCGAATCCAAGGCGACTGACGACGCCAACCGGGCCCGCGCGGCCCAGGTGGTGTCGAGCGCCTTGGAGGCGATGGGGACCGCCAAAGAAATACGTCGCGCATCATCAAGTCCTGTCGAGCCCCATTAAGACGCAAAAACTGTAATTTAGACGTCAATAGTTTGGCGCTCTGCAGGGCAGAAACGCCAAGCCTTTGACGATTTTGCGCGTGTTCCCGCCGCTCAAGCATCGCCAGTTCAGAAATAGTTCACGCCGCTAAGCCGCTTCAAATCTCACACTTACAAACGATCATTCACACGAACTGCTGTGTTTCGGCACACAGGCTCTGCGGTTGGTATCGCCGTTGCGATATCGCGCAACAGTTTGAAGAGGCGTTAATCCGCCTCGGCCATTAACAGGAGACCAAATGCGCGCCCAGCCGATCGCCGCCAGTCAGAATCGCCGAATTGTTGCCGGCCTGCCCTTCGTGGAATCGCTTGCCCGGCGGATGGCGGCCTCCATGCCGAACTCCATCGATATTTCCGACCTGGTCCAGGACGGAGTGCTCGGCCTGATCGACGCGGCGCACCGCTTCGACGAAGCCCGGGGCATCAAGTTCGAGACGTTCGCGGAGCGCCGCGTGCGCGGGGCGATGATCGACGCGCTCCGCAAGGACGCCTGGCCGCGCGGCGTGCGCCGCCAGCGCCGCGAGCTCGACGCGGCCCGCGAGGCGCTGCGGCGCGAGCTCGGCCACGAACCGTCGATGGCCGACCTGGCGGCGCGCGTCGGCTCCGACGAGAAGCGCCTCAGCCGCACCATCGTCCGCATCAACACCATTGAAGCCACTTCGCCGCTTGCCACCGGCGAGCACCTCGACGAAAGCTCTCTCCCGACCGCCCTCGTCCCCTCTGAACCCGAAGCCCCGGACGCCGCTTACGAACGCAACGAAACGCGCGATCGCGTGCGCGCGGCGATTCAGGCGCTGCCGTGGCGTGAGCGGAAGGTGATCGCGCTCTACTACTACGGCGAAGTGACGATGAAGCAGATCGGCGCCGAGATTGGCGTCAACGAATCACGCGTTTCGCAGCTGCACGCGCGCGCCATCCGCCGCCTGCGCGATTCGCTCGGCGACATGAACGCCGACAGCGTCGCCGAGATGAAGCGCGAGCTGATCGACTTCGCGACCAAGAAGCCGGAGATGGTCAAGGTCGCGGCGGCGCGGCCGGCCGCAGTCGTCCAACAAGCTCCGGCCGTCGCCGCGGCCGTGGTGCTGCCGTACAAGCAGCCCGCTACGGAAGCGCCGCGCAAGCGTGCCGCTGCCGTCGCCAAGGCGCCGCTGCGCGTCGCGCGTCAGCGTCCTGCAGTCGCGGCGGCTCGATAACGCGACTCTGACAAGGACGCGGAGGGCGACCGAGGAAAGAGAGAAGAAAGAGCGCGCAGAGGCAAACTCTGCGGCCTCTTCCTCCCTTTACTCTGTTGTCCTCTGTGCCCTCGACTGGGGCGACGTCATGACAGGCCTTCCCTCACTGCCCGTAACAAGTCGCCCAATCGAAACGGCTTGGCGAGCCAGCGGCAGCCGCTCTCCTCGAGAAACGATTCCGCATCGGTGCCGGCGACGTCGCCGGTGACGAAGATCACGCGCTTTGACAGCGTCGGCACCGCTGCCGACAGCATCCGGTAGAAGGCCATTCCGTCGACGCGCGGCATCTTCAGATCGCAGATCACGAGGTCGAACGGGTCCGCCTGCACTTTCTCCAGCGCTTGCTCGCCGTCGGCGGCGTGCTGCACGATGTAGCCGGCGTCGCGCAGCGCGTCGACCACAGCGCTCGCCAGCTTGGCTTCGTCCTCGACGACGAGGATCGAGGCGCCGGCGATCATCGCGGCAGGGAGGTCGACGCGCGGCCGCGGCGCCGGCGGCGCGGCTTTCGCACCGCTTACCGGCAGCTCCACGTAGAACGACGCGCCTTTGTTCGGCCGCGATTCGAGGCGGATCCGTCCGCCGTGCTCCTGCACGATCGCGTAGGCGACCGTCAGTCCGAGGCCGGTGCCTTTCCCGACTTCCTTCGTCGTGAAAAACGGATCGAAAATCTTCGGCTGCAGATCGTCGGGGATGCCCGGGCCATCGTCGTTGACCTCGAGGATGACGGTGTCCTGATCCGCCGCGTGCCACGTGCGGACCACGAGCGTGCCGCGGCCGTTCGCGGCGAGCATCGCCTGTTCGGCATTGATCACCAGGTTGAGGAGCACCTGCTGTACCTGGTGGCCGTCGGCGAAGACATGCGGCAGCCCGGCGGCGAGCGCGTCGATCACGTCGATGTTGGTGACGCGCTGCTCGTAGGCGCGCAGCGCCAGCGTTTCGCGCGCGACGTGGTTGATGTCCACCATCGCCCGCGTCGTCTGACGCTTGCGGGCAAACGTCAGCAGGTTGCGGACGATGCGCGCGGCGCGTTCCGATTCCGACAAGATCGTCTCGAGCCCGCGCCGGACCGGTTCCTCGAGCGATTGCCGCTGCGACAGCCGTTCGGCCCAGCTGAGGATCGTCGCCAGCGGATTGTTCAGTTCGTGGGCGACACCGGAGACGGTCTGCCCGAGGGCGGCCATCTTCTCCGCCTGCAGCAGCTGGTGATAGATGTCGCGCGTTTCGTCGTCCAGCTTCTTGCGTTCGCTGACGTCGCGAACGAGCCCTTCGACGCGGACCGTGTGATCGACGGCTGCCGGATCCGCGGTCGCGGTGAGCTCCACCCAGACGGCGTTGCCGTCGGCGCGGCGCAGCCGCAGCAGGTAGTCGGTCACCGACCCGTCGGTGGTCAGCCGCTCGAGCAGCGCGACGCGCGCCTGGGGGTCGATGAAGCGATCGCGATCGAAGGGGCGCACGTCGGCTTCGGCAGTTTCGCCGCCGTAGCCGAACATCAGTTTCAGGTGGGGATTCGCGGCGATCGTCGACGACGACTCGGGACCGATCGTGCCGATGTAGACGCCTTCGTGAACCGCCTCGAACAACCGCGCAAACGCCGCCGCTCTGCGATCCATTGGGATCGGGGATTGGGGATGAGGGATTGGGGTGATTGGAGGACGGTGGTCTTCACCGGACCACCAATCCCTCCAATCCCCAATCCCTCATCCCCAATCACCTCACTTCGGCAGCGGCGTCGGCGTGTGGCCGCCCTGGAAGCCGGCCCACTTCTTCTCGTTCGCGGCACGGATGTCTTTCACCGAAGCGCCGGAGGCATGCATTTGCATCGCGTCACGCGCGACGTCAAGGCACACCGCTCAAGTCATGCCGTGCGGTTCCCACTGCGTCACGTCGCCGTTGGCGTCGCGGCCGCTCACGAAGCAATCGTCGTTGCCGCGATGGCCGCTGCGCTCACAGCCGCAGTAGCACGGCACGTAGCCGAGGATTTCGGGATGCTCTGCCGCGAACAGGTACGCAGCGCGGACGACATCGGGCGGCCGCGCCGGCGCCGGATCGTACGGCAACGGCGGCAGGCGATCCTGTTTGTGGGGTCCGTACTTTGCCATCGGCGGCGGCGTGTCGGGGGGCGGCGCCGGCGCGGCGGTCTGCGTCGCGACCGGCTCGGTCTGGGCCGACCGTGTCGCCACGTAAACCCCGACGATCGCCGCGATCACGATGATCGCCACCGTGAGCAGCGTCGTGAAAGACCGGCGGCCTTCTCCGGGCAAGCCCGCGCCAGAACTGGACGATGATGGTCGAGTCTGTGACTTCGCGGATGATTTGCGACCCATTCGGCCACCATTCTACCGTGCGCCGGCATCAGGCTGAAGCGCCGTTCGCGCGATGAACGTGATCGGCCAACAGGATCGTGTGCTGCTCGGCGGGCTCGCGGTTGCGCTGATCGTGGTTGCGGCGAAGCCGATTCGCTACCTGCTCGACCTCGCCCGCGACGTCGAGCGATCGTCCGGCCTCGCCCTGATCCCGGCGCTGCTCATCCTCACGGTCGTATTCCTGTTCCATCAGCAGGGCAAGCGACAGGAGGTGCGGGCCCGGGCCGCGGCGGCCGAAGCCGATGCACGCCAGGCGGGCACGCGCGCGGCGGAGATGGAGCGGCTCGTCACCTTCGGCCAGGCGCTCGGCCGATCGCTCGACCTGGACGCGATTCGCGACGTCGCGCTCCAGCACCTGCCGCGGCTGTCGGGCAGCGATCACGCCTGGGTGTTGCTGCGCACTGCCGGACAGTGGAGACCGCTGGTCGGCGCCACCGACGGAAACCGGCGCGAGCTCGAGGCGGCGCGCGAGCGCGTCGCCGAGCAGGCCCTGGTCGGCGACGGCGCATGGTCGACTTCAGCGACGACAGTCGATGGTCACCTGTGTCTGCCGCTCAATGCCGCCGGCCATCCCGTCGGCCTCCTCGCCATCCCGGATGCAAGCGGCGACGTGGCGCCGCGACAGCGGATTCTCGAGATGGCCGCGGCGCTGCTCGCGATCTCGCTGCGCAACGCGCAGCTGTTCGACGAACTGCGCGAGAACAGCCTGCGCGACGGTCTCACCGGCTGCTTCAACCGCACGCATGCGATCGATGTGATCGACACCGAGCTCCGCCGCGCCCGGCGCTCGCAGTCGCCGGTATCGCTGATCATGTTCGACCTCGATCACTTCAAGTGCATCAACGACCGCCACGGTCACCTGTGCGGCGATTCGGTGCTCGCTGCCGTCGGCGCAAAGATGCGCGAGGTGCTGCGCGGCAGCGACATGAAGTGCCGCTACGGCGGTGAAGAATTTCTCGTTCTCCTGCCGGAGACGCCGATCGAAGGCGCGAAGCGCGTCGCCGACACGCTCCGCCGCGAACTCTCGGAACTGCCGATCGGCTGGAAGGGTGAAGTCGTGCGCGTGACCGCGAGCTTCGGCGTCTCGGTGGCGATGCCGTCCGAGGTCGATCCGGCGGCGCTCATTGCGCGAGCCGACGCCGCCTTGTATCGCGCGAAAGACCAGGGACGCAACTGCGTGCGCCTCTCGATGGAGTTCGCCGTCGCGCAATACGACGCCTGACAGTACCGTCTGTCTGTCAGGCTCCGTCCGACTCGCGACGGAGTACACTTCCGGCACGTCTTCGACTCGAACAGCCAGCCCCCGATCCCAGGTCCCGAGCCGCCGCGCGTATCTTGCGTTCGCGGCGGTGTGTTTGATCTGGGGCACCACGTATCTCGGAATCCGCATCGCGCTCGAGACGCTGCCGCCATTGCTGATGGCGGCAATCCGCTGGATCGTCGCCGGCACGGCGCTGAGCGTTGCGCTGGTCGTGCGCGGCGAGCGACTGCCGCATCGCCGCGAGTGGCCGGCGATCACGCTGCTCGGCGTGCTGCTCCTCGGCTTCGGTAACGGCGCTGTCGTCTGGGCCGAGCAGACAGTGCCGAGCGGCCTCACCGCCGTCCTCGTCGCGATGTCGCCGTTCTGGATGGTTGGTGTCGATGCGTTGATGGCTGGCGGCGAGCCGCTCACGATGCGGCGGATCGTCGGCCTGCTGATTGGCTTTGGCGGGATCGTGCTGCTGGTCTGGCCGGAACTTCGCGCCGGTGGCGCAGGCCACGCGTTTCTCAGCGGCGTGATCGCGACGCAGATTGCCTGCGCGGGATGGGCCGTCGGGTCGTCCTATGCGCGCCAGCGCGGCCGTGGGCATGCCCGCGAAGAGAATGTCCTCGCCACAGCTGCGCTGGAAATGTTGTTTGGAGGAGGCGTCCTGCTCGCAGCCGCCTTCGCGCTGGGCGAGACGTCGCGCGTCGTGTTCAGTCCGCGCTCGACGACCGCGCTCGTCTACCTGATCGTCGTCGGCGCCATCGGCGGCTTCTCAGCCTACGCGTACGCGTTGAAGCATCTGCCGGTCGCGACTGTGTCGTTGTATGCCTACGTGAACCCGATCATCGCCGTAATCCTGGGCAGCCTCGTGCTCCAGGAGGCGTTCACGGCGCGCATCGCGATTGCCGCCGCCATCGTGCTCGCCGGCAGCGCGCTCGTGAAGACCGCCCGCTGATCAGCGCGCCGAAGAAAACCGCGCGCGCTGATGGCTGAGGGCTAATGGCTGATGGCTGAATGGGCAATGGACCATGCCATCAGCCCTTAGCCATCAGCCATTGACAGGTCTTTAAACGACCCTACGGCCGCTTACCAGTCGCACCAGGAACAGCACGATGGCGATGACCAGCAGCACATAGATGAAGTTGCCCATCGTGTAACCGCTCACAATCCCGAGCAGCCACAGCACGATCAAAATGACCGCGATCGTTTCCAACATCTCGCTCCTCCAGTTCCTAAACCGCGCTCCGGCGGCAGGGGACTGCAACGCGAGTGCCGTTGTGATGAGCCGTTGTGCCGGAATCGGCGACCAGCCGGACCGTAGCCGCAGCTCGACGGTATGCCGCTCAGTCGCGCTTGGGATCGCTGAGCGCAAAGGTCATCGTTCCGTCGATGACTGATTTGCCGTTCACCCGCCCAACGCCCTGGAGCATGCCCATGCGGCTGCGCAGGCGGACGACGTTCGCCTCGATGACGACGACGTCGCCGGGACGCACGGCGCGGCGATAGCGCACGCGCTCGATGCCGGCGAAGAACGGGAGCCGCTCGCGATTTTCCGGCTTGGCGAGAATGAGGATCGCGCCCACTTGCGCAACTGCCTCGGTGAGCATCGTCGGCGGCACCACGGCGTCGCCGTCCGCCGACCGCGAGAGATACCACTCGTCGAGCGTCACATTCTTGATCCCGACGATGCGCTTGTCGGGTTCGAGCTCGATGATCCGATCGACGAGCAGGAAGGGAAACCGGTGGGGCAGGATGCGTTCGATCGCCGCGTTGTCGAGCGGGAGCGTCAGGTCCATCGCAGCGAACCGATTATACTTTGGCGGTGACCGACGTCACCGGGGCCCACGTGGCTCCAGCCAACACCACCGATCAACTGACGACGCTCTTCGCCCTCGGCCGCGAAGTGGCGTCGGTTCTCGATCTCGACGAGCTCCTCCAGAAGGTCCCCCAGCTCATCTCGCGGCTGACGAAGTTCACCGCCTTCGCGATGTACCTGCTCGATCCGAAGCGCAACGAGCTGACCGTCGCGTACTCGGTCGGCTACCCCGAGGAAGTTTCGCGGACGCTGCGGTTGCAGGTTGGCAGCGGCCTGGTCGGCGCGGCGGTCGCCGAAGGACAGCCGATCCTCGTCAACAACGTCCACGACGATCCACGGTATTTCGAGGCGGTTCCCGGCTCGCAGGCCGAGCTGGTCGTGCCCCTGCGCCGCAAGGGCCGCGTGATCGGCGCGCTCAATTTGCTCAGCGACACGCCAGGACAATTCACCGACGTCGACGAGGCGATGCTGCGCCAGTTCGGCGCCCACGTCGCGGTCGCGATCGAGAACGCGCTGCTCGTCGAGCAGGAGCGCGACTACACCAGCACGCTGGAAACGCTGTCGGAGATCGGCCGCGAGTTCGGCGCGATCCTCAACCTCGACGAGCTGCTGACGCGGATCGCCAACCTGGCGCGTCGGGTGATCGATTACCGCACCTTCGGCATCCTCCTGGTCAACGACGAGACCGGCGAGCTCGAGATGAAGGTCGCGGTCCGCTACGGCGACAAAGTCAGCATGCCGCGGGTGAAGCTTGGCGTCGGCGTCGTCGGGTATGCGGCGCTCCACAAGGAGGCGGTGCTGGTTCCCGACGTGTCGACCGACCCGCGCTACATCAAGGTCGTCGACGATGCGCGCTCCGAGCTGGTGATCCCGCTGCTGCTGAAGGATCGCTGCATCGGCGTGTTCGATCTCGAAAGCCCGGAGCTCGACGCCTTCACGAAGAGCCACGTCGAAATTCTCACCTTGCTGGCGAGCCAGGCCGCGGTGGCGATCGAGAACGCCCGCCTCTACGAGACGATCCGCGCCAACGAAGTGCGGCTCGAGAAAGAGATCCGCTTCGCCCAGCGCGTGCAGGCGGCGCTCCTGCCGACCGATCTGCCGAAGCGGCTGAAGAACGTCGACGTGTGCGCGCGCTTCGCGCCGGCGCGCGAGCTGGGCGGCGATCTCTACGACTATCTCGCGCCCGAGCCGAACAGCCTCGTGGTCGCCGTCGGCGACGTGTCGGGCAAAGGCGTGCCGGCGGCGTTGTACAGCGCGTTCGCCGGCGAGCTGATTCGCTCGCGCACGTTCCGGCGCCGCTATGCGCCGGAGCGCTTCGGGCCGGCCGGCGTGCTCGCCTCGACGAACACGATCCTCCATCAGCGTCAGCTCGAGGAGTACTACTGCACGCTCTGCTACGCGGTGTTCGATCTCAAGCGGCGGACCGTCACGCTGGCCAATTCCGGGCTGCCGTATCCGATTCGCTGCAGCGGCGAGTCGGTCGCGCAGATCGAGCTGCCCGGCGTGCCGCTCGGATCCTTCGCCGGATCGGCGTACGACGAGCTGTCGTTCGATCTGTCGGCGGGCGACCTGTTCGTGTTCTGCACCGACGGCGTCTTCGAGGCCAACGACGCGCTCGGCCGCGAGTTCGGTGCCGAACGCCTGCTCCAGGTGGTCGCCGACACGCGTACGCAGACAACGCGCGAGATCGTCGACGCCATCTTCGCCGCCGTCCAGCAGTTCCGTGCCGACACGCCGCCAAACGACGACATGACGGCTGTGGCGCTGAAGATCACCGGGTAGCGCAATTAAGAATTAAGAATTAAGAATTAAGAATTAAGAATGCGTGCAATACCTTCAACAACCCGCATCTCCAAGCGTGTATACGAATTCTTAACTCTTAATTCCAAATTCTTAATTGCACCACTGCTGCTGGCGGCGTCGCCGGTCAGCGTGATGCCGGCGGCTCAGGGCGCGACTGCCGGCGAACTCAAGGCCAAGTTCGAGCATCGGCTCAGCGACATCGCCGCAAACGTCGACGGCGTCGTCGGCTACGAGATTGTCGACCTGACATCGGGCGATCGGTTTGCGCATCTCGAACGCGACACGTTTCCGACCGCCTCGACGATCAAGCTGACGCTGGTCTACGAGCTGTTCAAACAGGCCGAAGAAGGCCGCATCCGCCTTGACGAGACGCTCGCGCTCGATCGATCCAAGGCGGTGGGCGGCACCGGCGTCCTGGTCGAGATGGGCACGCCGGTGTTGTCGATCCGCGACTACGCCGTGCTGATGGTCACGCTCAGCGACAACACCGCGACCAATGTGTTGATCGATCGGCTCGGAATGGACAACGTCGCCCGCCGTATGCAGGCGCTCGGCCTCAACGGAACGAAGCTGCGGCGGCACATGATGGACACCGCGGCGGCGCGCCGCGGCGACGAGAACGTGTCGACGCCCGAGGAGATGGTCCGCTTGCTGCAGGCGATGCAGGGCGGCCGCGGCGACGAGGGCCACGCGATGCCGGATGCGATCGCGCTGCTCAAGAAACCCAAGGAGAGCCGCCTGCGGCGCGGGCTGCCGGCCGATGTCGCGACCGCCGACAAACCGGGTGAGCTCGATGGCGTGCGCGTCGACGCCGGCGTCGTCTACGCGAAGAACCGCCCCTATGTCTTCTGCGTGATGACCACGTTTCTGCAGGACGAGGCCGCCGGCGAACGCGCGATCGAAGAGATGTCGCGCGCCGCGTACGAGTATTTCAGCCGTCTCGGCGACGGCCCGCTCGGGCGACGGTTCGGCGGCTGACGCCGCCGGTTCAATTCCGACCTTCACGGCGTTTCCCACCTGATCACGCTGTTGCCGCAGCGGCGACAGCCAGACGGCGGCGGCGTCTTCGCTGCCCGTTCGCCGCTCGAGAATCGCTGGCTCCAACGCGTGCGCTGCGTTAGGATCATCCGTTCACCACAGCAGCGATTCCGTCATGAACCAGAAGCGTCCGAGCGATCCGGGTGTGGCCGATGGTGCGCGCGTCGAGCCGATTCCCGTGGACCAGGCGAGCGCCGCCGTCCTCACGCCGAAACCGATCGCCGCCGTACCGATCGACGCGACCATCCCGATGTCGCGGCCGACGCCGACGCCGCTGCCCGGTGTCGTGCCGTCCGCCATGCCGGCGCAGATCGGCCGCTACCAGATCCTCGACCGCGTCGGTCAGGGCGGCATGGGCGTGCTCTATCGCGGGATCGATCCGGTGCTCGATCGCGAGGTCGCGATCAAGTTGATGATTGGCGACTTCGCCGACGACATCGAGCAGCTCCGCCCGCGCTTCCAGCGCGAGGCGCGCGCCATCGCGAAGCTGCAGCACCGCAACATCGTCACGGTGTTCGAGTTTGCCGAGGACGCCGGCACGCCGTACATCGTGATGGAATTCCTGCGCGGCACCAGCCTCTCCGCGCGGCTCAAGGCGGCGCCGCCGCTGTCGATCCTCGAGAAGCTCGACGTCGTCGCGCAGCTGTGCGAAGGGCTTGGTTACGCGCACGAGCAGGGCATCGTGCACCGCGACGTGAAGCCCGCGAACATCTTCCTGCTCGGCGACGGCTCGGTGAAGCTGCTCGACTTCGGCATCGCGAAGCTCACGAGCTCGAACTTGACCCGCCAGGGCGACGTGCTGGGCAGCCCGTCCTACATGTCGCCCGAGCAGATCATGGGGCTCGAGACGATCGACGGCCGCTCTGACGTGTTCTCCGCCGGCGTGGTGCTGTTCGAGCTGCTTGCCGGCCGCCGTCCGTTCGACGGCGACACGACGCCGACGATCGTGATGAAGATTCTCAACGCCGAGCCGCCCTCGCTCGACGCCCTCGACGCGGCGATTCCGGCGCCGCTCGCGGCGGCGGTCGCCCGCGCGCTGCACAAGGATCCGGCCCACCGGTTCAAGACGGCGACCGACTTTGCGCGCGAGCTGCAGGCGGTGCGCCACCTCGTGCCTGCCGATCTCACGCTCGCGATGAAGGGGCCAGTCGGCCCGCAGACGCTGGCGGGCGGCAATGCGATCGCGGCGGCGCCGGCGGCGGCGCCGGCGAACGTGTCGCCTCGCCGCAAGTGGTCGGTCGCCGCCGCTATCGGCGGCGGCGTGATCGCGGCGACGATCCTGGTGGCGATCGGCCTCGGACGGTCCGCGCCGCAGCCGAGCGAACCGAACGCCGTGGCCGCCGCTCCCGCGGACGCGCCGCGTGTCGCGCCGACCGACGCTGCTGCGGCAGCGGTGCCACCGGCGCAGCAGCCCGCCGCCGCCCAGGCGCCAGCGAAGGAACTCGCGACGAGGGAACCGGCGGTGAAGGAAGCCTCTGCCGTCCGCAGTTCACGCGACACGACGAAGGCAAAAGCCGCGACACCGTCGACGGAAACGAGCGCCCGCACGGCCGCCGCCCCGTCAGCCACCGCGGTTCAGGTCGCACTGAGCGTGGAGGGTGCGTACCCGTTCGCGATCCTCGACGGCAGTCGCGTGCTGTCGCCGGCGGCCACGTCGCATCAACTCACGATCGCGGCCGGCAAAAAGGTCCGTCTGGTTGCCGCGGAGTACTCGTTGAACCAGACCGTTGCGATCGAAGAGAACGCCGATCGCCGCGTTGATATCCAGGCGCCGGCACTTGGCAGGCTGACGATTCGCAGCAGCCAGGAAACCTGCACCGTCAAGATCGGCGATCGCGACCTCGGCTACCCGCCAGTCAACAACGTCGCGATTGCCGGCGGCTCGTACCAGATCGATCTCGTGTGCCCCAACGGACGCAACAAGTCGGAATTCGTCAACATCGTCGGCGGTCAAACGCAGCGGGTCATCCTTCAATGAAATCCCACGTCTGTCTTCGCATCGCCGCCGTGCTGGCGGCCGGCACCATCGTCGGCGCGCAGGGGAATGCCGAGGAGTTTGCACGCCGCCAGTACGAGAGCGGCATGGCATTCATGCAGAGTGGCCGCTACACCGAGGCGCTCAAGGATTTCCAGACGGTCCTCGACTCGTTCGGCAAGAGCGCGGTTGCCGACAATGCGCTGCTCGAAACTGCCTTGTACCAGCTCGAGATCATCCGCGATCCGGGCGCGGCGCAGACGTCGGTCGAGCGGCTGCTGAAGGACTATCCCGATACCGACTCGGCGCCGATGGCCCACATCGTCGCCGGCCGGATCGCGCTCGCCAAGGGCCGCACGCCGGCAGACGTCGACGCCGCGCTCGCCAGCTTCGAGCGCGTCCCGCGGCTGTTCCCGAACGACGAAGCGGTGGCCGCGGCCGGCTTCTACGCCGCCGACGCGCTGCGGGTCGTGC
>Ga0070686_100001042_pt1 | contig 15959 bp, 16 predicted proteins | sample KBSS23LmetaG_FD_65654 | JGI IMG/M metagenome (GOLD analysis project Ga0070686, IMG submission 65654) | Switchgrass rhizosphere microbial communities from Kellogg Biological Station, Michigan, USA - KBS S2-3L metaG | ecosystem: Host-associated > Plants > Roots > Rhizosphere ... | reverse complement strand
TTGGCTTCCTGCTCGATGCTTTCCTCGGCGCCGCGGCTGAACTCATCCGAGCCCGGCCAGCTTCCACGCGTGAAGAAATAAAGCATCGACGCTTCGCGGCGCGCTTCCATCAGTTCGCTGCGGGTGATCGAGCGGCCGTTCATCGTGCCGACCGTCGGGTCCGCCCCGAAGACACTGGTCGCCCCGTTGCGGGAATTGGGGTTAAAATACCAGACAAAGCTGATAATCACCGCGCCGCTGATGAGGAACCACAGCCACTTTTGGTGTTTTCGAATATTCGCGAACATAAATCTCGATCAAAAAATAAGGGGTGAAACCTACTGGCCGCCCCGCCTAGGGTCAAACGGAAAAGACGGCCCGGGAAAACTCGAAAGCTCGGATCGGCCGGATTTTTAAGGTCATGCCGCTGAATCGTATTCAATCAGAGCTTCGGCTTTTTGTCGGCTTTGCGCAGCTCCATAATGTACGCCATGAGGTCGTCGAGGTCGTTTTGCGGAATGGCAAGGTGATCGAAGCGGGGCATGGCGCCGAGACCCAGGCGCACCTGGGTTTTCATCAGGCGTTTGGGCGCGGGCTTGTTGTTGAGGGCGGGACCAAGGCCGGCTTCGCCGTTCGGATGGCATTGATAACAGCGTTGTTGGAAAACGAGTCGTCCGCGTTCGCCCGGCGGTGAAAGATGGAGCGGGCCGGTGATCGGTTCGCCGCGGCGCGCGGTATGGCAGCCGACCAGCAGGAAAATGGCGAGAGGCAGAATGCGCTTTATTCGTGAGTGATTTTCCATAGGACGCCAGTGCCTTGTTGTGGATGCGCTTTGTCGGTATGGGCAAGGATGCCGAAATCGACGACGTAAAGCGCGTCGCCCGCGGGATTGAAGCGGACCGCGACGGGACGTTCGAGGCCGGCCTTTTTCAATTTGGAGGCGGGACCATTGTCTTTTTTATTCACCGCAAAATCGTCGATGAGTCCATTGCTCACGTTGACGCGCACCACGCGGAAGCCGGAGGGATTCAGGATTTTTCCAACCGCTTTGGCTTCGTCTCCGAACAGCGCGACGAAGGCATCGCCGACATGGCCGAAGCGGTCGTTGCGCGAGAAATCGATGCCATCCGCGGAGGAATGCACCGGGAATTTCGTAACCGGCGCCGGCGGATCGTTGGGGTGATGCGCGAGAATAAATTGAGGGCGGCGGCTGAAGGGCGCGGTGAAGCGCCCATTGTTCACCGGTTCGTTGCCGGAGTAATCGGGCCATCCGTACCAAAGCCCCGTTTGCACGCGCCACAGCAAATCGGGCGCGCCCCAAATCGGGCGACTGCCGCGTTCGTCATAGCCGTTGTCGGTGACGTAAAGCTGGCCGTCGGGCGAGAACGCCAGGCCAAAGGGATTACGAAAACCCCACGCCACAAGTTGCAAATCCGATCCATCCGGACGCACGCGCAAAATGCCGCCCGAACATTTCACCGCGCCGGGGACGGTCGTCTGCCCGGGCGTGCCGAAGGCGGCGAACGCTCCGGTTTTGTTTTTGCTTTTCCGGGACGAAAATGTTTGGCCGACCAGCGTAATGTCCTGGCCCGGGATGTCGTGGAAATCGGGATGACGTTTGAGCCAGCCGAATTTGGCGTTGTCTTCGCCGACCACGCCGGAGTTGCTCGCCGTCCCCTGGCCGAAATAAATCCAGCCATCCGGGCTGATGGCCGGACCATCGGTATGATGGTCGCCGAAGCTCGGCAACCCATCGACGAGGGCTCGCACGTCGCCCGTTTTAGAAATGCGGAGAATGCGCCCGCCTTCGTTCACGCCGCCTTCCGCGACGAAGAAATTCCCGTCGTGAAAAGCGAGGCCCGTCCATGGCCCATTATTTTTTCCGGTCGCGATCGGAGTAACCGAACCATTCGATTCGATCCGAACGAGCCGAGGCGTTGTAAAAACCTCGCCGTACGCATAGCCCGATTCGACGACGTAGATTTTCCCAGCCTCATCGAAGGCGGCTCCGGTCGGAAAGGTCAGGCCCTGGGCGACGGGCTCGATTCGATAACCTGCGGGCAAAGCGACATCGTTCGGATCGACCGCGCGTGAAGCCGGGATTTTCGTTTGGCCGCCGCCATTCGAAGGCCGAAATGCGTAACAGCCGGACGTGAACGCCAATATCAAAGCCGCGCAGACAACGTGTGTTCTCATGCTCCCCGTCCTAAAAATAATCCGGAGGCAAAGGGCGTCGATGCGGAGCGCTACGGAAAACGGGCTAAGGCTTCTTGGCCAGCCAGGCTTTGAGTTCGGCGATTTGTTCGGGGGTGAGCGGAAGCTTGGGAGGCATGTAGCCGTAATCGATCAAAATGCGCATGGGGTGGGAATGAACTTTGAACAGAGGTTGACGAATGCCGTCGGTGTCGTGGCATTTGCCGCAGAACTCGAGCTTAAGGGGTTCGCCGTAATCGAGGCGGACTTCGTTGGTGGGGAAATAAAAGCGGCCAAGAGGTTGTTTGGCGATTTGTTTGCTGATGGCGGCGGCGAGTTGGGGATCGCTGCAAAGGTCTTCGCGCGCCGGATGGATCGCGAGCGGGCCGGACGAATGGCATTTGTAGCATTCTTTGCCCTCGAACTTGATTTCTTTTCGGTTGAGGTCCGCGAAATAGTCGATGGGCGGATCGACCGTCATGTCTTCGACAATAGAGAAGTAGCCCCAGCCCTTGTCGGTGGAAGTTTTTTGAACGAGGAGATAAACCCGCGCGACGTCATTGGAAAAGGATGAGATATGGTTGAGCATCGGGCGGCGAATAACGTCTTCCTGCGTGCTGATGAGGCCGGTGTCAGACATAGGGATGGCCTTGCCGTCATCGAAAAGTCTTCGGGCTTGGGCCATGTAATCTTTAACTTCGTCCAACGTGAGGCCCCGGGCTCCCGCGCGGGCGTGCGGCGGAAGGATTACGGTGGGAGAGGTCCATTTTTTGTGGATTCGATTCGTGCCGACGGAAGTAGAAAGGCGGGTGAATTCCTCGGTCGTGAATTTGGAAAGGTCCAGGTCAGGTTGAAGGAGAATGCCGGTGCCGGTCGACCGCGCGGGCTTGATAAGGGCAGGGGGTTCGTACGGGGCTTCAGCGCCGCGGAGCGTTTGGATGGAAAAGAGCGAGAGGAGGAGGATCAGATTGAGGGCGATGGCTTTCACGTCGAGCGATAATGATTCGAGACGAAGGGAAGTTGTCAAACTCGGAACGTCGAACGATTTTGGGGGAATGGCTGTCCAATCGGGGATGCTTTGTGCCGCCGTTGCCATGAGAAGCGTGCGAGAATGGATTTGCCCAAATGAGTGATCGGCGTATCCTTTGGAGCGAAATGTCGGAAAATGTAGAAGTGGTTTCCCCCGCGAATTCTGAACCGCGACCCGCTCAACCCGGATTCCTTGAGGAATTGGGTGACGTGTGGAAACGCCTGCCGCATAAGGCCCTGTTCGGCATCCTTTTGTTGGCGTGGATTGCCCTGTTTCATTTGCTGGGGAACGCGACCTTTGGGTATTCGAAGGATCCCTCGCTTTTTGGTTGGTTAAATGAGGATTACAACGGGACGGAAGACGATGCGCACGGGCGTTACGTGCCGATCATCGTCCTGGTTTTCTTTTGGTTGAAGCGCAAGGAATTATTGGCCTCGATGGGCCAAGCCTGGTGGCCCGCGGCGGTTTATTTCGGTTTGGCCGTGGCTTTGCACGTGATGGCCTATCGAGTCCAGCAAACGCGCATCTCCGTGCTCGCGTTTATCTTTGGATTCCATGCTTTATTGGGGCTGGTCTGGGGAAAGGAATGGTTGAAGCGCACGGCCTTCCCGGTGTTCCTCCTCTTGTTTTCGATCCCGTTCGGAAGCATTGCGACCATTATTACGGTGGACCTGCGGATTTTTGTGACCAAGGTCGCGGTGGGAATTACCCATGGAATTTTGGGCATCCAGGTGCTGAGCGACGGGACCCGGATTACCGACCTGCATGGGAAAGGTTTGTATGAAGTCGCGGCGGCCTGCAGCGGGATGCGCAGTTTGACGGCGCTGACCGCCCTGGCGGTGATTTATGCCTTCCTGAATTTGGATAAGCCCTGGAAGCGCGTCGTGTTGGTGTTGAGCGGCATTCCACTTGCGATTATTGCCAATGTGATTCGTATTTCGACCGTCGTGATTGTCGGTGAAAACGTTGGCGAAAAAGCGGCGAAGATGATCGAGCAGAAGTTTGGCTTCGCGACATTTTTGATTGCCATTGCCGGGATGATGGTTCTGGGTTGGCTGATGGATCGCAAGCCGAGAGCGGCCCTGCCGCTGCCGCCCGAACCGCCCCTGGAGGAGGCGGAGGCGTTATGAATCGGCAGGAAGTCAAAGTGCTCGTGACGGCGCTCGCCTTGATTTTGCTTGGAGGCGCGGCGATCAAGTTTGGAAAATTAAAACTCGGAAAGCCGGGTTTGGCCCTTGTCTCCCAGCCGCTGACCAATGAATTCGGCGCCGTGGTGCGGGATCAACGGGTGGACTTGCCATCGAAAGTCGAAGGGTATCGTTCCAGGGATGAGGCGATCAGAACCTTCGAACTGGAAATTCTGCCCAAGGACACGACTTTCGGGCGTAAGATTTATCGGAACGAGGAAGGCTTCGAAGCGCAACTCTCGGCCATCCTCATGAAATCCGATCGCACCAGCATTCATCGCCCGCAAATTTGCGTCACCGCGCAAGGCTGGAAGATCGAAAAGTCGGAACGCATCTCCATTCCCATCGCGACGCCGAGAGCTTACAACTTGTCGGCCACCTGTCTGACCCTGGGTAAAGAGGTGGAGTCGCCGGTGGACCACAAGAAGCACCCCATGAAGGCGCTCTACATCTATTGGTTTGTGTCGGAAAACCGGCTGGCCGCACAACACCCGGAGGCGTTGTGGTATATCACCAGGGACCTGGCTCTGACCGGAACGTTATATCCGTGGGGATACGTAAGCTGTTTTACCTGGTGCGCTCCGGGGAGCGAGGAATTATCCGTGGCGCGAATGAAGCGACTGATCTCGGCGGCGACTCCCCAATTCCAATTGACGACCGGCGCGGCCAAAGAAACGGCTTTCCTTCGCGCCCCCGATCCTGTAAAGAAGGTAAATCGAACCGAACCCGCGCCGCTATGATCGCCCGGAGAAACTGTCCACATTGACGGAATAGCCATGCTTCGCCGCGAACGCCAAATGAGAGCCTGGACGCAGCGTCTGCTGGACGCCAGCTTGTTCGGCATCGGGATTTGGCTGGCCCATCGGGTTCGCTTCTGGTACTCCCCCATCGAGCCCTTCTCGGATTACCTTTACCTCTTTGTTTTATTGCCGTTTACGCCGCTGGTCCTCGAGTTGCAAAGCTATTACAACCGTCCGATCCTGGCTTCGCGCAAACAAGCCGCCTGGATGCTTCTCCGGGCGTGCACCATCGCGGTCATTGTGGCGATCTTTGGATTGTTCATTTTTAACACCCATCTGGCCCGATCCGTCGTGATCCTCTTCGGCTTTTTTAGCTTTGGACTGATCCTCATCAAAGAAGAGCTGATGCGCCGGAGTTTGTTGTCCACGGTCGGCGAACGTCAGTTCAAGCGACGCCTGATTCTGGCGGGGTCGCCCGAAGATATCGAACGTTTCATGCCCGCCACCAAGGGAAGCGTGTTTGATGGTTTGGAGATCGTGGCCCAGGTTGATTTGAACAAGCAATCGATCAGTGATTTCGTCGATTTGCTGCATTATCACTCCGTCAACGCGGTGGTTATTTCGGCGAAGCACACTTACTTCGGGCAGGTCGAAAAAGCGATTCAAGCCTGCGAATTGGAAGGGGTCGAAGCGTGGCTGGCGGCGGACTTTTTCAATACGCAAGTCTCGCAAACCAGCCTCGATGAATTCAGCGGACGCCCGGTGCTGGTGTTTCGCAGCGCCCCCGCGGATTCATGGCAAAAGGTGGCCAAACAATTATTGGACGTGATCGGAGCGGTCGTCTTATTGCTGGTCACCTCCCCAATTCTGGCGGCCTTCGCGCTCTTTATTCGATGGACCTCGCCCGGGCCCGTGTTTTTCCGTCAGCAACGCGCGGGCTTGAATGGCCGTCCCTTTGTGATGTTGAAATTTCGATCAATGGTCAGCAACGCGGAGCAGCGGAAACACGAAATCGAGCAGTTGAATGAAATGACCGGACCGGTTTTCAAAGTGACCAACGATCCGCGCATCACCCCCATCGGCCAGTTCATGCGCAAATGGAGCATCGACGAGATGCCCCAGCTCGTCAACGTCCTGCGCGGCGAAATGAGTTTGGTCGGGCCGCGTCCGCTGCCGGTCGATGAAGTGAATCGATTCGATGACCTGGCCCATCGCCGTCGCTTGAGCGTCAAGCCCGGGTTGACCTGTTTGTGGCAGGTGAATGGCCGCAACAAAATTACGGATTTCAAGGAATGGGTGCGGCTGGATTTGCAGTATATCGATAACTGGTCGTTCTGGCTGGATTTGCAAATCCTGGCGCGGACATTGCCCGCGGTTTTGCGGGGGACCGGGGCGAAGTAGAATTTTTTTTAAAAAGAGAGCGGCGTCGGATTTTAGGTCTGACGCCGCTTTTTTATTTCGACCTTTTACGCGGCAACGGTCGCGGCGCGACCGTTACTACCTTCGGTTTGGCGCGTGGCCGGGACGCGGGCGATCACGACCGCAGCGAGGCCGGCGAGGCCTCCGCATGTGAGCCAGAGGGCGTAGGGATTTAATTGGAACAGGCTGGTTCCAATCACAGGTCCGAGCGTCAAGGCGCTGGCCCAGGTGAATCCATAAGCGCCCATGTAGCGTCCGCGCATGTGGGCCGGCGCAAGGTCCGCGACTTGTGCGACGGCCAGCGGCATCGTGAGCATCTCCCCCAAAGTGAAGACAAACATGCACACCGCAATCGCGGGCAGAGCGCTCAGGAATCCGGCCGCGGCGAATCCGACCCCGACCAGGATGTAGCCTAAAATCATGACACGCTCGAACTTGAATCGCTGGCTCACAAGCGTGAGCGGCAATTCGCACAAGACAACAATGGCGCCGTTCATCGAAATCATCAGGCCGTAAGTCGAGGCCGAAAAGCCGATCTGCGTGAGGTGCAATCCAAAGGTGGAGACCATTTGGAAAAAGACGATCCCAATCAACAGCGACGAACCGAGCATGCTTTGAAAGCGCCGATCGTGCTTCATCACCGCGAACGCTTCGCCCCAGCCCGCTTCGCGCGCTGCGGTTTTCACGCCCACCGGCAGCGCGACCAGCGCCACGATGCCAAAGAGAGCCGAGGTCACCGCGTCGCCAATGAAAAGCCAGAAGAACGAATACTTGACGATGAACCCCGCCGTGGCGGGACCGAAGGCCCAGCCCGCATTAAATGCCATGCGATAAGCGGCAAAAGCGCGCACCCGTTGCCCGTGAGGAACGAGATCCGCCAATAACGCCGAGGATGCGGGGCGATAGAGTTCGCCGCAAAGACCCGCCAGGAATGTGAACGCAACAATCGCGGGAAAGCTCTGAGCTTGCGAGAGCGCGACCATCGCGGCGGCCGACGAGAACATGGAAATGGCAATACAGGTACGGCGCCCGAGCGAATCGGCGAGCCGTCCGCCGATCGCGCAGGCGAAGAAATGTCCCAGCCCATACGCAGCCATGGCCAGGCCGGATTGGCTGATGCTGAAGCCGCGCTTCGTCAAGTACAGCGACAGAAACGGAATGACGAAGCCGCCAAACTTATTCAGGAACACGCCGACGAACAAAACCCAGACCGGCCTGGGCAATTGGCGAAGGCTGGCGAGCATGGTGGGTTGATTCTGATTTTGGCTGGGGTTCATAAAAATAAAAAACCCTGCCGACCTTTCGGTGGGCAGGGTTTGAAAATCTGGTTGGACTCCTAGAAAATTCGCTCCTCCTGCCCGGCTGCCGGATATTTAACGGCCGCGAAAATCGGGTGACGCAGCGCGACAATAGCCATCGAGCGCCAGTTACCGTGGCGTTTCATCGAATTGGTTTTGGTCTTGGCCTGCTGCATTGGAAATGCGACGTTAGGGATCCGCTCGGGAAGGTCAAGGAGAATTGTGGAAGAAGAATCCCGTTTTCCGGAAGGATTGCGTTTCGCCAGGAAATAAAACACCGCGCCCCTCAACCCACCCCGGTGTTTTAAGATTGAAATGCCGTGGGGCTTCAGGCCAAATCCTCCGTGCGGCCTAGGCTATGAATTTGGGAGACATCCTCAACGAAGATCAAATCCAGACCGATCTGCAAGCGGCCAATCGCTGGGAAGCCATTGACGAACTGATCGGTCTGCTTGTGGAGCGCGGCAAAATCAAACCCGAACACCGCGAACAAATCGCCGCCGTCGTCAAAAAGCGCGAGAACTCCATGAGCACCGGCATCGGCTTTGGCATCGGCATTCCCCACGCCTCCACCGATCTCATCTACGACGTCATCGGCGCTTTTGGCCGCTCCCGCAAAGGCGTCCAATTCGAAGCCCTCGACAACCAGCCCGTCAAACTCGTCATGCTCTTCCTGGTTCCCCAGGGCCAATTTCAAAAACACCTTCACACCCTCGCCAACATCGCAAAACTGCTTCACAACAAAGACTTCCGCCAGGCCCTCGAAAACGCCCAGGACTCCGCAGCCATGATGCGCATCATCAAAAATCCCCAGGGCCCTTTTTGAGAAAATGATGAAGGCTGCAAAAGGCCTTCCTCCGCGCGCCGGACTTTAACATTCAGGCAATTTCTTTCTTCAGCGTTTAGCCTTTCGCCTTTAGCCTTCTTTTCGTGCTGCACAAGCTCATAGAACAACGCGTCCAGTCCGCCGTCGCCGCAACTTTGCCCGACGCCAATCTGACCACCGTCCAGGTCCGCCCCACCGCCGATCCCAAATTCGGCGATTACCAATGCAACTCCTTGATGAACCTCGCCAAGGAACGCAAACGCAACCCGCGCCAGCTCGCCGAAGAAGTCCTGAAACACCTGAACGTCGCGGACCTGTGCGAGAAAGTTGAAATTGCCGGCGCCGGTTTTCTGAACTTTCGCCTTTCGAGCGGCTCCATCGCGCAAACCCTTTTGCAGGCTCATCGCGGCGAACATTTATTCGTCGTCCCGGTCGCCAAACCCAAAACGTTCGTGGTCGATTTTTCCGCGCCCAATGTCGCCAAGCCCATGCACGTCGGTCACATTCGTTCCACCGGCATCGGCGACGTGATCTCCCGCACCTTGCGCGCGCTTGGTCACAACGTCGTCACCGATAACCACATCGGCGATTGGGGAACGCAATTCGGCCAACTGCTCATTGGTTGGAAAAAATATCTGGATCGCGACGCCCTCGCCAAAGCGCCGCTCGAAGAAATGGGCCGCCTCTACAAAAAAGTTCACGCTGAATTCGAAGCGAGCGACGAAGTCAAAACCGAAGCCCGCAAGGAACTCGTCATACTGCAAAACGGCGATCCGCAGAATCTGGAATTCTGGCATGAAATGATTCGCCTCTCGATGCAGGAATTCGAGAAAATCTACGCGCGGCTCGGCGTGAAGTTCGATCACGTTCTCGGCGAAAGCTTTTACAATCCCCAGCTCAAATCCGTCGTCGAAGATTTGAAAAGCAAAGGCATCGCCCGCGAAAGCGAAGGAGCCATCGTTGTTTTCTTCGATCAACCCGATCTCAAAGAAACGCCGATGCTCATTCAAAAAAGCGACGGCGCCGCCAACTACGGCACCACGGATCTCGCCACCTTCGCCTATCGCATCGAAACCTGGCATCCGGATGAAATCGTTTACGTCACCGACGGCCGCCAGCAACTTCATTTCCGCCAGCTTTTCGCGACGTTCCAAAAGTGGAAACCCAACTCCACCAAAACGACGCACGCCTGGTTCGGCGCCATCTTGGGTCCCGACAACAAACCCTTCAAAACCCGCAGCGGCGAAACCGTCAAACTTGCGGACCTTCTGGACGAAGCCGAAGAACGCGCCCTCGCGATCGTCACCGAAAAAAATCCCGAACTCTCGGAAACCGAGCGTCGCGAAATCGCCCGCATTGTCGGAATCGGCGCCATCAAATATTCCGACCTCCTCCCCAATCGCCAAAGCGATTACGTTTTCAGTTGGGACAAAATGCTCTCCTTCACCGGCAACACCGCGCCCTACCTTCAATACGCCTACTCCCGCCTCCGCAGCATCGCCCGCAAATCCGACGAGGTAGGGCCCGCTGTCCCCAGCGGGCCGCAGGCGCAATTCAACCTCACCGCCCCCGAAGAGCTGGCCCTCGCCAAACACCTCTTCAACTTCGGTCTCACCATTGAAGCCGTCGCCGAGGAATACCGGCCCAACTATCTCTGCAACTACCTCTACGATCTCGCGGGCCACCTCTCCCGATTCTACGAACAATGCCCCGTCCTCAAATCCGAAGGCCAAACCCGCGCCGACCGACTCGCCCTCTGCGACCTCGCCGCCCGCGTCCTCAAACAAGGACTCAACCTCCTCGGCATTGAAACCACAGAACGCATGTAAACATGATCAAACAGTACCAAACAGTAAAAAACATCTTTACAAAAACGAACCGCATGGCTAATGATTTCAACATGACTTCTGAACAAGCGTTGAGTCAGCCGGGTTCACAGGGCTCCTTTCCCAATCCACCCACCGCCACTCCCACTCCGGGCACAGGCGGCTATCTCGATCTTCTCGACGGCATTTTGCGTCGTCGCGAAGAGTTCTTCTCCGAAATATTCGAATCCCAAAACCTGCGCGCGCGCCTGCGTGCGTTCGTTCTTACCATTGTTTGTCTCTCGTTCGTTTATGGAGCCACGATGGGCGCTTCTTCATTCACGATCGGCTTTCAACGCGGCCTGGAACAAATGCTCTCATCGGGCGTCAAAGTTCCCGCCCTTTACCTCCTCACCGTCCTGATTTCCTTTCCGGCGCTCTTCATCATTCTCGTGTTGATGGGTTCGAAGCTAAGCTTCACCCAATCGCTCTCGCTCATCATTCTCGCGCTCACTTTGAATTCCATTCTCCTCGCGGCCTTCGCGCCAATCGTGCTGTTTTTCATCATCACCGATTCGAGTTATGAATTCGTCAAGTTGCTCCACGTCGCGGTGATGGCCTTTAGCGGATGCTGGGCTATGGGCGCGTTGTGGCACGGTCTGCGCGAAATGTGCGAGAAGTCCAATCTCTACCCGAAGCGGGCCGTGCGCATTTTGCAGATTTGGGTTTTGATGTTTGGCTTCGTCGGCACTCAAATGGCCTGGAGCCTGCGGCCATTCGTCGGGTCCGCAGACAAGCCGTTCCAGATCTTTCGCGGCGAACAGGAAGGAAACTTTTACAAAGCGGTGCTGCATGGTGTGGTCCGCGTTGTGCGCAATGCAACAGACTGACATCATGACGCTCGAAGAGGTGGCGCAATACCTCAAGCTCCAGCCGCAAACCGTTTACAAATGGGCGCAGGAGGGCCAAATCCCTGGGGCAAAGCTCGGCAAGGAATGGCGTTTTCGCCGCCGCATCCTCGACGAATGGGTTGATTCCGCGATTCACCTTTCGAAGGGTGGATTTAACTTCCTGTTCGAATCGAGCCTGGCCGCCGTCGGCCAAAAAGGATTGGCCCGCGAAGAGATCGACAAGATTTTGCAGGAATCCGTCCGTTGAGCGCGCCCGATCAGCCAGCAAAAGTCATCTTCGCGCCCGACCTGATCGGCGCCTCCTTCATCGACGCCGACGCGCGCAAAGTCGTTGAACTCTGGCGCAACGGCGCGTTCAAAGTCGTCATGAACCGCGAACTCCTCGTCTTGCACATCAAAGTTCTCGGCCAGCTCGGTCTCTCCGCTGAATTAATACGCCGATGGACCTTGTGGCTGACCGTGCCCGAACGGGCGCTTTTCTTTCCGGATATTTGTTCCAATCGAGCATCGGCAATTGAGATTTGCGAACTGCTCGCGCGCGAGACGAAGACATCGCGAATCGTTTCTGCTTATGTGAAAGCGGAATCTAAAGAAGGCATCTCATGGAAATCGTCGAGTCTTTGACGGATTCCCTCAACTCACTTTTTGATTCGGCAGGGCTTTGAGCATCGACTCGGCCATGGCGCGGACGTTGAAAGTCGTGCGGCTGGCGGTTAAGGCGGATTGGGAAAGGGTGGAATGGAGTTGGGGTTTGTTAAGAATCTCCGCGATTTTTTCGGCGAGAGACGCGGCGTTGTTGGGTTCGCAGAGGAGTCCCGCCTTGGAGGCTTCGATGAGTTCTGGGAACGAGGCGGCGCGGGGTTGGACGACGGGGACGCCGGCGGCCCAGGCTTCGACGAGGTAGAGGCCGAAGGCTTCGCCGTAGAGAGCCGGGACGGAGAAAACCGAGAGGCTTTTCAAGAAGGCCTGCTTGGCGGATTTATCGAGGTTGGGATGGAATTCGACGTCGCTTAAAACGTCCGCCGTGCGAAGTTCTTCTTTGAGGCGCGTTACCAACGGCTCGTCGGAGGGCCCCATCGAGCCGCCGATTTTCAGGCGCAAGTTCGGGACGAGATTTTTTTTGCGGATGTGAATGTAGGCGGCGACGAGGGTATCGATTCCTTTTTCTTTGCACATGCGCGCGAAGAAACCGAGGACGGGGGGATTTGAGTTGCCGGGCGCAGGTTCGTAGCCGTCGAGGCGGATGCCGTTGTAAACGACTTGCACGCGTTCGGGACGGAGCCGGAGTCGGCGCGTCATGAGCTCGGCGAAGTAGTGGCTCGGGGCGATGAAGGCATCGACTTCGGCGGCGCGTTCGCGGAGGGCGTCCCAAACTTTTTCGCGATGCGTGTCGGGGAGCGAATCGAGAAACGAATCTTCGCCCTGGAGTTCGATGACGACGGGCACGTTTAGTTCGTTGCGAATTCTTCGGACCATGCCCGCGAGGAGCGCGTTCGAGAGGCAAACGACTTCGGGCTTCTGTTCGGTCTTGAGCCAATGCACCAGTTCGTCGAGTTCGCGCGCCTGTTTGCCCATTTCGCCTTGCAGCATGGAAAGCGTCAGGTCGCCGAGTTGATCGGGACGCGTTTTGGCGGCGCCGCCCGCGGCTTTTTTGAGCAGCGATGGCGACGAGAACAAATTGCGCAGGAAGGAGGGCGCTTTGGCGTAGAGCGGGAAGATTTGTTCGAGAAAGACGTTGATGCCGCTGAAAAAAATGGGGACGCCGGCGCTCTGATCCTCTTCATCCAGGGTCATGGGCAGGTAGAGTGAAGCCATGACGGCGTCGTGTCCCATCTTGCGCCATTCGGCGACGAGGGCGTTGTCGCGAAAACAATTGCCGCAATACATCGCGCCCGCGCCCGGTGTGAGTTGAACGATGTTCATCGTGAATGCATCGCCCGGGCGCTTAGGCGGCGACCGCCTCATTTTCGACGCGCGGCATTCCATAGGGCAGCGGCTCGGGCACCGGCGCGAATTCGGCGACCGCGTTGAAAAGAGGCGTGAAATCTTTGTTCACGTCGCCCGAAAGACAATCGGTGATGTCGCCGGCGAGCGCGGGATATTTGTCGGTGAGAAGACGAAAGCTGAAGTTCGGATCGTAGAACGCGTAAACAAGTTTGCGCATGTTTTCGATCCCCTGGCGCAACGTGACGCCGTAATTCTCGAAGCGCGCGGGCGAATAGTCGTTCGCTAAAATCGCTTCGCTGACCACGTCCGCCGCCATGATGCCGCTCTTGAGCGCGAGCATCAGTCCGGAGGAAAAAACGGGATCGAGAAAACAAAGCGCGTCGCCCGCGAGGACAAGGCCTTCGGAGGCGCAATGCCTGGCGTGGTAGGAATATTCGCCGGTGATAAAATACGGACCGAACGGAGCGCCCATCGAAAGGTGATCTTTGATCCAAAGATTCTGTTCGATCTCGCGTTTGAAAATCGCCTCGGGATCTTTGACGCCGTCGCGCGAAAGATATTTGCCTTCGGCCACGACGCCGACGCTGACGACGTCGTTGTGCAAGGGGATGTACCAGAACCAGCCTTTTTCCGGCACGAACGCGACCGTGGTGCCGCCTTCGTCGATGCCCGGATCGCGTTTGGCGCCGCGATAATAAGTCCACACCGCCACTTTGTGCAGCATGGGATCGCCGATGCGCCAGCCGTTGCGAACCGCGGCAAATGCGTCGCGTCCGCTGCAATCGAGCGTAATCGGCGCGCGATATTGCACGGAGTTTCCCGCGGCATCGGTCGCGCGTACGCCCACGACCCGAGAACTTTCGCGCAGCAATTCTTTGACTTCGGTTTGCTCGCGGACTTCAGCGCCTTTTTCGCGCGCGTGATTGAGCAGCATCAAATCGAATTCGGAACGCAACACCTGCCACGTTTGCGCGACGTCCTGCGGGTAACGATCGAAAAAATAAAACGGCTGCGATGCGCGGCCCGAGGGCGAAACGAACTGGACGCTGTATTTTTTTACGAAGGCCGACTCGCGCATTTTGTCGATGAGCCCGAGGCGTTCGAGCGGCTGAAACGTAAAGGGGAGGAGCGATTCGCCGACGTGGTAGCGCGGAAATTTTTCGCGCTCGAGCACGACCACGCGATGGCCTTTTTCAGCCAAAATGCTGGCCGCGCTCGCGCCCGCGGGTCCTCCGCCAATGATGACGGCGTCAAAATTTTCAACTTTCATTGCGCAGAGGAAGCGAGGTTCGGAAGGATTTCGACAATTTCGGCGAGCGGTTGGTGATGAGGATCGAACAGCGTGTTGCGACGGCCATACAGTTCGGCGCCGATTTTTTCGCCGAGGGCCGCCGCGATAAATTCGTCGCAGACGACTTTGAAAAAACCTTTGGGACGGCTGGTGTGACGGATGTGGAAATCGGCCATCACGTGGCCGAGCGGAAGATTCTCGTCGAGGATCGCTCGTTTGGCGCCGTGCGAAAAAAGGTTCAGGTTGATTTTGATGGCGCCGAATTCGACGGCCTTGTTCGACTTGTCGAGCAGCAACAAAACTTCGCGGTAATAGGCCTCGTCGCGTTGCTGCGAATTCAACACGCGCAGATGAATGGTGGCGTTGTGAAAATTCTCGAGCGTGGGCGTCATGTCCGCGTCGTGGCAGAGCAAACGCCGATAGGGCTCCGGCACTTCCAGGCGCGGCACCTGCCGGATCGATGGGAGCGGACGGCGCGCGCGCGCGTAAAATTCGTCCAGCGGATACGCGATCGGCATCACGACCAGGTTCTGCGTTTCAATTTCACTCATGCGTAGCGCGCGTTCTTATGCTCGGGCAGGAAAAATTCGTGCAGCAAGCGATCCACCTGCAACAAGCCTTCGCGATTCAAATTGATTTCGTCGCCCTTAATCGTGAGGAATCCCCAATCCTGCAACGTCTGCAACGGCCGCGCGAATCGTTCGAAAACGCGCGTTCCGAATTTCTGGTCGAAGTAGCTCGCGCGCACATGGCCGAGCTTGATTTGCAAAACGAATTCGCGAATGAGCCGTTCGTCATTGGTCGGCGTCAGCGCGCGGAAGATTGGAAGTTCGCCGGCGTTAATTTTCGCGAGATACGGATCGAACTCGTGGTGGTTCTGGTAGTGCGTGCCGTTGATGTGACCGAACGACGCGACGCCGAGCGACAGCAAATCCGCCCCCGCCCAGAGGCGATCGCGATAAACGAATTTCGTTTTGCTCTGGTCCTTCACCGCGGTGTAGGCGCTCGAAACGGTGTAGCCGGCTTTCTCGAATTCACTGAACGCATTATCGACCCAGCGCCGTTTCGTATCCCAATCGGCCACCGGCGCCACGAGTTTCCCTTCGGCCTTCATCTGTTTGTAGATGCCGGTGTTGAAGGGGATTTCCATCTGGTAAATCGTGACGCTGTCGGGCGAAAGCTCGATGGTCTTGCGAATGTTCTCGCGCCAATTTTCTTCGGTCTCCTCGACCATGCCCGCAATCAGATCGATGTTGATTTGCGGGAAGCCAATTTCGCGCGCGTAGCTGTAGGCGCGCGCGATCTCCTTGCTGTGATGCGCGCGTCCGTTGAT
>Ga0070686_100001036_pt1 | contig 15994 bp, 17 predicted proteins | sample KBSS23LmetaG_FD_65654 | JGI IMG/M metagenome (GOLD analysis project Ga0070686, IMG submission 65654) | Switchgrass rhizosphere microbial communities from Kellogg Biological Station, Michigan, USA - KBS S2-3L metaG | ecosystem: Host-associated > Plants > Roots > Rhizosphere ... | reverse complement strand
GCCGAACACCGACTTCTTCATCTCGCCGGCATAAGCGGTGCCGCCGATCAGGATCAGCTTCTCGGTGAGGTTGACCGCGATCACCGTCTCCGAGCGGGTGCCGTGGCGCGCCGGATCGGCGTGGAAGCTCGGCAGGTCGATGATCGTGAATTCGGGCTCGAAGCCCGCAAGCTCGCCGGTCTCGGGCCGCACGAGCAGGGTGCGGATGAACTGGCTGTGCCAGGCAAGCTCGTTGATCACGCGCACGCGCACGCGGTGCTCGGGCTGCGAGCCGCCATAGAGGTCCTGGACGTAGAGGCTCGCCTTCCCGCCCAGAGCGGCGAGGAAATCCGCCTTGAGCGCCGCGAAATCGGCAGGGCTCATCGACGCATTATTGTCCCACCAGATCGCGCTCTCGGTCTCGGCGTCGCGGACGATGAACTTGTCCTTGGCCGAACGGCCGGTATGCTTGCCGGTCTGCACGACCAGGGGCCCGTCCTTGGCGAGCAGGCCCTCGCCATTACGGATCGCGTGCTCCACCAAAGCGGAGGTGCCCAGATTCCAGTGGAGGGTCGCATCAGTGTCGATGCCCTGATGGGCAAGCCCGAACGCGGGCACGCGATTGAACACGATATTCTCCTGTGTGCGGCGAGCGCCGCAGAACGCCGCGCTGGTTGCGGCGGCGCATATCGGAGCCACCGCGCCGCGTCAAAGACAGCGCTGTCAGCGTGTTGGGACGGCCGGCCGGCTTTGTTGCGGCCGGTTCGGCCTTTGGATAGAAGCCCGCGCGATGGCGGCGAGGCGAAACCCATGTCGATAGTGATCGCGCTCGTCGACGACGACCGCAACATCCTCACCTCCCTCTCGGTCACCCTCCAGTCGGAAGGCTTCATCACCCGTCTCTATTCGGACGGCGAGGCGGCGCTGAAGGCGTTGGTCGAGAATCCGCCCGATCTTGCGGTGCTCGACATCAAGATGCCGCGGATGGACGGGATGGAGCTGCTCCGGCGGCTGCGCGAGAAAACGGATTTTCCGGTCATCTTCCTCACCTCCAAGGACGAGGAGCTGGACGAAGCTTTGGGCCTCGCCATGGGCGCCGACGATTATATCGCCAAGCCCTTCTCCCAGCGCCTGCTCCTCGCCCGCATCCGCGCGGTGCTGCGCAGGACCGAGATGCGGGCGCGCGGGCCCGGCGGCGAGGAGGAGCCCGAAGCGCCCGAGATCGCCCGCGGCCGCCTCGTCATGGATCCGGCGCGCCACCGGGTCAGCTGGGACGGCAAGGACGTGACCCTGACCGTGACCGAATTCCTGATCCTCGAAGCCCTGGCCCAGCGCCCCGGCGTGGTGAAATCCCGCAACCAGCTGATGGACGTCGCCTATCAGGACGACATCTATGTCGACGATCGCACCATCGACAGCCATATCAAGCGCATGCGCCGCAAGTTCCGCGCCGTCGACGGCGAGTTCAGCGCGATCGAGACGCTCTACGGCGTCGGATACCGCTTTGGAGAGGAATGAGATCGCCCCCTCCGGCCCATGGGCCTGGACCCGGCGGATCTCGCTTCGCCACCGGATCCTCGCGGTCAACGTCTTCGCGGTCGCGATCCTGGCCGGGAGCATCTTCTACCTCGACAGCTTCCGCGCCAGCCTGACCGAGGCGCGGGTCGACCGGGCGCGCTCCGAAACCGAGATGATCGCGCATACCTTGACCGCCATTCCCGAGGATGCGCGTCAGCCGATCCTGGTCCGCCTCGGCCAGGATTCGCGCGCGAGATTGCGCATCTACGGCCGCGACGGCGGTCTCGCCGCCGACAGCTGGATCGGAGTCCAGCCCACCTATTCTCTGCGCGACCCGGCCAATGAGCCCTGGTATCGCGAGGTCGCCCGCTGGCTCGACAACGGCTTCGACGCGATCGTCGGGGCAGAGCGGCCGCCGCTCTACGTCCCGCCCGCCGTCGACACGCTCTCCGCCTGGCCCGAGGCGGTGGCGGCGATGCGCGGCGGCGGGCCGGTCGAGATGCTGCGCCGCGCGCCCGACGGCACGCCCTTCATCGCGACGGCGCGCCGGATCGGCGACGGCCGGAGCGGAGTGCTGCTGCTGACGATCAACGCGCGCGACGTCCGCCATAGTGTGCGCGCGGAGCGGGGATCCCTGCTGCTGATCCTCGCCGCGACCCTGATCGTGTCGATCCTGCTCTCGCGCTTCCTCGCCCGGACCATCGCCACGCCGCTCAGGAAGCTCGCCCAGGCCGCGCACCGGGTGCGGCTGGGGCGCGACCGCGAGGTCGACGTGCCCGTCCTGCCGAGGCGCCGGGACGAGATCGGCCAGCTTGCCCGGGCGCTCGCCGACATGACCCAGAGCCTGAGGCACCGGATCGACGCCACCGACGCCTTCGCGGCCGACGTCACCCACGAGCTCAAGAATCCGCTCGCCTCCCTGCGCTCGGCGGTCGACACGCTCGAGCGGGTCGAGGATCCCGCGCTTCGGCGGCAGATGCTCGACGTGGTGCGCCAGGACGTCTGCCGGCTCGACCGGCTGGTCGTCGACATCGCCGAAGCCTCGCGCCTCGACGCGGAGCTCTCGCGCGCACGGTTCGAGCCGGTCGATCTCGGCCCGCTGATCGAATCGATGGTGCCGCTCTGGGAGGAAAGAAGCACGAGGGGCGTGCAGATCGCCTTCGCGCGGCCGCGGGTCCGCACCGCGATCGTCAGCGGCGACGAATCCCGCCTGAAGCGCCTGATCGACAATCTCGTCGACAATGCCATCTCCTTCTCGCCCGAAGGGGGCGTGGTCGAGATCCGCGCCGCCGCGGTCGGCGAGGAGGTCCATGTCAGCATCCAGGACGAGGGTCCCGGCGTCCCCGGCGACGCACGCGAGGCGATCTTCCTCCGCTTCCATTCGATGCGGCCCGAGGAGGATTTCGGACGTCATTCCGGTCTCGGCCTGGCCATTGCCCGCGCGATCGTGGAGGGCCATGGCGGCAGCATCGAGATCGAGGACCGCGCGGACGGCGCCAGCGGCGCCCGCTTCGTGGTCCGCTTTCCGGGAGTGACGGAATGAGCCATCCAAGCCTTTCGTCGGAGCGGGTCCATGCCAGCGCAGTGTCGATCGGCGGGCGCGCGGTGCTGATCGGCGGCCGGTCGGGGACCGGAAAGTCGGACCTCGCCTTGCGCCTGATCGACCGCGGCGCGCTGCTGATCAGCGACGATTATTGCGACGTGCGGCGGGTCGAGGGCGCGGCCCGCGCCTCGGCGCCGGAGACGATCCTCGGCAAGATCGAGATGCGCGGAATCGGCATCGTCGAGCTGCCGACCGCGCAGGACGTGCCGGTCGCCCTGCTCGTCGACCTCGACCATGCCCCCGAGCGCCTGCCGGAGCCCGGCGAGACGCGCGCGGTGGCGGGGATCGCCATACCGGTGCTGCATCTGGCCTCCCACGAGGCCTCCGCCCCGCTCAAGGTCGAGACTGCGCTGCGCCTGATCGGGCTGTCCGCCTGATGGCCGCCGGCTCCGGCCCCCAGCGCATCCTCCTCGTCACCGGCCTCTCGGGCGCGGGCAAGTCCACCGTGCTGAAGACGCTCGAGGATCTCGGCTGGGAGACGGTCGACAACCTTCCGCTCTCTTTGCTCGATCCGCTGCTGGCGACGCCGCTCTCGGCCGGCGCCGCGCGGGGCCGGCCGCTCGCGCTCGGCCTCGACAGCCGTACGCGCGGGTTCAACGCCGAGCGGCTGGTCAAGCAGATCGAGCGGGTCGGCAAGGCGCGCTCGGTCGAGACGCTCTACCTCGACTGCATGGGGCCCGAGCTGATCCGCCGCTATTCCGAGACGCGGCGGCGCCACCCGCTCGCGCCCGACCGTCCGCCGATCGACGGCATCTCCGAGGAGCGCGAGCTGATGGCCCCGCTGAAGCGCTGGGCCGACCATATCCTCGACACCACCGACTCCGACGTCAACGCGCTCCAGCAGCAGATACGCGACCGCTTCGGGTCGGATTCGGATTCGCCGACGCTGACCATCATGTCGTTCGGTTTTGCCCGCGGCGTGCCGCGCAACGCCGACATCGTGCTCGACATGCGGTTCCTGAGGAACCCGCATTGGGAGAAGGAGCTCAGGGAGCTGACTGGGCTGGACGAAGCGGTGGCGGCGCACATCGCCGGCGACGAGGCCTATGAGGAGGCGCTCGGGCGGATCGAGGAGCTGATCCTCACCCTCCTCCCCCGCTACCGGGCCGAAGGAAAATCCTATGTCTCGATCGCGTTCGGCTGTACGGGCGGGCGCCACCGCTCGGTCCATGTCGCGGAACGAGTCGCGGCACGGTTGCGCGCGGCGGGTTTTTCGCCCAGTCTGGACCATCGCGACCTCGCCACGCCGCCTCGCGACGGTATCGAGCGATCCGCAGGGGCAACAGGATTGGACAGCAAGGCGGACGACGGCCTTCAAGGTGAATAGATGATCGGATTGGTGCTGGTTACCCACGGACGGCTTGCGTCCGAATTCATCGTTGCGATGGAGCATGTCGTCGGGCCGCAGGAGCGGATCGCGGCGATCTGCATCGGTCCCGACGACGACATGGAGGAACGGCGCGGCCAGATCGCCGAGGCGATCAAGACGGTCGACGGCGGCGCCGGCGTGATCATCCTCACCGACCTGTTCGGGGGCACGCCGTCCAACCTCGCCATCAGCCTCATGAAGTCGGACAAGATCGAGGTCATCGCCGGGGTCAATTTGCCGATGCTGATCCGCCTCGAAGGCGCGCGCAAGTCGATGGACGTGCGCTCCGCCGTCGCCGCCGCCCGCGAGGCCGGCCGCAAATATATCTCGGTGGCATCCGAAATCCTCGGCGAGGCCGCTGCCTGATGCCGTCTCGGGCGGTGGAGGTCCGGAACGAACGGGGCCTCCACGCCCGCGCCAGCGCCAAGTTCGTCACCCTCGCCTCCCAGATCGATGCGGCGATCGAGGTGGAGAAGGACGGCAACAAGGTCTGCGGCACCTCGATCATGGGCCTGATGATGCTCGGCGCGGCCAAGGGGGACACGATCACGATCAGCGCCACCGGCCTCGGCGCCGAGCAGGCGGTCGAGCGGCTCACGGCGCTGGTTGAGGCGCTGTTCGACGAGAAGCAATGAGGCTGAAATGCCCCGCCAGATCACGGCCTTCTCCAATCCCCTGGTCAAGCAGGCGCGCGGGCTTCGCGACCGGAAGAATCGGCGCGCCGAAGGGCTGTTCCTCGCCGAAGGGCTGAGGATCCTGACCGAGGCGCGCGAAGCAGGCCTGCTGCCCGAGCGCCTGTTCTACGCCGGCGCGCCGCATCCCCTGCTCCAGGCCCTGATCGCCGAGACCGAGGCGGCCGGCGGCGAGGTGATCGAGACCAGCGCCGACATCCTCCACAAGATCAGCGGCAAGGACAATCCGCAGGCCGTGCTCGGCGTCTACCGCCGGCTCGGCACCGATCTGGCACGCATCGACCGCCAGGCGGCGCCACTCTGGATCGTCGCGCAGGCGCTGCGCGATCCCGGCAATCTCGGCACGATATTGAGGACCGGCGACGCGGTCGGCGCGGGCGGGCTGATCCTGGTCGACGATTGCGCCGACCCCTTCTCGGTCGAGGCGGTGCGCGCCTCGATGGGCGCCCTGTTCACGCAAAGGATCGCCGCGGCGCGCTGGGACGAATTCCTCGCCTGGCTGCGCGCCGGGCCGGGCCAGCTCGTCGGCACCAGCCTCGAGGCGGAGACGGATTATCAGGAGGCGCGCTACGAGAGCCCGACCTTCCTGCTCATCGGCAACGAATCGCAGGGGCTGCCGCGCGCCTATGCGGAGGCCTGCGATCTGCTGGTCAGGATCCCGATGCTCGGCAAGGCGGACAGCCTGAACGCCGCGGTGGCAGCGGCGGTGACCGCCTATGAGGTGATCAACCAGCGGCGGCGTGCCTGAACCTGGGCCTTGCCAGCGCCCGCTTTCGGACGGCAGAGACGTGAGCAGGACAGAGGAATGAGCGAGGGGACATGCTGAGCGATATCGAAATATCGCGGGCCGCGAAGATGCTGCCGATCGGCGCGATTGCGGCCCGCCTCGGCATCCCCGACGAAGCGGTCGAGCCTTATGGCCGCTTCAAGGCGAAGGTCTCGCTCGACTGGCTGAGGCAGCGCCGCGGCGCGCCCCAGGGCAGGCTGATCCTGGTCACCGCGATCAACCCGACCCCCGCCGGCGAGGGCAAGACCACGACCTCGGTGGGCCTCGCCGACGGGCTCAACCGGATCGGCCGCAAGGCCACGCTCTGCCTGCGCGAGCCCTCGCTCGGCCCCTGTTTCGGGATGAAGGGCGGCGCGGCCGGCGGCGGCTATGCCCAAGTCGTCCCGATGGAGGAGATCAATCTCCATTTCACCGGCGATTTCCACGCCATCACCAGCGCCCACAATCTGCTCGCCGCTTTGATCGACAACCATATCCACTGGGGCAACAAGCTCGGCATCGACGTGCGCCGCATCGTCTGGAAACGGGTGATCGACATGAACGACCGGGCGCTTCGGGAGATCGTCCAGTCGCTCGGCGGGGTCGGCAACGGTTACCCTCGCGAATCGGGCTTCGACATCACCGTCGCTTCGGAGATCATGGCGATCCTCTGCCTCGCCGAGGATATCGACGATCTGCGCGAGCGGCTGGCGCGGATCGTGATCGGCTATCGCCGGGACAAGAGCGCGGTCACCGCCCGCGACCTCAAGGCGGACGGCGCGATGACCGTGCTGCTTGCGCAGGCGATCCAGCCCAATTTGGTCCAGACCGTCGAAAACAACCCCGCCTTCATCCATGGCGGGCCGTTCGGCAACATCGCCCATGGCTGCAATTCGGTGATCGCGACCAAGGCAGCGCTGAGCCTCGCCGATTATGTCGTGACCGAGGCCGGGTTCGGCGCCGATCTCGGCGCCGAGAAATTCTTCGACATCAAATGCCGCGCGGCGGGCCTGATCCCGGCCGCCGCAATCATCGTCGCGACCGTGCGCGCGCTCAAATATAATGGCGGCGTCGCCAAGGCCGATCTCGGCAAGGAGAATGTCCCGGCGGTCAAAGCCGGCGGCGTGAACCTCGCCCGCCATATCGAGAACGTCCGCCAGTTCGGGGTGCCGGCCCTGGTCGCGATCAACCATTTCTCATCGGACAGCGATGCCGAGGTCGAGGCGGTGCGCGAGATCGCGGCGGCGCACGGCACCAAGGCCGTGCTCTGCACTCATTGGGCGGACGGCGGCGCCGGCGCCGAGATCCTGGCCGAGAAGGTTGCGGCCCTGGCCGACACGGGGGCGAGCCAGTTCGCGCCGCTCTACGACAATGAGGTCAGACTGTTCGACAAGATTAACACGATCGCCACCCGCATCTACCGGGCCGATGAGGCGATCGCCAACGCATCGGTCCGCAACCAGCTCCACCAATGGGAGAAGGACGGCTACGGCCATTTGCCGGTCTGCATGGCCAAGACCCAGTACAGCTTCTCGACCGACCCCGCTTTGCTCGGCGCGCCAAGCCACCATGTCGTCCCCGTCCGCGAGGTCCGCCTTGCCGCCGGCGCGGGCTTCATCGTCGCGGTCTGCGGCGATCTGATGACCATGCCGGGCCTGCCCAGCGTGCCCTCCGCCGAAAACATGCATGTCGACGCGAACGGGCTGATCGAGGGCCTGTCCTGAACCCCAATGCGGTTTCAAGAGCCCGACCGGGGTGTTAGAATGGCTGCATGAGCGCCTTCGTCCTGGTCCTGGCGATCGCGGCCGCGCAGCCTGCGGCGCAATCCTACCGCGCGCACGGCACGGAGCCGTTCTGGGGAGTCCGGATCGGCGGCGGGCGGATCGTCTACACGTCTTCCGAGGGCGTGCGCGTCGCGGTCCGGACGCCGCGCCGCCAGCCACTCCGGAACGGCTATCGCTACGTGACGCCACGCCTCCGGATCGAAATCACCCATGTCCAATGCAGCGACGGCATGAGCGATCGTCTCTATGCCGACGCCTTCACCATCTCCTTCCCGGGCACCGGGCCTCCCCTGGAAGGTTGCGGCGGCGCCGTGCTCCCCCCGGAACGGCTTGCCGGCACGGACTGGAGCATCGTCGGAATCGACCGGCTGAGCGTCTCCGGCCCGACCTACCAGCTGGGCTTCGGAGAGGATGGGCGTCTCTATGGCCAGGCGGGCTGCAACCGCATTTCTGGGTCCTATTCCGAACACGGGCGGGTGCTGACGCCCGGTCCGCTCCGGACCACGCGGATGGCCTGCCCGGGATCCGGCATGGATCATGAGCGACGGGTGATGGCCGTGCTGAGCGGACCGGCGGCGATGCGCTACGACCCGGATGGAGAGACTCTGGTGCTGACCGGGCATGGCGGCACGATCCGGTTGCGGCGGCAATAGGCCTCGCAATGGGAGACGATACCATTGCCATGACCGCCCTCGCTCTCGCTCTGGCCATCTCGGCCCAGCAACAGGCCACCGAGCCCTATCGCGCGCACGGCACCAAGCCCTTCTGGTCGCTCACGATCGGCAATGGCCGGCTGCGTTACGAGCCCGCCGAAGGTCCGCCGATCGACATACCGGCCCCGCCCCAGCGCAGCGACCAAACTTCTCGGGAATATCGGAGCGGGCGACTTTCCGTGTCGATCTTTCCGGGCACGGCCTGCTCCGACGGCACGAGCGACGCCCACTACGCGGATACAATCTGGGTCCATCTGGGCGAACAGGAAATGCGGGGCTGCGGCGGCGCAGCGCTGGCGCCCGACGACCTCACCGGCACGAGCTGGCATTTTGCCGAGGTCGCCGGCGAAGCCGTCCCCCTTACCGGCGATCTGCTCCGGGACGATGCCTATGTCATCGACTTCGGCGCCGACGGCTTCATGGGCTATGGCGGCTGCAACCGCTTCTCGGCAGCCTATTCGCGGAGCGGCGACATGCTGACCGCGCACGCGCCCTGGGGCTCGACCGTCCGCCGCTGTGCCGACCCGGTCGGGTCGCGCGAACGTCGCCTGCTGCAGATACTGACGGCCCCCGTCCGCATCAGCCTGCCCGATCCGAACACCCTGGTGCTGACCGGCGAGCATGGCACGATCCGCCTCCAGCGGACGCCCGAGCCGCGTCATTAATTCGGCTTGTTGCCGCCTTCGGTGGTGAACAATTTGGTCAGCGGGCGCGGCGCGGCTTCGACCACGGGCAGCGCCTCGATCTCCTTGGCGCCGCTCGACACTTCCAGCGCTTCGAAGCGGCGCGCCTGGGTCAGCACCTGCGTCTCGAGGCTGCCGACGAAGGCGTTATAGGCGCCGGTGGCGAGCTCGAGGTTGCGCCCCAGCCGGGCGACGTGGCCGCCCATCGTCGCGAGGCGCGAATGGAGCTCCTTGCCGAGCCGGGCGATCTCGGCCGCTTCCTCGGCGAGCCTTTCCTGCCGCCAGACGCTGGCGACGGTCCGCGCGATCGCGACGAGGTTGGTCGGCGTGGCGAGGAGGACGCGGCGCTCGAACGACCATTCCCATAGCCGGTCGTCCTGCTCCAGCGCCGCGGTCAGGAAATGCTCGCCCGGAATGTAGAGGATGACATAGTCGGCCGCGTCGCCGAACCGCTCCCAGTAATTTTTCGAGCCGAGCTGCTGGGCATGGGTGCGGATCGCGGCGGCATGCTTCTGGAGGTGCGCGACCCGCACCGCCTCGTCGCTCTCTTCGCTTGCGTCGAGGAAGGCATTCAGGGAGCATTTGGCATCGATGATCAGCTTGCGTCCGCCCGGCAGCCTGACGATGACGTCGGGGCGGAGACGGCCGTCCTCGGTGTCGACCGAGACCTCGGTCTGGAAATCGGCATAAGGCGAGAGACCGGCCTGCTCGAGCACGTTCTTGAGGCTCTGCTCGCCCCACCGCCCGCGCGCCTTCGGGCTGGCGCGCAGCGCATGGACGAGGCGCGCGGTCTCGTCGCGGACCTGGGTGTGGCCGGCGTGAAGCAGGGTCACTGCTTCGCGCAGCGCCTGGTAGCTGCCGACGCGCTCCTTCTCGACCTTGCTCAGCCCCTCCTCGTAGCGCTTCAGCGTCGCCTCAACCGGCTGGAGCAGGGCCTTCAACTGGGCGTCGCTCTTCTCGCTCGCCTGGTTGAAGCGGGCGTCGGCGCGCTCGAGGAACTGCTTCTGCGCCTCGCTGAGCAATTTCGCGCCGACCTCGTGGAACTGGGCGGCCAGCGCTTCCTTGGCCTCCATCAGCTCCTTCATCCGCGCCTCGAAATTGCGCGCGTCGGCCTGCAATCCCGCGAGGTCGCGCATCGCCTGGTCGCGCTCCCGCGTCACCTCGGAGAGCGACGCGCGCAGCGCCTCGGCGGCCTTGCCGCGTTCGTCGGCGATCGCGCCGGCGCGGCCGCGCCCGACCAGCCAGCCGAGCGCGACGCCGGCCGCGACCAGAGCGGCGATCAGGAGGAGGGCAAAAGGGTCCATGCGCTGATCCAAGTGGAACGAAGCGCGAACCTAGAGCAGGTGGCGCTTTGGCTCAAGCCAAATGCGCGGAACCCCCTGCCCGTCCCCGCCGTTCGCGGACCGAAGGAGACAGGCATGTCGATCCAGAAGATCATGGACGCCCATCCGGATGGGGGCGCGCCGAACGAGCCGCTCGCGCTCGCCGTGCGGCATGCCATGTTCTGCGCCACGATCTGCACCGCCTGCGCCGATGCCGATTCGGCCGAGCATATGGACATGCGCCAGTGCGTGCGGACCTGCCTGGATTGCGCCGACACCTGCGCGGCGACGGCGCGGGTCGCGGTCCGCCAGACCGGATCGAACGCGGCCGTGACGCGCGCGATGCTGGAGACCTGCATCAGAGCCTGCGAGACCTGCGCCGAGGAATGCGAGCGCCACGACCACGACCATTGCCGGCTCTGCGCGCAGATGTGCCGCGAATGCGCGCGCGATTGCCGCGCCGCGGCCGAAGGGCTCTAGTCGCTTGCAGACCGCGATCCAGCTCGGCGCCGCCTTGATCCTGGCGGCCTTCTGCGCCCTGATCCACGCGGCCGGGCTCTACCTCATCTCATGGCTGTTCAAGCTCGAGGACAAGGAGCTCGAGAAGAGATCGCTGGGCCCCGAGACGGCGGGGCTGATCGTCGTGATCGCGCTCTCGCTGTTCGTGCTGCATCTGGCCGAGATCGGCGTCTTCGCGGGGGTCTATGCGGCGGTCGGCGGGGCTCCCGAATATGCCGACGCGCTCTATTATTCGGCTTCGGCCTACACGACTGCCGGCAACGGCATCGAGGACCTGGGCCCGCGCTGGCGCCTGCTCGGCGCCACCGAGGCGCTGGCCGGCTTCCTGCTGATCGGCTGGTCGGTGGCCTATCTCGTCGCCAAGCTCAGGAAGCTGCGGGAATGACCAAGGCGTCATCCCGGCGAAGGCCGGGGTCTCACGACCGGAGGCCAGAGTCTCGATGAGATCCCGGCCTTCGCCGGGATGACGGCTAGGCCGCCTTCTTGCCGCCCTCGCGGCGCGCCTTGGCGATCTTCCTGAGGATCATCTCGCGCTTCAGGCGCGAGAGATGGTCGATGAACAGAATCCCTTCGAGATGGTCCATCTCGTGCTGGAGGCAGACGGCGAGCAGCCCAGTGATCTCCTGCTCATGGGCCTGGCCATGCTCGTCGAGCCAGCGGGCGCGGATCCGGTCCGGGCGATCGACCTCGGCATATTGGTCGGGCACCGACAGGCAGCCCTCATTATAGGGCACCTCCTGGTCCGAATGGGCGACGATCTCGGGATTGATGAACACGCGGGGATCGCGGATCGGCTCGCCGCCTTCCTCCTCGGGCTCCTGCAGGTCGATGACGAGCAGGCGCTTGGGAACGCCGACCTGGACGGCGGCGAGGCCGATGCCGGGCGCCGCGTACATCGTCTCGAACATGTCGGCGATCAGCGCGCGAATGCCGTCGTCAACCTCCTCGACCGGCGAGGAAATCTGCTTGAGGCGCGGGTCCGGGACCTCGAGGATTGGAAGCAAAGCCATGGCCGCGAAATAGGATGAAAGCGGCGATTCTTCAAGCAATCCTCCCCGGCCCCGGGAGGATCTAGGAGACGGGCCTTCTCGCCCGCATCGCCTGGGCCAGGGTGCCCTCGTCGAGATAATCGAGCTCGCCGCCCACCGGCAGGCCGTGCGCGAGCTGGGTGATGCGGACGGGGAAGCGCTCGAGCCGCTCGGCGAGATAATGGGCGGTGGTCTGGCCTTCGAGCGTGGCGTTCATCGCGAGCACGACCTCGTCGATCCCGCCGGCCGCGACGCGGGAGACGAGCCTGTCGATGCCGAGATCCTCGGGGCGGATTCCCTCGAGCGCGGAGAGGCGGCCGCCGAGCACGTGGAAGCGGCCCGGGAAGAGCCGCGAGCGATCGAGCGCCCAGAGATCGGACACCTCCTCCACCACGCAGAGCAGGCGCGCGTCGCGGCGCGGATCGGCGCAGATCGCGCAGGGATCGGTGGTGTCGACATTGCCGCAACTCGCGCAGACGGACAAAGTCTCGTTCACCCGGGTGAGCGCGCGGAGCAAGGGCGCCATCGCGGTCTCGCGCCGCTTCATCAGATGCAGCACCGCGCGGCGCGCCGAGCGCGGGCCGAGGCCGGGAAGGCGCGCCAGCGCCTGGGTGAGCGCTTCGATTTCTGAAGAGGCCATGCGAGCGTGGATATGGTGCCAAGGCGCGGCTTGCCAAGCCGAATGTAGAAGATAGGGATTGGCGCCATGCGCATCGTCTTCATGGGAACGCCGGATTTCGCCGTGCCGACTTTGGACGCCCTGCTCGCCGCCGGGCACGAATTGCTCGCCGTCTATACCCAGCCGCCGCGGCCGGCGGGGCGCGGCAAGGCGCTGTCGCCCTCGCCCGTGCAGCAGCGCGCCGAGGCGGCGGGGCTCGAGATCCGCACGCCGGCCTCGCTCAAGGGCGCGGACGCGCAGGCGGCCTTCGCCGCCTTGGGCGCCGATGCCGCGGTGGTCGCGGCCTATGGGCTGATCCTGCCCGAGCCGATCCTTCAGGCCCCGCGCTACGGCTGCCTCAACGTCCATGCCTCGATGCTGCCGCGCTGGCGCGGCGCAGCGCCGATCCAGCGCGCGATCCTGGCGGGCGACCGGATGACCGGAATCACCATCATGCAGATGGAGAAGGGGCTCGACACCGGCCCGATGATGGCGGTGCTGCCCGCGGAGATCGGCCGCAAGACTGCCGGAGAGCTCAGCGCGGAGCTGGCTTCGCTCGGCGCCACCGCCATGACCCGCGTGCTCGGCCTGCTTCCGGCGGTCGGGCGTATGCCCCAAAATGAAGCCAAGGCGAGCTACGCGCCCAAGATCGAGAAGAAGGAGGCCAGGCTCGATTTCACCCAGCCGGCCGAGCAGGTCGAGCGCCAGGTGCGCGCCTTCAATCCCGATCCGGGCGCCTTCTTCGAATATGAAGGCGAGCGGATCAAGGTGCTTGCGGCCGAGATTTCAGAACTGAGCGGAACGCCCGGCACCGCTCTCGACCATGGCCTGACCATCGCCTGCGGCACCGGCTCGATCGTGCCGAGCCTGGTCCAGCGCGCCGGGCGGGCGCCGATGATGCCGGCCGAGCTGCTCCGCGGATTCGCCATTCCCGCGGGCGCCGTCCTGAGGTGACGCGCTTCCGGCTGATCGTCGAATATGACGGCCGGCCGTTCATGGGTTGGCAGCGCCAGGGCCACGGCCCCTCGGTGCAGCAGGCTATCGAGGAGGCGATCGGGGCGATCACCCATGAGCAGGTCACGCTCCACGCCGCCGGACGCACCGATGCCGGCGTGCATGCGCTGGCGATGACCGCGCATGTCGACATCTCCAAGGCGATCGCGCCGCGCCGGCTGGCCGACGGGATCAACGCCAAGCTTCGGCCACTCCCGGTCGCCATCCTCTCGGCGGAGGCCGCGGCGGCGGATTTCCATGCCCGCTTCTCCTGCATCGGCCGGCGCTATCTCTACAGGATCGTCAACCGCCGCGCGCCGCTCGCGCTCGATGCGGGGCGGGCCTGGCGGGTGCCGGCCGCGCTCGACGCCGAGGCGATGCACGAGGCGGCGCAAGCGCTCGTCGGCCATCATGATTTCACCACCTTCCGCTCGGTCCATTGCCAGTCGGACAGCCCGGTGAAGACGCTCGACCGGCTGGAGGTGACGCGGCACGGCACGACGATCGAGATCGAGGCGGCCGCCCGCTCCTTCCTCCATCATCAGGTGCGCTCGATGGTCGGCTGCCTGGAGCTGGTCGGCCGCGGCAAATGGCGCAAGGCGGACCTTGAGGCGGCGCTGGAGGCGAAGGACCGCGCGGCGCTTGGCTTCAACGCGCCGCCCGACGGCCTCTATTTCGTCGAGGCGCGTTATCCCGAGCGCTGACCGCGCCGAACCCGAACAGGCGGCGGAGCGACTTTTCGAGCATCAGCAATTGCCAGAGCAGGCGGCCATGATCGGCGCGGCCGCTCTTATGGGCTTCGGCGAGGCGGGAGACGGCCTCGGCGTCGAACCAGCCGGTCTCGGCAAGCGCGGCGCTGCGCGCCACCGCGGCGGCCTCGGCGGCGAGCGGGCCCCGGAACCAGGCCGAGAGCGGCGTGACGAAGCCCATCTTGCGGCGGTGGAGGATATGCGCGGGCAGCCGCGAGGCGAGCGCCCGCTTCATCAGCCATTTGCCGCTGCCGCGGCGCAGCCGCATGGTCGAGGGCAGGCTCGCGGCGAACTCGACCAGGCGATGGTCGAGCAAGGGCTCGCGCGCCTCGAGGCTGACCGCCATCGAGGTGCGGTCGACCTTGGTGAGGATGTCGCCCGGCAGCCAGATCTTGAGATCGGCATATTGGGCGCGCGACAGCGCATCCCCGGCGGGCGCCTCCTTCATCGCGCGGACGTAACGCGCCTCGGCAACATGGCCATGGAGCGGCGCGGTGAAGATGCTGCGGCGGAGCGCAGGCGGGGTCACGCCGACGCCCAGGGCATAGGCCTCGCCGCTCTCCCGGCCCAGGGCCTGGAGCGTGGTCTTCGCCCGGAAGGCCTGCGGCGCCCAGTCGAGCTTCGGATAGAGGTCGCCGAGCGCGCCCGCGGCGCGGCCGAGCGGGCCGGGCAGCAAAAAGCGGCCCCTCTCCTCGGCCATGAACAGGCGGTAGCGGCGGTAGCCGGCCAGCGCCTCGTCGGCGCCGTCGCCGGAGAGCGAGACCTTGACGCTCTCGCGCGCCAGCTCGGAGACCCGGTAGGTGGGGATGGCCGAGGCGTCGGCGAAAGGCTCGTCGAACGCGTCGGCGAGCGTGTCGATCAGGCCGAAATCGTCCGAAGCGACGATGCGGCTGCGATGATGGGTGGCGAAGAGCGACGCCACCTCGGCGGCGTAGCGGGTCTCGTCATGGTCGGCCTCGTCGAACCCGATCGAGCAGGTCTCGACCGCCTCGCGGCTCGCCTCCGCCATGAAGGCGACCACCGCCGAGCTGTCGACGCCGCCCGAGAGGAAGGCGCCGAGCGGCACGTCGGCGACCATCCGCGAGCGCACGGCGGCGCGCAGCCGCTCGACCATCTCCTCCTCGAGCGCGCGGACGGACCTGCGCGAGGGATTGGAGAAGTCGACGTCCCACCATGAAACCGGCCGCGGCACGCCGCGCCCGCGGCGCGCGAGCAGATAATGGCCCGCCGGGAGCTTCCTCACCCCTTCGACGATCGCCGCATCGTCCGGCACATAGCCGAAAGCGAGATAATCCTCGATCGCCTGCGCGCTTGGCACCCGGCGGAGCAGGGGATGAGCGAGCAGGCCCTTCAGCTCCGAGGCGAAGATCAGCGCCCCGTCGGAAAGCTCGGCATAGAAGAGCGGCTTCACCCCGAGCCGATCGCGGGCCAGGAACAGGGCGTCCTGGCCGGCATCGTAGAGCGCGAAGGCGAACATGCCGTTGAGGCGGGTGAGGCATTCCGGCCCCCATTGCCGCCAGCCGGCGAGGATCACTTCGGTGTCGCTCTCCGTGCGGAAATGGTGGCCGAGGGTCTCGAGCTCGGCGCGCACCTCGCGGAAATTGTAGATCTCGCCATT
>Ga0070686_100001035_pt1 | contig 16004 bp, 12 predicted proteins | sample KBSS23LmetaG_FD_65654 | JGI IMG/M metagenome (GOLD analysis project Ga0070686, IMG submission 65654) | Switchgrass rhizosphere microbial communities from Kellogg Biological Station, Michigan, USA - KBS S2-3L metaG | ecosystem: Host-associated > Plants > Roots > Rhizosphere ... | reverse complement strand
GCGACCTTGCCGCCGTTGACGAGACAGTAGGTCGTCGTGCTGGTGACAGGGTTGGGCTCGCTGGCCAGCGCGTGCCAGGCCTCGTCGGAATACGGGTCGTCGGACGCGACCTTGAGGGTGATCTTCAGCAGCGACTCGAACTGCTTGCGGCTGCGCAGATACGGTTTTGACTCCTCGAACGCGCGCCCGACCGCCAGCGTGCCGCCCGACAAGGTCAGCGATCCGGTGGCGCCGGCGACGCCCTTGCACGCGACCTTGGCGATGCGCGCCGCCTTCACCGCGGCCTTGCCCGCGTCGGTCTTGCACGCGTACCAGAGGTAGCGCAACGGCTCCTCGCACTCATTGCTGCCGTCCGTCTGGTCGTAGCCGATGTCCTTGTTGTTCTTGCGCAGCGAATCGCCGTCGTACGTCATCGACAGCGGCGCGCCGCAAGCGAGGACCAGCTTGGGGAGGATGTCCTCCTCGACCCGTCGCTGCCGTTTCTCCGGCTCGTTGCCGGCGCGCGCCGGCGCTGGATCGCCGAACCGGAGCGCGAGCGCGAGAAACGCGCAGGAGGAGATCAGACGAAGCATCGGCCGAGACTACACCGTCCCGGCGCGCTGAACGCGGGCCCGCGTCAGGGAGGCGGGGCGCTGGAGCTGGGCTCGATGCTCGTCACTTGCGGATAGGCGGCGACGGCCTTGATCTGGTCCCACGTCAGCGAGGCGTAGAAGCCGTTGATGATCCACAGGACGTCGGGCTTGCTGGTTCCGCCCACGCTCGTGATGAGGTCGCGAACGCAGCGTTGCGAGGCGGCGTTCTCGTCCGTCCAGCGCTGCTCGTAACTCGTCAGGCCAGGACACGGCGGGACGGAACACGCGGGCGCCGGGCAGATCACGGCGCCGCCCGACAACATGATGCCCACGTCGATCGGCCTGGTCGTGGCGGATTCCAGCTGGGCACGTTGCGCCGCGGCGAACTTGCCGTCGATCGCCTCTTGCGGTTCGCGCTGGTCCGTGCACGCGACGGTCGGAATCGGCGCGCCGAGATCGGGCGGACAGCCGGGCTTCGTGGGCTCGTACTGGAGCCCATCGAACGTCCAGATCTCGGCGATGTAGGGATGCGACGCGAGCCCGACCGCATCGTCCCAGGTGAGCCCGCGCCCGATCACCGTCGTTACGGCGGCCGCCTGACCGAAGGGGGGAAACACGTCAAGGGAACCGGCGGCGCCGTTGTAGCTGACGTTGGGCGCCGCCTCCGCCACGCGCGCGTCGATGCGGCGCTTGACGCAGGTGATCTGGCGCGTGTTGAGGATCGCGCGCTCGCGGTCGCCGGCGGCCGGCAGCACGCGCTCGCTCACGTCCAGCGCGATCAGCGCCGGCTGCCGTCCTTTGCCCTGGATCTGCGTGAGCCGCGACAGCTTCGGCGTCGGATCTTCGCTGGCGGTCGGGCATTCGTCGGGCGCCCCCGGCGCACCGAAGCCGCTGCCAGGCACGGTTCCGGGCGCCGGCTGGATCGCTTCGACGAACGGGTGCGCCGCCAGCAAAACGATCTGCGGTCCGGTCAGCAAGAGGCCGACCCCGAGGCCGACGGGGACCGGCTCACCCGACGTCAGGTGATACGGAAGCTCGTACCAGAGCGGCTGCGCGTCGACGATGCGGTCGCCGAGCACGTTCAGCGCGCACGTGACCTCCTGGACGTTGAGGTGCTGGCGTTCGATCAGCGCAGCGTCGCGCGCGGCGCAACGCGCGTCCCGCGCGCTGTCGCCGGGGCAATCGGGGACGGCGGGAAGGCTGTTCGCGCGCAGCCAGACCGCAACCGGCCAAACCTTGTCCGGCGTGGCCTTCGTGTACGCGGTTTCAGCGTAGATCTTGCCGCCGATCAGTTCGCGCTCGGACGGACAGTGGTCAGGCGTGACCATGATCGCGCCCGCGCCCACGTCCACGCCCACGTCCATCCGGAGGTCGGCGCCCGCATCGGTCTGGCCCCCCACGCCCGTATCCATCTGGACGCCGACGCCCGCATCCATTCGTTTGCCCTGCGGCTTCGAACACGCTGCGATCAGGATCGCCGCCGCGACCAATAGCCGGTTCACGCTGATTGGTGCCACGACGGCCCGAATGCGGCTCAACCGGCCGTCAGTCGGCGAACCAGCGGACGTAGACGCCGTCGTTCTCGCCGCCGGTGTTGACCGTGTAAAGCAGCGTGTCGGGGTTCGGGCCCGCGACCGCGTAGCTGTCGACGTGATCGGCGATCGGAATCGGCGCCTCGACGCCCAGCGTGTTGCCGTTCCCGACCAGACGGATGCTCAACGTGGCGCTGGCGGTCGTGTCGTCGAACTGGTCGGCGAACATGACGCGTTCGTGGCCGACAGACGTGATCAGCGTGATGTCGGTCGCGACGGACATCGTGTTGCAATCGCGCAGGCGGGTGTAGTGGGCCTCGAAGCCGTCGGCGCCGGTGTGCGCCCACAGGATCGCGCCCGCGTTGGGGACGAAGCTGACCGACCGGACCGGCACCTGACGGGTCGGCTCGACGACACAGGATGCCGAGCCGTCCGCCCGCCTGACGTAGAGATCGCCTGAATTGTTGCCGAAGCGGTTCTTCACGTACGCGACGTGCCCGGCGTCGCTGACCGACAACAGGTCCTTCACCTGCGTGTCCAGCACCAGCTCGCCGGCCGGGTTGAGCGGGTCCGGGATCGCGACGAGCGTGCCGTCCTTGGTCAGCGCGACGACGGTCTTCGCGTCCGACATGACGACGTCGTAGTCCTCGGACACCTCGGCGCGCACGTCGGTCGGGTTCGCTCCGGTCGGGAACGGCGCGGTCTGCAAGGTGCCGACGGCGGTGCCCTTGGTGCCCGTGAGCCAGAACCAGCGGCTGGCGTCCGGCGAGACGTTCCAGTGGTGCACGCCGGACGCGATCGTCGCCTTGCTGGCGGGCTCGCCGGCGCGCTGCAGCCGCAGCGTCTCCGGGCCGGTGGCGCCGTCGCGGGTCGTCCAGGCGACGTGATCGCCGGGACCGGGCGGGAATCCGAAGCCGAACGTCGGGCGGAAGCCGATGTCGTCCACGCTGAACGTGAGGACCTTGTCCGCGACCGAGAGCAGCGGTTCGGTCGCGCCGTCCGCCTTCCCGATCAGCAGATCCGCGAAGGCGCTGGTCGGGTTCGGATCGGCCACCGCGTTCGGGAGCAGGACGCAGAGCACCGCCGTCCCTTGCGGCGCCGGCGAGCAGTACACGGCGTCTTCTCCTTCGGCGCGGGTCGCGAGCAGCCGGCCCTTCGTCATTCCGGGCCGCCAGACGTAGGGCGCAAAGCCGTGTTCATAGAAGACGAGCGTGTCGCCCTGGAAGAACGTGCCGTGTATCACCGGGTTCGAGCTGTCGCCCCAGAGATCGGCGGTCAGCAACAGGCAAGCGTCGGTGCTCGCGCCGCCGCCGCACCGGACGTCGGCGCCTGCGACCACGCGCGACGCATTGAAGACGTACAGGCTGCGCGTCTCCATCGTCGCGTCGGTGTACGTGACGAACGCGCACCAGCGATCGCCGGTCGCGCTCGCGTCGTTCGTGCACGAAGGCCCGTTGAACAGCATCTTCGACGTGCCGCTGAAGACGCGCACGCCGGTGACCAGGTTGCCGCCGGTGTCCGCCGCGCCGTCGCCGCCATCGCCCGCGCCGTCGCGACCGTTCGCCGCCGCCGCGTCGCCGCCGTCGACGCCGACAGCGCCCGTTCCGGCGTAATCGGCGTCGCTGCTGCACGCCGCGACCGCGGCGCCAGCGATGACCAGGACAAGCAATCTCATAAGCGAGCCTACCGGCACGAGCTTACATGCCCTTCGCCGCGGCGAGCGCACAGAATCCACCCCTCCAGCACGCGCCGGGCGCTATCCCTGGACGCCCTTGACCTTCCCGTCTTGCACGAAGACCGAAAGGGGCTTGGCGCGCGTGTCTCGAGGATCCGTTGGCCGCAAGGTCACGAGCCCCGCGTTCTGATCACCCCTGCGCGCGCCTTTCTTCGGCCGGGAGGGCTCCGCCATGTCCGCGGTCGGTTTCCCGTACTTCTTCTGAAGGTCCGCGATGTCCGGGGTCACCGCGTCGGCGGCGGGTCGACGGACGTTGTCGGCGGACCGTTCCTCGACCTCCCATTTCGGAAACGCGCGCTTCGCGACCACGGCGCGATCCTGGGCGGACTTCCTCCCCGCGCGCGGTCCGTCGGCGCGCGCCCGCTTCTTCTTGCTCGTGTTACCGCCCGTGCTCGTGCGCTTGCTCTTGCTCTTGCTCTTGCTCTTGGTTTTTTTCTGGGCCGCCATGGCTCCCTCCGCTCAGCTGTCACCAGCCGAGGCCGAGACAAGTGTACTGCCGCAGTATCTTCATCTCGATCGCCCGACCTTCGGCGCTCGTTTGCCCGTGGGGCATCTCGTTGACGTAATCCAGCTTGGCCGCGAACAGGGATTCGACCGGGGACTTGCCGCCCTGGTAATGCCTCCAGAACGCGCTGTGCATGGGCCCGCCGAAGTAGCCGTACGGCGCCACGGTCGGAGAGTAGTGCGAGCCCGTGCAACCGATGAACGCGAGCGCGCCGCCCCTGAGCGTCGCCAGCGCGATCGACGATTCCGGCACGCGCGAACCGAGTGGCTGCCCGTTGGCGTTGAACGCGGTGGTATCCACGATCAGGGCGCCCCAGCAGCAACCCGTGAAGACGACCCCGCGTTCCGTGTTCGCGAGGTTTCCGAGATTGAACGCTTCGACGATGCTGTCGTCGTCCTCTCCCCAGAACGATCGGGCGTCCGAGTCCGATCCGTGAAGCATGAAGTACATGACGTCGCCCGCGGCCTTGTGCGTTCCGATTCGCGTTGACGTGATCGGCTCCGAGACGAGGAGGTCCCCGCGGCCTTTGAGCTTCGTGAAGATCGGCTGTGCGAACGGCCGCGCGATGTTGCGAACACCGAAACGCCGCCCCGGATTGTCCGCGTCCGGAGCCGCAGCGAGCGCCGTCATGACCAGCGCGGCCGACTTGCCGTCCGGTATGCGTGAGACCGGCAGCTCGGGCAGCTCGTCCCCATCCTTGTCCCCGTAGATCGCGTCGCTCCAGACGACATACTGGTCGGCGTCGTTTGCCACGCGCGCCCCGAGCGACCTTCGCAGCGCCGCGTCCAGGACGTCCAGGCGTTGAGCCGGCAGCACGTCGTAACCGCCGACCAGCACGACGCCGCGGTACGTCCCATCCGTCCCATCTTGCAACGCCTCGCGCACCTCGCCGAACGGGGACTTCGGGTGGCTCACGTCGAGGAGCCTCTGGCCGGACGCGCGGATCAGCCCGAGCGCCCGCGCTGCTTCCTGGCGGCCGATATTCGCGGCCAGCGCCGGGCTGTGCGTGACGAAGAGCAGCGCGGGGAGACGACGGCCGCCCGCCAGCACCGCGCGATCGGGAGCCGAAGCCGACGGCGACGCCGAGCCCGGCTGTAGCTCCATCGTGTGCTCCGTCGAGACGCCCACGCCGTTCCGTGGCGTCGTCGTGAACGTCACCGTCACGGCGCCAACGTCGTCGGACACGCGTGCCGTCGCGTTGAACTCGGCGGTGCCGGCGGCGCCCTGCGCGGCCAGTGGCTCGATGCCCTCGCCGGGCTGCGCGCCGGGAGCGACCAGCGCGCCCAGATCGCTGTTCTTGGTGGCGTCGTTCAAGTGACCGCGCGTTGGCGTCAACTTGGCGATGCCGTTCGGGAACGTGACGGTCACCAGACCATTCCGGTCCGTGCGCGCCCACTCGACGTCGTGGCGATGCGCGTACAGCAGCTGGAGCACGGCATTCGCGGGATGGCCCGAGTCGTTCGTTCCGTTCTGCGTCGCGAAGGCCTTGGTCGGGCCCATCTCGGCGAGAACGCTCGAGTCGAACGCGTTGTAGCTGCCGTGATGCGCGATCTTCACGAAGCTGTACGGGCCGGCTTGCTCCACCGCGCGCCGAAGCTTTTCCATCTCGTCGTCGAGACCGGACACCTCGGGCTTCGCAAACTGCATGTCGCCGGTGAGAAGGATCTTCGCACCGCCGACCTCGAACTTGAGGACGAGGCTCTGGTCGTTCTTCCCCGAACCGGGGCCCGCCTGGTCCTCGCCGGCGTCCATGGCTGACCACTGACGAATGATCTCCCGGTACAGGCGCGCCTCGCCCGCCAGGTCCTGAACACCGTCCTGCGACGTGAGGTGGTCGGCGGCATCGGACCCCACCCTCTTCAGATAGTCGCGACACAGCGTCAGCTGCTTCTTGCTGGGGCCGAGGATCTCCAGTCCGACGCCGGCGAACGCCGAATGGATAGCCGTCGCCGAGTTACGGCCGTAGCGGACGATCTTGGTGTGCCGCGACTTGAGGGTGTCGAGCATCCCTGTGTAGCGCGGCGCGATGTTTGCCGCGTCCTGGATGAACTGCTGGATCTCGGCGTCGGTCATCGACGGCGGCCGCTTCTCCTCGAGGAGCGCGGCGATGAGCCGGGAGGCGGGGCCGTCGCTCACACGGGCGTCGTCGGCAAACGTGTGCGGGAAGCCGAGCTTCTCGTCGATCACCAGCGCCCATCGGACGTCGATCAGATGCTGGCTGACCAGCTCGGGGAGACAGCCGAGGTGGTCGGCGTGACAGTGCGTGACGACCAGCAGATCGATCTTGAACGGGGGATGGCCGCCCAGCAGGTGCTCGAGCTGAACGGGGATCGACGGCGCGTCGCCGTGCGAGGAGATATTCGACTTGTGGCCGCCGTCGACCAGCACCCTGACGCCCGCCAGGTCCATCAGCACGCAGTCGCCGTATTGCTCGGTCCCCACGTCGAGGAGGTAGACCTTGACGGCGGCGGCGTCCGCGGCGTCCGGCGATCGCGAGTTGCGCGAGTTGCCTCGCCGCTTGCCGGACGTGCGCCGTGTCCCCGAGCGGTCCGCGTTGCCCAGGAAAGAAAACAGGTCTCGTGCCGCCATCGTGCCTCCCGTGCGCCGAACAAACCGAACTCGTTGCGCCGGCGAGACCCCCCGATACGACCGCTTTAAATCCCTACGGCAAACGTGAGCGTAGCCGCGACCCTGGACGCGCTTCAAACACGAATCTGTTTACAGCCCCGATTTGCGCCGTTGGATGACCCCGCGCAATGAATGCCGGCTCGAGCGAGGGCACGGCGCAATTCATTCGCGAAACAGCGACGCACGAACGGCCAATGCTCGTGATCGCGCGCTGGCACGATGCTGGCAGCACTTTGTTGCCCGGAAGTCGGCGGGTGCGCCGTTTGCCCGCGCCGAGCTTCGTCGATCTGGCGCGGACAACGGAAGAGGAGGGGAGTCATGAGGAAACGCCTGATCCAGGCCGCGCTGGTCTGCATCGCCGTCGTCGTCGTCGCCCAGTTCATTCGTCCGGGGCGCACGAACCCGCCCATCGACGCGAGCCGCACGATCCAGGCACAGGCGGGGATGTCGGCCGCGCTGGTCGCGGTCCTGGATCGCGCGTGCAAGGACTGCCACTCGAACGCCACCGTGTGGCCCTGGTACACGCAGATCGCGCCGGTGTCGTGGGCTATGGCGTACGAGGCGAAGGCGGGGCGAAAAGCGCTCAATTTCTCGGAGTGGGCCGGGTACACGCCCGCGCAGCAGCGAGATCTGCTGGTTCAGTCTTGCCAGGACGCAACGACGGGCAGGATGCCCTGGAGCACCTGGACGACGCTGCATCCCGAATCGAAGCTTTCAGCGCAGGACGTCGAGACGATCTGCGCGGCCGCGCGGCGAGCCGAGGCCGTCGCCGCGGCCGGCGTTGAAGGGAGGGTGACGCCATGAACATGCCAGCCAACGTGCAGGAGTTTTTGGTCCAGAAACGGATCGCGGTCGCGGGCGTATCTCGCGACGACCACGGCCACCCCGCCGGCAATCTCATCTACCGGCGGTTGAAGAGCACGGGACACGACGTGTTCGCCGTGAATCCGAACGCGTCAACGTTCGAGGGCGATCGTTGCTATCCCGACCTCAAATCAATACCCGGAGGTGTTGACGGCGTCGTGATCATCACGCGGCCCGAGACCACGGCGCGGATCGTGCGCGACTGCGATGCGGCCGGCGTCCGCCGTGTCTGGATGCACGAATCCATGGCGAAGGGATCCAGCGTCTCGTCGGAGGCGGTCGAGTACTGCCGCGGGCACAACATCGACGTCATCGCTGGTGGCTGCCCGATGATGTACGGCGACGGCGTCGACTTCGGACACACCTGCATGCGGTGGGTCCTCAAGCTGACGGGCAAGCTGCCCACCTGAGTTTTCGGACTGCGTTGGCGGAAGGAGGGTACGCAGATGGTCGAGATAAGGACGCGATGGCGCACCTTCGCCTGGATCGCCATCGTCGTCTCCGATGCGGGATTCCTGCTCTGGGGCGCGATGGCGGCGCTGCTGCCGCAGTACCTGCTGGGACCGGGCGGCCGGCCGATCCTGCCTGCGGGTTACGAGGGCTTCACGCATGGCTCGTGGACCGAGCTCGTCGCGTGGTCGCCGCCGACGGCCGCGTTCATGACCATGCTCTTTCGACTGTTCGGGACGCTGTGCGCCGTGTTCGGTTTCCTCGCGGTGCTCATCGCCGCCAAACCCTTCCGCCGTGGCGAGCGATGGGCGTGGTGGGCGTTGCTCGTCGGTAACACGCTGGCATACGGGGCGCCGATGACCTACGACCGGCTGGTGCATGCCATCGGGCCGTTCGAGATGACGGAGTACCTCGGCATCGCGCTGGTCTATCTGGCGCTCGCCGTCACCGCGCCTTTCCTGCGTCGCGCTGATTGACCGTCAGAGCCCGACGGTCGCCCAGGTCGGATCGCCGCTCAGCATCGCGCCGAGCCAGGTCTCCAGCGTGCCGCCGCCCGCGCTGATCGTATCGACCGCGCCCAGCAGCGTGTGGGATTCGCCGGGGATGGCGAAGACGCGGAACGTCTGGGTCGGCGCGAGGCGGTCGGTGACCAGCGCGCGGAGGCGCTGCTCGAAGTCGAGCCCCAGCAGGATCAGGAAATACGTGCGGATGGTCGAGTCCTGAAGCGACGTCAGCAGCGCCATGCGGTCCTGCGGATACTTCGCGACCAGCGCCGGATACAGCCGAGAGAGATCGTTGCGGCAGTCCGCGCCGCACTGCGGGTCGACGACGTCGCCCAGGTGCCAGTTCGCGTACCAGGCGGCGCGCTCGTCGACCGGGATGCCGTCGCCCTCCAGCAGCGGACCCGCGTCGTCGACCAGCGCGACCTGCGCGCTCGGCCAGGCGCGGCGCAGGAGATCGTAATTGAACGTCGCGCCGTAGCCGCCGGCGCTGCTGCCGGAGACCACGACGCGCGCCGGCGCGGGCCAGGTGGCGGTGAGGCGCGGGAGCAGCGCCTCGACGTTGCGGCGCCCGACGTGCGCGAACGTCCTCGGGCCCAGCACGTCGTAGGTCGCCACGTTGTTGCCGGCGTGCAGGTCACCGGTGCAGTAGGGAACGAACACGTAGCTCGCTTCGCGGAACGGGTTGGTGGCGCGCGTCCGGTCCAGCGCGTGCGCGACGGACGGCGCGCCCGTGCCGTCCCACTGGGCTTGGCCGAACGGGCCGTGCACGGCGGTGTTCAGGACGAAGCAGGTCGATCCGTCCCAGCAGGCGCCACCGCCCATGAAATAGATGAACAGCGTGTTACCCGCCGCGCCGGCCGGCGCCGGATTGATGGCGACGCCCGTGCCGCTCCCGTCGTCGCAGCCCATCCCCGGAACGTCCACCCAGGTCCAGCTGCCGCGCGTCCCCGTCAGCGTCGCGCCGTCCGCGTTGCCGCCGCCATCCGCGTTGCCGCCGTGTGCCGACTTGCCGCCGCAGCCGGTGCCGATCAAGTAGAGCAGCGCCGCAACGGACGCCAGCGCGCGGATCGATGCAGCTCGCATCGCCCCATTGTACCTGCGTCGCCGGGAACGTTTAAGCGGGGACCGACGTGGCCAGCGCCGCCACGCGTCGCTCCAGCGCGGTTCGCTCGCTCGCGGGGATCTGCAGGCTCCCCGCCGCTTGCAGCGCGTGCGCGAGGTGGTCGGCCGCCTCGGCGTCGGCGGATACGGCGGTCGCGGCGTTGCCAGCCATGACGTAGTACCGATAGGCCTTCTCGCTCTCGCCGGCCGCGGGAAGTGCTGGGCGAGGCGGTGCGCGACCTCTTCGTGCCGGTCCGCAAACAGCGTCTCCATGGCCTCGCCCACCTGCCGGTGCAGCTCGCGACGGCGCCGCAGCAGGATCGTGGCGTACGCCGCGTCTCGCGCCAGCTCGTGCTTGAACGTGTATTCCAGCCCGGACTTGCGCGCGACTTCCCGCACCAGCTCGACCCGCTGCAGGGCGGCCAGCTGCAGGTCCAGCGACGCCGCCGACGGGGACACCGCCTTCAGGATCCGGACGTCGAAGGTCCTGCCGATGACCGACGCGAGCTCCAGCGTCGCGCGCGTCTCCGCGTCGAGTCGATCGATGCGCGCCACCAGCAGCGCGTGCAACGTGTCGGGGAGGGCGACGTCCTCCGGCCGGGTGGCCGACTTCCAGCGCAACCCGTCCTCGGTCTGGTACACGATTCCCTGTTCGATCAGGGATCGCACGACCTCCTCGATGAAGTAGGGGTTGCCCTCGGTTTTGTGGATGATCAGCCCGCGCAGGTCGCGCGGGATGTCGGCGATGTTCAGCAGCGCCGAGACGAGATCGTTCGTGCGCTGCGCGTCCAGCGGCGACAGGACGATCTCGGTGTAGCGGTGCGCGTACTGCGCCTCCGTTTTCAGCTTGATCTGCCAGCCGGGCGATTGGCGCTCGGGCCGGAGCGCGCAGACGAAGACCATCGGATTCGTCTCGATCACGCGGAACACATGAAGAAGGAGATCGACCGACGCTTGATCCGCCCAGTGCACGTCGTCGAAGACGCACACGCTGGGAAAGGTCGACGCGTTCTCCCACGCCCGCAGCGTGATCCCGTAAAGGTTCTCCTTCACCGCCTCCGCTTCGTAATCGCGCGTGTCCTTGATCGCCTTGGAGGCGATGACGTGCTCCATCGTCACCTTGCACATGTCGGCGGCGCGCGGCACGCCCACGAACCCCTTCGCCACCTTCTCGTGAATCACCTCGGGCGGATCGTCGAGGTGGATGCCGAACATGTCGCGGCCGTACTTCTGGAACAGGCCGTAAGGGCGCGCGCTGTCGTAAGGGCTGGTCTGGACGTACTCCCACGAGTACGCCGGGTTTTCGAGCAGCCACGCCTTGCGGGCTTCTTCGATGAGGCGGCTCTTGCCCAGCCCCGCCTCGCCGATCAGGCACACCACCTGGCCGTGGCCCGTCTTGACGTGGGCCAGCGCCTCGCGCAGCTGGTCCAGCTCGCGATCGCGCCCGATCAGCGGCGCGCTGACGCCGTTGATGCCGCGCAGGCGGCCGGGGTGGGCCTTCGCCGCGAGCACGCGGAAGGCGCGGACCGGCGCGCTCTTGCCCTTCACCTCGCTGCCGCCGAGGTCTTCCAGATCGAAGACCGGCGCGACCAGACGTTGCGTGTCCTCGGCGATCTGGATCGAGCCCGGCTGGGCGGACTGCTGCATGCGCGCCGCGAGGTTCACGGCGTCGCCCATGGCGGTGTATTCGGCCACGCGCTGCGAGCCGACGTCGCCGACGACGACCGGGCCGGTGTTGATCCCGATCCGCACCGCGAAGTCGAGGCCGTACTGGCTCTTGATCTGCTGCGCGAAAGGTTTGAGGTCGCTCAGGATCTCCAGCGCCGCGAACACCGCCCGCTGCGGATCGTCCTCATGGGCGGTGGGGGCGCCGAAGAACGCCAGCAAGGCGTCGCCCATCAGCCGGGCGACGGTGCCGTCATAGCGCTCGATCGGTCCCGTCAGGATCGCGAAGGCGCGGTTCATGATCTCGCGCCACTCTTCCGGATCCAGGCCTTCTGCGAGGGCCGTCGATCGGACGACGTCGCAGAACAGGGCGGTAATGATGCGCCGCTCGCCCGCCGTGGGCACGGGCTTGGGCGCGCGCAGGACGTCGTGAAACAGCGGGGCCTCGCGGGCTGGCCCCGCCGCAGGCAACGCGTTGCCGCAGTTCATGCAGAACCGCGCGTCGGCGACGTTGTTCGTCTGGCAGTGGGGGCAGACCATCTCGCTCTCGCTCTGAAGCTGCGGGAATATAGTGCCCAGGCGATCGCGCGTCACCTGCGTCACTGACGGCATTCGGGGAGGCCCTGCCGCCCTGCGCTGTCCAACAGTCGTCGGACCGGCCGGCGGGTTCGTCAGGTCTTCAACAGCCGGGGTGCGCTAAACGCGCGCCGGTGCGGGGCGGCGCGTGCCGGCGCCGGGCGCGGCGCGCTGGCACGCCGGCTGCTCAAGCGATGGCTCGTGAAGAATCCACGCCAGCTGCTCACCGCCGGAATCGCCGGCGCCCTGGGAACCGGGCTGGATCTCGGCGTCCTGGTGCTGCTGGTCGGGCACCACGTGGCGATCCCGCTGGCGACGTTCATCGCGGCCCTCGCCGGCGCCGTCGCGAACTTCGCGCTCAACAAGTACGTCGCGTTCCGCGATCGCTCGCCGGTCACCCTCGGTCAGCTCGCGCGGTTTCACTTCGTCGCCGTCGTCGCCGCGCTGTTGCTGGCGGCGGCCATGAAGATCGCGACCGCGAACCCCGCCGTGCCCGTGGTGGCCGCCAAGCTCGCCTGCGCGGTGGTCGTGTTCGCGATCTGGACCTACCCCGCGCAGCGGCGCCTGGTGTTCGCGCGAGGCGCGGAGGCTGCCTGAGTCATGTCGCATCACCCATCGAGGAGTCTCGCCATGTCCAAACCCGCGCCCCTTGTCGATCTCGTCGATCTCACATTGGTCATCCCCGCGTTCAACGAGGAGCTGCGCCTCCTCCCGACGCTGGAACGCCTGCACGCCCACCTGGCGGCGCAGGCCATGAGCTACGAGATCGTGGTCGTCGACGACGGCTCTCGCGACGGGACGTGCAAGGTCGTCGAGGCTGCCGCCGCGCGGATCCCGAACATCGTCCTCGAGCGCCAGCGGCCCAACCGCGGGAAGGGCGCCGCCGTCCGGCGCGGCATGCTGGCCGCGCGCGGTCAGATCCGCGTGATGTGGGACGCCGACTGCTCGATGCCGCCCGGTGAGCTGCCGCGCCTGCTGGCGCCGATCGTCGCCGGGAAGGCGGAGATCGCGATCGGATCGCGTTACGCGGAAGGCGCCCGCACGGTGAAGCAGCCGCGTTACCGCGTCTGGTGGAGCCGCCTGTGCAACAAGTTCATCCAGCGCTTTCTGGTCCCGCGCGTGCTCGACACGCAATGCGGCTTCAAGGCGTTCACGTCGGCCGCGGCGCTGAACCTGTTCGGCAGCGCGACGATCGACGGCTGGGCCTTCGATCTCGAGATCCTCGCGCTGGCCCGCCGGCGCGGGTTCGCGATCGAGGAGGTCGGCGTCGAGTGGAAGGACGACGGCAACTCGCGCGTCAACCCGCTCAAGGACTTCTGGAAGGTGATTCGCGAGGCGCTGACGATCCGCCGCAACCTGGATCGCGGCGTCTACGGGACGCCCGGCGTCGCGGCGGTCCGCTAGTCCGTCTCGGCGTTGATGTCCCGGAGCGCGCGCTTGCCCTGATCGAGGATGCGGGCGCGCAGGTCGCTGTTGACGGCGCCGTAGGCTTCGCCGCCGCCGCCCAGGTGGGACACGAACTCGACGGTCTCGGAGTTCGTCGCCAAGAAGCTGCCCGCGCACACGATTTCTTTGCTGCCGTAACTGAACACGTAGCTGCGTCCCAGCGCGGCCCGGCCCTCGAAGGTCTTCTTCTGGACGTCCACGCCGTGTGAACCAGCCTCCGCCTCCACGATCACGACGACGTCGTGTGTCCAGAAGTCGCGCGCCGCGAGCTCGTTTGCTTCCTCCAGGAGCGCGTCGATGCGGTCGCTGTTCGCGCGGGCGAGCTCGCCTCGTATCCGCTTCGCACGCGCCGCCAGCATGCGCGCGCGGGGGCTGCGGGCGGCGGCGAGCTGCGACGGCGCGATCACGAGGTCGCTCGAATCTCCGGTGTCGGCCTTCGCCGCGGCGACGTTGCGCATCCACTTGTCGAGGTCGGGGCCGTTCGCGCCCTCCAGGCCGAGGCGCTTCTTCAGCTCGCCCGGGGCGCGCGGCATGACGCCGGGGACGGCGCATGGCGGTGCTCCCGCCTGGATCCCAACTTTCGGTTCGGCGGCGAAGGCGGTGCGCCATGCCTCGTTCATCGCATCGGCTTGCAGCTCCGCTTTCACCAGCTGCGCTTCGACTGCTTGACGGCGCTCGGCGTTGCGGTTGCACGCCGTGAAGGTGAGGCCGATGCACGCTGCCCAGATCGCCGCGGACGTGAACCTCATCAAGCCCAGGATAAACCAGGTGTCTGACCGAGCGTCGACGCGATCAACGTGGACCACATCTCGGCGCGCAGCGAGGCCGCGAGGCTTTGCCGCAGGCCGCGCGCGTCGGGTTCGTTCAGGCGCCGAAACAGCGCGTCCAGACGGGGATCCTTCGGGTCGCGGGCCGCGCGCAGCATGCAAACCGCCAGCAGCGCGACGAAGCGCTCGTCGCCGTCGTCGGAGCCGGCCGTCTCCCATCGCCACACCAGCAGACGCTCGCCCAGCGACATCGCTTCCGCGCCGAGCGCCAGCAGGCTGCCGACCAGCGGCGCCGCTGTGTTGCCCAGATCGTCGTCCCGGTTGCTGAGACAGAGGAGCACGCAGCTCAGTGTCCGCGCCATGTGATCGACGTCGTCGCCGTCAGACCACCGCCTGAGCGCGACGACTTCTCCCGGGTGCCAGGCGAGCTCGATCGGGACCAGCCCGCTCGCGCAGATCTGTTCGAGCGCCGCCAGGTGCAGCTCGGTGTCGGAGCCGTAGTCCGCCTGGGCGATATCGAGCAATTGCTCCCGCGTCGCACGCGCGCGCAGCCAGTCGAGCAGCCCCGACGCCGAGCCTTCCCATCCGTCGAGCCTGGTTTGAACCGGACGAAGGTCATCCGGGCGCATGCCCGGAGGCCCGGCGGCGGTCCCTTCCATGCCGAACCAGTCGAGGTACGCGTGCGCGATCCGGGCCTTGATCTCCGCGTCCTCCGCGACCGCCGCGCCACGGTCGAGCGCGCGACGCATCAGCGCGTCGTCGTCGATCGTCCGCGCCTGGCGCGCGAGGTCGAACCATTGCTCGGCGGTCACCGCGAGCGCCTCGGCCTTGGCGAACGCCGCTTCGATGCCGGGCGAATCCTTTTCGTAGAGCGTCCAGTGCATTATCAGATCCAGCACGTCCTCGAAGCCGGTGGCCTTCTCCAGCGCCGTCTGCCGCACGCGGTTTCCGGCCGCCGCGTCGCCCAGCGCGTGCCACCAGTAAATCAGACCGCCCAGCTGGCCCCATTCGCCCGCCGCCTGCTCGACGCGCGACAACCGGTCGAGCGCCGCTTTCGGATCGATCAGGTGCGCCCACTGGTTGGCGAGCCGGCCCAGATTCTCGACGTCCTGCTGGCTCCAGGCCAGCTCCCAGCCGGCTTCGAGCGCCCGCGCCGCCTCGGCGTCGTCGCCCAGCGCCTCGTTGAACCCCTGCGCAAGAACGCCCCAGTAGAAGCCCAGCGATTCTCCGCGCGCGCCCAGCGCCACCAGCATGCGCTCGCCCTCGCGCAGCGTCTCGCGGGCCACGTCGGGCTGGCCGAGGGTCCGCGCCTGCGCGACCGCCGCGTTCTTGAAGCCCCAGATCTCTTCGCGCGTTCGTGCCCACTCGATCGTCGACGCCAGCACCTGGCGGCGACGCTCTTCGCTGATGGACGCGGGCAGACCGCTGAAGATGGTGTCCCAGTCCGTGAAGCTCGTGGCCTGCGCGCACGCGGCGGCGAGGTGTCGCTCGACCTCGCCGGGATCCGTGGCGGCGTTCGCGGCGGCCACGAGCGCCTCGACGGTGCGGAGCTCGATCGGCATTTGCCGATCAGTGTACGACGTCAGGGATTGGTCACGATCACGTCGTCCCAGCTGATGTCGCTGCGGTCGACCAGCAGCGCGATCTTGCCGGAGTGGAA
>Ga0070686_100001032_pt1 | contig 16016 bp, 17 predicted proteins | sample KBSS23LmetaG_FD_65654 | JGI IMG/M metagenome (GOLD analysis project Ga0070686, IMG submission 65654) | Switchgrass rhizosphere microbial communities from Kellogg Biological Station, Michigan, USA - KBS S2-3L metaG | ecosystem: Host-associated > Plants > Roots > Rhizosphere ... | reverse complement strand
GCGGCGCCATACGACAAATATTATCGCGACGGCTTCAGCGTTGCCCGTGGTTTCGCGGACAACGCTGAAGCCGTCGCGAATCAAAACGCGCTCGGCTGGACCAATGGCACGCTGTTCCTCGACTACGGCAATCTCCAAATCTTCGCCGGCCAGCAAGTCCCCGAAATTGAAAAACCCGTTGTTGCCAGCCGCGCCAAAATCACCGTTCAGGACGCGCCCGGGACCGCCATGCCAACCGTCCAGGACTTGCGCATCGTCGTTTATGTAAATCCCAACGACGGCTCCGTTTCCGGCAGTTTCCGCCATCCCATCAGCGGCGCCACCACGCGCCTCACCGGCACGATCCTCCAACGCCCACCGACCAACGATCATCCGGACCAGGCGCCCTACGTGTCGGGTTATTTTCTTGGAACCGACCAGGGCGGCGATGTAGTCATTGCGAAGGATTAGTTCGCCTCGCATGAAAAAAGCCGTCGTCGCGCTCGCCGCCCTCGTCCTCGTCCTTTACTTTTGGACGAGATCGCAGACACCCGCGCCGACGCAGACAGAAGGCGCCGCAACCGCCGAACAAGCTCCCCCGCAAGCCCAGGCCGAAACGCCCGCCGCCAAAACCCCGGCCACGCCCGTCGCCAAAAAAGCGAACCCGCCCACAGCCACACCGACGACCTGGGCCGAAACGCTCGACGAAATCCTGCGCGCCGAAAAACCCGAATCCGAAAAAGCCGCCCAACTCCTCGCCGCGCTGCCCAACTTGCAGGAAGCCGATCAAATCGAAGACGCGCGCCATCTTGTCAACCTTCTCGCCGACGAGGAATTCGAAAAAGTGAAGCCCTATCTCCTCAACACGACGATGCCCGCCGAAGTTATTTCCATTCTCTTCCACGACTCGATGCTCCGTCCCGAAACCGTGAAAGAACCGATCTTTCTGGCGGTCATGCAAACGCCCGACCATCCCTTCGCGGAAGAAGCCAAAACCGCCCTTCAACTTTTCGTCGGCGAAGATTACAAAACCGACTGGCCCCAATGGGAAACTGCTCTCCGCGAAAAGCTCAAGGCCAACAATTGATCATGTCTCGACCGACCGCGCCAAATTCTTGGCTTCGGATTCCGTTACCTCGCTGGACATCGTTTGGAAATCGCCGCGCAAAACTTTGAGCGCAAAAAGCTCGCGATCGATCTCCCGCCGCGTCCGCACTCCCATCCGGCGCAATGCCGGCACCGGCGGACACCAGCCCTGGACCGCATGCAACATGAGAAAGCCCAGGACCGCGCCCGTGACCGCGAGGCATTTTTTGTTCACGGTGACGCCCCAGATCAAACTCGTCAGCCCAATCCCCGCCGCATTCGCCTCGATCATCCGCTCGATATCCCATTCCCTTTCGAGCTCGAAAATGCGCCGCGAAATAATCTCCTTCGGCTGCGACGCATAATGAAGAATCTGCGCCCGGATCTTCGAATCGATCTTCTGCTGCACCTGCGCATTGGTGTTCGCGCGAACCGCATCGCCCTTCGCCGCGTTTAAAGTGACATCGCTCATAGTTGCTCCCACCAACAACCTGCCACCGCGCGCGGCCCATCGCATTCAGGCGCGCTCTGAAACTGGGAAAGGGGCGCCCCTGATCACGGCCCTTTCCAGATGCGCACCGCCAGCGGCCACTCGATGCGCCGACGCCGTTCCGCCCCACCCCACACGCGCTCCAGATCGCTGCGCAGCCGCTCCACCGGGTCTTCCCCGCGCGCCTCGACGTAATTTTTCGTGCCCGACCACGAACTCAAATAGCCAAGCCATTGGTCGAGGGTCCAATGCGTTTCCATCCGGAACTTGGGCGCGAGCAATTCTGGTTTCGGAAAATCGAGCGAACGATATTCGTCCTCCACCAATTTCCGTTCCGGCGGCCAATACGGTCCGATAATATTTTGGTAAAAGTCCTGGGCTATGACATCGACCTCTTCGCCTTCCAGATGCGACATCGCGTAAGTCCACACCGCGAGGATTCCACCCGGCCGCAAAACGCGACGGGCTTCAGCGTAAAACGCGTCGATGTTCAACCAATGCAACGCCTGCGCGACGGTGATCAAATCGACCGAACTTTCATCGAGGCCGCAGTCCTCGGCGTGGGCGATTCGGTATTCGACGTTCGTCGCTCGTTTGGCGCCGGCGATTTGCGCGGCGCTCGCATCGGTGGCGATGACCCGTTCGAAACATTGCGCCAAATCGATCGTGGCCTGCCCGCTGCCGCACGCGCAATCCCACGCCAGCCTTCGCGACGGCGCCAGGCTCGCAAGGTGATCGAACAGCGCCGCAGGATAGCTCGGACGATATTGCGCGTACCGCGCGGCCCGTGAGGAAAAATGATCGTTGAATTCCATGACGATCTCGCTTTTTTCGAACCGAGGTCAGCCGCCGAGGTAGGCTTTGCGGACTTCGGGATTTTGGCGGAGGGCGGGGCTCGCGTCGGCGAGGAGGATGCGGCCGGTTTCGAGGACGTAGCCGTAGTTGGAAATTTCGAGGGCGAGGTTCGCGTTTTGTTCGACGAGCAGAATGGTGAGGCCTTGCTGACGGTTGATCTCGACGATTTTCTCGAAGATGGTTTTGACGAGCAATGGCGCGATGCCGAGCGACGGTTCGTCGAGCATCAGGAATTTCGGTTTGCTCATGAGAGCGCGACCGATGGCGAGCATTTGTTGTTCGCCGCCGGAGAGGGTTCCCGCCACTTGTTTCACGCGTTCTTTGAGGCGCGGAAAGATGCTGTAAACGTAGTCTTCAGTCGCCTGGATCGCGGTTTTGTCAGTTTGGAGGAAGGCGCCCATCCGGAGATTTTCCAGGACGGTGAGGTTCGCAAAAACCATGCGGCCCTCGGGCACGTGGCAGAGTCCGCGCTTCACAATGTGATGCGGCTTGAGAGCCGAGATCGGTTCACCATGGTAGGTAATGGTTCCGGAAGCAGGCTTCAACAAGCCAGAGATCGCGCGCAGGGTCGTCGTTTTTCCGGCGCCGTTCGCGCCAATCAAGGTGACGATATCGCCCTGCCGGATTTGCATCGAGACGCCATGCAGCGCGGTGATGACGCCGTAATTGACGGTGAGGTCTTTGACTTCGAGGACGATGGATTTGGCGGCGTCGCTCATGTCAGTCTCCCAGATAAGCCTCGATCACTTTCGGATCGCGGCGAATATCCGCCGGCGCGCCCTCCGCGATTTTCACGCCGTAATCGAGCACGGAAATGCGTTCGCAAATTCCCATCACGACCGCCATGTCGTGTTCGACCAGGAGAATCGCGATCTTGAATTGGTCGCGGACGAATTGGATCAAACGCATGAGTTCAACCTTCTCGGTGGGGTTCATGCCCGCCGCCGGTTCATCGAGCAGCAGCAACTTAGGACGCGTCGCCAACGCGCGCACGATTTCCAATCGACGTTGCGCGCCGTAGGGAAGGCTCTTCGAAGGCGTGTCGTAAAGGTCTTCCAGCCCGAAAATTTTCAGCAAATCGAAAACTTTTTCGCGAATCTCCGCTTCTTCGTTGCGAAAGGCTTTGCCGCGCCACAACGCATGGCGAATGCCGCTCATGAGATGCAAATGAAAGGCGACGCGCACGTTGTCGAAAACAGTGAGGCTCGGGAAGAGTCGGATGTTTTGGAAGGTGCGCGCGATGCCGTGTTCGGTGATATGATACGGCCGCTTGCCGACGATGCTGTGCGTGTCGAAGGATATCTCGCCTTCGGTCGGTTGATAAACGCCCGTCATCAAATTGAAGACGGTCGTTTTGCCCGCGCCGTTGGGACCGATCAGGCCGACGAGTTCGTTTGGGCCGATGGCGAGATCGAGATTCGAAACGGCCGTTAATCCGCCGAATCGGATGGTGCAACGGCGCATTTCGAGCAGGTTCAAGCGGCCTTCCTTTGTCGTTTCCACGGGTTGCGAAAATTGAACAAGCCCTGCGGACGCGTGAGCATCAGGACGATCAAGAGCAGCGAATAAATGATCATCCGATATTCCGCGAGCCCGCGCAAAACCTCCGGCAGCAAGGTCAAAAGAATCGCCGCGATGATGACGCCCATCGTGTTGCCCATGCCGCCCAGAATGACCATCACAACGTATTCGATCGACAGCATGAAACCGAAGCCAGTGGGCGTGATCGACATTTTGGAATGGCCGAACAAACCGCCGCCGACACCCGCGAAAAAGGCGCCGATGACGAACGCGATGACTTTGTAGCGCGTCGTGTTAATGCCCATCGCCTGCGCGGCCACTTCATCGTCATGCACCGCAATGAAGCCGCGTCCATACGTCGAATGGACCATGGCCAGCACCACGTAAATCGTCACCGCCGCCGCGCCAAACGTCCAAAAAAGCGTCGTCTCGTTTGGAATGCCCGTGAGCCCGAGCGCGCCGCCGAGCTTGTGAACATTGCGAAAAATGACGCTGATGATTTCGCCGAAACCGAGAGTCACGATCGCGAGGTAGTCACCTTTCAACTTCAGCGACGGCGCGCCGAAGGCGAATCCCGCGATGGCGGCGATAACTCCGCCCGTCAGCAGCGCGAGAAAAAAGACAACCGCATGACTCCCGCTTTCGCCGAGAAATTTGAAGGTCACCAAAAGTTTCGGCCCCGCAAATAAGCTCACCGCCGCGGCGCCGTAAGCGCCCACCGCCATGAAGCCCGCGTGGCCCAGCGAAAATTGGCCGGTGTATCCATTGATCAGATTGAGGCTCACGGCCATCACGATGGCGATGCCGATGTTGAGCGCCACATCGACGTAATAAGCGTTGAAACGTCCCGTCATCGCGTTCAAGCCGAAGCATAACGCCAGTGCGCCAACGAGAAAGAGGGGCGACGGCACGCGTTTCATACTTTTTCCGCCTGCATTTTGCCGAGCAAACCGGCGGGCCGCACGAGCAGGATCAAAATCAAAATCGCGAACGCAATCGCATCGCGCCACGTCGAAAAACGCTCGCTGCCGCCGACGAACGTTTCGATCACGCCGAGGACCAACCCGCCGAGCGCCGCGCCCGGAATATTCCCAATGCCGCCGAGCACCGCCGCCACAAACGCTTTGAGGCCCGGCATGATTCCCATGTAAGGATCGACCGACGGATAATTCAGCGAATAAAGAATCCCGCCCGCCGCCGCCAGCGCCGAACCGAGTCCGAACGTAAATGAAATCACCACGTCGTTATTCACTCCGACGAGCGAGGCCGCAATTGGATTGAATGAAAGCGCGCGCATCGCAGTGCCCATTTTTGTTTTAAGCACAATCCATTGCAGCGCTCCCAATAAGAGAATCGCAATGACAAGGACCGCGATTTGATTGGTCGAGACGACCATGTTGCCGAAGTGCAGCGCTTGCGACGGGAAAATTTGCGGGAACGGACGCGGTTTGGCGGAGAATAAAAGTTGCGCGCCGTTTTCGAGCAGGAGCGAAACGCCGATGGCGGTGATGAGAACGTTGAGCGTCGAACTCTTTCGTAAAGGACGATACGCAAGACGCTCGATCACGATGCCCATGATCGCGCAAACAATCATGGCCACGATCAGCACGCCGATGCCGCCGAAAAAAGAATCCTTCGGGAAATAGGGCGCGGCATAAAAGCCGACGAAGGCGCCGATCATCAGCACGTCGCTGTGCGCGAAATTAATGAACCGCAGGACGCCATAGACCATTGTGTAGCCCAGCGCGATGAGCGCATAAATCGCGCCCAGCGAAATCCCGTTGACCAACTGTTGAAGGAATTCGCTCAAACGATCAAGCGTTAGGGCGCAATGGTCGAATCGTATTTGAACTTGCCGTCAACCACCTTGACGATGACCGCGGGCTTGGTCGCGTTGCGATTCGCGTCCATGACGGTTTTGCCGGTGACGCCGGCGAAATCCTTGGTGGCGGCGAGGGCGTCGCGCAGTTTCGGCTCTTCCGTTCCGCCCGCGCGCTTGATGGCGTCCACGAGAAAGTAAACGGAGTCGTAGCCCAGGGCGGCCATGGCGTCGGGAACTTCATTTTCAAAACGGGCTTTGAATTTCTTGACGAAGTTGACCACGGCGGGATCGGTCGATTCGGGCGAATAGTGCGTGGAGTAATAGGTGTTATCCATCGCTTTGCCGCCGATGGTGACCAGTTCGGGCGCTTCCCAACCGTCGCCGCCGAAGGTGGGCACGGTAAATCCCAAATCGCGCGCCTGTCGGGTGATGAGGGCGGCTTCGGTGTAATAACACGGGAGAAAAATCGCTTCGGGGTTGGAGGATTTGAGCGAGGTAAGCTGGGCTTTGAAATCCTTGTCGCCGCTGCTGAAGTTGCCTTCGGCCACGATCGTCCCGCCGTCTTTGGTGAATTTTTCCTTGAAGTAAGTGGCGAGACCGACGCTGTAGGTTTGGGCAACATCGGTCAGGACCGCGACGCGCTTGGCTTTCAAAGTGTTCTTGGCGAATTGCGCCATGACCGTCCCCTGGAACGGATCGATAAAACACATGCGGAAAATATAATCGCCTTTTTCCGTCACGCTCGGATTGGTCGAGGACGGCGAGATCATGGGAATTTTATTCTTCTGGCAAACATCCGCGCCCTCGAGCGAACGCGCCGAAGCGACTTCGCCGAGAATCGCAATGGCTCCGTCGCGGGCGATCAATTTTTTCACGACTGTCGCCGATTCGCCCGCTTTGCTTTGGTTATCGTCAAACTTGTGAACGATCTTCTTCCCCAGCACGCCGCCTGCCGCATTGATTTCCTCGATCGCAAGCACGGTGCCCTTGTGCGAAGATTGCCCGAACGTCGCCTCCTTGCCTGTGAGCGAAGCGAATTCGCCCACGATGATTTCGCCCCCCGCCGCCGCGGTTCCTCCTCCACCGCCCGCTGACGGCGCCGAATTACTCGGAGACTTACTGCAACCGGCCGCCATTCCAAACACAGCGACCGCCGCCACGGCGGACACAATCTTCGCGCAAAAATATTTCATAAACGGAAGTACTCGACGCCGCGCCAAACCTCTTTCACGCCGCGCCCGTCCGAACGTATGGAAATCCCAAACCTCTTTCAATCACCAATGCGTTGTTTGAGTCGATTCGTCTTTCGTCGTCCAATGGCTTGGGCATAGTGTTTGAAATGGAACAGTTGGATAATGTCATTCTAAATCGTTTCATCCGATCTTTGGAAGATCGGTTCAGCGTAGAATTGTTAAAAGCAGTTGCTGAAATGCAAATCGATGCTGAATCCCAAGCACGATATGACCACCTGGCGGATGGACACACCGAAGGCGCACTGACGAAGGAAGAAACCGACGAATTGGAATCTTTTGTGCATTCCGCAACGATATTCGGATTAATGAAAGCGGAAGCGCAAGCGCGACTCAGGATTAAGCACGGATGATCACGGCCCGGCGGCCAACCCTGCGGAATGAAGTAGTGTGACGTGGATCATTTCACTGCGCGTTCTTTTGAGCGTCAGCGCCAGCGCCATTCAAAAGCGCATGGTGCGCGACGGCGCCGGCGTGACCGCGTTGTGGACTGCGAACTATGCGATGATTCTGCCGCTCGCATTCATCGCGGCGGCATTTCAATGGGTCCGGCCACCGAGTAGTTATTGGTGGGACAGCATGCTCGGCGGCGTTCTGGATGCGCTTGGAAATCTGGCCATGGTCGCGGCGCTTCGGGTTTCGGACTTGTCCGTTTTCGGCCCGTTGAATGCGATTCGGCCGATCATCGCGCTGGTGTTCGGCTGGATTTTTTTGAAGGAGAGTCCCACTTACGCCGGACTGTTTGGCATCGTGATTACCGCCCTCGGCGGCATCATCGTTTTGAAGGGCGACCGCGCCAACGGTTCGGTCGAAGGCATCTGGAAAATTCTCGCCTTTCGCTGTTCTGGGCTGGCGCTCGGCACAATTGCGTCCGTCTTCCTAAAACGCGCCGCCCTGTCCGTCTCGGCCGAAATGACCGTCGCCGGTTGGATTTTCTTCGGGCTGCTGACGTTGGTCATTTTTGGAATCGCCACCGGCGAACCGCTCGGACCCGCCCGCGCCGGCAAATGGATTTACCTCCACGTCGCGGTGTTCTTCACCATGCAACTCATCACGATCCGCATTTTCAAATCCACCCTGCTCTCTTATGCCTTCGTCTTTTTTCAGCTCGGCATGATTCTCCAAGTGATCGCGGGCAAAGTTTTTTTCGACGAACCGCATTTTGTCCGGCGTTTCCTCGGCTGCATCATCATGTCCGCCGGAGCCGCCTTAATCATTTGGCGCGGCTGATTTCAAATGTTCCCAAAGATAAAACGCCACCACCACCAATGAGTGTCCGATGCGCCCGGCTTGAATCAGTCTTGGAATCTCCAATGGATCGACCAGCGTCACGTGAATGTCCTCGGTCTCGTCGAGTTTAATTTTTTCGACACACACGCACTCTTCAACAAGGACCGTGTAACAAACGTTATTCATGATCGCCGGATTCGGAAAAATCTGGCCGATCAACCGCGCATTCTTCCCCACATAACCCGTTTCCTCGCGCAACTCCCGCACCCCCGTCGCCACCGGATCGACCTCTCCCGGGTCCATCATCCCGCCGGGAATCTCCAATTCGATCGTGTCCGAACCATGCCGATATTGTTCCACCATCACGATTTTTCCATCCGTCGTGATCGGGATCACGTTTACCCAATTTACCGCCTCGATAATGAAAAAATCGTGCTGCTCCCCTGTGCGCGGAGAAACCTTCGTATCGCTCCGCACATCGTACACTCGATATTCGCCGAGCTTCTTCGACCCGATTTTCTTCCAGGGATGAACGCTCATGAATTCGTCAATTCGTAGCAGCCGACGTGAGGAGGCTCTGACTTCTTCGCACACACCAAGCGCCCACCAGAAAGAAAAGCGGCGTCGGACCGCCGCACTCCAGAAGCTGGCGCCAAAATCCGTGCACCTTTCATAACCCCCGCGCCTGCGCCGCCCAACCCTGGCGCATCAACGTGAGCAGATGCGTCATGGCCGCGTCGTACGTTTGATTCTTTTCCGCCGCGAGTTGCTGCGCGCGCTTGTCGAGTTGACGCGCCATTTCCAGCGATTTTTCGGCCGGACATCCCAGCCCGACCAACGCGCGCGCCAACTCCTCGACCACGATCATTTCACCGCTTCAGCCTGCGGCACGATTTTAACGCTCTTCACCTCGATGCGCTTCGTGGGCTTGCTGTTTTCGCCGCCGCCGCTGCGCGTCGTGGGCGTTTCGCCGATCTTGCCCAACACATCGTCGCCCTTGATCAGCTCGCCGAACGCCGTGTATTGACGATCCAAAAATCGCGCATCCGCCAGGCAGATAAAAAACTGGCTGCCCGCCGAATCCGGATTCTGCGAACGCGCCATCGAAATCACCCCGCGCACATGCGGGCGATCGTTGAACTCCGCCTTGATCTTATACCCCGGCCCGCCCGTGCCGACCGCGTCGTTCTCGCCTTTGCTCAGCGGATCGCCCCCCTGGATCATGAACCCCTTCACGATCCGATGAAACGCGGTCCCATCGTAAAAACCCTTTTGCGCCAGGGCCTTAAAATTCTCGACCGTTTTCGGCGCCACATCGTCCCAAAACTTCAGGACCATATCCCCCTCGCTCGTCGAGATCACTGCCACATCATTCCCGTTCATATTCGCTCTATATTTCTTGGTTAACCGCAAATTACTTGATCGTATCGCGATTCACGATCTTGACGCTTTCGATGGCCGCGCGCGTGACCGGCCGGCTCATCTCCCCGCGATTGCCGGGACCGACCGCGGTCGAACCGAGCTTGCCCAAAACGTCGTCGCCTTTGATCAACTTGCCAAACGCCGTGTATTGATTATCCAGGCTCGTGGCCGGCCCGAGGCAGATGAAAAATTGCGAACCGGCCGAATTCGGGTCGCGCGAACGCGCCATCGAGATCACCCCGCGCACATGCTTGCGCTCATTAAATTCCGCATCGATTTTGTAACCGGGATCGCCCGTTCCCCACATCGCCGACTTGCTGTCATCCTTCGTCAACGGATCGCCCCCCTGGATCATGAATCCGTCGATAATCCGATGAAAAGCCGTGCCATCGTAAAAGCCTTTTTTCGCCAGCGCCTTGAAATTCTCCACCGTCTTGGGAGCGACGTCCGGCCAAAATTCCAGCACCATTTCGCCCATGCTCGTCTTAATCACCGCGACCTCCTGCGAAGCGGGCGGTTTCGGTTTAGCCGCCGTGGGTGGCGGCGTCGATGGCGGCAAAGGAGGAGCCGTTTGCACCGCCGGCGCCGGCGTTGAAGGCTTCCCGACCGGGTCCTTTTTTTGCGTTGAATCCTGGGCGACGCTGCCGAGAGCGCTCAACAAAACCGCCGCCAAACCACCTAACAAAAATCGTTTCATCGGCGTTCAATATGACTCATTACTCGCCGCAAGTCACGCGCAGATACGGGTTACATGGCTAACCGAATGGCCGTCCTCAAAAAAAAACGCCGGCCGCGGCGCGGCCGGCGCAATCTCGAATTTCGCCTTATTGACGGGCGAGATTGTCGATGATCATCTTGCCGTTGTCGGTGTGGTATTTCACGATGATGCGATCGCCGACTCGATAATCGGTCGGGCGGATCGATCGGTTGTCGTTCAAGGAAAACGTTTCCGAGCGTCCGTTCGCATCCACGATGACGGAAGCGTTGTCGATCGCTTTCACGCGTCCGACAATCTCACGTTCACGCACCGGATTCGCTTCGACGCGCACTTCGCGATCTTTGGGATTCGCATCCGTATAAAGTCGCGCGCTGCCGCGTTCGGTCGTCGCCGCGCTGCCACGGTTTTTGGGATGGAAGAAAACCGGATCGTGGCTGGCCATGCGATGATCGGGCCAATTGGTCGCCGCGAAACCAGGCGCATCCTGAATTTCGCCGCGCGTCGCGTCCAAAATCAAAAAGCTGCCGCTCTCCGAGGGCGTGACGGAATTAGCGGGGACCGCAATCAATTTCTCGCGAATGCCCAAAAAGCCCCCAGCGGAAAGCGCGACATAAGAGATGCGTCCGGATTGCAAATCGACGACGATGTCTTTGATCTCGCCCAATTTTTCGCCATCGCGATTCTTCACTTCCATCCCGAGGAGGCTGTGGGCGCGGTTGACCGGTCGGATCGCGTTCTCGGGACGCGGTTCCTGTTTGAATTCGCGGCGCGCATCCACATCCACTCTGGGGCTGGTGGCGTTGGCGTCGGCTTTCACTTCAACATCCGCGGCAAAGATCGATCCGGCCCCCAGAATCGCCGCCGCTGTCAGCAAAATATGTTTTTTCATTCCCTTCAGCCTAGCCTCGGACCGAAGGTAGAATAGCGGCTCAACCCCTGATTTTCCGCTGGGAACCCGCCCTTAATTTCAAACATTCAAAACACTATCCAACGTGAGCGCGGGCATCTGTTCGAGGATGATCGATTCGAGCGCGTCAATCCAACGCGGATGCGTGTTGAGGCACGGAACCAACGTGAATTCTTCGCCGCCCGCTTCCAGAAAAGTTTCACGCCCGCGCATGCCAAGTTCTTCGATCGTCTCCAGACAATCGGCGACAAATGCGGGCGACATGACCACGAGTTTTTTCTTTCCAGCTTTGGCCAGGCGCACGAGTTCTTTATCCGTGAACGGCGTCAACCAAGGCTCGCGGCCCAGGCGCGATTGAAACGCGATGCTGTATTTGTCTTCGGGAATTCCGGCTTCGGCGACGAAATGTTTCGTGGTGCGATAGCATTGCGATTTGTAACAGCGATTGGTGGCGGGACTCGATTGGTCGCAGCAACCGGGCGTTTGAAAGCAATGTTGTCCGGTGGGATCGGCCTTGCGAATTTGACGTTCAGGGATGCCATGATAACTGAAAAGTAAATGGTCGTAGTCGTTGAGATAGGGACGAGCGCTTTCGACGAGGGCGTCGATGTAATTGTAATGTTTGTAAAACGGCGGAACGATCGTGAGCTCGGTCCCGGGCCTTTGTTGACCCACCACTTCGCGAACTCGTTCGGCAGCCGTTTCGTAACTCGACATCGCGAAATGCGGGAAGAGCGGGACAGCAACGATGTGTTGCACGCCGGCGTAAATTAAATTGTTCACCGCGTCCTCGATGGAAGGATTTTGGTAACGCATGGCCAGTTCGACCGGGCAGGCAAAACGTTTCGCCAGCTCCTTGGTCAGTTCGCGGCTGGTGACGACCAGGGGCGAGCCTTCCTTGGTCCAGACGCTTTGATACGCGTGCGCGGATTGCTTCGGACGAAACGGCAGAATGCAGCCATAAACGATCCACGCGCGCAACGGCCACGCGACATCGATAACGCGTTTATCCATCAGGAACTCGCGCAGATAACGCCGCACGTCCGCCGTCGAGGGCGAATCGGGCGAACCGAGATTGACGAGCAGAATTCCGATTTTTGCTTCCATATTAATTGGTGTGCGCGAAGTCCGCATTCTGTTCCGTGACGCCGGCGTTTCCTTCCACGCGCAGGCTGGTCATGATGCGATCCCCTGCCCTACGCCCGGAGACGAGCGAATCGCTCAGGGAAATTCCATCCCGAAAATGGCCCGCGAGAAAAATCCCGGGCTCCGCATTTTCGAGCGCATCCATGTGTTCGCGAAAAGCGCCGAAGCCAATATTGTACTGCGCGATCGCTTTCGGAAAAACCGTGACGTTCTGGAAGGTCGGCGGGCCGGTGATGCCGAGCATGTCGTGCAAATCCCACCACACCAAATCGACCAGACCTTCCTTGGAAAGTTCGGTCAAACCGGGCGAACGAGCTCCGCCAACGTAGCTGGTGATAAGCACATGGCCTTCGGGCGCGCGATTCGGAAAAAGCGACGAACAAAAAAGCGTGCCCAGAACTTCGCGCTTTTCCTTCTCCGGCACGAGCATCCCAAAACCGTCCAGCGGATGTTCCACATGCAAGCGACGAAAGCCCAGGCTGACACTGGCGACGGGCGGGTATTCGATTTCCCCAAGCGGCAACAAATCCAAATGGCTGTGTCCATGAAACTGAATTCCCTTAAGCCGATGCGCGGGCGCCGCAAGCAGCACGCAGGAATGTTCCGCCACGGAAGTTTCGGAGAAATTAGCGAGCGTGAGCTTCCAGGATTCTCCGTTCGCGTGGATCGCGGTGACAGCGGTGTTGAAGCGAATCTGCGGATAAAATTCGTTCTGCAACGCATCGATCAACACGCGCAATCCTTCGTCGAAAGAAAATTTTGGCGCATTCTGCTTGGAGACTTCGCCGGTCTTGGCGCGTTCGCGCGCGCCGAGAAATTGCCCGAGAATCAGCGATCCAAAACGTTGTTCGAGCGCGTGCAATTTCGGAAAAGCCTGTTGCACCGAGAGACGATCCGTGTCGCCCGCGTAGATGCCCGCGACCATCGGGTTGATTGCATAATCAAGAAATTCGTTGCCCAGGCGGCGTTTGACGAACGCCCCGATCGTTTCGTCCGCGTCCGGAGCGCCGCGGCGCACGAACGGTTCCATCATCAAATGCGCCTTGGCGCCGATGCCGAAAAGATCGGACGTGAAAAATCCCACCGGCGTCGCCGGCATCAGGCGCGGACGCCCGCCGCGCACCACATAACGATTTTCGGCGGCGGGATCGCTGTAAACGCGGCGTTTTTCCAGGCCCAATTCGGCGATCAATTCCTTAATCTGCGGCGACGTTTCGAGAATGCTGTTCGGCCCGAGTTCCGCCAAATACCCATCGCGGCGGATCGAATGAATGACGCCGCCGCAGCGCGAGCCCGCTTCATAAAGGACAAACGGAATGCCCGCTTTTTTTAATTCGTGGGCCGCGGAAAGTCCTGCGATGCCGCCGCCAACAATGGCTACAGGTTTCATATCGTTTTGGAATAGCGATGCGCGCCGGACGCAAGCTGGGTCGCGTCGAAGCGCATCGCGATATTGCGCAAAAACAAGCGGCCCGTTTCCGTCACGCTCAAGCCGCCGCGTTTTTTGAAAAGCAAACCGTCCTCCGCAAGGTCATCGAGCGCCGCGAGTTCCGTCTCGAAATACTCTTCGAAATTGAGTCCGAGATCGGCGCTCATCCGCGCGAAATCCAGCCCCAGATCGCACATCAATCGCATGATCGTGTGCCGCCGCACTTTATCGTCGTCATTCAGCAAATAGCCGCGCGTGATGGGGCTGACGCCCTTGCCCAGGCCGTCATAATATTTCGCCAGCTCCTTTTCGTTCTGCCAATAAAGCCCATCCACATTCGAAATCGACGACATTCCGAACGCGAACAAATCGGCGTCGCCATGCGTGCTGTAACCCTGGAAATTTCGTTGCAACGTTTTCTCGCGTTGCGCGATGGCCAACTCGTCGTCCGCCTTCGCGAAATGATCCATGCCGATATAGACGTAGCCGTGGCTGGTCAGCGTCTCGATGGTCAGCTTGAGAATTTCCAGCTTCACATCGGCCGCCGGCAACGTCTCTTCCTTCATGATCTTTTGGCCGGGCTTGATCCATGGAACATGCGCGTAATTGAAAACCGCGAAACGATCCGGGTTCATCTCCAGCGCGGCTTCGAGCGTCCGCGCGAACGAATCGCGCGTTTGATACGGCAGGCCGTAAATCAAATCGAAGTTCAACGATTGAAATCCTTCGCCGCGAATCCAGCCCACGACTTCCTCCACCATCTTGCGCGGCTGGATGCGATGAACAGCGAGTTGAACTTGCGGATCGAAATCCTGCACGCCGAGGGACGCGCGATTGAAACCGATTTCGCGCAGAGCCACGACGTGATCGCGCGTCAGCGTGCGCGGATCGATCTCGACGCCGGCCTCGATGTTTTTGGAAAGATTAAAATGTTCGGTGATGATGCTGCCAAGCCGGCGAATTTCGTCCGGCAACAAAAACGTCGGCGTGCCTCCGCCCCAATGGAGTTGCGCGACTTCGCGATCGGGATGCACGAGCGGCGAAATCTGCCCCATCTCGCGCGAGAGATAATTCAGATAAACGCCGCTCTCTTTCTGGCGCGTGGTGATGACGGTCGTGCAACCGCAATACCAACAGAGTGATCGGCAGAACGGCAGATGAAAATAAAGCGAGACGTCGCGCTCGGGATGATTATGCGCGGCGATTTCGCGCTTCGCCACTTCAGCGCCGAGCGGCCCGAATTTCGTCGCGGGCGGGTAGGACGTGTAGCGCGGGCCGGCGACGTTGTATTTGCGGACTAAATCGAGATCGACGTTCATAAAGTTTTCCCCCAGCTCTGGACGGTGTTGACGAGCGCTTCGATGCACTCGATTTTCGCCGCTGGCGTGACCCCGTGGCCAAGATTCAAAATGTGTCCCGGCCGGCCTTCCATGCTGGTCAACAGGCGTTCGGTTTCCGTCTCCACAATGCGCGGCGTCGTTTGCAACAACGCCGGGTCCAGGTTGCCCTGCACCGCGACTTGCGACGGAAGCGAATGCGCCACACGCGCGAGATCCACCCCCCAATCGTAGCCAAGCACATCCGCGCCGGTGTGCAGCAAATCCACACATCCATTGTTCACGCCCTTCGCAAAAAGGATCACCGGCACGCGCCCGTTGATCTCCATGATGATCGAACGAATCCATTGCCCGGACGCTTCCTCCCACGCCGTGCGCGGAATCGACGATCCAAGACTGTCGAAAATTTGAATCGCATCCACGCCCGCGTCGATTTGCATTTCGAGAAATTCGAACACTGCCGCCGTGAGTTTCTTGAGCAACTTCTGAAACGCGATTCGATCCGAGTAAAAAAGAATTTTCGCCTTGGTGAACTCGCGCGCGCTGCCGCCTTCCAACATGAAATTGGCGAGCGTCCAGGGCGAACCCGCGAAGCCGAGCAGCGCGGTGTCGGGCAATTCCTCGCGCAACATCACCAACGCTTCGCGCACGTAATCGAGCCTCTCGCAAACGCCTTCGCCGTTGAGCCGATCGATGTCCGCCGCGTCCTTGATCGGCGTGGTCATTTCGATTCCGCCTTCTTCCCGGAATCGATAACCCTGTCCGAGCGCTTCGGGCACCACGAGGATGTCGCTGAACAAAATCGCCGCGTCGAAACCGAAGCG
>Ga0070686_100001031_pt1 | contig 16025 bp, 11 predicted proteins | sample KBSS23LmetaG_FD_65654 | JGI IMG/M metagenome (GOLD analysis project Ga0070686, IMG submission 65654) | Switchgrass rhizosphere microbial communities from Kellogg Biological Station, Michigan, USA - KBS S2-3L metaG | ecosystem: Host-associated > Plants > Roots > Rhizosphere ... | reverse complement strand
GCCGTTTACAGATCGCTGCATGTCAGTAACTTCTTCAGGTCGCTCGTCGATCAATAGAACGATCAGCGTCACTTCAGGATGATTCTGCGTTACAGAGTTGGCGATGGTTTGCAGGAGCATCGTCTTACCGGTGCGCGGCGGTGCGACGATCAATCCACGTTGACCCTTGCCTAACGGAGTTACCAGATCGATAACACGCGCCGACAAGTTCTCGGTTGTCGCCTCCATTCTCAACTGTTCTTCCGGATAGAGCGGCGTGAGATTGTCGAAGAAGACTTTCTCGCGAGCCTGATCGGGAGATTCAAAGTTAATCGCCTCAACCTTAATCAGCGCGAAATAACGTTCACCTTCTTTGGGTGGACGAATCTGACCGCTGACAGTGTCTCCCGTGCGCAAGTCAAACTTACGAATCTGCGAAGGTGACACATAGATGTCGTCGGGACCCGGGAGGTAGTTGTATTCAGGCGCGCGCAGAAAACCGAAACCGTCAGGAAGCGTTTCCAAAACGCCCTCCGAAAAAATGAGGCCGCTCTTTTCAGTTTGTGCCGCCAGAACTTTGAAGATGAGCTCCTGCTTACGCATGCCGGTGGCGCCAGGAACATCCATGCTCTTGGCGATTTGCGTCAGCTTGGAGATCGACATCTCCTTCAGGTCAGCCAGATTGTGGAAGCCTTCGTTTTTCTCTCTTCCATCGCGGCCTTCGCGCTCGGGAGCTTCAGCGGTAGCTACAGTGCCACCATCTTCGCCGTTGCCGTCTGAGTTCGCGCTTGATGCGCGTGAACGTGTTCGTTGTGACATGATCTTGTTCTCTAGATTTCGAGTCGCTAAATCGGGAAATGCGACTATGTTGCTTAACGGGTTCTCAAATGTAACTGGACAATTGGAAGTGAATGACTGTGCGGTAGAGCGATGTGCGTGGAGCGCGAGATGTTCCCACTCATTCGCGAGGTAAAAAAATTCTCCTCCACAGGTTCTATCAAGGCCATCTCAACTTTTAAGTGGATTAAAATTCCGCATTGTTAGGATGCCACTCCTCAAGCGGGCGTGGCCCAAAAAAGCAAATTGAAAAAGGGGGCTTTTGAGTTGTTCCGGATTTAGGCTAAGGATACTAAGTAATCCTGCAAATGCAAACCTGAAATCCGTTCGAATGTCACGCAATTGCGCTATTTATTGCACGCCAAAGTTCGTCGCGACCCCGTCCGGTTTTCGCTGAATAAGCCACGACCTGATCGTCTTCGAGCACGCGTGTAATGTGCTCCAGGCTTTTTTGCAATTCGTTGTTCGACAGCTTATCGGATTTTGTGGCTACTACTAAGTGTGGCTTAGCGCTTAGCTTAAGCCACTCGTGAAGCTGCAAATCCTGTTTTGTGGGTTCGTGGCGCGAATCTACGAGGTGAATTGATAGCATAAGCTGCCGCCGCTTTGCAAGAAAGCTGGTTACCATCTCACCCCAACTGGATTTTATATCCCTAGGTACGCGAGCGTACCCGAATCCGGGAAGATCGACGAAGCGAAACGCGTCGTTGATTGTAAAGAAATTCAAAGATTGGGTGCGGCCCGGTGTCGACGATGTCCGGGCCAGTTTTCTGACACCGAGAAGGGAATTGATCACACTCGACTTGCCGACGTTTGACCTTCCGAGAAAGGCAATCTCGGGTCGCAAGTCGCGCGGCCAATCCGATTCCTTAAAAGCGCTCTTCAAAAAGTCGGCGCTTGTGATCTTCATCCGAAATCAATTTACGCGTCACCGGCTGCCGCTTTTGCCGCCGCACGCATCTGCGCCATTTCGATGAGCTTTTGAATTCGTTCGCGAACATATTTCAAACGCTCTTCGATGTCGGGCATTTCCTTAACCAGTTTTTCCAGTTGCACTAGAAACTGTCGATTGCCTTGTGCTCGGATGTCGGCGACAAAAGGTTCTAATCGGGCGTAAATGAACACATGTTCGCCGTTGGCATCGTTGAACATTTGCGCATCGATTGCGCCGTTGTTGACGAGCGCCGCGGCCATATCCCAGTAAGAAGTGACCATACGGTAGTAACCACTCTTATCACTCGTAAGTACCTCGGTGATGTCGCCAATTGATTTGGGATTAAACGTCGCGAACCAACTGCGGGCTTCGCGCATAACCGGCTCGCGACGGAGTTCGTAGAGTTTAAGAATCAAATCAGCTTCAGCTTGTTTGCTCATGGGGTCTCCTGCTATGAAGAAGCGCGAGCACGCAGTCGCAGGCATTCGCCTGCACCTGCCTACTGCTACTGCTCCGTATTATGTGGGATTGCTAGTAACTTAACTTGTCGGAATTCCCTGCGACGGCTGCTCAGTGTTCCACAGAGGCGGTCGCTCGTCCGGCGCTTCCTCAGTTGGGCAGGCGTCTTCGAGTGCGAGCGCTAAGACATCGTCGATCGATTCGACGACGTTGATACAGAGCGCATCTCGCACTTCATCGGGCAATTCAGGAAGATCCTTTTCATTTTCCTTAGGCAGGATAATTGTTTCGATGCCAAAACGGTGCGCAGCCAGCAGCTTCTCTTTAACGCCGCCGATTGGTAACACTTTGCCTCGGAGGGTTATCTCACCGGTCATCGCGACATTCCTGCGAACGGGAACTCGCGACAGCGCTGAAGCCATTGCCGTAGCCATCGTGATACCAGCCGACGGTCCATCCTTTGGAATTGCACCTTCAGGGATATGAATGTGCAAGTCGCGTTTACGAATGAAGTCGAGGCTCATCCCGAGGCGTTCCGCGCGCGCTTTGATACACGTCAATGCGGCCTGTGCAGATTCCTGCATGACTTCGCCAAGCTTACCCGTCAGTGTGACACCGCCGCGTCCCTTCACAAGCGTAGCTTCAATCTGCAGTACCTCGCCACCAATCTCGGTCCATGCGAGTCCCGTTGCTAAACCGACTTCGCTTTTAGCCGCGATACCTTGTTGACGGAATTTGATTGGGCCCAGCATTTCTTGCACGCGTTGCCCATCTACCACGTCCACTGATGTCTCGCTGGGCTGTTCCGACACGAACTTGCGTGCGAGTTTGCGGCAACATGATCCGATCTCTCTTTCGAGATTTCTTACGCCGGCCTCGCGTGTGTAGTGCCGGATAATCTCAAGGATGCCTTCGTCAGCGAAATCGATCTGTTCAGTCTTGAGTCCGTTACCCTCGGCCTGCTTCGGAACCAGGTGGCGTTTGGCGATTTCCAGTTTCTCGCGCTCGGTATAGCCGGACAGTCTCAGGATCTCCAGACGATCTTGCAGCGCCGGCGGAATTGTATGGAGAACGTTTGCAGTTGCGATGAAGAAAACCTTCGAGAGGTCGTATTCGACATCGAGGTAATGATCCTGAAAAGTGTGATTCTGTTCGGGATCAAGAACTTCCAGCAGTGCAGCGCTCGGGTCGCCACGGAAATCAGCGCCGAGTTTATCTACCTCGTCCAGCAGGACCACCGGATTAACAGTTCCCGCCTTCTTCATCATTTGAATGATCTGACCGGGCAGAGCACCGATGTAGGTACGACGGTGTCCACGGATTTCAGCTTCATCACGAACGCCGCCCAACGAGAGACGCACGAACTTCCTACCGGTTGCTCGCGCAATCGATTTGCCAAGACTAGTCTTGCCGACTCCCGGAGGTCCGACGAAGCATAAGATCGAACCTTTCGGATTCTTAACCAGCTGCCTCACCGCGAGGTACTCGAGAATTCTCTCCTTAATTTTCTCGAGGCCGTAGTGGTCTTCGTTAAGGACCTCTTCAGCTTTCGTAAGATCCTTAATCTCTTTCGACTTCTGCTTCCACGGTACACTGAGTAACCAATCGATATATGTTCGAGAGACAGTTCCTTCAGCAGACATCGGAGGCATGGCTTCGAGACGATGCAATTCCTGCATTGCCTTTTCCTTCGCTTCGTCAGTCATGCCGGCCTCTTCGATCTTCTTCTTCAGATCTTCGAGTTCCGCTTTCTCGTCTTTGCGGCCGAGTTCTTTATGGATCGCTTTGATCTGTTCGTTCAGGTAGTACTCTTTTTGCGCTTTTTCCATCTGGCGCTTCACCCGAGTTTGGATCGTGCGATCGAGCTGCCGTTTTTCGATCTCTGTTTCCAGAAGCTCGATCAGACGTTGCAGGCGAGCCTGGGTCGAAAAGATCTCGAGTAGTCCTTGTTTGTCTTCGACAGCAACTCTTAACTGTGATGCGAGCGCGTCAGCAAGATGCGAAGGCTCCTGGTTACGCAGCGCGGTTTGCAGGGCATCTGTTTGGGTGTCAGGCGCGAGACGCAAATGTTGTTCGACGAGTTGTCCAACCTTTTGAATCAACGCATCGAGACGCGTGCCTTCTTCATTAACAACCGGCGCGCGTCGCACGAGAGCCATGAAAGCTCCATCAGTGTTTTCGACGCGGACAGTTGTTGCTCGCTCACGTCCTTCAACGACAACTTTGATCTGACCGTTTTCCTGCTTTTGCGACTGCAGGATTCTGCCAAGTGTTCCGACGCCATAAATCTGTTCAGGAGTCGGTTCATCAACTGTTGCGTCGTGCTGTGTCGCCAAAAAGATCGTGCGGTCGGTTGCGAGCGCCTGCTCCAGCGCGCGTACGGAACCAGAGCGGCCGATTTTGAAAGCGACTTTAGTGAAAGGGAAAATAACGACATCGCGTATCGGCACCATCGGGTACCAGGCAACGTCGTTGGGGGTTCGGTCGGAGTATTCTTCCATGGTATGAATTACTGCTGTTTTTCTGGGCTCTCTGAAACAAAGGCGAGCCGCCAAATGCCGTCTCGCCTTATCTCAAAAGATGACCAATTGTAAATCATTTCCCGCAGGGGCGCTACTTTCGCTTTGAAACGCCTCCGAGGGGCTTTTTAGGCGGCCGCGCCGTCGATTCCAGTGAGTCCTTCGCCTGGAACTGCCCGACGACGTTCAACCATTTCGCTGGTAATCACGAATTCCTTAATACGTTTTTGGGAGGGCAGAGTGTACATCGAGTCGAGCAGGAGTTCTTCGAGAATCATCATCAGGCCACGGGCTCCCACCTTTCGCTCAACCGCCTGACGCGCAACGGCTTTGAGTGCGTCTTCCGTGAACTTTAGTTTGACATTATCGAAGTCGAATTTCTTTTGATACTGCTTAACGAGAGCGTTTTTCGGTTCAGTGAGAATCTTGATCAACGCGCCCTCATCGAGTTCATGCAACACGCCGCACACTGGTAGACGACCGACGAACTCGGGAATCAAACCGAAGCGAATAAGATCCTCCGGCTGCACTTGAGCGAGTGCTTCCGCGTGCCGGTGAGCGCCGGTTTTCACTTCCGCATGAAAACCGAGAGACTTGTTACGCAGCCGACGCTCGATCACTTTCTCGAGTCCGACGAATGCACCACCGCAAACGAAGAGGATGTTCGTTGTATCAACCGGGAAGAATTCCTGATGCGGATGTTTGCGTCCACCTTGAGGCGGAACGTTGGCGACAGTGCCCTCGAGAATTTTTAGCAGCGCCTGTTGCACGCCTTCACCCGAGACGTCTCGAGTGATTGATGGGTTCTCATCCTTGCGACAGATCTTGTCGACTTCATCGATGTAGATAATGCCTTGTTGAGCCCGCTCGACATCTCCATTCGCCGCCTGAAGTAATTTAAGGATAATGTTCTCGACGTCTTCGCCGACGTAACCGGCTTCAGTGAGGGTCGTCGCGTCGACGATTGTGAAAGGAACACTCAGCATGCGAGCGAGTGTTTGCGCGAGAAGTGTCTTGCCCGTTCCAGTCGGACCGATAAGAAGTATGTTTGCTTTTTGAATCTCGACGTCAGTGCGCCGACGGCCTAATTCAATTCTCTTGTAGTGTTGATAAACAGCAACGGCCAGGCGTTTCTTGGTTTCTTCCTGGCCGATTACGTATTCATCTAGAAAAGTTTTGATTTCACCCGGCTTCGGCAATGGCGGACGAGTAGCTACCGACTCAGCCTGCTGGTCGTCGGTAATGATCTCGTTACAGATGTCGATACACTCATTGCAGATGTAAACAGTCGGTCCGGCAATGAGTTTCTTAACTTCATTTTGCGACTTTCCACAGAAGGAACATCGCAACGTGTCGTCAGTTCGTCTCACCATAGTTTATTGGAGAGCTCCTTAGAAGGGGCGAAGGATCGATTCTAGTTGCGCAATTCTGACGATGGGCATCCGCGGAGTTACTCCCTGTGCGCGATGACCTCGTCTATTAAACCATATTCCTTAGCCTGCATGGCAGACATTATTTTGTCGCGTTCAACATCACGTTCGACGGTGTCGTACGATTGACCCGTATGTTTAGCAATTATCTGCGACGTCAATTCGCGCATTCGCAGGATTTCTTCTGCCTGGATGCGGATGTCTGTGGCTTGACCTTGAGAGCCGCCAGAGGGCTGGTGAATGAGAATTCGGGAGTTTGGAAGGGCGAACCTTTTCCCTTTAGCGCCGGCCGCGAGCAGCAATGCTCCCATAGACGCACACTGGCCAACGCAAATCGTCGTAACGTCAGGACGGATGAACTGCATGGTGTCGTAGATCGCCATGCCTGCAGTAATCGAGCCGCCCGGTGAGTTGATATAAAGATTGATGTCTTTCTCTGGATCCTCAGCTTCGAGGAAGAGCAGTTGGGCCACGATGAGGTTCGCGATCTGATCGTCGATAGGCGTGCCAAGAAAAATGATGTTGTCTTTTAGAAGGCGCGAGTAGATGTCGAAGGCGCGTTCGCCTCGCGACGTCTGCTCGACCACCATCGGAACTAAAGCCATAAATGCGAAAACCTCGTTAGGGGATAAAGGTAAAATATAGTGCTTCGTACTTTGTGCTTGGAACTTTGTTCTTGGTTTGTACTTTGCACTAGCGATTGTGATTGAAGCGACGAGAAACAAAGTACAAAGTGCTAAGAACCGAGTTCGAATGGTAAGTCGGGCTACTCATTCTCGCTCTTCTCTTCGTCGGTCCACTCTTCTTCTTTCACTTGCGCGTTGTCAATCAAAAGATCGAGCGCTTTACGATTGCGCAATCTTTGCGCGATGCTACGGTCGCCTCCATCCTTTGTCAAGGCAGCCCGCACTTGCTCTTTCGGTTGTCGTGACATGACACTGATCGCGTCGATCTCAGCATCAATTTCTTCGTCGGTGACAGTTATATTTTCGTTCTGCACGATCTGATCCAGCAGCAACGTTGCGCGCACGTCATCTTCTGCCTGGCCCTTTAACTCTTCACGCGCGCCTTGCCAATCGAGTCCTGCGACGCGTGGATCAACGCCACGACGGATCATGTCGCGCATTACGCTCTCGAGTCGGTGGTTCGTTTGCTGTTCAACCAAACTTTGTGGCACTTCAAATTCATGGGCCTGCAGCAGCTTCTTCATCACCTCGCTGCGCACGCGATCGTTTGCTTCTGAGACTGCGCCATTCTCGAGGGTGTTTCGAATATGCACTCGCAAGTCTTCAAGCGTCTCAAACTGTTCCCCAACGCTTTTCGCCCATTCATCATCAACTTCCGGAAGCTCTTTCTTTCTTACAGCTGTAACTTCGGCGGTGTAATCAACAGTTCGCCCGGCAAGCTCTTTTGTTTTGAAATCATCCGGATAGACTACGGTGAAGTTTCGAGTTTCATCCGGCTTAACTCCGGTTAGGTTGTCGGTAAACTCTTGTTGGACACCTTCACCGCCAAGCAAAACATCGACTTCATCAGCCGTGATGTCTTCTTGCTCGGGCTGACCCACAAACTTGCCAACTAGATTCACTGTGACCGTGTCGTCGGCTTGCGAGGTGCGATCTTCGACTGGTTGTAGAGACGCCGAGCCATTGCGAAACTCTTCAATCATGCGTTGTACGTGCTCGTCGCTGATCGGTCGTACCTTTCGCGTGACTTCGAGGCCTTTATATTCGCCGAGTGTCACTTCCGGAAGAACCTCTATGCCGACTTTGACTTTGATTGGCTCTTGTCCGAGTTTTTCCAATTCTTCCGGGTTGTCGAGATGGACCTCGGGTTCCCCGATCGCATTTAGCGAGTTTTCTAGAATCGCATCATGAACAGCGTGCGGCAGTAACTCGCGCAAAACGTCGCTGCGAATCTCGCTCTTGTAGCGATTGCGAATAACTGAACGAGGCGCGTGTCCTTTCCGGAAGCCAGGCACGTTCGCGACGCGCACGTATTGCTCACTCACGCGATCGTAAGCTTCGCGCACCTGATGTGGTTCGATTTGTATGTTGATTTCCTTGCGAGTTGGAGAGACGTTTATAAGTTCTGATTTCATTGTTCGATCTTTGGCCTTGGGTCTTTGGTCTTTGCTGTTGTCATTTATCAATCGACTTCGGACGACCCAAAGACCAAAGGCCCAAGTCCAAAGACCACCTGTTGGTGCGAAAGGGGGGACTCGAACCCCCACACCTTTCGGTACCAGATCCTAAGTCTGGCGCGTCTGCCAATTCCGCCACTTTCGCAACAGTTTGAAGTTGCCGCTTCGCGACAACGAGCAAGAATAGCATGCGACTAATCGCTTAGTCACAAGCAGCCATGTCCGACACACTCATCAGTTTGTCGTGACTCTCCGACCGGCGCTATTCAGTACCATCCGCGGTAGCGGATGGGCGTGACTCAACTCAAAAAGATCTGATTTTGCGAGGTTGAGCCTGGCCACCCGCTACCGCGGATGGTACTGAATAGTCGATGCTGCGACTTCATCCGAGTTGATCAGATCTTCCTTTAGTGTGACGGACAGAGTTGCAACTATCTGAGACCTCTTGTGGTGTGATTCGCGCTAGATTAGGTTTTACTGAATCAGGCGACTAGGTAAGTAGTCTTCGGCTTGCCAAGGAAGTCTTTTCCGGTTTGTTTCCTAAGTAATCCGCTTTGCTCCAACTCGAAATACGCGCGTTGAATTTCGCCTTTGTCGACGGAGAGTTTTTGTGCGAGCGCGGCGGGAGAGGGAAGGAGTTCGCCCGATGACAACTGTTTGCTTTGAATGTGCGCCTCGATTTGTCGGCGGACCTGCAAGTAAATAGGACTATCAGATGTGGCTTTTAGTTCGATGTTCATGGTTTCTCCGAGGTCAGGAACCAGGGGGCGGGGATCTGTCTGACCCCTAACCCCTGATCTCTGGCCCCGTATTACAGCGTTCTCGTTACCTTCGACAAAGATCTAGGCGCATCAGGATCGAGGCCCTTCGCATCGGCCAACATGGCTGCGAACAATTGGCCTGGCACGATATACGGAATTGGCGCGAGAAACTCATCAATCTCGCGCGGCATAATAATCGATCTGGTGCACGACGACGCTGCATCGAGATCGCTTGTGATGGTCAACGTGTCAGCGTGCAATTCAGTTAATCGTTCAATCAGCCGCTTGACCCCTTCCAACATCACTCCCGGTGGCGCAAATAGAATCACGGGGAAGTGTCGCTCGACCATTGCTAACGGTCCATGAAGAAAGTCCGCTGAAGAAAAACGTTCAGCAACGACATAACACGTTTCCATTAACTTCAGTGCGAGTTCGTAAGCGTTTGCGTAAGCGAGTCCGCGGCCGACTACGACGCAGTTCTCCATGAAGACGTACCGTTGGACCAACTCACTGATCGCAGGCTTTTGCTCGAGTGCGCGATCAACGAAGCTCGGAATAGCTTCGTATGAAACTAAAGGCGAACTACTTAACCCTGCCGCGAGCATATAAAAGAGAAGCATCTGTCCGGTGAATGTCTTTGTAGCCGCAACTGATTTCTCCGGTCCACCATGGGTCAACAACGTTTCATCGACGAGCGTCGTCATCGTTGAACGAGGTTCGTTTGTGATTCCGACGGTGAATGCCCCGCACGTGCGTGCGTTTTCCAGCACCCGGTTAATATCTTCTCCTTCGCCCGATTGTGAAACCCCGACGACGAGCGCGTGTTCCATCTTGAGCTTTGCTTGATAGATAGTGTGGACCGAGGGTGCAGAAAGCGAAACAGGGATGCCTGTTGTGATCTCCAGCAGGTAACGACCAAACAACGCGGCATTGTCCGAGCTGCCACGTGCGACAAGCACGATTAAGTCAATGTCGCGCGCTCGTAGCGACTGAGCCAGCGAGGAGATCTTTGCGCGTTCCTCTCTTATCGTGCGCTCGAGTGCCTGAGGCTGCTCAGCGATCTCTTGAAGCATTAAGGACATGAGATTTGAACTTAGTATTTCGTGCTTGGTGCTTAGTGCTTGGTACTTGGTGTTTAGTACTTAGTACTTAGTACTTAGTACTTAGTACTTAGTACTTTGTTCTTTGCGGTGCCGATCTGTACGAAGTACAAAGGACTAAGGACTAAGGACAAAGTGCTAAGCTCAAAGCTCTAAACTTGTCTTCCCGCGTCTTTTCAGTTAAATACTCCTCGCCATTCCAACCCGTCATATCACACAAAACTTCGGCGATGCTGAACACTTTAACACGAACTTCGATCAAGAGTCTGATTACAGTTGTCATTACTCTTCTGGTCACCGCCTTACTGGTCCAAGCACAAGATCGTGACAGCAAAATCTCCGTCATCCCTCAGCCCCGACAGCTATCTGCAACTCCCGAGCGGTTTCAAATTGATAAATCTACGCGAATCACACTCGCTGATCCTCGTTCAACTGACGATCAGTTTGCAGCGCGCGACTTCATCGATGATCTAAAACAAACAGCTGCCGCGACTGTCCGCTCCGGTGGCCGCGGGCGGGGATCAATTCTCATCGGGAGACTCGACTTGCCTGTCGTCCAACGAGCGCTACAAGCCAACGGCGTCACTGTGCCTGGGAACTTGAACGAAGAAGGTTACGTGTTGGTGGCTGGAAAATCTGGTGTCGTCATTGGTGGTTCAACTTCTGCCGGGGTCTTTTATGGTCTCCAAACTCTCAAACAGCTCGTTCGCGGCAACGGATCCGATACCTATGTGCCTGGCGTGCGCATTGTCGACTGGCCCGCAATGCGTTGGCGTGGCATTTCCGACGATATTAGTCGTGGTCCTGTCCCGACGCTCGATTACATCAAGCGACAGATTCGAACCCTGGCGGCATTCAAACTCAATCTCCACTCCTTTTATATGGAGCATGCATTCTCGAGTTCAGAGCACCCACTGATCGGGCCGGCCGGCGGTTCTCTAACACCTGACGAGATTCGCGAGATCGTTAAATACGCGCGCTCATATCACGTTGAGATCGTTCCAGAGCAACAGACCTTCGGCCATCTTCACAAGGCTCTGAAGTTCGAGAAGTACAACCCGCTTGCCGAAACGCCATACGGAGATGTGCTCTCGCCGCAGCAGGAAGGTACTTACAAGCTAATCGCGGATTGGTATCGCGAACTGAACGACTTGTTTCCGGGAAAATTTTTTCACATCGGCGAAGATGAAACGTTCGAGTTGGGTGAGGGGCAGAGTCGTGAAGCAGCGCGCGAGAAAGGGGTCGGCGCTGTTTACTTCGCACATCTCAATCGGGTCCGCGATCTTTTGAAACCTTACAACCGCAAGCTGATATTCTGGGGCGACATCGCGTTGAATCATCCTGATCTAATAGGGCAGGTTCCGAAGGAGATGATCGTCGCGAACTGGGACTATGCACCGCGCGATAGCTACGAATCGCGGATTAAGCCTTTCAAAGATGCAGGACTTGAACAATGGGTTTGTCCAGGCGTGTGGGGTTGGAATCAAATTTTTCCAAACGTCGATGCATCTTCGAAGAACATCATCAACTTCGTCCGCGACGGCCAGGCACTAGGTTCGCCTGGAATGCTGAACACATCGTGGGACGACGATGGCGAATCGCTGTTTGAGATGACGTGGTATGGCATCGTCCTCGGCGCGGCTGCATCATGGCAAGCGCAACCAGTAGACCAGAAAGTATTCGACCGAGATTTCGACTGGGCGTTCTTCCGCAGCGATGGAGATCAATTTGTAGGTGTGATTCATGCGCTCGGAAGTGTTAATACGTTGCTGGGAATACGGACGAGCGACGATCTGTTTTGGAGAGATCCATTTACAACGGCTTTTCAGAACGATGCGCGTGCGAACGCTGAAAAGATCAGGCAGATGCGACTTCAGGTCGAGGCTGCGCACGAAACGCTATTGCGAAATCAACAACGAGTGAAGCGCAACTCATCGATGGTTCCCGTGATGATTTTTGCAGCGGAAAGACTGGACCATCTTGGCCGGCGAGCGGAGACTGTTGAAAAACTGAGTCGGGAATACTGGGATGCGTATCTGAATCTTGGCGATCGCGCGAAGACGCGTCGATTACGACGGTATTACAGTCCAATCTATAACCAACTCCGAGAGATGGCGGAAGAGTTGGGCGAACTCAAGCTCTCATATCGAACGCAATGGCTCGCGGAGAACCGCGGCTTTTGGTTGGAGAGTATCCTGGCGCGTTACGACAACGCGATTTCATTGTGGCTGGATAAGAGTAGACAGCTTGATGAAGCGGTGAGAGCTTACGAAACGACATCGATATTACCGAACCCTGAACAGTTTGGACTTGGACCGAGGTTTCCGGCGCCGACGCCCCCAAGGACGCCATGAGATACAAAAGCCAGCCGCAGATTTTCACCAATGAACACGGATCAGAAAAGAGAGTGCGACTCAACTTAGTTATCTTTTCCTGATCTGCGTTTTGTCTGTGTAAATCTGCGGCTGAATCCCTGAGTTAACATGAATATTCCTTCTCCCAATCGTCTTGTTTCGCTTGATGTCTTTCGAGGCATCACGATCGCCGGAATGGTTTTGGTAAACAACCCTGGCACGTGGAGCGCGATCTATTGGCCGCTTGAACATGCTGAATGGCATGGCTGGACCCCAACCGATCTAATCTTTCCTTTCTTTGTTTTCATTGTCGGTGTCGCGATTCCGCTGGCGTTCGGCAGACGCGTCGAAGCAGGCGGATCTAAACGAGACCTCTATATTAAGGTCGTCCGGCGCACCTTGATTATTCTTGCGCTTGGCCTTTTCTTGAATGGCTTCCCTTACTTTCATCTCGCCGACATCAGAATTCCAGGTGTGCTGCAACGACTCGCAGTCTGTTATTTCTTCGCTTCTTTGATTTTTCTGACCACGCGTTGGCGAGTACAAGTGATCATTGCCATCGGTTTATTAATTCTGTACTGCCTTGTGATGACAAAGTTGCATGCGCCCGGATTTGCAGTCGGAGATTTGAGCAAAGAGGGAAGCCTTGCATCGTGGATCGATCGCTCAGTGTTTGGCCCACACGTCTGGAAGCAAGCGAAGGTTTACGACCCCGAGGGAATCCTGAGTACGATACCCGCTATAGCGACAGCATTATTTGGCGTATTGACTGGCCAATGGCTTCGCAGCGAACGAACCGCGCTGCAAAAACTGGCGGGGCTATTTGTCGCAGGAGCAATATGCGTGATGGTGGGTTGGTCGTGGAATGCTTTCTTTCCGATTAACAAAGCTCTGTGGACGAGTTCTTACGTGTTCTTCACTGGTGGGCTGGCGCTTCAGCTTCTCGCACTGTGTTACTGGCTCGTTGATATTAAAGGTTACAAACGTTGGGCGTGGCCCTTTATTGTTTTTGGTGTGAATGCGATCGCGTTGTTTGTCGGAACCGCTTTGATGGCAAGACTGATGGGGTTGATCAAAATTCCGGAAGCAGACGGTCGAACGATCTCTGCGCAAGGTTGGATCTTTCGAAACGCATTCCTGTCGTGGGCGCCTCCGATTCGTGCATCATTGGCCTACGCGATTTCATTTATCTTGCTATGGCTATTTTTAATGTGGCTGTTATATAGGAAGAAGATCTTCATCAAGGTGTGATGTAGGGATTCAAGGAACACAGTGACACACAGTCAGTACCGCCACGCGGTAGCGTCGGGTTCACGTTACCGATGACCGAACGTTGCAACGGAAGTTTTACCCGACGCTACCGCGTTTCGGTACTGACTGTGTGCCACTGAATCGTAAATCTTAATCGTTGAAGATCTGCACATCCTTTGCGCTTTTGGAGTCTCAGCGGCTTGACTTCAACTTGCAGCGACGAGCGACGAAATCGACTTCCATCTACGTTGCGTGTGGAACGTTGAATGAAACCGCGGAGACGCTGAGAACGCGGAGGTTAGGAAGCGTTCAAGGATTACGATTCACTATTCACTATTCACTATTCACTATTCACGATTTACGATTCACTATTCACTATTCACCAAAGGAGAATCTCAAAATGCCAACCTATATTGGTCTTTTCAAATGGACGGCGCAGGGAATTGCGAACGTCAAAGACAGTCCGAACCGTCTCGATGCCGGTCGTAAGGAGTTCGAGAAGATCGGAGTCAAACTGAGAGATACGTGGTTAACGATGGGTCGATACGATCTGGTTTGCGTCATCGAAGCAGCGGACGACGACACGTACGCCAGAGCCATGCTGAAACTCGGCTCGTTGGGCAACATACAGACAGAGACGTTAAAGGCTTTTTCAGAAGAGGAGTATCGGAAGATTGTCGGCTCAATCTGACCGACTGTCTGCGATCTCTGCGTCTCAGCGATCTCTGCGTTGCCGTTGCCAGGTGAAGACGCTTAACAAATGCTACAAGCTCACTCCTCCGGGTTTAAATGAGTGCATTCAGCGTGGCCGGGTGGAAACGCAGAGGACGCAGAGCCGCACAGATCGCAGCGCCGCAGCCATTGCAGAGACGCGCCTATCCTTTTATTTTCGATAGCCTGGTCCGCGAACCACCTGCCCGGCTAACACCGGTGTACGTCTTCCCGCATCGACAGCGATCTGACCATTCACCAAAACATACTGAATACCTTCGGGATACTGGTTGGGATTTTCAAAAGTCGCCCGATCGATCACTCGGGCAGGATCGAAAATCGTGACGTCGGCAAAGAGCCCGGTCTTTAACAAACCACGATCACGCATTCCAACACGAGCAGCGGGGGCTCCCGTCATCTTATGAATTGCGCTCTCGAGCGATAACAACTTTTGTTCACGAACGTAATGTCCGAGTATGCGCGGGTAACTGCCCCAGCCACGTGGATGCGATTTCGAACCAGCCAGCGGTCCATCCGTAGCTCGCGCCCCACTGTCTGTGCAAAAACTGACGAACGGCGCACGCATCGCCGCATTCATGTCTGCTTCAGTCATCATGAAATAGATCGCGCTCGTTTGTGCCCTATCCGCTAGCAACAAATCGAACAGGGCATCCAACGGATCTTTCTTTTGTTCTTCGGCAATCTGAGAGATTCGTTTTCCCTGCAGCGAATCGAGGTCGCGGTTCACGACCGCACTTACGAGGACTCCGCCTGGTCCGCCGCTACCCAGATAAATGTTTTCCCAATCAGTGGAATCGGCAGAAATCTCGCGCTTCAAGCGCTGACGCGTTTCTGGATCTCTTAAACGCGGCAGAACTTTTTCGACACCACCTTCCAAAGCCCACGGCGGTAGGCACGCACTCAACGAAGTACTGCCAGCGATGTAGGGATAGATATCAGCGCTGATGTCGAGTCCTTCGGCGCGCGCGCGACCGATTTTCTCAAGGACTTCTGGCATCCGACCCCAGTTCTTTTTGTAAGCAGTTTTCAAATGCCAGATCTCCACAGGAATTTGCGCCTGCCTCGCAATCTGAAACACCTCCGCTAGCGACTGGTCCAAGGCGTTGGCTTCGCTGCGTTGATGCGTTGCGTAGATCCCACCAAACTGATGCGCCACCTTTGCAAGCTCAACAATTTCATCGGTCTTGGCAAAACGCGCCGGCACGTATTGCAACGACGTCGAAAGACCTAACGCTCCGTCTCGCATCGCTTGAGCGACGAGCTGCTTCATCTGCTCCAGTTCCGCTGCTGTCGGTGGACGATCGTCAAACCCGATAACGTACTCGCGCACTTGCGTCGCACCGACGAAGGTTGCGAGATTCACGCCGGATCTTTGACGTTCAAGTCGCTTGAAGTATTGATCGAGGGTTTGCCAGTCAATGGTTAAGTTGAAGCGTTTCAGAAAGTCTTCTTGCTCTTGAATCTGCCGTTGGTTGATGGGCGCGATGGATTCACCTTCGCCCGTAACCTCCGTCGTGACGCCCATC
>Ga0070686_100001029_pt1 | contig 16041 bp, 16 predicted proteins | sample KBSS23LmetaG_FD_65654 | JGI IMG/M metagenome (GOLD analysis project Ga0070686, IMG submission 65654) | Switchgrass rhizosphere microbial communities from Kellogg Biological Station, Michigan, USA - KBS S2-3L metaG | ecosystem: Host-associated > Plants > Roots > Rhizosphere ... | reverse complement strand
AAGGCAGTGCTCGACTACCTCGGCTTCTACCAGCGCTACCGCGGCCTCGACTTCACCGCGTGCGCGCTCGCGAACGTCTACGGCCCCCGCCAAGACCCTTTCGGCGAGGCCGGCGTGGTGGCGATCTTCGCGTCGTCGATGCTCGCCGGGAAGGTCCCGACGATCTACGGCGACGGCAACCAGACCCGCGACTACGTCTTCATCGACGACGTCGTGCACGCGTTCGTGCAAGCGATGGAACGGGGCTCCGGCAAGCTCGTGAACATCGGCACGGGTCTGGAGACGAGCGTGAACGGCCTCTACGGCCTGCTGTCCCAGATCATCGGGTTCGAGGAGGAGGCGGCGTACGGACCGCTCCCGCCCGGCGAGCTCCGCCGGATCGCTCTCGACATCTCCGTGGCGGCCAAGGCGCTCGCGTGGAAGCCGTGGACCCACCTGGAAGACGGCCTCGCCGAGACCGTCGCTTACCTGAAGGGGATCTGATGGCGGACGCGCGTGCGGACGCGGTGAAGGATGCCGCGGGCAAGCTGAACGAGCGCGTGGCCGCGTTCGTGAAGAAGGAGCGTCTGCCCGGCGCCGCGGCGGGCGTCGTCGTCGACGACACGCTCGTGTGGACGACGGGCTACGGCTATGCGGACGTCGAAGCACGGCGGCCGCACGACGCGCGGACGCTGTTCCGCATCGCCTCGATCACGAAGACGTTCACCGCGACCGCGATCATGCAGCTGCGCGACGAAGGCAAGCTCCACCTGGACGACCCGGCGGTTGCGTACCTGCCCGAGCTCCGCGACGCGACGAGCCCGTTCGGCATGATCGAGACCGTCACGATCCGACGGATGCTCTCCCACGAGTCCGGCCTGATGGGCGACCCGCCGGGCGCGCGCTGGTTCCACGACATCTACGAGGCCTCGCCGGTGGCGAACCTGGCCAAGGGCGCCGAGATCTCGACGAAGATCCCGCCGAACGTCCAGCAGAAGTACTCGAACCTGGCGTTCCAGCTGCTGGGCGAGATCGTGTCCCGACTCGACGGCCGGCCGTACCCGGACGCGATCAGCGGACGGATCCTGGATCCGCTCGGGATGACCTCGAGCGGGTTCCACCCGTTGCCCCCGGAGCTCCTCGAGCGCCGGGCCGTCGGGTACAAGCCGCGATGGCTCTCCGATGCGTTCGTGCCGTTCAGCCTCACGCTGACCGAGTTCCCCCTCGCCGAGGGCGGGCTGCAGTCCAGCGTCGAGGACGTCGCGAGGTGGCTGTCGGCGCAGTTCCCGATGGAGAAAGCGGCCGACGGTCACACGACGGTCCTGTCCGACGAGACGCTGCGCGAGATGCAGCGTCCGCGCTACCTCGAGGGCGACAAGTGGGAGGAGGCGTGGGCGATCGGTTGGTACGCCGTCCGCAAGGGCGAGACGGTGTGGCTCCAGCACTCGGGGGGCTTGCCCGGGTTCATCACGAACGCGTGCTTCCGCGCGAAGGAGCGCGTGGGCGCGATCGCGTTCCTGAACGGGGTCGCGAACGCGTCCGACCTCGCGATGGAGCTCGGTGCGATCGCGCTCGAGGCGGTGCGCGGGGCGGCCGACGACTTCGAGCTCCCGGAGGCGATGCCCGACGCGTACGAGCGATTGCTCGGGATCTACGGCGAGCCGGTCGAGGCGGTGCTGATGCGCCTCGAGTGGCGCGACGGGAAGCTGATGCTCCGCGATCCCGACGAGCCCGACGAAACGCTCACGTTGCTGCCGACCGAGGACCCGACGCGGTTCACCGTCGACTGGTTCGCCCGGGAGTCGGGGGAGCCGGTCGAGTTCCACACCGGCGCTGACGGGCGGGTGAGCGGCGTGACGATCGGGCCCTACACGCTGCAGCGGTTCGAGCCGATCGGCGAGCCGGCGGTCTCGTAGCCCGGATGGCGGTCGACACCCGGTACCGCAGCGCGTACGCCGACGCGTCGTGGACGCCGTTCTGGCTCGACCGGGCCGACCGGCCCGCGGCGCGGCCCGCGTTGGAAGGCGATCGCACCGCCGACCTCGTGATCGTCGGCGCCGGCTTCACCGGGCTGTGGGCGGCGGTGCAGGCGCTGGAGGATCTGCCGGGCCGAGCGGTCGTCGTGCTCGAGGGGGAGCGGATCGCCTTCGGTGGCTCCGGCCGCAACGGGGGCTTCTGCGACCTGTCGCTCACGCACGGCCTCGAGAACGGCCGGTCGAGGTTCCCCGACGAGATCGAGCGGATCGAGCACGAAGGGCGCGACAACTTCGAGGGGATAGCCGACACGATCGCCGGCAACGGGATCGACTGCTCGTGGGAGCCGACGGGAACGTTGATCGTCGCGACGGCTCCGCACGCCGTGCCGTGGTGTGCCGACGCGGTCGAGAGCCTGACCCGCTTCGGCTACGACGCGGAGCTGCTGGATCGTGACGCCGTCCGTGGCGAGGTCGACTCGCCGACCTACCTCGCCGGGTTCTGGAAGCGGTCGGGTTCGGCACAGCTCGACCCCGCGAGGCTCGCGTGGGGTCTCGCGACGCTCGCCGAGCGCCTGGGAGCCAGGATCCACGAGCACACTCCGGCGACGGCGATCGAGGAAGACGGCGACGCGGTGGTCGTCCGCACGCCGCTCGGCAGCGTCCGCTCCCGCCGCGCGATCCTCGCGACCAACGCGTTCCCGCCCCTCGCCAAGGAGATCCGTCGGTACGTGTTGCCGGTGTACGACCACGTGTTGATGACCGAGCCGCTGTCCGCCGGGCAGATGGCCTCGATCGGGTGGTCGAACCGGCAGGGCCTGGCCGACATGGCCAACCGGTTCCACTACTACCGGCTGACCGACGACGACCGGATCCTGTGGGGCGGCTACGACGCGATCTACCACTGGAACAACGGCGTGGATCCGCGGTTCGAGCGGCGAGACGCCACGTACTCGATGCTCTCGAAGCAGTTCTTCGAGACGTTCCCGCAGCTCGAGGGGCTGCGGTTCACGCACGCGTGGGCGGGCGCGATCGACACGTGCAGCCGGTTCAGCGTGTTCTTCGGCCGCCGGTTCGGCGGGAAGCTCGCGTACGCGGCCGGCTACACCGGTCTCGGGGTCGGCGCGACCCGCTGGGGCGCCCGGGTGTGCCTGGACCTGGTGGACGACCTCGGCACGGCGCGCACCCAGCTCGCGCTGGTGCGGAAGAAGCCGGTGCCGTTCCCACCCGAGCCGTTGCGCTCGGCCGGCGTCTGGGTGACGAGGCGTGCGCTCGCTCGCGCCGACCGTCGGGGGGGTCGACGCGGTCCGTGGCTCAAGCTGCTCGACGCCGTCGGGCTCGGGTTCGACAGCTGATGCGCTAGATCCGCGGCAACCGCGCGACCGACCAGACCGCGTAGGTAAGCAGCACGAGCGCGAGCACGTTCGCGGCGATCCGGACGCCGTGGACCGAGAACCGCTGGGCGATCGCGACGAGCAGCAGCACCGACGCGAAGAGCACCGTCGCGCGGACGTATTCGTTCGCCGTGTCGCGCGCATCCGAGCCCTCGGTGAGCAGCGCGCCCGCCTGATCGTTCATCTGCGCGGCCTGCGTGAGCTCGACCGTCGTGAACCCGGGCATCGCGGCGGGTCCGGCCGGTGCGTTCGGGTCGGTGAACGGCTTCGTGCGCAGCCAGTCATGGAAGGCGCTCGCGTACTCGGGGCTGAACCGCCGCGCCAGCTCGGCCTCCAGCGACCGGTCGCCGGTGTGATGGGCCTGCAGCCACGCCGTGAAGATCGTCGCGTCGGCGACGAGGACTTGGCCGGCACGCGTCCCGGTCTCGTCGGCCTGCAGCCGGATGCTCGAGGCCTGCGCATAGAGCATCGACTGCCGGCCGCCCCACTTCGTGCCCTGGTAGCCGCTCCACGCCGTGGCGATCGCGACGATCGACAGCACCGCGACCTCGATGATCTCGATGGTTCTGGTGCGTCGATCCTTGGCTGCCTTCGCTTCCCCGGCCGCCTCGTCGTCGGCGCTCATGTCAACGGCGGCCCGGGCAACCCGTTGATCGCGCGGGCGATCACCATGATCGCGGTGATGAGCGACAGGACGGACTCCGCCAGCATGGCCATCTTCGCCCAGGCCTGGATGGGCAACGTGTCGGTCGGGCTGAACGCCGTGGCGTTCGTGAACGAGAGGTAGAGGTAGTCGTGGTACCGCGGCTGCCAGCCGTCGGGGGCCAGCTCGGGGGTGGCGTTCTCGGGGAAGGCGAAGCTCGGCGCGATCGCAGAGCCGGCAGCGCGCTCACCCGGCCCGCCGCGGTCGAAGATCCAGTACCAGAAGCTGAAGGCGATCACGTTCGTCACCCAGAGCGCGGCACCGCGCCCCAGGATGGAGTTCGCCGTCACGATGAGGTTCGTGTCCAAGATGTCCACGATCAGCACCGCGATCCCCACGACCGTCGCGATCGTCATGGCGGCGGCCAGGGCGATGGTCGCCCGTTGCGAGCCGGGGCCGCGCCGGTCGATCCGTCCGGGATCGCGGATCATCGCCACCGCGAGCAGGAGGAGCTCGATGGCCGGGACGATCCACCACGGCACGAGGCGCCCGTTCTCCGGTGCGGTCGACTGCAGGATGATCGCGACGAGCACTGCCGCGGCCATCGGCCACCGGCGTTCGGCGGTTGACGCTGCCTGCGGTCGCGATCCCTCGACGATGACGGTCCCCCCGGTCGGGGGGCAAGGATAGCGAGAGCGGCTCGCGCGCGCTTAGGCTTGGCGGATGGAGACCTGGGACGCGATCCGATCGCGCCGGAACACGCGCGAGTATCAGGACCGGCCGATCGACGGGGCAGACCTCGACCGGATCCTCGAGGCCGGTCGTCGCTCCCCGTCATCGATGAACGAGCAGCCGTGGGACTTGATCGTGGTGACGGACCGCGCGACACTCGACCGGATGGCGGATCTGTGGCAGTGGGGGGCCCACATCCGCGGCGCCGCCGCCGCGATCGCACTGCTTTCGCCGGCCTCGGACGACCCGGATGCGCGCGAGACGTTCGCGTTCGACCTCGGCCAGGCGTCGATGAGCATGATGCTCGCGGCCGCGGACCTCGGGATCGGCAGCTGCCATTCGTCCGTCGGGGAGCAGGCAGAGGCGCGTGACGTGCTCGGGTTCCCCGGCGATCGCGAGGCGGTGATCCTGCTGTCGCTCGGCTACCCGGTCCGACCGCTCAGCCTGGTCGAGCACCCCAAGCGACGGCCCGTCGACGAGGTCATCCACCGCGAACGCTGGTGACCTGGTGACCGTCATCCCCTTCTACGGGGCAGACGATCCGGCGATGTTCGCGATCGAGCGCAGCGCGATGGACCGCGACGGGCTCGTGGTCCGGGCACTCGACGGGCTCCTGCCGCGAGGACGGGTCCTGGACGTCGGCGCAGGCGACGGGTTCACGGCCGAACGCCTGGGCGCCAACCGCCGGACCGTCGCGGTCGAGCCGAACGCAGGGATGATCGGCGCTCGATCGCTCGCCTGGGTTCGTGGTGATGCCGAACAGCTGCCCTTCACGGCCGGCAGCTTCGACGGTGCGTATGCCACGTGGGCGTACTTCTTCTCGCGTGACTGGGACCCCACCCCCGGCATCGCGGAGCTCGATCGTGTCGTCCGGGCCGGCGGACCGCTCGCGATCGTCGACAACCTCGGCGGTGACGCGTTCGCCGCCCTGGCGGAGGCGGACATCAGCGCGGACGCGACGTGGTGGAACGAGCGGGGGTTCGAGACGCGGGTGGTCGAGACCGCGTTCCGCTTCGATGATCTCGACGACGCCCGCCGACTGCTCGGCTTCTTCTTCGGCGACCGCGGTGTCGCGGGCGCCGCGCTCGAGGTTCCTTTCCGCGTCGGGATCTTCACCCGGCTCAGCCTCGGCGCTTGACCCGGCCGCACGCGCCCGGCATCATGCCCGCGACGTGCGAACGCTCTAGCGACATACCACGACCGTTCACGGGCCGGACGTGCCCGTGTTCCGCCGACGCGTGGCGCCGCCGCAGGAGCCTTCTCCTTCGCTCCCATCGTGAGCGCGCACGCGTCCGTCCGAAGGACCCCCGATGAGGCAGAACGCTGCGACCGCCTACGCGATCTACTCCGCGGGCGATGGATTCCTGTTCCGCATGATCTTCACGATCTACTCGATCTTCGTCGTCCTGACGCTCGGCTTCACGCCGTTCCAGCTCGTGCTGCTCGGGACGATCCTCGAGGGGACGTACCTCCTGTGCGAGGTGCCGACCGGAGTGGTCGCCGACACGGTCAGCCGGCGGCTGTCGGTCGTGATCGGGCTGGTGGGCTCCGGGCTGGCCTTCGCGCTGCTCGGGGTCGCGCACTCGTTCCTCGTGGCTGCGATCTCGCAAGTCTTGTGGGGCGTCTTCGCATCCTTCCAGAGCGGCGCCGACGTCGCCTGGCTCACCGACGAGCTGGGAGAGGAGGAGGCACGACCGCATTACCTCCGTGGCTCGCAGATCTCCAACGTCGCCGCGTTGGCGGGCATCGTCGTCGGGGTGGCGCTCGCGACGATCGACTACCGCCTGCCGATCGTCGCCGCCGGACTCGCGCTCGTCGTGTTCGGTGTGGCCATGCTGTTCGTGATGCCCGAAGACGGCTTCACGCCGAAGCCTCGTGCCGAGGGCGCTCGGGTCCACACCGGCATGGTCACCACGTTCACGGAGGGCATCCGGCAGGTGCGTGCGCATCACGTGCTCTTCTTGATCCTCGGGACCGCGGCGCTGCACGGCGCCTCGACCGAGGGGTTCGATCGACTCGCCGACTTCCACATCCTCAAAGACATCGGGCTGCCCGAGATCGGGAACCTGAACCGGATCGTCTGGTACGCGCTGATCGACGGCGTCGCGCTCCTGCTCGGGATCGTCGGCCTCGCGACGGTGCGGCGTCGCACGCATCTCAACGGACATGCGCACGTGGCGCGGCTCCTGCGGGTGATCGACCTCGTCTTGATCGGTGGCGTCGTGGTCTTCGGTCTCGCGGGCGTGTTCTGGCTCGCGGTCGTGATGATGTGGCTCGTGATCGCCGTCCGGAACGTCCGTGAACCGATCTTCGACGCCTGGGTGAACCAGGGGCTCGATCCGGCAACACGTGCGACGGTCAATTCGATGGGCTCGCAGTCCGACGCGATCGGCCAGGCGGCCGGAGGCCCGGCGCTCGGCGTGATCGGCAACGCATCGGTCCCCGCCGCGCTGGTGGTCTCAGGGTTGCTGCGGCTCCCCGCGCTCCTGCTGTACGCCCGCGCGATCAAGCGTGGGACGGTCGGGACGGCCCAGCCGACCGAGGACGCATTGGAGCTCGAGGAATGACGTGGGAAGAAGATGATCTCGGGTGCCTAGGGCACGGCGTCAGAGGCGCATCGTCGCACGTACTGCGCCAAGACCCCTCCATCTCGTGCCGCGTCGGCGAGGTACCCCATGGGTCCCCCGAAGATCCTCCTTATGGCCGGTGACGGGACAACCCGCACGAGCGCGGTCCAGCAGTCGAGGAGATGGGATTTGTCCCAGTCGACCTGGTCGCGCAGGCCATCGACGACGTCCCGCCGGTGATCAGCCAGACGCTGGTACCTGGCGCGCGATTCGGTCATCAGGCCGAGACGCTCGTTCGACGTCGAGACAGAGCTGCTCGCCCTCGCAAGGGCCGTGCGGGCATCGTCTCTCTGTCCCCGCAGGTGGATCACTTCGGCGACCGCGAGCGCGACGAGTGCGAGCGCGAGAAGCAGGGCAAGGGCACGAACGGCGCCAGAACGCATATGTCCGTGACGACCGACTGAAGGACGCCGAAGTTCCCGATGCGCCCGTCACGCGTTCCGACGGACAGCGGTAGCCTTGGCGTTGTGCCCATCACGCGCCTGAATCACGCGGTCCTGTACGTCAGCGACCTCGAGCGCAGCGTCGCGTTCTACCGTGACGTTCTCGGCTTCCGCCTGATCCCGATGGCGCCGGACGGTTTCACCGGAGCGGCTTTCATGCAGGCGCCCGGCTCGACCAACGATCACGACCTCGGGCTCTTCGCCGTCGGACCTCAGGCTGGCCCATCTCCTGCGGGACGCAGCACCGTCGGTCTGTACCACCTTGCGTGGGAGGTCGACACGCTGACAGAGCTCGAGCGTCTCGCAGGCGTGCTCGCGGCCAACGACGCGCTGACCGGGGCATCGGATCACGGCACGACCAAGAGCCTGTACGGCCGGGATCCCGACGGCCTCGAGTTCGAGGTCGCCTGGATCATCCCCGCTGACCAACTCGACGACGAAGCGCGCGAAGGCCGCAAGCGGATCGGGCGGCTGGACCTCGAGCGTGAGAAGGACCGCTACGGCGCCGAGACCCAGGGAGGGGTCGGCGTTTCTCGCTGAGGTCCTCGGGCTCGCGAAGCGCTCGTTCCAGATGGCCTGAAGGCATCGGCCCGCCGATACCCTGTCCCGCATGCGGACCTGCCCGCGCTGCGGCCAAGACAACTCCGAGCAAGCGCGGTTCTGCCTGCACTGCGGCGCGGCCGGCTGATGGCGGTCGTCGACCGGGAGGCGATCGGGCGGTTCTCGGACGAGGAGCGCGCACGGGCTGCCGCGTTCGCGGAGCGACGGTACCGGCGGTGGGTGTGGCGACAGGCGCTGTACGCGGTCGCGTTCATCGGGGTGTACGCCTCGGGACTCGCGCGTTCGATGTCGACGCACGGCTCCGGCACCGAAGCCGTGTGGAACATCGCTGCAGCGTGCCTCGCGATCGGGTGGGCGCTCAGCCTGCCCATCGCGTTCATCGGTGCCCGCGACGAACGCGATCAGGGTCTTTCGAGCGGTTGGCGGCGGCTCCCCATCCGTTCGCTCGTGTGGGGGCTCTTCTTGATCCTCGCGGGGCCGGCGTGGGTCCAGCAGGTCTGGGACGTCGTGCTGTCCGGGTACGGCCAGATGATCTCGACGTTGATCGGGCTCCCCATCGCGATCCTCGTCATCCCGTTCATCGTCACCGCGTCCGCGCACAAGATCGACGATCCGCCGACCCTCGCCCGGATGAAGAGTCTGATCGCGCGTTCGCGGGTTCGGCTCGACGGGGTCCGCATCCACAACGTGATGCGGGGCACGCGCCGCCAGAACGCGTTCGTGATCGGTGTGTGGCCGACCAGGAGGCTGGTGGTGTTCGACACGCTGGCCGCCGACGGCCCCGTCTGTCTCGATGCCGCCGTCGCGCACGAGCTTGGGCACATGCGGCTGCACCACACGATCAAGCGGCTCGCGCTGTTCACCGTCGTGGTCGCGGCGGTGTTCGTGGTGACGGTCGCGCTGGTGGATCGCCTTCCCGACGTGACGCTCTGGCGGATCGGTGACGTTCCGTTCCACCGCGGGTTCCTCGCCGGGTGGGTGCCGTTCCACGCCCCGGACCCCACCTACGTCCCCCTCGTCCTATTGCTGTGGGGCGCGCTCGGGATCTTGTTACGTCCCGTCCTCGTCGGGTTCATCCGGAAACAGGAGCGCGATGCGGATCTGTTCGGCGTGCGGATCACGCGCGATCCGCTCGGGTTCTCATTGTTGCTCCAGCGGCTCGCGCTTTCGAACCTCGCCGATCTCGAGCCGAACAGGACGGCGCGACTCCTGTTCGCGACCCACGGGAGCATCCCGGACCGCATCGCCTGGGTCCGAGCGGAACCGTTGCCCCCGCTCCACGAGCCCTCCCCACCGACACTCGGTCTCACCGGCGAGGCCGCGGGCGCCGGCAGATGATCAGGCCGTCGCCGACTTGGTGCAGGTCGGTGGGTCTGCCGACTCGGATTCGATCCCGATCGTGTGCCCCTCCCACTTGATCCGGCAGGTGAGCAGGCCGCTGTTCTCACCGGTCGCGAGGATCGACAGCGCGGATCCGTCGGGGACGGTCAGCGTCACCTCCCACGGAAGCGCGACCGTGTCGGTCTCCTGGCCATCCGGCGTCTGATACGTGACGCGCGCCGTCCCGTTCCCCGTCACTTGATACGTGATCGCGTGGGGGCTCGTGGAGGTCGCATACGAGAAGAACCAGCGGTTCGCGTACGCGATCGCCCCCGTCATGATCACGAACACGCCCAGGAGCACGAACAGGAGCTTCAACCCCTTCGGCATGCCTCGTCGCTCGGGCGGGCCGACCGGGGCCGGGGGAGGGGGCGGCGGTTGCTGCATGGCGCAGTCTCCGTCGGCCGCCGGAGGGGGTCAACGACACACCGGTATCGCCCGCGCGACCGTGGGGCCGCGTTCGCCTTGTCGGCTGGCACTCGCCTGGCTATCCTGTTAGCACTCAAGACCCGGGAGTGCTAATGGACGCCCGGGCACCAGTCGGACCCCAGCAGAAGGAGGGACCCAGGAGATGGCGGACTTCAAGCTCCAGCCGCTCGAGGACCGGATCGTCGTGCAGGCGAACGAGGGTGACCAGACCACGGCGTCTGGCCTCGTGATCCCCGACACCGCCAAGGAGAAGCCCCAGGAGGGCACCGTCGTCGCAGCCGGCCCCGGCCGGTGGAACGAGGACGGCGACGGCCGCGTCGCGCTCGACGTGCAGGTCGGCGACGTCGTCATCTACTCGAAGTACGGCGGCACCGAGGTCAAGGTTGACGGCGAGGAGTACCTGATCCTGTCGGCCCGTGACGTGCTCGCCACGCTCAAGAAGTAGCGCTCAAGCAGCGAAGCGGGAGCGCACAACGAGGAACGCGCTCAAGCAACGAGGCGGTAGCGCAAGACAGAGTAAGGGAGGCCCATCTTGGCTTCGAAGTTGCTGAAGTTCGGTGAGGAGGCGCGGCGTGGCCTCGAGGCCGGCGTCGACAAGCTCGCCGACGCGGTCGCCATCACGCTCGGCCCCAAGGGGCAGAACGTGGTGCTCGACAAGAAGTGGGGCGCCCCCACGATCACCAACGATGGCGTGACGATCGCCAAGGACATCGAGCTGGACGACCCCTGGGAGAACATGGGCGCGCAGCTCACCAAGGAAGTCGCCACCAAGACCAACGACGTCGCCGGTGACGGGACCACCACCGCGACCGTGCTGGCTCGCGCGATGGTCAAGGGCGGCATGAAGAACGTCGCCGCCGGCGCCAACCCGATGGCCCTCAAGCGGGGCATCGAGAAGGCGGTCGAGGCCGCCGTCGAAGCCATCAAGAACCAGGCGAAGGACGTGGAGTCCAAGGACGAGGTCGCGCAGGTCGCGTCGATCTCGGCCGCCGACGCCGCGATCGGAGCGACGATCGCCGAGGCGCTCGACAAGGTCGGCAAGGACGGCGTGATCACGGTCGAGGAGTCGAACACCTTCGGCATCGAACTCGAGTTCACCGAGGGGATGCAGTTCGACAAGGGCTACATCTCGCCGTACTTCGTCACCGACGCCGAGCGGCAGGAGGCGGTCCTCGACGACCCGTACATCCTGCTCGTGAACAAGAAGATCTCGAGCGCGCAGGAGTTCCTGCCCCTGCTCGAGAAGGTGCTCCAGACGGGCAAGCCGCTCGTCGTGATCGCCGAGGACGTCGACGGCGAAGCGCTCGCAACGCTCGTGGTCAACAAGATCCGCGGGACCTTCAACGCGATCGCGATCAAGGCCCCGGGCTTCGGCGACCGCCGCAAGGCCATGCTCCAGGACATCGCGATCCTCACCGGTGGTGAGGTCGTGTCCGAGGAGGTCGGCCTGAAGCTCGAGAACGTCACGACCGACCTGCTCGGCCGGGCGCGCAAGGTGGTCGTGGTCAAGGACGACACCACGATCATCGAGGGCGCCGGCGACGCCGAGAAGGTGTCGGGCCGGATCGCCCAGATCAAGGCCGAGATCGAGAACACGGACTCCTCCTGGGACAAGGAGAAGCTGCAGGAGCGGCTGGCGAAGCTCTCCGGCGGCGTGTCCGTGATCAAGGTCGGGGCGGCCACCGAGGTCGAGCTCAAGGAGAAGAAGCACCGCATCGAGGACGCCGTGTCGGCGACCCGGGCCGCGGTCGAGGAGGGCATCGTCCCGGGCGGCGGCGTCACGCTGATCCGCGCTGAGGGCGCACTCGACAAGCTCGACCTGGAAGGCGACGAGGCGACCGGCGCGAAGATCGTGCGCAACGCGCTCGCCGAGCCGACCCGCCGGATCGCGTCCAACGCCGGGTACGAGGGCGCGGTCATCGTGTCCCAGACCCGGACCGAGGGCGACGGCCGTGGCTTCAACGCCGCGACCGGCGAGTGGGTCGACATGGTCAAGTCCGGCATCGTCGACCCGACCAAGGTCACCCGTTCGGCGCTGCAGAACGCCGCGTCGATCGCGGCGATCGTGCTGACCGCCGAGTCGGCCGTGGTCGAGAAGCCGGAGGACGATGAGGCCGAGGCCGCGGGCGGCCACGGGCACGCGCACTAGCTCGACGTCCTCACCTGCGTCACCGAAGGGGCGGCCCGAAGGGCCGCCCCTTCTGCGTGGGCTCCCATGTGGCTCACGGCTGATCTTCAGCTGCCCTCGATGTGCTGGGTCCCGAGAGGGAAGGAGGTGATCGAGATGACCAGCACGATCCGCAAGGCGGCCGTCGCCGCGGCCCTCGCGAGTGGGTTGGTGATCGGCGGCGTTGGCGTCACCCAGGCGTTCGCGCAGTCCGCGTCGCCGTCGGCGAGCTCGTCGGCCAACAGCGGCGGCAACTCGGGATCGAACGCGAGCAGGTCCGGCAACACGGACACCTGTCCGCACGACAACTCGAGCAACTCGAGCACCAGCACCTGATGCGAGGGGCGGGGCCGTCGCAGCCGGGCGGCCTCGCCCCGTTCCCTTCCGCCGAGAGATACCGGTTCCGCCTTCGCCTCCGGGTACGGTCGGCCGCGACCGAGGACGGAGGGAGAAGCGATGCGATACCTACGGGCGGTGGTGCTCGTGACGGTCGGCGCGGTGGTGGCCATGGGGATCAACGCGGCGATCGCCGGCCCCAACGGCGGAGGCGCGACCGGTTCCCGCGTGACCCAGGTGAAGACGAAGTACAGCGAGATCCTGGTCGGGACCTTCACCGGCTGGACCGACGTGACGACCATGCCGATGACCGTGGCGGCGGGCACGCACGCCATCATCGACGTTCGTTTCGACGCCCAGGGCGTGTGCTACGGCGATCCGGCGACGAGCGGCACGTGTGAGCTGCGGATCCTCGTCGGGGGCAAGGTCGCCAAGCCGAAGACGGCCACCGTGGTCGCCGAGCAGAACTCGTCCAACGGCAACGACCTCGACGGTCAGTGGATGATCGAGCGGTCCACGTTGGTGCTCGGGCCCGGGCGATACCAGATCGCGGTGCAGCATGCCGCCGCGGGTGATCCCACGACGTACTTCGGGATCCACAGCTGGCACCTGATCGCGGAGCGGATCGTGGTCTAGCCCAAGCATCTCGGAGTCGAGCGGCGCGTTCGCACCGGCGGTCCTAGACTGCCGACATGCTCGAAGAACGCCTGCGGGGCTGGGGCGGCGAGGAGCTCGTCGTCCGCTTCGACGAGGCGACGTCGACGTGGATGTTCATCGGCGTGCACTCCACGGCGCTCGGGCCGGCGATGGGTGGGACGCGCATGAAGCCCTACCCGTCGCCGGACGACGCCGTGCGCGACGTGCTCCGGCTGTCGGAGGCGATGAGCAGGAAGCAGGCGGTGGCCGGCCTGCCGTACGGCGGCGGCAAGGCCGTCCTCGCGGTCCCGGTGGTGCCCGATCGGGGCTCGCCGGAGCGAGCGGCGGTCATCGGTCGGTACGCCGAGCTGGTCGATTCGCTGCACGGCACCTACGTGACCGCCGCCGACATGAACACCGGCCCGGCCGACATGGACGCGATCGGCGAGCGGACGCCGTATGTGCTGGGGCGGTCGCAGACCAACGGCGGCGCCGGCGACCCGGGGGAGGGGACCGCGATCGGGGTGTTCCACGCGATCCGGGCGACGTGCCGCCGGGCGTTCGGGAGCGACGACCTTTCGGCGCGCACCATCGTCGTGCAGGGAGCCGGCTCGGTCGGCCGGCGCCTCATCACGGAACTCCTCGACGTGGGCGCGAAGGTGATGGCCGCCGACGTTGATCCGGCTCGCGTCGCGGCGACCGGCGCTATCCCGATCGACGCCGGCGCTGCGCTGACGACGCCGTGCGACCTGCTGGCGCCGTGCGCGACGGGCGGCGTCCTCAACGAAGAGACGATCCCCGAGCTCGGGTGTCACGCGATCGCCGGCGCTGCGAACAACCAGCTCGCCACCCCCGAGGATGCCACGCGCCTCGCGGCGCGCGACATCCTCTACGCCCCCGACTACGTGGCGAACGCCGGCGGCGTGATCTGGCTCGCCGGCTACGAGACCCTCGGCTGGGACGACGCCCACATGCGGGCGCGCCTGGCCGGCATCGAGCAAACGCTCGAAGAGATCTTCGCGAGCGCCGCGGATGCGGGTATCACCACCGCCGAGGCGGCCGATCGCGTGGCCCTCGAGCGCATCGCTGCCGCTCGCCGGGACTGAACCGCCCGCCAACCCGCCACTCACGGTCTGCGTGGTTGCTGCCGATGGATACAGGGTCCATCTGCAAGGAGCGCTCCGCACCGTGGCAACTCCCAACCGGCTCACCGGCGTCCTGCATGTCACCGCCAACGCATCGTTGGTCCTCGCCTCGGGTGCGCGCGGGCCGGACGCCGTTCGCGCGATCTTGGCCCTCGCCGGGGAGGCGCTCGGAGCGACGCGCGTCTCGTTCACTGTGCTGGGTGTGATCCCGTCGTCCATCGTGTGGGGTGGGGCGCCCGAGGGGGAGTCGGTTGACGTGCTCATCCAGGGCGATCACGAGGACCACGGCATCCTCCACGTCTGGACCGACCCGCTCGACGACGAGGAGCGCTCCGCCGCGGAGGCGCTTGCCGCTGTGGTGCTTGCGCTGTCCGGTCCCGTCGCTCCCGACGGGTCGGACGTCGAACGATGGCTCCGTCGCCACCTCGACAGCATCCCGGTGGTGACGTACACGGAGTATCCAGACGACGGCAACGCGTTCGGGTACGACGAGGTGTACGTCAGCGCGCAGATCGAGCCGATGCTTGGCTATACGCCGACCGAGTGGGTCGAGGACGACGACATGGATCGGTGGCTCGAGACGATCCACCCCGACGATCGCGAGCGCTACGAGACCGCGATCGAGCGGTCGGCCTCAACCGGCGATGACTATGCGGTGGAGTACCGGATGCGCCACAAGCACACCGGCGAATGGATCTGGGTGCGCGACATGTCGCGCCTCGTTCGCGTCGAGGGCGATGCGCATCCGTACTGGCACGGCGTGATGATCGACATCACGGAGCGCAAGCGCCTCGAGGAGCAGATCGCGTTCCTCGCATATCACGACAGCCTCACCGAGTTGCCCAACCGCAAGCGGTTCGGCGAGGAGCTCGAACTCGCGCTCGCTCGCGCCATCCGCAGCGGCGCGTCGGTGGCCGTCGCCTTCCTCGACCTGAACGATTTCAAGGCCGTGAACGACACCTATGGCCACGACTGTGGGGACCGTCTCCTTCAGATCGTCGCGGGCCGCCTGCGTGACGCGACCCGCACAACCGACCTCGTAGCGCGCGTCGGTGGCGACGAGTTCCTCGTCCTGGTCGCGGACATCGATCCTCGGCCGACGACCGGTCCGCACCTTGTGGAGCCGAACAAGGCACGCCCGATCGTGAGCGACCTGGCGGAGCGGATCGGTTCGGCGCTCGCCGATCCGGTGCAACTCGACGGCCACGTCATCACGACGGGCGCGGCGATCGGGATCAGTATCTATCCCGAGGATGCGCACGATGCACGGAGCCTGATGCAGCAGGCGGATCTCGCGATGTACTCGGTCAAGCGCGCGGGGCATGGCTCGGGCTATGCGATCGCCGGCGACCTCCCGGGCGACGAGGCGGCGTCGGGCTAACTGATCGGGTGGTCCTGGCTCGCGCGGGTGAGCCCGACCACGAGCCAGACCGTCAGCACGAGGCTCACCGCCGCGAACAGCCACCACAACGCCGTCCCCGCGCCGTCCGGCACGTCCAACAACACATGGAGCAGCGTGATCGTCGCGGTCAGCCCGGTGGCGATGGCGAAGGCCCACGCCCACCACCAGGCGTCGTCGCGACGAGACACCATCAC